>JACXTT010000273.1_pt1 | contig 85062 bp, 78 predicted proteins | sample 9270951 | NCBI WGS metagenome assembly JACXTT01 (sample SAMN15532306, study PRJNA645909) | rock metagenome | isolation source: weathered quartz diorite | place: Puerto Rico | collected 2017-06-21 | reverse complement strand
CAGCCACGGCTCGCTGCCGGCGCGGCTCGCGACGCTGCTGGTGTGGGCCCAGGCCCTCGGTGTGGCGTGGGCCGGGCTCGAGCTGCTGGCGGCGCTGCCGCTGGCGCGCCCTTTTTCCGATCGCTCCGGGCCGCTGCTGGCGGTCGGGCCGTGGCTGCCGGCGCTGCTGCCCTCGACCGGATTCGTGATCCTGTGGCGCCACGTCGAGCACTGGACTGCGGTGCCCGAAGTCCGGCGCGCGGCGCTGTTCCTGCTCATCGTCACGGCGGTGCTCGCCACGCTGCGCGCCTTCAGCCGCGGCCGCTGGGTGGCCAGCCTGCGCTGGCTGATCGTCGCCGACTGTGTGCTGGCGTCGATGTTGGTGGCGCTGGCGGTGGTGCCGCAGGAGGTGAGCTTGCTGCTGTGGGCCGGCGCCTGCGGCGGCCGCGTCGCGCTGCTGGCGGCCGAGCTGCGCGCCATGGCGCCACGGCGCGTCACCACGTCGCATCGACTGTGGCGCCTCTCGGGCTGGGTGTCGACGATCTGTCTCTCCTGGCCGTTGCTGGCCACGCTCGGCTTCGGTCCGCCCGGGATCGCCAGCCCCTGGTCGGCGCTGCCGACGGCCTTCGCCGTGGCGCTCGCCTCGTGGGTGACGATCCGGCGCATGGTCGAGGCGCCGGAGCGGCGCGCGATGGTGCGGCGCGAGTCCGCGGTGTCGCTGTCGCGACTGATCGCAGCGCTCACCCTGATCATCGGGCCGAGCGCGCTCGCGATGGCCTGGTGGGGCGGCTTCGAGGCGCCATGGCCGGCGGGCCCGATCGCCTACCTGCCTTCGGTCGGCGCCGGGCTGGTGGCGTGGTGGGCCGAGCGCCTTCCGTTGCGGCTGCCCGAGCCGAGCGTCGAGATGGTGCGCCAGCGCGAGCTGGCGCGCGGCGCGGCGACCGCGCTCTTCCGCATCTTCCTGGCGATCGAGCGGCGCTTCGTGGCGATGCTGACGCGGATCGGGCGCGGCCTGTTGGCGCCGAGCCGCGACGTCCACACCGGCGACGCGCAGGAGTACCTATTGTTCTTGATCGGACTCTCGGCTGTGGCCCTGTTCCTGCCGCTGTTGCGATGACCCCGCTCTCCGCGTCGTCGATCGCCGTCGCCGCTGCGCTGGCCGCGTTGATGGCGGGTCTGCTGATGCTGCGACTCGAGCGTCCCGGCCGCGCCGGCGTAGGACCCGCGGGCGCACTGGTCGCGCTCGCGGCGGGGATCGGACTCGCCCCCGGCGCCGACCCGTCCTGGACGCCGCTGGTGGTCGGCGTGGTGGTGGCGGCGCTGGCGCGCGACGGCGACGAACTGCTGCACGGCGAGTGCGCGCTCAAGCTGCTGTGGGTCATGGGCAGCGCGATTGCCCTCTCGTGGGCCGGGCTCGAGCTGCTCGATCTCGCCACCGGCACGCCTTACGTGCGCGAGCAGTGGGCGGTTTTGAATCTCGGCCTCGAGCCGACCTTCCTGTGGAGCACCGCGCTGCCGCTCTCGTTGTTGATCGGCGTCGTGCTGCTGGGTGGAGCGCCGTTCCACTTCTGGCTCGCGGACGTCTTCCAGGGCGTGCGCCCCTGGCTCGCGCCACTGGCCGCGGCCACGCTCCAGATCACGGGCGCCGTGTGGCTGGCCGCGCGCCTCGACTCGGTGGCCGCGTTTCCGCCCGGCGCCGACCTGGCCTGGAGCCTGCTGCGGATCGCGGCCTGGGTGGCGTTCGTGGCCGGCGGCGCGACCCTCATGGCGCAGCGACGGCCCGAGCGTCGCGTCGGCACGCTGGCCAGCCTCAACGGCGCGTTGGTGCTGGGGCTCATCGCCGCAGGCCGCGGCCCCGAGACCAGGTGGCTGGTCAATTGGGCGGCTCATCTGGCGCTGGCCCTGACCGGGGCCAGCACGCTGGCGCGCTTCCTTCCCGTATCGACGCCGGCCGGGATGGGCGCGCCGATCCTGCGCCGTCATCCGCTGATCACTATGGCGGGTTTGTTCTCGCTGTTCTCGCTCGCCGGCGTGCCCGGGACGCCGGGGGCTCGGGTGTGGCTCGAGGTCGCGCGCGCGCTCGGGTCCACTCGCCATCCCGAGCTGTTGGTGCCGCTCGGATTCGCTTGGCTGGTGGCGTTCTGGAAATCAGTCGAGCAACTGCGCGAGGCATTCGGGGCGCCGGGGCCGCCGCGGTCGGAGGTGCGCGCCGTTCCCGCCCCGGCGCGCGGGTCGATCGCGATCGCGGGCTTGGGCCTGCTCGGCCTGGCTGGGCTCGGGTGGGCGCGCTTGCTGCCGTGGTGACGGGCGACAGGCGCTGATCGTGCCCAAGCGCAGCGCGGGGCTGTTGTTGTTTCGCGAGGTCGCGGGGCGCCTCGAGGTGCTGCTCGTCCACCCGGGCGGTCCGTTCTGGGCGCGCAAGGACGAGGGCGCCTGGTCGATCCCGAAGGGCGAGTTCGAGGCGGGGGAGGAGCCACTGGCCGCCGCGCGGCGCGAGTTCGCGGAGGAAACCGGCGCTGAGGCTCCTCTCGGCGAGGCCCTCGGGCTGGGCGCGGTTCCCCAGCCGAGCGGGAAGATCATTCAGGCCTGGGCGGTGCGAGGCGAGTTCGATCCGAGTGGACTGAAGAGCAACACGTTCTCGATCGAGTGGCCGCCGCGATCGGGCCGGCACGCGGAGTTCCCCGAAGTGGATCGCGCGGCGTGGTTCGGATTGGAAGAGGCGCGGCGGAGCATCCAGCCGGGACAGGCGCCGCTGCTCGATGCGCTGCGCACGGCCGTGAAAGAATGAGCCCGGCTCGAACGGGGGAGGCCTGCCTGAAGATCGCCGTGGCGGCGACGCTGATGCTCGCGCTGGCGGTCTCGCTCGCGGGCGCCGAGGATACGCCCTACGCCGAATACCGCGTGGCGCGGGATCTGGGCCGGATCGAGATCCTGACCGGATACGTCGAGCGCACCGAGAGCCTGATCGCCCGGCGAGCGGCACTCGAGGCGCGCGGCATCGTGATCCTCGAAACCGACACGTCACGCGCTCTGGCGTGGAAGGATCGGATCGGCCGGCACACCGTCGAGACTCGACTGACGATCGAGCCGCCGGTCGGTCACGGAGAAGGCGGAGCCTCCTCCCAGGCTCGCCTCGTCCTGACCCTCGACGGCGCGAAGCGCGCCGATTGCTCGCTGGGTGTCCTGGATCGAATCGCGCTCGATCCCCAGCGCGGCTTCGTCACCCTCGAAGGCCATGACGGGATCCTGCGATTCGACGGGTTCGAGTCGCGCCGTCTGGTCGACGACGACTGGCTGGCCGCCCGAGCCGAGGAGACGCGCAACCTCCTCCTCGGGGGCGCGCAGCCAAAGCGCTAGGCTCGTCGCAGCGCCGATCGCCATTGACCCGAGCCGCGCGCGGCGCGATTAATGAAGCGCCCTTCTCGACCGCGTCACCGAGTCCCTCATCGGAGGCCCATCATGTTCCATCTCATGCGCGTGCTCGTCCTGGCCGCGGCCACGGCCGGCGCCGCCGCGCCCACGGCTCGCTCCACGTTCGTCCTCACCAGCGCCGATCTGCACCCTGGCCGTCCGATCGCGAAGGCGCAGGTCTTCAACGGCATGGGATGCGATGGCCAGAACCAGTCGCCGGAGCTCTCGTGGAAGGGCGCGCCCGAACGCACGAAGGCGTTCGCGATCACGATGTACGACCCCGATGCGCCCACCGGCAGCGGGTGGTGGCACTGGGTCGTGTTCAACATCCCTGCGACCGTGACCTCGCTTCCGACCGGCGCCGGCGACCCGACGCGGGGCGCACTGCCCGCGCCCGCCGCCTTCGGGAACACGGACTTCGGCACCCCCGGCTACGGCGGACCGTGTCCACCGCCCGGGAAGCCGCACCGCTACATCGTGACCGTCTACGCCCTGGACGACACGCTCTCGATCCCGAGCAGCGCGACGGCCGCGTACGTGGGCTTCAACATTCGCGCTCACGCGATCGGCAAGGCCAGTCTGACCGCGCGCTACGGCCGCTGATCGCAGCTGCGATCACGGGACCTTGGTCGACTGCCAGCCCACGGCCTGCCAGCGCCCGCGGCGCTCGAGGAACATCCCGCTGTTGAGATAGTGGGACACGGTCGTGCTGTCCCCGTGGGTCGTCGTCGCGACCAGCCGAAACGCCACGAGCGCGGAGCTTCCGTATTGCTGGATGCGGACGTCCTCGGCCGCGTAGACCGTTCTCGGGTCGCTCGGCGCTGGCGCGGGGGCCGAGCGCACGTCCTTCATGATGTCGGCCTTCCCGATTCGCCGTCCCGAGGAGCTCGTGTAGATCAGGTCGTCGGCCCAGAAACGATCATGGGCGCCGCGGCGTCGTTGCGTGACGCGCCGGCGAGGAACTCGTTGAGCAGAGCGGTGAGCGCGGGCCCGTCCTTCGCGACGGGCGTGGTCACCTGGAGCGCGAGCGCCAGCAGGAGGTCGAGTGCATGCATCGGAAGCCCTCGTTCGCGGACGCGCAGCGTCCGCGGCTTGAGTGGGTGCCGCCGGGCGAGCTGAGCCGAGAATCTATCCGCGCGCGGCGGGAATCACCATGCCTCCCGATGCTGGACGCGCCGCCCTGAAACCCGCTGGGCCGAGCGCGACGTGGCGGCCGCGGGTGCGGTGGCCCCCGCACCCACGCGCCCGATCTACTCGCAGAGCACTTCGGCGCTCTGGTTACAGGAGCTGGTGGCCTTGCTGGTCGTCACCAGGTCGGACCAGTTCCCCGCAGCGTCCCGAACCTTCCAGCCGAAGTAGTAGGTCGTGTTGCAGCTCAGCGTCCCGGCGGCCAGGAACCCGGCGCATTCCGCCGTGCCCGGCGATCCTGGAGTCGGGATGCTCGGAAGCTGGGTGGCGCTGGTGAAGTTGCACTCGGTGATCGACGAGGTCGAGTAGCGAACGTCGTACTGGGCCAGCGTGGCGTTGGTGCAGGCGTCACCCACGGCGGTCCAGGTGACGACCGCCGTCGTCTTGCCGGTCGTCACGCTGATCGTGGCCGTCGGGGGTTGGACTTCGTCCTGAGCGAATGCGGCGCTCGCGAGCGCGATGAGCGCGAGGGACAGACACAACGACGTCGAGAGCTTCATGGCAACCTCCTGGGGGACTTCGCGCCGATCGGAGGGCAGCTCCGAATGGCGCAGGATGGATGCGGCCCGACCTCGAGGCAGCAACGCGCAGGCCAGGATGGCGAGCGCCGCCAAGTGAGGAAGAATCCGGCGGCCGATCCACGCCGCGGACGCACCGGCCGTCCTGAGTGCAGAACCGGGATCTGCGACGCGGAGGTCAGCCGGCGCTGCCCGGCCCCCGAAGGGAGTATGTTCCCCGCCCCTGAGCTTCGGCCGCACCCCCAACGGAGGGATGAACCCATGATGCCGTTCGAGCGGTTTCGTTCATTCGTGCCCGCTCTCGGTCTGTTGCTCTGGCTCGTGCCGACGGCACGGGCGGCGACTTCGACCAAGACGTCAGGGCCCCGACCGGACGAGGAGTTGTTGGTGGGTCAGGAGATGTTCGACCAGCTCAAAGCCAAGGGCGAGATCATCGAATCGTCACCGCTCTATGACGTGCTGCTACCCGTGATCCAGCCGATCATGAGAGCCGCTCAACCCAGGTACCCGCATCCCTTCAAGGTCTATCTGGTGCACGAGCCGCACCCCAATGCGTTCGCCACGCCCGGCGGCTACATCTACGTCGTGGACGAGCTGCTCTATTTCGCCCGCAACAAAGAGGAGCTCGCGGGCACGCTCGCCCACGAGGTGGCTCATACCATTCACCACGACGGCCTCGAGCTGGCGAAGAAGCAGGCCGAGATCCGCCGGCGCGAGATCGGAGGCGCGCTCTTGCTCGGGCCCACGCGCGCGCACATCCTGGCGCTGGCGCTGATCGGCAAGCTGCATGCGCTCACGTACTCGCGCGAGGCGGAGTCGCGGGCCGACCAAACGGGCTCCGACCTCTGTGCCGAAGCTGGGATCAACCCCTGGGGCCTGGTGTGGCTGTTCCGCGACTTCAAGAACGCGCGCACCATCGAGCTGCCGCAGCTGCTCTCCGATCACCCCAGCGACCTGAATCGGGTCGCGGCGCTCGAGAGCCACTTCAAGAGCGACCCCAAGACCTTTGGTCGCTTCCGCTCCGACACGTCGTCGGCGACGCGGCTGCTCGTTCCCAAGAAGGCGCCGGTGGTGTTCCTGCGCTAGGCGCGGGGGCGCGAGAAAGGTCGGGGGTCAGGCTCCGCGCGAGGTCGCGCGGCATTTCAATGCAGCGTGAATTTCACCGGGATCGCGACCCACACGGCGACCGGCTTGCCGTTGGTGGTCGCGGGCCTGAACTTCCAGCGTCGAACGCTGTTCACTGCCGCGGCGTCGAGAGCGGGAATGCTCTCCTTCACTCGGACGTCGGCGACGGTGCCGTCGCGGGCGACGAGCGCCAGAATCAGGACGGTGCCCCGGACGCCGTCTTTGCGGGCGCTGCGTGGATACTCCGGCGGAACCTTCTCGATCGCCTGAGGGAGGACTTCGACGTACGTCACGAGCGCCGGCGTGGGACCGTCGGGCGCGCCGGGAGGGAGCGCGGCCAGTCGCCGCCGCAGCGCCGCCAGCGCCGTGTCCTGCGGCAACGCTTCGGCCGCCAGCTCCACCAGGGCGGCACGTCGGCCGCTGAGGTCGAGACCACCGATCTCCGAGCTCTCGGCCAGTAGCTCGCCACACCCCTGTTGCGGCAGGAAGACCGCCGCGGAGACGGGCGGCGCTCCTTTGAGACGCACGCCCAGCACGACGGCCGTGCTGTCGGGTGGGTGGCCGTGCTCGCAGTGGCGCGACGCAAAGTAGGGGGTGGCGGCGACGAATGCAGCGAAGCGCCGGATCCAATCGCCCGTCACCACGCCGCGGCTGGCAGGCCGGTTCCAGCGCGGCGCGGAGCCTCGGGTCGAGTCTCCGGGCGTGGCCTCGAGCCGCCACACGACTCCGGAGTCGGCCGCCGCGGCCGCGGCGAGCCAGCTGTGGTGCTTCTCATCGCTCGGCGACGCGCCCGCGGAGTCGCGTGGCGCGACCGCGGCCGAGCTGGCGCCAAAGCTCGCGAGGACCGCGAAGGCTATGAGCGCAATCGCCTCGGACACTGAGCCGGCCCGTATCACCGGGCCAGCACGATGCGCTGGACGATCTCGCGCCCTCCTACGCGCAGCAGCGCGAAGTAGAGGCCGTTCGCGGAGGAGCGCCCCCGATCGGTGGCGCCGTCCCAGCGCTCGGTCCACACCCCCGCCTCCATCTCTCCGGTGACGAGACGGCGCACCAGGCGGCCGGTCGCGTCGTACACCGCCAGTGAGACCGGCGCACGGCTCGGCAATGCCACCCGCAACAGCACGTCGCTGCGCGCGGGATTCATGGACGCGAGCGCGAGCCCGAGCTCGTGGGGCAGCGCGTCGGTGACGCCGAGCGTGGCCCCGGGTGTCAGCAAGGCGAAGCCGCTCTCGTTCCCGTGGACGTCGACGGCCGAAAGCTTGTAGTAGCTCCCTGCCGCGCCCGCGTCGACGTAGCCGGTGTCCGACTGCGCCGCGACCAGGTTGCCGGCCCCGGGAACGAAGCTGGAGGACAACCCGCGATACAGCCGATATCCGGCCAGGTCCGCCTCTCCGTTCGCGCCCCAGTGCAGATGGGTCCCACCGCCGGCATATGCTCCGGTGAACGGCGTGGGCGGGAGCGGGGGCAGGTTGTCGACCGAATAAGTCGAGTCGGGCGCCGAATTCCAGAAGGCACTCCCCGAGGCATAGCGCGCCTGCACCATGAACACCGTGTACGGATTGCCGTAGCCGCTGGAGTCGCGCGTCGTGCTCGCGACGTAGCTGTACTGCGGGAATCCGCTCGCCTTCTGAGCGGCGAGGTACTCCCAGGTGTAGGTCGCGGCGCCGAACTGCGAGTGCAGATAGAGGCCACGCTTCGTCACGTCGGAAGAGAGACTCGCCGACGGCGCGCCCGTTCGCTCGAGGCCGTCGAGCCAGCGTCCCCCCGCTGCGACTGCCGCCGCCGCGGCGGTGGCCGAAGTCTGGCGCCAGATCCAATACTCACCGATAGCGTAGGCGGGATCGGCGTCGAGATAGCTGGCATTCCATGCCAATCTCACGTGGCCGCCTTGATCCCCGCTCACGTCCTTGAGGCTGGTGAAGGCGGGCGTGGCGTCGCCGAGCTGCCCGAAGTGGTCGACGTTCTGGGCCCACGCGGCGTAGTGGACCCCGTCACGCAAATCATTCCAGGCGAAGATGGTTCCGCCGTTCCCATCCGCCGCCACGACCGCGCCGGTCTGAGATGAAGGCGCGGCGGAGATGGGCGTGCCCCAGTACGGCCACGGAGCGGGGACGAGGCCCGACGCCGTGACGCGGTTGGCGTAAACGTCGTTAGAGCCTCCACGGCTGTCGGTCCAGGCCACGATGGCGCCACCCGAGCCGTCGGACGCCGCGCCACTGGTGATCCGGAACCCTCCACCCGTCGGAGAAATCACCGTGCCATTCACAGGCCATGAAGGATCGATTCCGCCGGGCTGGAGATGATGGGCGAGGACCTGGTTGATCGTGAGGTCGGCGAACCCGACGATCGCGCCGTGGTTCGAGTCGGCAACGAGGTACGGGCTGGTTTGGAAACCCGCCGCGGTGGTGACCGGAAGGCCGATCGACGACCATCCCGGCACCAGACTTCCGGAGGCGGTGAAGTGAGACGCGAACAGGTCGTAATTGCCGTAGCGGTCGTCCTGCCATACGACGTAGAAGCCTCCCAACCCATCGGACACGGTCACCGGCGACGTCTGCTGGTTGACCTGGTTGCACACGTCCACGGGGCCCCAGTTGACGAAACCGCTCGAGTTCACGTGGAGCGCACGGATGTCCATGTTCCCCGCGAAGGAGTCCTCGAAGACCACGATGGCGCCGCCCCCGCCGTCGGCGATGGGACTGGCCGCGTCTTGAATGGCCGAGGGTGCGTAGAGGAAGCTGGACCAGAGCAAGGTGCCGGATGCGTTGACGCGGGCGCCGTAGACATCGAAGTCGGTGGGCGAAGTGTAGATCAACCTCCACACCACGACCGCGCCGTTGGCGCCGTCGCTCACGATCTGCGGCGTGTCCTCGTCCTTGGTCTCGTTCACCGACGAGATCAGTCGCCCATTGACTGGCCAACCGGGTGAGATGACCCCCGTGCCGGTCACACGCTGGACGAAGATGTCTCCATTGCCCCCCAGCCGATGATCGTTCCAGGCCACGATCGCGCCTCCCGCGCCATCCGCCACCATCACCGGCTGCGTCTGATCGCCCGCGGCGTTGCACACCACGAGGCCGCTCCCCGGCCACCTGGAGCGATCGCGCCGGTCGCGGTGATGCGCTGGACGTAGATGTCGTAGTTGCCGGAGCGTAAGTCGGACCACGCCACGATCGCGCCGCCTACGCCGTCCGAGACGATGGCGTTGACGTACTGATCCGCGCTCGCCGGGGCGAGCTGGACGTTGGTGAAAGGATCGTGCGGCCAGGCCGCGTGCGCGGCTGCCGGAATGCCGAGGAGTAGCGAGGCTACGAGGAATGCAGAGTATGCGCGTCGAGTCATGGCGGCCTCCGCGACAGGGGAGTGGGGATCGTCGTTGGGGCTTCGGCCCAGGAGCCTCCTCATTCTCCCGCTCGGGACGAAGCGCGACAACGAGTATCCGAAGATCGCCCCCAGGTTGCCGGTACGCGCTGCCGTATCATGGGCGGTCATGCACGCTCGGACTCTCCACCGCGGTCCCACCTTCGCCGTTCGCGACGTCCATTGTGGCGGTGGCCCGCGCCACGCGGGCCCCGAGGAAACCACGGACACCGCGCAGATCGTGCTGGTGCGGAGCGGCCTGTTCGTCCGCTGCGTGGGGCGCGAGACGGTCGTGGCGGACCCGACGCGGGCCATCTTCTATCGCCGCGGCGAGGTCTACCGGACCGCTCATCCGACCGGCGCCGGCGATCGCTGCACCACGATCGAGATCGAGGCGGCCGCGGGCGCGCTGCCGCTCAGCGCACCCACGACGCCGGCCGACGACCTGGCGCATCGCCGGTTGGTCTCGGCGCTCGAGCGGCGCGCCCTCTCTGCGCTCGAGGCCGACGAGGCGGTGCTCGACCTGGTGCATCGCATCGTCGCGCACGCCCGGCGCGAGCCGCGGGAGCCCGTCCCGTGCCGGCGTGGCCTCGCCGATCGTGCCCGCCAGCTGATCGCCGCCCGCTTCGTCGACGCGCTCCGCCTCGACCTAGTGGCGCGCGAGCTGGGCTGCTCGCCGTTCCATCTGTGCCGCGTGTTTCGCAGCGCCCTCCATGTCACGCTCGGGCGCTACCAGGCGCGGCTGCGCGTGCGCGCGGCGCTCGAGCGACTGAGCGCAGGCGAGCGCGATCTCACCTTGCTGGCGCTCGATCTCGGCTTCTACGACCACAGCCACTTCTGTCGGGTCTTTCGCCGCGAGACGGGGTGCGCTCCCTCGGCCTGGCGGTCGAGCAAGATCGTCCAAGCGCGCCCGCGCCATTAGCCTCATGGTCCACCCATGAGCGAATGGACGCGGTTGGACCATGCGCTGCTCGAGTACTACGACGCCGACTTCCCGTCGCGCGAGCTCGGGCGCTTTCCCGAGAACTTCGACGCGGTGGTGGAGTACCAAGGCCTCGCTCACGACGTGCCGCGCTATCTCGAGCTGGCGGGCGAGGCCGGTGGCCCGGTCCTGGAAGCGTTCTGCGGAACTGGCCGCGTGGCGATCCCACTCGCCCGTTTTGGCCACGAGGTCACGGGGCTCGATCTCTCGCCGCTGCTGCTCGAGCAGCTCGAGGACAATCTGGCGCGGGTCCCCGAGGCACGAGCGCGGCTGCGCATCGTGACGGGCGACGTGCGCAGCTTCGACGGCGGCGGCGCGTTCGCGCTCGTCATCGTCGCGTTCAACAGTCTCACCTGCATCCCCGACTTCGACGGTCAGCGCGCGGCGCTGGGCGCGTTGGCACGGGCGCTCGCGCCCGGCGGCCGCCTGGTGATCGACAGCGTGAACCCCTGGCGCCTGCCGGTCGATGGCGACCCCGTGCCCAAGCCTTTCTTCACCCGCCGCCACCCGCGCACGGGACTCCCGTACACCCGGTTCGCCGCCCTGAGCGGCTTCGACGCCGAAGGCCGGCAGCGGCTGTGGGGCTGGTACGACCAGTTGGACGAGAGCGGCCGCGTCTCCCGGCGGCCCTACTCGATCACGTGGCGGCCGGTCACGCGCTTCGAGCTCCAACTCATGCTCGAGGCGGAGGGCCTCGCGATCGTGTCGCTCGAAGGCGGCCATCGGCACGAGGCGTTCACGGCCGAGAGCCCGCGAATGTTCATCCAGGCGCGAAAGGCGGAGTCGCGGCGGCCGTGACGCAGGGCCGTCGTCTTTCGAACGGTTTCACGGCGCGCATTCGCAATCTTCCCGCTCGGCCCGGCAGGGTCTAAGCTCCTGCGCGCGAAGTCCCCGAGTTCAGCCCGCCATCCACGAAAGGAATGCTTCATGAAGCGCCTCGCCGTCCCCATGCTCGTTCTGGCCGCCACCGCCGCGCTCGCCACCGACCCGATCGGGCCGCTCAAGATCGGCGATCGAGCGCCCGACTTCCGGCTGCCTTACGCCACGCGGGACTCGGTGGCGAGCGACTCGCTGTCGCTGGCGTCGCTGGTCGGCAAGCGCAACGTCGTGCTCGCGTTCTACCCGGCGGACTGGAGCGGCGGCTGCACCAAAGAGGTGTGCACGCTGCGCGACAACTTCACCGCGCTGGGCGCGCTCAACGCGGACGTCGTAGGCATCAGCGGCGACTACGTGTTCTCGCACCACGAATGGGCCAAGCACCACGACCTGCCGTTCCGGCTCGCCTCGGACCACAGCCATGCCGTGGCCAGGCAGTACGGCAGTTTCAACGACGCCTATGGTTTCAATCGGCGCACCGTCTACGTGATCGATCGCGCGGGCAAGGTCGCCTATCTCGATCTCGCCTACAGCGTGCGTGACTCGGTCTCGTTCACGAAGCTCAAGTCGGCGCTGGCGGCCGCGCGGTAGCGCCGCGGCTCCGGGGTTCTAGGCCACCGCGTCGAGTCGCGCGATTTCGTCGGCGCTTAGCTCGAGCGCCGCCGCGGCGACGTTGTCCTCGAGGTGCGCGACCGAGCTGGTGCCGGGGATCGGCAGGATCACGGGGCTGCGGGCCAGCAGCCATGCGATCGCGACCTGGCCGGGGGTCGCGCCGTGGGCGGCCGCGATCGTGGCGACCGGGCCTCCCGGCGCGGCGAGCTTGCCGGCCTCGAGCGGGTACCAGGGAATGAAAGCAATGCCCTGCTGCTCGCAATAATCCAGGGCTGCCTCGAACTTGCGGTGGGCGAGGTTGTAGTGGTTCTGGACGGTCGTGACCTCGAACACCTTTTGAGCCGCCTGGATCTCCTCGACCGAGACCTCGGACAGCCCGAGGTGGCGGACCTTGCCCTCGTCCTGGAGCTGTTTCATGAGGCCGAACTGTTCCTCGCGCGGGACCTTGGGATCGATGCGGTGGAGTTGCCAGAGGTCGATGGTCTCGACGCCGAGGCGGCGCATGCTCATCAAGCAACACTGGCGCAGGTATTCGGGACGACCCACCGCCGCCCAGATGTTCGGGCCGTGGCGCGTGAAGCCACCCTTGGTGGCGACGTGAACGTTCTGGTAAGGGTGCAACGCCTCGCGGATCAGGTTCTCGGAGTCCTCGGGTCCGTAGGAGTCGGCGGTGTCGATGAAGTCGATCCCGAGCTCGGGCAGGCGCCGGAGGACCGCGATCGCGGCCTCGCGATCTCTCGGCGGGCCCCATACGCCCGCGCCGGTGATGCGCATGGCCCCGTAGCCGAGACGAGTGACCTCGAGGTCACCGCCGATCTTGAACGTGCCGGAGGACGTCGCGGTTGCGCTCAATCGGGCCTCCCGAGCCGCTCAGGCATGGAACCTCGCGCGAAGATCCAGCATTCGTGATCGCCCGATGCTGCTTGCGGGGGATCGCACGGTCAAGAGCGAAGGACGTGCACGGGCTGGGCAGCGGCCAACGCGGTCATCCCTGGCCCATCACCCGCCGATAACCTCGCCATGGTCCGATCGCTGAAGGACACGTGGCTCGCGACGGCGATGTTCGTGGGCCTCAGCCTGATCGTGTCGAACGATGCGCGGCTGGATGGGCCGTGGGTCATGGCTTCGCCGCCGCTGACGGCCCTGCTGCTGACTCCGCCCGTCTGGCGGTGGTTCGTGATGTCGGGCGAAAAGCCACGCGTCGGACGCGCGCTCCTCGCGGGCGGAAGCCTCGGATTCCTGATCGCGATGACCGGGATGATCGTCCCGGGGGTGTGGTTCTACGCGCACCGCCCGCCTTACGGCGACGGATCCGGCGACGGACTCGGAGGGTTCATGTCCATCCTCTACACGGGCCTGGCGTTTCTAGGCGGCGGGGTCGTGGGCGGGGGCGTCGGAGCATTGCTGGCATGGGCGCAATCGCGGTCACTCGATGGTCGGCCCGTGGAGCGGCGAGCGATGACCGAGACGGAAGGAGCGTTCGCAGGCGGATTGGTGGCGGTACTCGCCGGTCCGATTGCCGCGCTCTTCTTCGCGCTCATTCTGCCGAAGGAGATGCTCCCCACCTGGAGCGGCGCGTTCGAGTATTCGACCTTCCTGGCCGAGGTCTGGCTCGTCCTGGTACCCATGTCGGCTTTTCTGGGGGCCCGCGCGACGAGACGATGGCGGCGAATCTCCGCGCCTTGGACCCCCACGTAGCCGCGGTCGCCCGCGCCTCGACGCAGCGTGGGACGAATGAGCTAGATTCCCGCACGGAACCAAGCTCATTCACGCGGAGACGCTCGAGCATGCCTTCGAGAACGCTGGTGCCCGCCGGAATCGTCCTGCTGCTCGCGCTTGCCGCCGACCCCTCGCGCTCGGCAGCCGCCGACGGCGCGCTGCCCGATGCCAAGCCCCAATACGGCGCCGCGGGATTCGACGCCACGGGAGGGGATGCCAAGACCAAGCCGGGCGACGACTTCTTCCGCTTCGCCAACGGCGCATGGATCGACCGCACCGAGATCCCCGCCGACAAGGCGGTCTACAGCCTGCGCGCCGCCATCAGTGATCTCACCGAGCAGCGGCTGCACGAGCTGTTGGAGGCTGAAGCGTTCCGGGCCAGCGCGGCGCCGTCGACGATCGAAGGCAAAGTCGGCGCCTTCTACCGGTCGTTCATGGACGACGCCACGATCGAGCGCATCGGCGCGAAGCCGTTGGCCGGCGAGCTGGCCGCGATCCGCGCGCCGCGCGACCACGAGGGGATCGCGGCGCTGATGGGCCGCAACAACATGGACTACGACGGCACGCTCTTCGGCCTCGGCACGGACGTCGACCTCAAGGACCCCAAGCACTACGCGGTGTACGTCTCTCAGGCCGGCCTGGGGCTCCCCGATCGCGATTACTACCTCGAGCACGATTTCGCGTCGCAGAAGAGCGCCTACGAGGCGTATGCGGCCACGCTGCTCGGGCTGATCGACTGGCCCGATCCCGCGCGCGCCGCCCGCGAGATCCTGGCTTTCGAAGACAGCGTCGCGGCCGCGAGCTGGACCAAGGTGCAGCAGCGCGATCCCGACGCGACGTACAACCCGATGACGATCGCCGAGCTCGAGACCCTCGCGCCCGGCTTCGCCTGGAAGAGGTTCCTCGAAGCAGCTGGGGTGACCGGTGTGGCGCGCGTGATCGTCTCCGAGAAGAGCGCGTTCCCGAAGCTGGCGGGGATCTTCGCGCGCACGCCCCTGCCGACGCTACAGGCGTGGCTGGCGTTCACGTGCGCCGACAACGCGGCACCCTATCTCTCGAAACGCTTCGTCGACGCGGGATTCGAGCTGCGCAACCACACCCTCTCCGGGCAGCAGCAGATGGCCGTGCGCTGGAAGCGCGGCGTGCGCGCGGTGGGCGGCGGTGATTTCGGAAGCGGCGATCGCTTCGACCGATTCGGCAACCTGGGCTGGGCCGTGGGCCAGTTGTACGCCGCGCGCTACTTCCCGCCCCAGGCGAAGGCGGCGATCGAAGCGCTGGTGGCGAACGTGAAGGCCGCTTACCACGCGCGCATCGAGACGCTCGACTGGATGAGCCCGGCCACGCGCAAGCAAGCGCTCGAGAAGCTCGACACGTATCACATCAAGGTCGGCTACCCCGATCATCCGCGCGACTACTCCCAGGTGGTCATTCGCTCGGACGACCTGGTCGGCAACGTGCGCCGGGCCGCGGAGGACGACTGGCGCTTCTACGTCGGCCGCCTGCGCGACCCCGTCGACATGGGGGAGTGGGACATGACGCCCCAGACCAACGACGCGTACAACGGCAATTTGCGCGACATCGTGTTCCCGGCCGGCATCCTCCAGCCCCCGGTCTTCGACGCCCACGCGGACCCTGCGTACAACTACGGCGCCGCCGGCGGCGTGATCGGGCACGAGCTGACCCACGGTTTCGACGATCAGGGTCGCAAGTTCGACGCGGCCGGCGCGCTCCACGACTGGTGGGCACCCGAAGACGCCAAGGCGTTCGAGGCGCGGGCGGCGAGGCTGGGCGCTCAGTACTCGACCTTCTCTCCGCTCCCCAACATTCACGTCAGCGGCGCGCTCACGATGGGAGAGAACATCGCGGATCTCGGCGGAGTCACGCTCGCCCTCGAGGCCTACCACCGCTCGCTCAACGGCAAGCCTGCGCCAGTGGTCGACGGCTTCACCGGCGACCAGCGCGTGTTCCTGGGCTGGGCCCAGGCCTGGCGCGGCAAGGCCCGTGACGAGGCGATCCGGCGCCAGGTGGTGAGCGATCCGCACTCGCCCCGCATGTATCGAGTGAACGGCGTGGTGAGGAACATCGACGCCTGGTACCAGGCCTTTGGCGTCGAGCCCGGTCAGAAACTCTACGTCGCTCCGCAGGATCGCGTCCGGATCTGGTAGCCCGCGCGGGTCAATGCGGGGAGTGCGGCCTACTTCTTCGACTGCGCTCGGGCCTCGTCTTCGGCCGTGGGGCCTCGCGTTGCGGCGTCGATCTGGCGAATCGCGCCCAGGTGGTAAGCGAGATGCGCCACGCTGCCCGCCATCCATCCGGCCTCGACGTCGCTCACGTCACGAGGGGCGTCGAGGGCCCCGGCCCAACGAGCCGCCTCGCGACGCAGATCGTCCCGCAGCGACCGCCAGCTCTCGTCCGACACGACCGTTCGGCGCCAGCTCGCGGTCCAGTCCATTTCGGGCCACGGCGGCGACACGCGATCGGCCCAGCGATTGAGCAGCGACAGCCCATAGCGGAGGTGATCGGCGTGCGCCGCGATGGACGCTCGGCCATCCGGGGTCGCCGAGGCCGCGGCCGCCGAGATCGAGTCGAGCGACGCGAGCAGACCTCGGTCGCCCTGGTTGAGCACGTAGGTGCGTGCGCTTGAATCAGGCGAGCCGTGAACGAGCTCATGGAAGATGGTTGCGAGGTGCACGGACGAGATGGCGCTCATGCTCGATTCCTCCGAGTGTTCATCGGAGCGGAGGCTAGCACGAGGCCGTCAATCGAGCTCGGGGGCGCGTGGCGGCCTGCGGCGACCCGCGGTTGATCCACGAGCGCCCCGCGCCATAGTCTTCGGGCGTGAGCAGCGTTCCCAGCTTGTACGAGTGGATGGGCGGGATGCCCGCGATCGAACGCCTCTTCGGGGTTTTCTACTCGAAAGTGCCGTCCGATCCGATTCTGGCGCCACTCTTCGCCAAGATGTCGCCCGACCACGTCGAGCACGTAACGGCCTTCGTCGCCGAGGTCTTTGGCGGCCCCAAGACTTACAGCGAGCGCCTCGGCGGGCATCCGCACATGCTGTCGCGTCACGTTGGCCGCCAGCTCACCGAGGCGCAGCGGGCGCGCTGGATGCAGCTGCTCCTCCTGTGCGCGGACGAAATCGGCTTGCCGAACGACCCCGAGTTCCGCTCGGCCCTGGTTGCCTACCTCGAGTGGGGGACCCGCATCGCGGTCCAGACCTCGCAGTCGGCAGCGACCCCTGGCGACGCTTCGCCCATGCCGAGATGGGGCTGGGGCGAAGTCAAAGGCCCGTTCGTCCCGAAGTGAAGTCCCCGCGGACGCCTACGGCAAAGAAACGGGGGGCATCATCCGCAGAAGTCGCGGGCCGCACGCGATCCTCCTGGGACTAGCCCCCACGCTCCGTCTCCCGGCGGCGTCAGCGGGTCAGGTCTGAGTCACCTTGGTGTAGACCCGCTTGAACTCCCGAGAGGGCATGTCGCCGTTCGACTCGAACTTGTTGTCGATGACCAATGTCTTTCCGTCGTCTTTGAGCCACAGGGTCTCGGTGATCTTCGAGTCGCGAGGCCCGGCATGCTCGACGATCAACTTGTCCTTGTCCCAGCGCCCGCTCACGTGCAACGCGCCCGGCGCGTGGGTGAAGGTGTCGGCCGCAGCGGCCACGGTCGCGATCTCGCGGACGACGGCGCCGCTGGAGTCTTCGAAACTCACGAGCGTCGCGGTCTGCGTGACGTGCATGAAATCCGGCAAGCGCGCCGGCCGGCCACTCGCCTCGGAACCCGGGTCCCGTCGACTGGGATCGCCTGAGCCCGACGTTCCCTCGTCACCGCCGCGGCGATGGCGACCCCCCCAGCCTCCACCGCCACCCATCCCGCCTCCGCCCATCCCTCCACCCATGTGACCACCCCGGCCCCCGCCCCAACCGCCGCCGCCCCTGGGCCCGGCGCCGCTCATCCCCGGAGCGTCGCTGTGCTTGGCGTCGAGCTTCCATTCGCCGGTGAAGTCGGGTGGGGTCGTGGAGCCGCCGGCGTGCGCGAACCGTCCCGCCACGAGGATGCCTGCGATCGCGACGGAGCAGAGCACCATTCGCTGTGTCGTCATTCGCTTCTCCTGGAACGGCCTCTCGAGCGGCCTTCGCGCTCCCGAGCGGGAGACGCGGCGTGAACGTCCGCACTGTGCAGACTTCTTACACGCGTCGCGTGGCAGAGTTGTGGCACGCGTGTGGCAAGTTTCTCGTGAGCGAGGTTTTGCAACCTCGGAACGAAGGGCGGGTTCGACCTCGACTCGCATCGCTCGGCCAGTCGGTCCTGACGACGAAGATGCTCAGCGCCGAGAGGGTGAAACCAGTGGAGGGCGCCTGTTCCTAGGGCTTGTGGAGGCCCTCTCGCTTCTCTCCGTCCTTCTTGTCTCCAGGCGACGGAGCCGGCTTGGCCGGTGCGGGCTCCGCGTTGCCACGGTTTCGGCCGTGGAACTCGCGCTCGAGATTTCCCGGCAGCGGACTGAGGGTCGGCGGCGCGGGTCGTTGCGGCAACGCGCGCGGTGGCCGCGGCGCTCCGCCCGACTCGGAGGGTCGCGTCGCGGTTCCCGGCTCGAGAGGACGCCCAGGATTGCTCTGAGGACGAGGCTCGAGCGCTCGGCGCGGTCGCGGCCAGTCGTTCCCGCGCTGCGCGCCGAGGCCAATGCGACCTGGCTGCACCGGCCGCGGACTGGGTCGGGGCAGCTGCGTGGGTTTCCAGTCGCGTCCCTGGTTCACCATCCAGGTCCCGCGATCGTCGCGCTGATAGACTTTGCCGTCCTTGCCGGCGAACACGTTGTTGGGGGTGTCCACGCGAACCTTGGGACTGACGATCGGGCGCAGCGGATTGCGGCTCGCGGCCTCGTCCACGCGCGGAGCGTTGCTGCGCCGCTGGTAGAGGTTCTGAGCCGCCACGTCCAACGGCGACTGCGGTCGCGCCGCGCGTCGCGTTCGCAGCATGGTGCGATCCGGACCGAGGAGAGGGCGACGGAAGCCACCAGGTCCGAACCAGCGTGGCGGGCTGAGGGGATGCTGCGCCACCGGCCCCCTGTGCCAGCGATACCCGAGGCGGAGAAACCCCGAGCCATAGCTGTATCCAAAGCTCCAACGCCCGAGCCAGGGGTTGTAGCGCGCCTGATAGCCCCAGGTGCACGGCCGCGCGCAGTAATGGCGTCGCCCGCGCCACGGCCGGTAGCGATAGCCAGTGCCGTAGACGACCGTTCCGTAGTACGGGTAGCACCCGAAGTACCCAGGAAGATAGCCGCAGTAGACGTAGGTCGGAGTCACGTCATAAATATAGACGTAGCGCACGTCGTAAACCGGACAGCTGGGCGGGATCTCGTCCACCGCGATGGGCCGCGTTGCGCTGACTTCCCAAGGGCCGTCGGGATGGTCGGCGATGTACCACACGCCTTGATCGCACGCGTAGTAACGGTCGTCGGCGAAGATCACTTCGGCGTCGGTGTTGACGGCGTACTGCATGTCGACGCCTTCGATGGGCTCGAAGCGTGGGGGCCCGTCGTAGATCACCTGGAACCCGACATCGCTGCGTCGGATCGCGCTGGTTTGCGGGATCTCGGCATCCGCGACCGCGTCGTCCGCTTGGTCGGTGCCGGCGACGCTCGCCAGGACGTGGCCCTTGGGCGAATCGGGCGGGATCTGGCGGAACGCCCCAGGGAGCTGGTCACCACGCACGAACCTCCACGGTCCATCCGTCGAGGAGGCCCGGAACCAGCGGCCGGCGAGCAGAACGTAGATCTCCTGGGTGCTCACCAGGCGGAACACGTCGCTCTCGGTGTTCGTGAGGTAGAGCAGATCGTCGCCCACGAGCGGGGCGTACTGAGGCCTGCCGTCCATCGAGATCAGCTCGGTGGGCTCGGTCGCGGTCATGATCCGAGGTGGCGGCCCATACGCGACGTCCTCGGCCGAGGTGTCGGGCGGGACCACGGCGCGCACCTTGGCGGGCGGATTCGCGATCGACGTCCAGGGACCGAGCGGATTCTCGGCCCGATACCAGACATTGGCGCCGCTCAGGTAGTAGGTGCGCAGGCGCGGATCGAAGATCACGGCATACGGCGTGTTCGCCGCCCGCTCGAGGCTCGAGTCCTCGATAGGCTCGAGCTCGGGCGGCCCGTCGTACTCGAGCAGGATCGCTCGCTCGTTCACGAACAGGATGCGGGGCGGCGTGTTGTCGAGATTGGCGACGCTGGCGCGCTCGCGCTCGGTCGAAGCCAACCCTGCTTTCAGATCCTCGAGCGAGCCCGAGAGGTCCCAACCCCGCGCCTCGGATTCGACCAGCTTCTCGTAGCGGCTCGCCTGAGTCGGGGTGATCCCCGGTAGACGGACCTTGAGGACGTCGAGGTCACGACCCGTGACCGTGCTGCTGTCACGATCGATCTCGATGCGCTCGGTGAACCACAACACCCCGAACAGGGGTGCAGCGTCGGTGGTGCGTTGCAGCGAGAAGGCCGCGCGACACGAGAGCAGGTCGCCGTCGAGGTCCTCGGGCTGCGGCTGATAGATGACGAAAGAGCCGCTCGAGGAGTCGAACTGGCGCGGCCAGCTGGACTCGTCGCCACGGGCGGACGCGGCCCAACCGATCGCCGCGAGGACCGTGAGCAAGGCGAACCACCGGGCAAATTCGTGAGCGCCGCGGCATCCGGGGAGTCGCTGGGCTGGCATTTCGATCCTCCGCGTCGATCCAGGAGCGGGAGCGAGCGCTGGATCTCCCGCAGCATACACCTGGCTGCGCGAGAGCGAGGTGCGAGTCCGACCACCTCAGGCACGCAGCCGCGGGCTCCGCTCACGACTTGCTGGAGCCGCGAGGCCCGACGACAATGTCCGAGCCTTGAAGCGCGACTCCAACCTACGGAGCGTTCGATGAACGACTGGCGAACGCTGCTCGCCTCGGCTCTCCTCGCTCCGTCTCCCCACAACGTCCAGCCCTGGCGGGTCAGGATCGTCGACCCGCGCCACGCCGAGCTGCTGATCGAAAAACGTCGCACGCTGCCCCGGGAGGACGTCACCGGCAGCTTCATCATCCTCACCATGGGCCTGTTCGTGGAGACGCTGCGGCTCGCGGCGGCCCACCGGGGCTTGGCGGTGGACGAAGAGCTGGCGCACGAACCGGCGTGGTACCGGGCCGAGCACCTCGAGACGATGGACGCGGATCTGCTTCCGTTCGCGGGCCTGACGCTCCGTCCCGCTCCCGACACCGCGGCCGAGTACGCGCTCGATCTGCTGTCCGCTCGACGGACGTCGAGACTCCACTATCGGGCGGAACCGGTCAGCGAGGACACGGCGTTGCGTCTCGACGCCCTGGCGCGATCCTGGGGCCAGGGCTATGCCCAGATTCACGAACCCGAGCGGATCGAGCGACTGCTGCGCTGGAACGTCGACGCGGTGTTCGCGGACCTCAACCATCCGCCCTATCACGACGAGCTGGCGAGCTGGATTCGTTATACGGAAGCCGAATCGACGAAGCATCGCGACGGTCTCGATGCTCGCTGCATGAACCAGAAGCCCCTCGAGCTGTGGACCGCATTCCGACTCCCAGGGCTGCTGCGGCTCCCGATCGCTCGGTCATACTTCCGCCGCCGCTACCGGCGCCAGATCGGCCCCGTGGCGACGCTGGGTTTCCTCTCCGGGCCGTTCTGGGATCCGGCCGCCGCGTATCGGGAGGGGCGTTTCCTGATTCGGTTCTGGCTCGAAGTGACGCGCGCGGGGTATTACATCCACCCCTACGGCAACCTCGTCACCCATCGCCCGACGGCGGCGCGCGTCGAGGAGGACCTGGGCATTCGCGACATCTGGCTGGCGTTCAAGATCGGGCGCTCCGACCCTCCGCCCGCGAGCCGCCGCAGAGACCTGGACGAGGTGCTGGTGTGATCGAACGTGGGCTGCTCGGCTTGCTTCTCTTCGGGCTGGGATTGATCCGAAGGGCCATGGGATGGCATTCGGGAACCTACGTCCTGCTCACGCTGCCGCCGCTGCAGCCGCTGCTCGAAGCCATCGGTCGCCTGCGCGCGCGGGCGGTCTACCTCAAGGCCCGGGCCGAGTGCCCGGCGTATCGGGATTTCCTGGCCGCCTCGAACCATCGCGAGCGGTGGCCGTGGCGTCTGTCACAGGTTCCGGTCACCTCCAAGGAAAACTACGTGAAGGTGTACTCGATCGAGTCGCGCTGCTACGGCGGCGCCCTGTCCGGGCGCGGACAGGTGATCGACGAGTCGTCGGGATCCTCGGGGCTGCCCAACAACTGGGTGCGAAGCCGCTCCGAGCGCATGGACGTCAAGCGCCTGCTCCAGCTCAACTACGATCTGATCTACGGCAACGCCCGCCGCATCCTGCTCAACTGCTTCGCCCTCGGACCATGGGCCACCGGCATGAACGTCTCGATGTCGCTGGCCGACGTCGGCATCCTCAAGTCGATCGGACCGGACGCTCAGAAGCTCGAGAACACCCTGCGCGTGTTCGGCCCGTCCTATCGCTACATCGTGTTCGGCTATCCGCCGTTCGTGAAATCGTTCGTGGACGGCACCGGGCTCGACCTCTCCGCCTACCATCTCGACCTGGTCGTCGGCGGCGAAGGGATCAGCGAGAACCTGCGCGCTTATCTGCGGAAGAGCTTTCGCACCGTGCTCTCCTCGTACGGCGCCTCCGACCTGGAGATCAACATTGCCGTGGAGACCGAGTGGACCACGGCTCTGCGCTCCCGCTGCGTGGCCGATGCCGCGCTGTGCGTCGAGCTGTTCGGGCGCGACTCTCCTCCGATGATCTTCCAGTTCAACCCCCTCGACTACCTGATCGAACGACTCGAAGGCGGAGCGCTGGTGTACACGGTGTGCCGCACCGACGGCGCAGCGCCCAAGCTGCGCTACGACCTCAAGGACCAGGGCGGCGTCTACACCTTCCGCGACCTGGAGAGAAAGCTCCGCCCACGCGGCATCGAGCCGGGCGCGTTGGCGCGCCGCTTCGGTCACTTCCCGGTGCTCTACGTCTTCGGGCGCGGTGATCTCACCGTGGCGTTCTTCGGCGCCAAGCTCTATCCCTCGGATCTCGAGGCGGTCATCCTGGGCGAGCCGACTCTGGCCAGCCGAGTGTCTTCGTTCCAATTCAAGAGCTACGAGGACGCGGCGGTGAACCGGCGTCTCGCCGTTCACCTCGAGCTGGTGTCGGGAGAGCCGGGGTCGCTCGACGTCGGCCCCGGCCGGCTGCCGGAGATCTTCTACCGCGGTCTCGCGGCATCGAATCAGGACTTTCGCGAAGTCACTCGCATGTTCGGGCCGGACGCGATCGAGGTGCTCGTGCATCCGCACGGCGCCGGACCCTTCGAGGGAGCCGACGCGCGCATCAAGAGTCGCTACGTGGGGGCGTAGCCGGCGGATCAGGGCGCGAACGCCGCTCCGCCCGCGGCGACCGCCGTGGTGACGCGGTCCACGAAATCGCCGGTCGTGACGCTGCCTTGGCCTGCGGCCCGAATCCAATGCCGCGCGTCGATGACGAACCACGACGTCACGGCGGGGGTCGCGCGCAGTGAATCGGCGACCACGCCGGCCGGGTCCGAGGCAGAGAGTACGAGAGCCCCAGGTGGGTCAGGCGTCGCCAGCAGGTTCCATCGGGTTCGCGCAGCACGGCCACGGGCTCGATGCCCTGCTGGTCGAGCGCCGGTCGCGAGCGCTCGAGCGCCGTGAGGTCGGCGTCGGTGGGATCCATCACCAGGACGAGGCCACGCGGACCTTCGAGCTCGCGTAGGTGCCTCCAGCCGTAGGGCGTCGACAGGTACATGACGTCCGGGGCCGGGGTTCCGACGCGGGTGGGCGCGAGCGACTCCATCTCCCCGATCACCTCGGCACTCGTGGCGGAGGTCGGCCCAGCCTGCGCGACTCGCGCGCGATGACTCCACGCGACCAGAAGCATGATTGAAAACGCAATGACGATGCCGGGGCGCGGATTGCAAGATGCCATGGCTCCTCCGTCGGTTGGTGGGCTGCTGGTGCGCACCGGTATCGACGGATGGAGGGCCTTTCTTGATCTCGCGCGACGCTTTCCGGCAAGTCGCCGCGTCCCTGCTAGAATCTCGGCCACGATGCCGCGCACGACCACTCTGTACGAAGCGCTCGGAGGTGCCGCGGGAGTGCTGCGCCTGGCGGAGGCGTGGCACCAGCGAGTCCTCGCGGACGAGGTCGTGGCGCACGCATTCAGTCATGGCTTTCACCCGGAGCACACGGAGCGGCTCGCGGCCTATTGGGCCGAGGCGTGGGGCGGCCCGGCGACTTACAGCGAACGCCACGGAAGCGAGTCCGCGGTGGTGCGGATGCACAGTGGCAACGGGCCCCACGAGGAGATGGATCGCCGAGCGATCGCGTGTTTCGATCAGGCGTTGGACGACATCGAGGTCACCGACCCGGAGCTGCGGCGCGTGTTGCACGACTACTTCGCGTGGGCGACGACCGCGGTGATGTCGAAGTATCGGAAGGCGGCCGACGTTCCGGATGGGCTGAGGATTCCTCGGTGGTCGTGGGACGGACTGCTCTAGCGCTCACGCTCCTGGTCGGACTCGCGGGCGGCGCCCGCGCGCCGAGCGCGGTCGCGTCGAGCTTCCTGCCGCAGGCCGTCCGCGCGCACGTCGCTTCATGGCACGACCGCGGCGATTTCAACGACGCGAACCCGGGACTGGCGTTGCGCTGGAGCAGCGGGTTCGTCGCCGGTGGCTTCTACAACAGCTACCGGCGGCCGAGCTGGTACGGGGGCTTCGCCGTGCCTGTCTTCGCGCGCCACGCCATCGAGCCCGAGGTGATGGCGGGCGTGATCACGGGCTACTCGGATTCGAGTCCGCTCGACGTCGTGGCGGTGCCGAGTCTGGGCTGGCGCATGTCGCCGCGGAACTCCGTGCAGGTGGTCTTCATGCCCCGCTTCGTGATCCCCGCGAACGTCGTCCACGTGATGTTCGAGCGGCGCTTCGGTGACGGCGCGAGCGATCGCGCTCACTGAGCCGTTCGGTCATCCGGCGACGAGGGCTAGCGGCGTGGCTCCCAGGAGCCGTACATCGGGTTCGGCACGACGAAGAACTTTTGTCCGAAGCTCGCCATGGCCGTGCTGTCGCTTCTGGACGCCTGGCTCATCCCCGGGAAGTCCAGGATGTTGTCGCCGATCCACTCCAGAATCGCGAGCGGCGGCATTCCCGCGACCGCGGCGCCGCTCTGAATCCGCTGGAAGCGCGGGTTCTTGTCGTTCTCTCCCGGCGGTTGACAGAGGAGGATGTCGGGGAGGATGCCGAGCTGCCGAAGGTTGTCCCGCGTCGCGCCACACAAGGATTCGGCCCGATTCGTGACGATCGCGACCCGGCCGTTCAACGCATGCACGGTCTGAGTGAACTCGACCGCGCCCGGCACCGCGCCTGCCGCGCGCTCGTTCGCCCACTTCGCCCAGCTCGTCGTCGTGTAGCCGCTGTCGACCGCCGCACGCCGGAGCTGATACTCCGAGTTGTCGAACACGGTCTCGTCCGCGTCGAGGATCACGCCCCAGCTGCCCGGCCCGAGCGCCTTCGACTGCTCACGCAGGCGACTCGCCGCGTCGCGATAGACCTGGAGCGCCAGCGCGCGATACTCGGCGGAAGTCCGCACCCAGCGGATCTCGCGGCGCATCGGAGGTGGCGTGGCCCCCGGGCTCGGTGACGCGGCAGTCGGCGCGGCCGCGGCGATGGGCGGCGCCGCGGAGGTCGACGCGCCTGGCGTCGCGGCGCGGGAGGTCGCGCAGGCGGAGCCTGCCATCCAAACGAGGGTGACCCAGACGATGAGGCGAGTCGTTGACATGAGCGGCGCTCCGAGAGATGAAGTGCGGCATCGTAGGGGTTCAGGGGGGATTTCGCCAGGGCGATCGGAAGATGTTGATCGTCGGGTCCTGGGAGTCGTGAGGCGCGCTCAGGTCCGAATCCGGGCGGGATCGATTCCCCTGAACACGAGCCACCCCATCATGGGGATCCCGGCGATTGCCATCGGGAGCAGCAGAATCGGCGAGCTGTACCGCGGCGCGAGGAGATAGGTCGCCGATCGCAGGAAGAAGCCGGCCCCGCCGATGATGAACAGGACTCCCAGGATCCTCGGGAGATAGGTCGAGCGCGCGATCAGAAAACCGCGGATCATCGAGGCGGTGCCGTAGAGGCAGAGGAACAGCAGGGCGATCGTGTCCGAGATTCGAATCGCCAGATACGCGAGCCCGTTGCGCTGGCTCGAGGTGAAGGCATCCAGCCCTGCGGTGTCGCCCAGCACGAGCGATGCCGCGAAGAAGCTCGACTGGGCCACGGCGTAGGTGATCATCGAAGCCATCCCGAAGAACGCGCTCAGCAGCGCGAGCTTGCGATCGACCGGCTCGAGCAGAACATAGAAGAAGACGCAGAGGGCGATGTCGCAGAAACCTTCCACGAGATAAGCGGCGAAGCTGAGCCGGAACAATCCCGGATGCCCCGCGATGTTCGCCGCGGTCGCCAGCGCATCCCCTCGAACGACGATCCTGTCGGGCAAGATCATCTCGCCGAGGAGGCCGAAGACGATGGAAAGCAGCATCGCCACGCCGGTCGCGCGTGAGAAGCGCGCGAGCGTGAGGCCTTCGCGTTCTGCGGCCACGGGCAGCGTCATTGCGCCTCGGAGGAGAGAGGGGCTGATCGAATCCTCGCGGTCCATTACGTGAGCGAGGCTTGCAGTGTTTCAGTTCAGAAGCAATGAATTGACGGCCTGCGCGACCTGCTGTTCCATGGCCTCGCCATGAGCCAACGTCATCTGGAGGTCGCGCCCGGAACGCTGGCACGCGTGGGCGGGGCGCTCTATCTCGTGATCATCGCGCTGGGGATCTTTGGCGAGGGATTCGTGCGCGATCGCATCGTGGTCTCGGGCGATGCGGTGCGGACCGCCGCCAACCTCCACGCGATGGAGTCGCTGTGGCGCATGGGGATCGCGACGGAGTTCACCTTGCTCCTGTGCGCGACTGCTCTCACCGCGATCTTCTACGTTCTGCTCGAGCCCGTGAGCCGCACGCTCGCGCTCATGGCGACGTTCTTCAATCTCGTCTCCATCGCGATCGAGGGGACGGCGGGGCTGGCGCTGGTGCAGACGCTGTTCCCGCTCGACCAAGCGAGCTATCTGAAGGCCTTCACTTGCGGAGCAGCTGGCGGCGTTGGCCCGCATGTCGGTGCGCGCGCACGGGAATGGCTTCAGCGTGGCGCTCTTGTTCTTCGCGTTCGTGTGCGTCGTCCTCGGCATCCTGATCTTCAAATCGGGCTTTCTGCCCCGCGCCCTCGGCGTACTGATGATGATTGCCGGAGCGTGCTACGCGACCCAGAGCTTCGCTCTCATCCTGATGCCGGCGCTCGCCGACCGACTATTCCCTGCGATTCTAATTCCATCGTTCATCGGCGAGCTCTCGCTCTGTCTGTGGATGCTGATCAAGGGAGTGAACGAGGAACGATGGCTGGCGCGTGCTGCGGAGACGGGCGACCCGGGACGGACGCCGGCGACGTAGCGCGCGAAGAACCCCACGTACGATCCCGCATCGAAAGGAGCCTTACTTCATGACCCGCACATCGCTCGAGCAGCTCTGGACCCGTCTCCGCCCACGTCACGGCATCGCGCTCCGGGTGATCGAGGTCTTGCCGGAGGACAAGATCCACACGCACCCCATTCCTCACATGCGAACGCCCGTCGAGCTGGTCGTTCACCTCTATGCCAGCGTGATCCGCGAGATGGTCGAATGCGTGGCGCGCGGCGAATACGTCCAGCCGGACGAGACCGCGATCGCGGCGCGGATGCGCAGCAAGGCCGACTTGCTGGCGTTCGCCCGCGAGAGCTACGCCGCGGCGAGCCGGGGGGTGGAATCGATCAGCGACGCCGAGCTGCGCGGGACGCTGAAGACGCCCTGGGGCGCCTCTCCTCCGGGTTCCCACATGATCGAGGCGATTCCAGACGAGTTCTTCCATCATCGCGGCCAGCTCTATGCGTACGCACGCGCTCTCGGCGCCGAGCCACCCGATATGTGGGACTTCGCCAACAACGCCGTCGAGCTGCGGCCCGAGCCGGCCGGGGTCTAGCGGAACTTCGATCGGGATCCTCATCGCCCACCCCTCACCGCGGAAGTCGCGAAGCCAGGAGCGATCATGCCGGTTCAGAAAGATCCGTCCGGACGGCGTTCCGTCACCGTCGAAACCGAAGTGCCCGGAACTCCCGCAGAGGTCTGGCGCGCCATCGCCACCGGACCAGGCCTGACGGCGTGGTTCGTCCCCACCCAGCTCGAGGAGCGTGTGAAGGGGTCGATGATCATGAACTTCGGGCCCCGCATGGAGTCGAAGGCGGAGATCCAGGAGTGGGATCCGCCGCGTCGTTTCACCGCCGAAAACAAGGACGGCCTGGGCCCGGACGCACCCACGATGACGACCGAGTGGACGCGCCGCCCCGACGCACCTTCGGCGCGATCCCGCCGCCGGCGCTGGTACTGCTCGGCGTCGTCACTGTTCAGCTGGGCTCGGCCTGGGCCAAACACTTGGTCGGCGCCGTGGGCAGCTTCGGGGCCGTCGCATTGCGACTGTTCTTCGCTGCGTCGGTGCTGATGCTGCTTTGGCGGCCTTCCCTGCGCATGCAACGCAGCGCTTGGAGGGTGGTGCTCGGCTACGGCCTGGTTCTCGGCTCGATGAACCTGTGCTTCTACATGGCACTGGCCCGCATCCCGCTGGGGATCGCGGTCACCATCGAGTTCCTCGGGCCGCTGGCGGTGGCCCTGGCCGGGTCGAGGCGATGGCTGGACGCCCTATGGGCCGTGCTCGCGGCAGGCGGTGTGGTTCTCTTGATGAAGGGACGCGGCAGTCTCAACCCCGTCGGCTTCTTGTTCGCGCTCGCCGCGGGAACGTGCTGGGGCCTCTACATCCTGCTCGGCGCGGCGCTCGGCCGCCACACCACGAAGGGCAACGGTATCGCGCTGGGAATGGCCGTCGCCGCATTGGTGGCGGTGCCCTTCGGCGTGGCCGTCAGCGGAACGGCGCTGACTCAGCCCAGAGCCTTGATGGCGGGGCTCGGCGTGGCGCTGTTGTCGTCGGTGATCCCGTACTCGTTGGATCTGGAAGCGCTACGCAAAATGCCACCGCGGGTGTTCGGCATCCTGATGAGTCTCGAACCCGCGATGGCGGCTCTCATCGGCCTCGTCGTGCTCAAGGAGTCGCTGAGCTGGTCGCAGTGGGTCGCGGTGCTGTGCGTCGTGACCGCATCGGCGGGCGCCACCCGCGGCGCCCGCCCAGCGCTCTGACGGCAAGAGCCTTCAACAGACCCCGGCTGCTTCGTTCGCTGCGTCCTAGGCCCGCTCGGCCGCTCGGGCGCCGAATCCCAGCGCGAGCCACGCCGCGACGTAACACCCTCCAGCGAGCGCGAGCACGGTCGTGAAGCCGAACATCATCGCGAGCATCAGCGCGAGGATCGTTCCGATCACGGTGAAGAAGCCGTTGATCCCCCACGCCCACGGGACGAGCCCAGGCGCTTCCTCGCTGACGATGCGGAGGCCCGTCGGAAACGGCATGCCGAGCGCGACGCCGGTCGGCGCGACGAGGCCGAGCGAGATCGCGATCCGCAAGGGGAGGGCCAGCCCCAGCGCAGCGTGGAACACCAGAGGCACGAGCAGCGCGGTCATGAAGAGCGTCGCGAGCAATCCGGGCATGATGCGGCCGAGCCGCGCGCTCGCCGTCCCCACGATCTGGCCCGTCCATCGCGCGCCCACGGAGGTCGAGGCGAGCAGCCCGGCCAGCACAACGGCGAACGTGTAGACGGGCTCGCCGAGGAACAACGTGAAGTGCTGGAGCAGCACGACCTCGACGAAGATGAAGCCGAGTCCGAGCGCGGCGAAGTAGACGAGGATCCTGCCGCGGCCGGTCGACCCATGATCGCCGCGCCCGAGCCGCGCGAGCGGTAGCAGGATCAGGAGCCCTGCGACCAGCGCCGCCTGGGCGAGCACGACGAGCAGGGTGACCTCGGCGATTGGGCGCTCCTCGAGTGCCATGCGAGCGCCCTTTCCTTGGGAGAACAGATCGCGTACCACGCTCCAGCTCATGCGCGACCAGCGCATGTGCTGGTTGAAGAACGGCCGATCGTCGGTCGCGGGCCTCAGCTCCGCCGCCTCCGCGGCATACACCGTGCGCGGATCGGGCGCGTCGAGCAGGCGCTGGTAGATGCTGTTCCCGGTCGGCTCGAGCGGTGAATAGAGCGCGACCATCGAGTCGTCCTCGGCGTGCGCCGGTGAGACGCCCACGGCCATGAAGCGGTTCATCGCCCGCACCTCGGCGTCGGTGAACGGGCTCTTCTTCATGAGGAAGAGCGCGTAGAACGAGCCGCGACCCGCGAAATCTGACTTTGCCGGCTTCACGGCATAGAAGTGCGCTGGCACATGATCGGCGCCGCGCGCCTCGAGCGCCTCGCGGCCGGTCGCGAACAGCCGCGCGATCTGGGCCTCGGGGCGCGAGAACAGGATTACGCCGTCGTCCGCCAAGTGATCGAGGTCATCTTCGAACGCCTCACGCGTGAGCACATAGTTCTCGACGAGAGAGAGCGCGCCCGAGGCGACGGCGGCGTTGCTGATCGTGTGCATCGACACGATCGCGTCGTAGCGATTGCGCGAGCGACGCACGAAGCTCCGCCCCTCGTCAGTCACGAGCCGCACGCCCGGTTGCTCGAACAGACCACCCCAGTAGTCTCGGAGCGGGCCGGAGAACGTGGCGGTGATGATCGGGTTGACCTCGACCGCGGTGACCGATTGGGCCCCGCGTTGGACACCGTCCAGCACCTCGGCTCCCGCGCCGGAGCCGATGATCAGGAGGCGCGGATGCGCCTTGTCCAAGTACGCAACCTGGGAGTCGAAGCGCTGTCTTAGGGAGAGCGCGCGGAGCGCGGTCCGGACGTCAGGGCGAAGGTCTGACATCCCCGTGAGCGCGGTGCCTGCGTCGAACAGAAAGCCGCGCCAACCGTCGGGCGCGAACTTGGATCCCTCGGGGTACTCGAGCAGATCGATTCGGGAGAACGTGTTCCACTTCTCGAACAGCGGCGGCGTGTCCAGCTTGAACTTGCCCCGAGTGATCACGATCGGGAGCGCTCGGTCGGCGACGAACGCGAGCCCGATCGCCCCCGCGGCGAGCAACAGGCCTGCGGTCGCGAGGCCGCGCGCGCCGCGCCAGCCGAACGCTGTCGCCGCCAGCAGCCCGACCGCGGCGGCCGTGACGACCGAGCCCGAGCCACCGAAGCGCGGCATCACGAGCGCGATCGACGCGCAACCGATTCCCGCGCCGAGCAGGTCGTACGCGTAGAGCCGCCCGATGTCGCGCGTGCGGCGAGTGAACAGGAGGGCCAGCGCCAGCCCGGAGCAGAAGAACGGCGCCGCGACCACGACGAAATAGAGCGGCATCAAGACGAACTGACGCCGGTCGCCCGCCAGGTTGAACGGCTCGAACGGGATGCGCTGCATGAGCGCGAAGCTGCCGATCGTCACAGCGCCGAACAGAATCGACAGCAGCGAGAGCGCCGCGTCGAGGTCGGCGCGCTCGCGCAAGCCCCGCCACAGCGCGAGCACCACGCCCGACGTGCCGAAGCCGAGCAGGGCCATCGAGATCACGAGGAACCCGAAGTGATACCAGAGCGCGACCGACATCACGCGCGTGAGCGACAGCTCGAGCAACAACGTGCCGAGAGAGAGAAGGAAAATGCCGGCGTCGTAGCGTCGGCTCGCAGCGGGCAAGTCCGGCGAGGCCATCACGTGAATGCGCAGCGCTCCGTGGGTCGCAAGCGACTCGGACACAGCAGCCCCTCCGGAGCCTAACACGACGCGGCTGCCGCCGATTCCGTAGTGACGGGATCCGGCGCTCGGCGAGCGTCAGTGCCTACACGCCGGACGCCCGGAGCTACCTTCGGCCGCCGAGGAGTGCTTTACTCGATCGCGCCGTTTCGAAGCCAACCCAGAGGGAGTGATGCGTCCGACGCTGTTCGCCGCCGTCGCGCTCGTGCTTGCGACCAGCGGCTGTGCCTACCTCCCTCCGCTGACCCATCAGTTCAACCGAGAGGATCTAAGTCGGCTCGCGCCGGGGCGTACGCGTCGCGCTGACGCCGAACGGATGCTGGGCCCATCGCGACGGCTCCAGAGCACGAGCCGTGTCCTCGTGTGCGAGAAAGTCCGCAGCGGAGGCTACTTCGCGATCTTCGCAGGCTTCACCGGGGCCGCCGGGCAGATCATCACTCAGCGCTATCGGATTCTGCTCGAATTCGATTCGACCGGGGTGCTCGAGCGTCGCGAGGTCGAGGTGTACCGCCGCGAGGGCGATCAGGTCCCCGGGCTCGATTCGACGCTGCGCTTCTTTCCTGCCCCTACCGAGACCCTCTTCGTACGCCGCTCGTGGACGGACCTGCCGCGTGTCTACACGCACTTGGCCGCCACCCGTGACGGTGCGCTCGGCGCCGTGGATCTCCACGGCAACCTCAGCGTCTGGACTCCCGGCCCGGCGTCGTCTCCCGTGACGGTCGCGCTGCCGCGTCACGGACAGGTTCGGGCGATCGCGCTCGATCCCGACGCCGGAGTGGCCTGGCTGGCGAGGGATCTGGCGTTCGGCGAGCTTCCCCGCGAGGGCATGACGGCCCACGCCCCGATCGCCGCGGCGTGGAGCCGTCCGCGCGTGACGGCGATGGCGCTGTCGCAGGATGGCGCGCGCCTCGCAGCAGGGGAGGCGGGCCAGGTCGTCGTGCGCAACACTCGAACGGGAGTGGTCCAGGCGACGTTCCCGATCGCGAAGGGCCAAACGGTCGTCGCGCTGGCGTGGTCGCCGGACGATCTCGGGCTCGCAGCTCTCAACGTGGACGCGGGCGAAATGATCCTCACGATACACGCGCCGGACACGCCGGGAGCACGAGCGACCTCGGTGCCGATTGGCGCTGCGCCGAATCCGGAGTACCTGTTCGGGCCGCCGACCCTCGCGTTCTCGCCCGACGGGCGATGGCTCGGGATCAATCGTGGCACGCACGTCGAGTTGTGGCGTGTGATCGACGCCGCCGACACCGTGCGCACGGTCCGCCTCGAGGACGCATTCTTGCTGCCCTATTCCATACCGGACCCGTTGACGAGCCAGGTCAACCTCTGTCTGTCGTTCGAGCCCAGCTCCAATCGACTGGCTGCCAGCAACGGGCGGGCGGTGGTCTTCGAGCTCGACGGCTCTCGTCAGCGCTGGCGCTCCGCGGTGAAAGGGCCGGAGCAGTTCATTCGCAACCTCGTGTTCGATCCCGCGGATGGGCACCTCGTGGGATCCACGGTGCGCGGGCTCTACGGCTGGAATCCGGACGTCGCGAAGTGATGGCTCGGCGGCCGGATGGATCCTCATCCGGTGTCGAGACTCCTACGTCCAAAACGCCTACGCCGTTCCGGACTCGATGACTCACCGCTGACCGACCTGCGTCGATGCCCCGACCTTCGCGCGGTAGGCCGAGGATCTGTGGCGCGAAGCCGAGAGCCGCGTCGCCTGACTACTCCGCCGCTGCCGCCGTTCGCGAACGGCGGCGGTAGTGGTACGAGATGGCGAGCATCGCAGCGCCCAGCGCGATCGCAGTCAGGAAGCGCCAGAACACGTCCACCGTCTGGAGGTCGAGGAAGAGGAACTTGAGGGCGACCAGGCCGAAGAGCGCGAGTCCGCTCCAACGCAGGAATGGCGAGCGGCGGATCCATCCGGTCACGAGGAGCAGAGTTGCCTCCACGAGCCACGCCCCACTGGTGATCGCGGCAGCGGCGGTGTGCCACTGACGCTCGCGCTCCCAGGTGTTCTGCGAACCGGCCGCCGGAAGCAGCATGCCGGCGAGGTGAGCGGCTTCGCGGCTGCTCCACATCATCAGCATGACGCTCGCGGCCGCCGCCCAGATCTCCGGCATCCAGCGAGTCGATGGGCTGTCGGCCTCTCTCAGCGCGGAGAGCCGGATCGACGCCGCGACGGCGATCCCGATCGTGACGAGCTCGAGCCAAGTGGTCGGGTCGAAGAACAAGGGCTGACTCGGCGACCAGGGGTCGCCGCTCACGTGCCGGACCGTCACGACCACCAGGGCGAGTCCTGCGACGAGGGTCGCGCACCAGCGCAGGAACGCGCCCCCCTGCCGTGGCGCTGAGAGCGCGACCAGGCCGGCTTGCGCCATCCACGCGGCGCCGCACAGGGCCAACGCCATTTCGCTCCGCAGCTCGCCGACCGGCGCGCCGGGGGGCGCCATCGGGCGTGGACCGGAGAACATCCAGGACGCGACGTGACCGCCTTCCTGCCCGATCCAGATGGCGAGCAGCAAATGGCCCAGCGCCGTCCAGGCCTCGGGCGTCCAGCGCTCGTCGCGGCTCAGCCGATCACGTCGGCGTGACAAGAGCAGGCCGCCGATGAGGACCGTGGTCCACACGATCAGGCCGCGAGCGCCGTCGGTGTAGAACACGGGCCATTGCTCGGGCGTCCAGTGGATGCTCATCACCATCGACAAGTGCGCGAGCGCGCCGAGGGCGACCACGACCGAGCCCCAGGCGCGCAGCCAGCCGCCGCCCGCCGGCGTCAGGCCGAGGGCGACCAGGAACAGACCTTCGAGGCACCACGCGATCGGGGCGCGCTCGGTGCCGAGCGCGCGCTCGAGTGCGGCCGCGAGGAACAGGATCGCCGCCGCCGTGAGCGGCCGCCACAAGTCGCGCTCGGGCCGCCGCGTGTCCACCCACAGCGCCGCCGCGAACTGGACTATGGCGAGCACGATCAGCAGCACGGCGACTGGCACGCGGTCGCCGTACGCCAGGAACGGCCACGAGGCCGCGACCAGGCAGAACGGCGCCAGGATGATCGCCGCGAGATCGACCGGCCGCACGCGGCCTGCGGCACCCACCAGCCGCGGCAGGGGGGCGAGCCCGAGCAGCGTGAACAGCAGGGACAGCCCAATCTGGATGCTCCAACCCCAGGCCACGGAGTGAAACGACGAGATCCACGCCAGCGTGGCGAGCAGGAGTGCGGAGACGTCGAGACCGCTCCAACCCGCTCGCGCCGCCATGACGATCACGTAGCCGTTCACGATCGCCATGTAGGTGAGGAGCCATGGGGCGTTCGTCCACAGTCCGGCGAGCGGGAGCCACGCGGCCATGAAGAAAGGCAAGTAGGCCCCGATCACCCCGAGGGAGGCGATGAGGCGGACGCGATAGTGCGTCCCCGCGAGCACGGATCCGAACGACACGGTCACCAGCGACAGAAACGTCAGCCAGGAGGGAAGCACGCCGAGGCGCACGTGCCCGAGATAGAGCGTCAGGTAGACGATCCCGACGCCGATGCCGATCAGCGAGTGCCCGAAGGGTGGGACGGTGCGAGCGATCCAATCCCCGCGCCAAACGAGCGCCAAGCCGAGCCCCACGCCCCCGGCGACCAGCGCCCACGGCCCGAGGCGGTGCGTGTTGTAGCCCCAGAGGATCATCAGGAACACCCCGACGAGCAGCAGCACCGAGCCGATGTTCTGGAGCCACACTCCACCGATCAGCTGCTCGAGATTGACGTGGGAGTGGGTTCGCGCGCTCGCGACCGCGGGCCCTTCCGGCAAGGGCGGTGCCGGCGGAGCGACGAGCGTCGGTGCGGGTGGCGCGGGCGCGGGAAGGGTCGCCGCCGGGTCGGAACTGGCCGGAATCGCAGCCGGACGCTCGCGCGACTGGAGGTACTCGAGGCGCTCCACGCGATTCCGCAGCCGATGTAATTCGGCGCGAGTACGAGCGATCACGATGATGAACGCCAACGGAACGCCGACCACCGTGAGCGCAATTACCAGGATCGCGAAGTACATCGGCCCCTCATCCATGAGGCGCAGCCGGAGCGCTGGCCGGCGGCGAGACTAGCAAATCACGATCGATCCTCGCTCACCCGCAGTTCCAGAAGCAGCTCGGCGATCTCCATCCCGCGGGCGCTGGCAAATCCCCTGCTCTCGCCGATGATCCTGAACCCGCATTTCTCCAACACGCGGCGCGAGCCGAGATTGTCCTTGGCGACGCGGGCATAGATGGGGCGCGTCGTGTTGACGTGCTCCAGGAACAAGGCGAGCGCTCGCGTCGCAATGCCCTTGCCCCAGTACTCCTTCCCAATCCAATAGGTGACTTCGGGTCTGCCCTCTTCTTCATAACTGCCGACGCTGCCGGCCACTCGTCCGTCCCACACGATGGTCCTGGAGATACACGTCGCCGTGGCGAAGATCTTCCTCCAGCGCGCGTCAAAAATCTCCCGGCTGGTCGGGTCCTTGGCGGTGAAGGCGGCCATGTCGTTGGCGGCGGGGTCCAATTGGTGCTCAAAGAAGACGACCAGGTCGGCTTGGACCACATCGCGCAGATGAAGGCTGCCGATCATGGGATCTCTCCAGCTCTCCAGACGGGAACATGATGCTCCAAGTGCAACTCCGACGACGAGTCCTTCTGAGGTGGCGCCCACTGGGGTAGTCAAACTCCGGGCTCATTTCGAGTCAAAGGTTCATCGGGGGGCGAGTCCGTGCTGGAACGGGACGCTACGACGTCGGTAAGCTTCGCTCCCTGCGAGCATCTGTGTCGCGTCGCGACTCGCGCGTTAAGAGCTTGAGTGGAGGTCCGTGATGCCCGGCTATGACGTGATCGTTGTCGGCGCTCGCTGCGCCGGATCCCCCGTCGCAGTGCTCCTCGCCCGGATGGGCCACAAAGTCTTGATCGTGGACAAAGCCACCTTCCCCAGCGACACCCTGTCGACGCATCTGATCCATCCCCCGGGTGTCGCTGCCCTCGGGCGATGGGGACTTCTCGATCGCGTCACGGCGACAGGGTGTCCTCCGATCGACACCTATCGATTCGACTTCGGATCGTTCGCGTTGAGCGGCTCGCCAGGGACGGAAGACTTCCCCGTCGCCTACGGACCGCGCCGCACCGTGCTGGACAAGATCCTCGTGGATTCCGCCTCCGAGGCCGGCGCCGAGGTGCGCGAAGGGTTCACGGTCGAGGAAGTCCTGGTCGAGAACGATCGCGTCGTCGGGCTTCGCGGCCACGACAAAGGCGGCAAGTCAGTGACCGAGCGCGCCAGAGTCGTCGTAGGCGCGGACGGTTGTCATTCCTTCGTGGCCGATTGCGTCAAGCCCGAGGCCACGAACGAGCGGGCCGCCATATTTGCGGGATATTACTCCTATTGGAGCGGCCTCCCCATGGAAGGTCGCTTCGAGGCGTATTCCCTGCCCCAGCGCGCCTTCGCCGCCTGGCCGACCAACGATGGCTTGACGCTGGTCGTCGGCGGCTGGCCGATGTCCGAGTTTGCGACCAACAAGAAGGACTACGAATCCCATTGGCTCCGCATGATCGAGATGGTGCCGACGTTTGCGAAACGGCTTCGCGCCGGCAAGCGGCAGGAGCGCTTCTACGGCACGAACGTCCCCAACTTCTTTCGAAGGCCCTACGGCCCCGGCTGGGCGCTGGTCGGCGACGCCGGTTACAACCGAGACTTCATCACGGCCATGGGAATCATGGACGCGTTCCTCAGCGCGGAACTTTGCGCCGACGCCCTGCACCAGTCACTGTCGGGCGCTGCGCCGTACGACGACGCGATGCTCATCTACCAGCGCGCGCGCGATGAGAGGGTCACGCCGTTCTTTCACTTCACGCTGCAGCTCGCCACGTGCGAGCCACCACCGCCGCAGGTCCAGCAGCTACTGGCCACCGCGGCCGGGAATCGCGAGGCCGAGGAGGCGTTTGCCAGGATGAACGGGGGCGTCCTGTCACCCGCCGAGTTCTTCTCGGAGGGAAACGTGGGGAAGATTCTTGCCGCGGCGGGGGCGCGCGGGAAATAGGGTCGCCAGACACGTTGGTGCGCCGCGAAGAATCGAACTTCAACCCACTGGGCAAGGGCGCCAGCACGAGCGCAGGCCTCGACGTCGCGCTTCGCGACGCCCGAAGCTTAGGAACGTTTGCGAGGAGGTGCCAAGCGCGCCGGTACCGCTGTCCCGCTCCTCGTGGCTGCGCGGCGCGTCTCCTCGCGAACGTCGAGGTAACTCAAGAAGACGCGCGTGAGCTCGCGTTTCATGGCTTGATCGTCCTGCGGGAGAAGGCCTTTCCAAGCTCTGCGATCCACGGGCAGCACGACCAGGTCGAAGATCGTACTGATGACGACCATCAGCCCCAATGACACGGCCAGTCTCGGATCGGGATGGCGGATCTCGCTCTGGTGGGTGAGGAGCAGATCGACGATGCGCTCGAACGAGCGGGCCTCGAGTCGGGCCGCTTTCCCGTAGAAGGTGGTCTTGCTGCGGCTCTGGACGAACTGTCGCAGCGCGCTGAGCAGCGGCGCGTTCATCCGGTAGGTCGTGACCAGGCCGCCGATGGTCTGCTCGGCGAGAACGGTGAGCGGGATGCGCGCCGCCGCCGCGTGGGACATCCCCGTTCTCACTCGTTCGTCCTGACGCTCGAGGATGCCGAGGATCGCCGTCTCCAGCAGCGCTTCCTTGTCGTGGAAACGGCGATAGACGGCTCCCGGCGTGAGCCCCGCGTGATGGGCGATGCGGGGAATGGTCGTGCCCTCGATGCCGCGCTGGCCCAGCACTTCGGTGGCGGCCTTGAGCAGTTTGCGGAGCGACTCGCGGCTTCGCTCCTGCTGGGGCTCCAGCCGCTTCCGCACCTTGGGCATGGATCCTTTATACCAGCGTCGCGCGGGCGATCGGAACACCGGCGCGACCGTGCCTTGACTGGCTCGATGGCGGCCTCATCGGAGCTCTCGGACCGGTTTCTGCAGGAGTCCAAAGCCCGCAACGAGGATCATGGCCGCGCCGGCGACCACGAAAGCGCCCGTCACGCTCCACTCGACCGCCACTCCCGCGGCCGCCATGGAGACCGGCATCAGGCCGAAGGCCGAGAGCATCAGCACGCTGACGACGCGGCCCAGATAGGCACGATCGACACGCTGCTGGAACCACGCCTGGAGCTGAACGTTGATGAACCCGCTGAAGGCGCCCATCACGGCGAGGAGCGCGGCCACGGGCCACAGCCCAGGGAGCACGGCCAAGAACGCGGTCGCCGCGCCGAGGGCCGCACTGGTGCCGCACAGGAGCAAGCCGCGGCGCTCCGATTTCAGAACGCCCGCGAGCAGCATCCCGACGAACGTCCCCGCGGCGACGCTCGAGACCCACAGCCCGAAGGCGGTGGGCGAGGTGAACCGGTGACGGGCCAGGTACGCGAGTCCCACGCTGAGCGGGCCGGCCGTGCAGAAATTCAGAACGGCGGCGAGCAGCACCAGCGAGCGCAGGGAAACGTCGCGCCCGACGTAGGCGAGACCTTCGCCGATCGAGACCCAGATCTTCGATTTCGGTGTTGCGCTTTGGGGACGTGGTGGATCCGGCAGCGTCCACAGGGCGCCGATGATGAATAGAAAGCTGAAAGCGTCGAGGAAAAAGGCAACGGCCGCTCCGAGAGCCTTCGTGAGCCAGCCCGCCGCGACCGGTCCGACGACGCCCGTCAAGAGCGCGCTGCTCTGCCAGAACGAGCTGGCCGCGCGGAGCTGTTCGGTCGGGACTAGGGATCGCAGCATGGCTCCGGAGGAAGGGAGGGCGAAGGCGTCCGCGATCCCGAACGCGATCGCCAGAACGTAGATGTGCCAGAGCTGCAGGACGTGCAGCGAGAGCAAGAGCCCGATCGCCGCGACGAGGATCGTTCGGGCCGTCGCCGTCCCCATGAGCAGCCGGCGCGGGGAGGACCGATCGGTGACGGCTCCGCCGAGGAGCATCAGCACCGCCCGCGGAATCCCCGCCGCCATCGCCACCGTCCCCATCGCCACGCCCGACCCCGTGAGCTGGAGCACGACCCAGGGCAAAGCGACGAGATAGAACTGGTCACCGAGCAGGGAGATCGAGGCGCCGATCCACCAGCGCAGAAAGGGCGCCTGGCGCAGCGGAGAGACGGCGCGTTGCGGCGGGGCCGCGGCCTCGCGCGGTTCTTCTGGCCCTGAAACTGGCCGCGGAGGCGTGGGCGCCGGTTGGCCGGCCGCGCCGAGGTTCGGCTCGGGGACGGCGGTGTCGCGTGTCACGGAAGACGCCGAAGCGGACATCGAGGCCTCCTTCCACGAACGTCGGGGCGGTGTCGTTCGTCATGCATGTAAATGATTATTTACATTTACATCCTGGCCGTCAAGGGCTTTGTTGGGCCGGACCGGCAGAGGCCGCTTCGCATCCGCCGGCACCCCTGATAGCCTGCGGTCGATGGTCCTCGAGTCCATTTCTCGCCCCGCTTCCCGGCGGTTCTCCGGAGAAATGACGGGCTGCTGATGCGAACGTGCCCATCCTGCTCGCGTCTGGCGCGAGACGATGCCCGATTCTGCGAAGCGTGCGGAACCGAGATCTGGTCGGCGGAAGAAGCCCCGACCGCCACGATTCCGCCGCGCAAGGCGCAGCGCGGTGACACGCGTTTCCTCCCCGGCACCATGCTCGGCGGTCGCTACCGCATCGTCGCGCCACTCGGTCGCGGGGGCATGGGCGAGGTCTACCGCGCCGACGACATCAAGCTCGGGCAAACCGTGGCGCTCAAATTCCTTCCGGGCTCGCTCGATCGCGATCCCGAACGGCTTGGGATGCTGCTCGGCGAGGTGCGCCTTGCGCGCCAGGTCTCGCACCCGAATGTCTGCCGCGTCTGGGACGTCGGCGACTCAGAGGGGCTGCACTTCATCGCCATGGAGTACGTCGACGGCGAGGATCTCGGCTCTTTGCTGCGCCGGATTGGCCGGCTGCCCGAGGATCGCGCGGTTCAGGTCGCGCGTCAGCTGTGTGCCGGGCTCGCGGCGGTTCATGAGCAGGGGTTGCTGCATCGCGACCTCAAGCCCTCGAACGTGATGCTGGACGGCCGCGGCCGCGTGCGCATCACTGACTTCGGGCTCGCGGCACTCGCCGACTCGATCGACGGCGCGGACTTGCGCTCGGGCACGCCGGCCTACATGGCCCCCGAGCAGCGCGCCGGCAACCCCGGCGTACGGAGCGACGTCTATTCGCTCGGTATGATCCTCTTCGAGATCTTCACCGGTCACGGCGCTTTCGAAGGCGCCGATCGGTCGAAGCTCCGTCCCGATTCGCAGCCGACGACTCCGTCGGGGCACGTGCCCACCCTCGACCCGATCATCGAGCGCGCGATCCTGCGCTGCCTCGAGTTCGATCCCGGCGCCCGTCCCGAATCGGCCCTTGCGGTGGCGCGCGCGCTGCCCGGCGGCGATCCGCTCGCGGTCGCTCTCGCAGCGGGCGAGACGCCGTCGCCCGAGATGGTCGCGGCAGCGGGCGGCGTCGGCGGCCTCCACCCCGGGCTCGCGGTCGCAATCGCCGCGCTGGTGATCGCGGGCGTCGTCGGGATCCTGGCCGTGAGCGATCGGCGGGGCTTGCCGTTCGGTCCGGCCGACAAGCCGTTCGCCGCCCTTCGGGACCGCGCGTCGGAGCTCGCGCGCGCATTTCGAAGCCGGTGTTGATGCTCTTCGCCTGAATGATGACCGTGATCGACGAGCGGGTGAGATCGAGGCTGTCGAATGCGACGCTCCCGACGAAGTCCTGGAACGAGCCCCGCACCTTGGAGATGCCCATCCACGGCACGATGAACGACACCTGAGAGTGCGGCGTGTCGACGCTGTAGAGTTCGACTCCTTCCAGCAGCGATCGAGCGGGAGGAGGCGAAGGCGGCTTCGGCCGGTGCGCCGCGGCGGCGCACACGGCGAGCAGGAGCACAATGCCTGCCGCGAGGGTTTTTCTGCCCACCATGGATCCTCCTTGCCCGGTCGTTGAAGCTCCGAATCTCCGACCCGGCCGGGTCTGCCGCAAAGCCCCAACGACAGGCGGGATCAAACGCGGGACGAGCGCTGCCAGTTGCTCGTCCAGTGTTCACCATGCGCTCGCATGGGCGCAGGACGGTCGGGCTGCTGGCGGCTCCGGAGCGGCGGCGGGGAATTGACGGCCGCCTCCTGTCCAGATTCTGGATTCCACTCCGCCGAAGCACCAAATCGCAGAGGCAACGCAGATTCTCGATCGCAAGTCGCCGCCACGGTCCTACACTTCCTCTCCGCCTTTGAGGAGTTCGTTTCCTTGGACGTCGAGTTGCGTCGCGAGCAATCCGGGCTGTCCGTCGAAAGGAGCTGGGAGATGTCGCTGAACAGGATGTTGGTGAAGCTCGAAGGATCCGAACGCAATATCCTTCCTGGTGCGAAGGTGATCGGTGAACCCGATCCCGACGATCGCCTGACATTGAGTCTGTACGTGCGACGCAATCCGAACGCAAAGCCGCCTTCGGTGGAAGAGCAAGGCGCGATGCTTCCCCGCGATCGCCAATATCTCACCCCCGAACAGCTCGCCGAGACCTACGGCGCCGACCCCGCTGACCTCGTGAAGGTGGAGAAGTTCGCAAGCGATGCCGGACTCACCGTGGTCGATACCGATCGCGCGCGCAGACTCGTTCAGGTGTCGGGCACCATTCGAGCAATCAATCAAGCATTCGGTGTCACGCTCAAGGACTATGAGCGTCCAGGCGAGCACTATCGCGGCCGGGAAGGATTCATTCTCGTGCCGGGCGATCTCGCCGGAGTCGTCGAGGCCGTACTGGGGCTCGACAATCGCAAAGTAGGCCGCTCGTATTTCCGCCGTTCCACGAAGATCGGCGATCCGCCTGCGCTCGCGGCAAGCACGGCGCTCCCGCGCAATACTTACTTCCCGCCCCAAGTCGCGGATCTCTACGAGTTCCCCAAGGACGCCCACGGCGAGGGACAGACCATCGGCATTCTCGCGTTCAACGAATCGGGCGGCGGATACAGCCTGGCGGCGCTCCAGAAGTACTTCGGCGGAATGCTCAACATGCCCACGCCGAAGATCAAGAACGTGGTGGTGCACGGGAAAGGCAACGATCCTCACTTCGGACCCAACACCAGCATCAATGACGCCACCGACGAGATCATGCTGGACATTCAGGTCGTGGGATCGGTCGCCCCCGGGGCGAAGATCGTCATGTACTTCACCGAGTTCACGCAGCAGGGATGGGTCGACGCGATCACGCGCTTCACTCACGACAGCACCAATCATCCTTCGGTGATCTCGATCAGCTACGGGAATCCGGAAAAGGATCCCCGCAGCGCGTGGACCGACTCGGCCATCAAAGTGGTGAGCGGGGCGTTCGAGGCCGCGGCTGCGAAGGGAATCACGATCTGCTGCGCGTCGGGCGACGACGGCTCGCGCGATCAGAGCGAAGACGGCCGCGCGCATGCGGACTTCCCAGCCTCGAGTCCCTATGTTCTCGGGTGCGGCGGAACGCGGCTCGAATCGAGCCAAGGCGTCATCAAGCGGGAGGTGGTGTGGAACGACGCTTCTGGCGCAGGTGGCGGCGGCGTCAGCGCGCTGTTTCCGGTTCCAGCCTGGCAGAAGACCGCGAACGTTCCGCCTTCGGCGAATGCTGGGCACCACAAGGGGCGTGGTGTTCCCGATGTTGCGGGGCTCGCCGACCCGGCCACCGGATATCAGATCATCAATGTCGACGGATCGTTCGATCCGCGCCGTCCGACCGGAGGCACGAGTGCCACCGCGCCCCTGTGGGCCGCGCTGATCGCGCGCATCAATCAGAAGCTGGGGGTCTCGAGCGGCTATCTGAATCCGCTGCTCTACACCCGGTTCGCGACGGGCGTTCTAAGGGATATCACCCGCGGCGAGATCGGGGACTATGCCGCCGGCCCCGGCTGGGACGCGTGCACGGGACTTGGCAGTCCTAACGGTCAGGCGCTGCTCGCCGCATTGTCAGGCGGCGTTTCCGCTCCTTTGATCGCTAAAGGGACCACGGAGAAATCGACGATCACGAAGGCGTGAACGACTGCGGCCACGAGGGGTCCGGTCGTGGCCGGGCCCCCCGATGTGCGTGGCGTTCGCGGCTCCCGCGCCGTCGCGTCTCGCGGCGCTGGCGCAGGGTGCTCGGGGCCGCGATTCAGCGGTAGGGCGTTCCCGGACGGTTCCATCTCGCATGCCGGGTCGCGATTTTCAAGAACGAGGGCGCGAGGCCCTCCACGCCCGGCACTTGGCCAGAATGCGCTCCGCGGAGGCGACGGAATACGCCTCCCGCGCCGAGAGCGGGACCGAGGGAGTACGCCACGTCGACACGACATTCTCCGAGATGGAGTAGAGACCTACGAACCCGTTGCAGGAGTTCATCTCGTCGCTCTCAGTGCCCGCTAGGACGAAGTGCATGGAATCGATCCAGCCGCCCCAGTCGTACGTGCAAGGGGTTCCACAGAACAGGAACGTGTCGCAGCTGCGTTGCTGATAGTCGATCAGGACGGCAGCCTCATCAGGCTCGCCGCCGCCAGGATTCTCACCGTCGCATTCATCCGCGAGGGCCCAATAGGCATCCGCGACCAGCAGGTACCGCCCAGTTGGAGAGATGTCTCCCATCACGTCGCGGAGGACGGTCGAGTCCGTGCCGGCGACGAGGCTCTGGTCCAGAGGTCGGACATCCTTGCCCAGGCGTGCGTCACCCCGGTCCGCGCGGATCAGGGAGTACGGGCGTGAACTGAGGAGCGGCCTTTCTCCACATCCCGACCCACTCGCCGGCCTTTGCCGCCACGGCCACTGGCACCCCGTTGGAAAGAGTGTCGGCTGGCGTCGAGGGCTGTTTGTCCGAGGGATTGTGGCGGCCCCGAGCGCATCCAGCGGCGAGGAGGAGAAGCAACCCAATACGGACCGCAAGGATTCGCGCTCGTTGTCGCAGTGTGTTCTCGTCGCATGCCATCGGTCCCACCATCACACTCGACGTATGTCTGTCGGCTAAGGGTCCGCTTCTCGCCGTCCAGCGTCAAGCCATGCGACACCCTCGACTTGAACAACTTGCTCTGATCAGCACCAATGATCGCTTGCTCTAGCCGAGTCAGCGACATGCCGAGAATAGGTGAGTCGCCGCATCGGCACGGTTGCCCGAATGGCGGCCATTGGAGGCGTCCTGGCATCGAGACCGTTGATCTTTCCGTCGAGCGTTCGCCTTCTACGCCCAGAGGAAGTGCCTGAGGGTGCGGACCATGAATCCCTCGTGGCCAAGGTGGCGAAGGCACAAACGATTCCCTTCACGGTCGGCTACACGCTTAGGGAGACAAGGCGGCGTGAATTCGCGGCCTACGCAGAGGTCAATGCGGACGCACCTGATCCGTGGTCTTTGGTGCGCGGCTTGACCAACGGGCTGCTGCCTGAACGAGCGGCGCTCTTAATCGGAGTCAAAGATGAGAGGCCGCACTCGTGCCCCTACCGGGCCAAGGACGATTTAATGCAAGCCGTCGAGCCCTATGGCGGGGCGTTAGCCCGAGACGGGTTCGTGCAGTTCGGTTTCATCTGGCAGCTGGACGGAGTGACGGACGAGATCTTCGTGGAGCCGGCGCGCTATCTAAAGGTCTGGACGACGAAACAAGAGGCTCTACAGTCCATCCTGAGCCAGCACCACATCCCTCGAGCCTCGGAACTCGCCTTCCTCGATGAGTACCCCCGAGTCACTGAGGTCACCTACCACCCACCCGAGATGTACACGTACCGTGAGCTGATCGAACGCGTCCTCGCCGCCGATGCAAGATTGCCTGGCCCTGAGGGGGCTGCTTAGGCGCGGACAGCGCTCATTCCTCATCCTTGGCCATCAGAGCCCGAGCGAGATCGCCTGGCCGAGCCCTTCTTCCCCGGCCTGGTCAAAGGAGGAATGGTCCGACCCCCCGCGCTGTCGCCAATGAGCCGATCGAGACGTCGCCGGCGGGTCTCGTCGCGCTTCGCGCTCACGACCCAGTGAAGCGCCGTGCGCCGGTACCAGGGCGGCTGCGACTCGAAGAAGGCGGCGGCCGCGCGGTTTGCGCGGAGCCTTCTATCCTCCTCCGGCGTCAGCTTCGCTTCAGACTTGCGCTCGAACGAGTAGACGCTCGTACGCTCCGGCTTGCGCGCCTCGAAGGCTTTCAAGCCAGCCGGGGACATCCTTCCGAGCTTCGTGAGCTCCGCGACCCGAGCGACGTTGATGGAGCTCCAGTTGCTTGCCGGCCTGCGTGGAGTGAAGCGAATCGAGTACGCCTCGTCACTCAAGCTGCGACGCACGCCGTCGATCCAACCGACGCAGAGTGCTTCGTCAACCGCTTCGGGCCAGGTGATACTCGGTATGCCAGTTCCCTTCTTGTAGAAGCCGACGATGAGCTCCGTCTCGGTCCGGTGGTGCGCCTTCAACCAGGCACGGAGCCTGGTCGTTGTAGCGAAGAACGTGGGCTTCACTCTAGGCATCTCCCGGCGGTCCGTGTGTTCTGCACTATCCCGAGAACTCGCTAAGGCACGTAGCGGCCACCGCCATGGCCGTGGTCGCGAGGATGGCCGACCGAGCTTGAAGTCGCTTGAGCTCCCCGGTGGCCATCTCGTTGCGCTCTCGAATCCGCGCGTCCTCGTCGACCAGCTCGTCGAGTACCTGGGTTAGGCTTCCCCCTCAGCGTCTGTCATACGGTGGCCCTCTACCTCATCAGCGCCGCGATCGGCGCCAGTCCCCTCAAGGAGAATCACATGAAGCGACACGACATGCTCGTGGTCAGTTCGCTGGCCTCGGCGGTGCTACTGGCCCTGCACATCTCGCAGGATATCGTCTTCGGATTCGACCGGGCGGGACTCAACCACCTCATCGGCGTCGGGATCATCTTGGTCATCGTGTGTGGGGCGCTGCTGCTGCCGCACCGGCAGTGGGGGCGGGTCATCATGCTCCTTGGCGGAATCATCTCCGCCGGGATGCTCCCCATCCACATGCGACACGGCCTGCGCCCCGAGTTCCTTCAGACCAATGGCGCCCTGTTGTTCATCTGGACGCTGTACCTGCTCGGCGTGATGGGGCTCTTCTCCATCATCGTCGCGGTACTCGAGCTGCGCAGGCCATCGGCCGAAACGCGCTGATCAGGAAGAGCCGGTGGGCATACGCGAACCCGAGACGATTAGGGTCTCCACCGGGAAGCGGATGCCCTCGGATGTCAGGTACTGGCGGGCACCTTGTTCGACCTCGTTCTTGAATTGCTCGCGCTCGGCATCCGGCATCGACCGCAACTTGTCGCGCAGCGTGTCGGACGTCGTCGTGCGGAATTCGAAATAGTGATCGAAAGAGGCCAGATCGATATCGAAACAAAACGTCGTCTCGCGCACATCGGCGGCACCGGCTTCGCGAAGGATGGAGGCCAGCTTTCCCGGCGACGCATGGCGGAACGCGCCTGGAGCATCCGGGTCCGTGGCATGCCGCTCGACGTGGCGATCGAGAACGTCCAGTAGGACGCGATGAAACGGATTCGCGGCGCGGGTCCCCCAGACGCCGTACGCCACGCGTCCTCCCGGCTTCAAGACCCGCAAGGCTTCCCGCGCGGAATCCAGTGGATTCGAGAAGAACATGATGCCGAAGCGGCACAGCACGGCGTCGAACGTCGCGTCCTCGAAGGACAGCGATTCCGCGCGGGACTCTTTGCAGTGCATGTTCGTTAGACCTGCGGAGGCCGCGGCCCGTGCGGCCTGCGCGACCATCTCCGCAACCATGTCCGTGCACCAGACCGTCGCGCCGCGGCCCAAACCGGCCGCGACGTCGAGCGCCACATCCCCGGTGCCGCCGCCGACATCGATGAGACTGTATCCCGAGGCGGGCGCTGTTTCGGGAACTGCCGCCTCGCGGCACATCGCGATCGTGAGAGAGCGGTACATCTTCAACCGCGCCTCATGATGCGCTCCAAAAGACGCCGCCACCGCACTGAAGTTGCTGAACACGCGATCGTGGCTCATGCCGCGCACCCCGCTCATGATTTTGGAATGAAACGCGCGCTCCAATGGGCTGCTGATAGTGACCTACGCAGCCGCGGGATTCACGTCCGTTTCTGAGCGCATCGTCGCGACGCCATCGAGGAACGCTTGGTGGGGCCCGAAGCCGACGCCACTTCGCAGCGCAGCTTGATTCGGCCGTTTGTAGATCCTTCCCCCTCGTTGTAGGGCTGGCACTCTCGTCGATCGCGCGCTGCTTGGCGACGTACGCCGGCGCTCGCCGTGTAATGCTCGCCGGCGCGAGATTGAACATCCCTTGGACGTCGCGACCCGCGACCTTTCGCATGGCGTTCTCTTTGCTTCGATTTCTCGAGTCGCCACACTCTGGCAGAGGAGGCGTCGATGTCGGTGCTCCTGGTGATCTGTGCGGTCGTCAGCACTTTGTGTCTGGTCGCAACTGCGGTCGCAGTCATTCGGGTGACGCGGCGGTTCGAACTCGCGTCGCACGAGGTGGCCAGGACGGCGGAGGTCGTCCGGGCGTCGGTGAAGCACATCGAGCAGTTCGCAGGCGAGCTGGAGGCGCTGATGCCGTCGCTGAGGCGCACGGCCGCCGGCCTCGAGAGCCTGGGCGGTCGGGCGGTGGGGCTGTCCAACGCAGTGTTGGACGAGGTGGAAGGGCCGATTCAAACGACGATGGCCGTGCTGAGGGGCGTGCGCGCAGGGACTCGCTCTCTCGTGGGGGCGCTCTCCCGCCGGGCCAGCCGATCGTCATCCAATGGAGGGCAATCCGATGAACGACCATACGCAGGATCTGGGACGCGGTAACGGGGTCGCAGTCGGCCCGAACGGATCGAACATCATGATGGGCTTCATCGTCGGCGCGGCGGTCGGGGCGGGGGTGGCGTTGCTGCTGGCGCCCGCGACCGGGGCCGAGACGCGGCGCCGGCTGAGTCGAACCGCGAGCCGGTTGAGCCACGGGATGGGGGAGCTCCAGCGCGAGTTGGGCACCGCCGTCGCGGCGGGTCGCGACGCGTTCGCGCACGAGCGTGAGGCGCACGCGAGCCACGCATCGAGGTAGCCGCAAGTCTTCTGCTGTCGCCGCCGTCGCGCCCCTGCCGTCGATTCGGTAACGGGCGCGGCGGTCTGCGCCGACAGTCCCCGCACACCCGAGACCGCGCAGGGGGGCGTTCGGTGAGAAACGGGACCGAGTCCCTGTGCCGTCGGATCCGAGGTCAGCGCACCCCGGGAAGAATCCCCTGCGCGACGATCCTCTGGCGGATCGTGTACAGCGCCCCCTGCCCGTAGTTGCCTGCCGTGACCACGACGGCGAGATCGAGCTCCGGAATCACCATCAGGATCTGTCCGCCGTTGCCGTTCGCCTCGTACTCCTGGAGCGTGCGTTCGCCGACCTTCAGCGATTGCGGGTGCCATGCATACCCGTCGGCACCTTCGCCGTAATACTTCGCGAACGTGGTCGAATCGAGCCCCGTGGTCGCGGGATTCACTGCGGCTCGGCCGCGGGTGGATTCCCGCACCCAATCGGCCGACACGATTCGCCGACCCTTCCAGGTTCCGCCTTCCAGGTAGGCCTGCCCGAGCTTCAGGAGGTCACGCGGTCGCAGGTGCGCTCCGCCGCCGAGATATCCCTCGTGATTGGGCATCAGATTCCAGTGCCACTCTCCGAACTGCAGAGGCGTCGCGACGATGCGTTCGAAGAGCTCGGGGATCCACGCGTGGGCGGCAGTTGCGATCGCGGCGCCCGCGAGATTCATTCCTCCCGAGGCGTACGCGTACCGCGTTCCCGGATCGTGGACCATCGGGAGATCGAGCGTGTAGCGAGCCCAGTCGGGCTGGCCGGGCTGCCTCTGCATCGTCTCTTCGGCACCCGGCGAGTTCTCGTCATTGTCGTCGCACGCGAGACCCGACGTGTGGGTCATGATCTGGCCGAGCGTGATCCAAGCCTTCCTCGGATCGGAGTTCGCGATCGGCCCGCGGTTGGCGAAGAGCGGCAAGATCGGTGTGTCGGGCGAAATCTGGGTGCCGCCGAGCATGACGGCCCCCAGCAGCACCGACGTGAACGTCTTCGCCGCCGAGCGAGTGTCATGCGGGCGGTCGCGGTTCCAGCCGTAGAAATACTCTTCCAAGACCAGCTTGCCGTGCCGCGCGATCAGCAGGGAATGCGCGAACAACCCACGCTTCCACGGTTCCACTGCGATCAGCTCGCGGACGACGCGCGCGAGCGTGTCTTCCTGTATGCCGGTCGCGGCTGCGCGGTCGGTCGACCAGCCGTCATCTGTCTCGGGCGGTTGCCGGTAGACATAAGTGGTTTCGGCGGGGAGGCGTGGAAAAAACGCGGCCGCTCCAGTGGTCGGCGTGCGCTGGAGCGCCGCAATGCGATGGAGATCCGGCCAGAAGAGGCGTATTCGCCCGTCGGCGTTCAGCGTGCCGGCAATTCGAATCGAGGGCCGCGTCGAGTCGGGGCGCGCCTCGAAGTGCACGGAGTCGCCGTCCCGGAGGACCCGGAATTGCGGAGCGCCTCCGCGCGAGTTGAACTCCGGATTCCGGAACGCGGCGACCAGGCCGGCATCGTCCCGCCAGATCCTGGCGTAGAGGGTGAACGTCTCCTCGAGCGGTCGCACCGTGCCGCTCCAGCCCGCTCCGTCGCTGCCGCGGAGTGTGAGCGGCGTGGCGAAGCACTGTCCGTATCCGGCCGAGTCGCCGGCCGGCTGGATCCAGAACCCCGCGAGTCCGCCGTGTCGACCCCGCCACGCGCCGCGGAACTCCTCGCCACTGCCGGGAAGGGTGAACTGCAACGAATCGCCCGCGACGCGAGCGACGACGTCGTGGCTGCCGATCGCTGCATGCCATGCAGTTCTCCTGCGAACCACCTGCAGGGGTCCGCGGACCGCGTGGCCGAGCGACACAGATTGAGACCACAAGCCGACCAGCACGTCGTCGGGGGGGAGAGCGGCGGAGACGGCCACCGGAGCGAGGCATGCGAGACCGAACCATGACATGAGCGAACCGACGCGCATCGCGAGTCTCCACAAATTAGGGTCCAAGATTCCTCGGCTCGGAGACTAGACCCGGCCCATGTCGGCGGGCTTGCCTGAAATCGACTCGAAATCGAGCCGCTCGAGCGCCATCGCCGTCGGTAGCGAGCGGGCGAAAGCCGGCGTGACGGAGCAGCGCTTAGCCCAATTCATTTGTTCAGGGAGGAGTTCGGGGAGCATCCTACGCAAGAAGCTAAGTTGGTGCGCCGCGAAGGACTCGAACCTTCAACCTACTGATTAAGAGAATCTAACCGCCGCCAGTACGAAGCGATTGTCGCGCAACGCATTCTGAAGACTGGCGTGCAGTTAGGTGTTCGTCCACAGGGACTGGAGGGTACGGAAGGGGACGCGAGGGAGCGAAAAACGGGACCACTTGTCCCGTCTCCTTGGACGAGCGAACGGGCCATTGGCGCGCTACTCCACGCGCGCGGACGGCGCGCGCTCACCTGCGCATTAACGGGTTCAGGAACGCGAACACATCGGACTCCCAGGCGGGCACCGCGAGATAGATCAGCCAGTGCCCTTCCTCGGGGGTGCGGCCGAAGGCGCGATAGATTCGCAAGCGGTGAGCTTTCCGGAGGCGCTCCATCTCCGCGGCGAGGCTGTCGCCCGACGCGGTCGAGAAGTCGTTCCGGGCGTGGATGAACTCGATCGGCACCGATGTGCCGCGGACCGCCGAGATCAGCAGGGAGCGAAGCGGGGCGGAGCGCAGCCAGCTGTGACCTGCTCCAGAGAACGCGATCGCAGCCCGCAGCGACGAGTCGCGGGCGGCCATGAGTACGGTGAGCGACCCACCGAAGGAATGGCCGACCACCGCGAGCCGGCGCCGATCCACTTCCGGCAGCGAGCGCAGGAAGGCGAGCCCGGCGAACGAATCGCTCAAATCGCCCTGCTCGAGCAGCTGGACCTGGACCAGGTCGCGCGCCTCCTGTCCGCCCGCCGTGAAGGCACTGTCCATGACATCCCCACAGGCAACCCCCTGACCGGCGGACAGCCCATCGCCTCGCCGGTAGAGGTGCAGAAAGGTGTAGCCATGTCGCGCGAACACCGGTCCGATTACCTCGGGATGTCGCTGATCGTGGAGTCCATTGAGGTCGACTCCGCTCGCGTGTCCGCTGCCGTGATTGAAGAGCACGCCGGGAAAGGGGCCCCGACCCTGCGGTCGATAGAGGATGGCCCAAAGACGCAACGGGCCACTCGACACCGTGACCGTTTCGGGCGGAGCGACCTTCCAAATGTTGGCGATCGTCGCGTTCGGGGCTGCGATCGCGACCGCGGTGAGGAGAAAGAGAATCCTCTTCATCCGTGCAGCGCTCCCCGGTCATCCAGTGGAAGTGGTGCACGCCTTCTGGCGTGTGGGCGAATCAGCGCGCGCGCGTTCACGGTTCGACCAGCAGGGACGTGCCCCGTGTCCCGCTGTCTGCAAATCACCGGCGACTCTTCAGGCCGCCCGTCTGACTCTAATGTCGGCCTCGAGTCCCGCCGCCTCGAGAAGCCGGAGCACTCGGTCGATGGTGACCTTCTGCAGGCTCCCGGACAGGATGCCGGTAACCGCGCTGCGAGGCAGTCCGGAACGCGCCGCCAGTTCCGCGTGAGTGAAACCCCGGCGCTCTACCTCCTGCAAGATCGCAGCGATCAGCCGAGCCTTCACGACGGCTTCGAGCCCTCGTCCCTTCGGAATCCCGAGCTGCCTTGCCAGCCGCGCGGCAGATGTCCACTTCTTCATGACAAGACCTCCTTCAGTCGCGCTTTGGCCAACGCCAGGTTCTTGGTATGCGTAGCCTGCGTCGTCTTCTTGAAGGCGTGGAGCACGTGAACTGCGTCACGCTGGACAAACGCGTACACGACCCGATACTGCCCTGAGCGGTCCTTGAGGCGCAGCTCGTGAACACCGCGACCGATACCCGGCATCGGGCGCGAGAGAGGCATGGAAAGCGCCAATCCCGCGTCGAGCCTTGCCAACGCATCAGCGAGGTCGCCCCGGATCTCTTCAGGGAAGGTCGCGATCTCCCGCTGGCACGCCTTCAGGATGACGATCACGACGCACTGTCTCACCTACGAGACATGCCGTCCACCGCGGCCTCTCGGCTGGGCTGCTGTCCGCGAATGAGGCTAACGGGACAGCCGAGAAGCGAGCAGAGGCGTAAGTTGGTGCGCCGCGAAGGAATCGAACCTTCAACCTACTGATTAAGAGACCATAACCGCCGCCAGCACGAAGTGGTTGTCGCACAACGCACTCTGAAGACCCAGAAGTAATTACGTGGACTGCCAACGGGGACTAGAGGGCACGCAGGGGGACGCGAAGGGACAAAAACGGGACCACTTGTCCCGTTCTTGGGGTGGCGCAACCCGTGGTCAGGGCCGCGACCGAGGTGGGGAGAGTGCGCAACGCGTGCCTCGTGGTGTTTCCGGCGGGCGGCACGACGGGGCGGGATCAGAGGGTCGGAGGCGAATCGAGTGCGAGTTTCTGCTGGAGCGGCGTGCTGCGGACGTGGGTGGGCTTCGCTCCTCGCGTATGCGAGTTCCTATCCATCTCATGCGATCGATGCACGAGTACGACGAGGTCACGAAGGCGCTAGCGGCAGCGATCGTCGCGCACGCCCTGACCCGCATCGGGAACGACCGGCCGCCGGTTCTGCCGGCGTCGCCTGTCGAGCTCGGTCGACGGGCGAGTCGGACGATCACGGCGGGCGGCCTCGGAGGGGAGGAAGCGCTCAGGATCTGGGCGGAGATCCTGGCCCCGTCGACGCTATCGATGGATCACCCGGCCTTCCTGGCACTCGTCCCGGGTGTGCCGACGAAGGCGAGCGTCCTGTTCGACCTGGTTGCAAGACATTTCCGTAGCAAAGGGGAACGCGAAGTAGCACCTTGTGAGCCCGAAACGTAGACGGCTAACAGGGCGCGATAATGAAAATCACGCGTCGACAGTTCACGCGGTTCGCATTTGCGATTGGCGCGGGGCTGGCCTTGCGCCCCGCGAACGCGCTGACTCTGTTGCGTGACGCAGAGCGCAAGTCGGCATCGGGCCGGAAAATCCTCATCCTGGGTGCCGGAGCCGCCGGTCTAGCGGCGGCGCTGAAGCTGCATGAGATGAGGCATGAAGTCACGATTCTCGAGGCGCGCACGCGGCCTGGCGGCCGCATCCACACGTTGCGCGAACCGTTCTCCGACGGGCTATACGCGGAGGCCGGTGCCGGCCGCATACCGCCCTCCCACCACCTCACGCTCGCATATGTGAAGAGATTGAAGCTCGAGCTCGACCCCTTCTGGCCGCAGTCCGGCGCGGAGGTCTATTTCTGGCGCGGCACGCGGCAGATCGTTCCGCGCGGCAGCGACCCCGATCTGAATCGGCTGCGCGTCGAGTTCACGCCGCGGGAGCGCAAGGTCGGCTTTGGCGGCTTGTCGAAGCTGTATCTCGACCGCGTGCTCGAAGAGGTCCGGAGTCTGCCGGAGGCCGGCTGGCCCTTCCCGGGATTCGACCGCTACAAGAACATCAGCTTCGGCGAGTTCCTGCGCCGGCAGGGAGCGTCGAGCGATGCGATCATGTACCTGTCGCAGGGATTCGAAGACGACTCGCTGCTCGATTTCGTGCACGATTCAATCAGCCACGTGCCGACGATGTGGAAGATACGTGGCGGCAACGATCTCCTCCCGTATGCGATGGCACGGACGCTCCAGGAGCACATCCGCTATGGCGCAGAGGTTCGCCGCATCGACCAGAGCGCCGACGCCGTGAAGGTCACCTTCGTCGCCGGCGGCACCCACCACGCCGCGTCCGCGGACCGCGTAATCTGCACGATTCCCTTCCCGGTGTTGCGCCACATCGAGGTCCTGCCCCCGTGGAGCGAGCAGAAAGCGAAAGCGATCCGCGATCTCTACCTCTCGCCGGTGACGCGTGTGTTCGTTCAGACCAAGACACGCTCGTGGGAGCGGCAGGGGCTGAATGGATTCGCGACCGTCGATCAGCCGATGGAGCTGTGGTGCCCCACGCACAATCAGCCCGGCACGCGCGGAATACTCATGTCGTACACTTACGAGCGACTGGCGCGCGAATACTCCGCGCTAACGCCTCAAACACAAATCGAGCGGACGATTGAGCTCTTCGAGCACGTGCATCCCGGAGTGCGTGCGGATTTCGAAACGGCCACGACCTGGTCGTGGTCGAACGAGCCCTACTCCCGGGGCGCTTTCGCGATGCCGAGACCCGGCGAGTTCGCGCAGCTCGAGCACGTCGCCACGGCCGAGGGGCGCGTACACTTCGCCGGTGAACACGCTTCGCCCTGGTTCGGCTGGATTCAGGGCGCGCTGCACTCCGGGCTCCGCGCTGCGAACGAGGTCAACGAAGCCGGATAGAGAGCACACGACGTTCCCGCCCTCCTGCGAGCTGGCGGCGAACTATCTGCGTAGAATTGGCGATGGACCAGCCCTCACAAGCAGAGGACCGGAAAAAGAGTCGCAGACATCTTTTGACCGCGTGGCGGCCAGCTGCGTCATTTCATCGGCTACAGGCCTTGCGCTAAGTTGGTGCGCCGCGAAGGAATCGAACCTTCAACCTACTGATTAAGAGACAATAACCGCCGCCGGCACGAAGCGATTGTCGCGCAACGCATTCTGAAGATCGACAAGCGATTGCGTGTTCCTTCCACGGGGACAGGAGGGTACGCAAGGGGACGCGAAGGAGCGAAAAACGGGACCACTTGTCCCGTTCTTCGTCGCGGTTGGCCCGCACTGCCGCTCAGCGGACTACTCCTATTGCCTGCCGGGGGCCGGTATCGATGTCCCGGCCGGCACCCGTGGGCGAAACCAAGACACACCGGCGTCCCTCCCATAGCTAGAAGCTCTGGGTCGCGTTGAGACGATCCGCCAGATGTATGTTGGCCCCTCGATTCCGTGACCAGGTTTCGGAGCCGTGTAACGCAGCGGGTGTGCCCACGCCGCAGCCAATAAGGATCGGGAGGGGAACTGTTTCGTCTGACCAACACTGGCTTCACTGAAATGATTGCGGAGCTCGAGCAGGCGGTGGCTTGGCTCGAGAGTTTCGGAATTGCCATCCGCACGAAGCGCCATGCGATCTACCTCCGGTACCTTAAACTGATCGACAAGCGCTGGAGAGAAGCGGGCAACATGCGCGCTGCCGACGTGCCCATTGATCCGAAGCGGATGGAGACGGCCGCGTTCGAGGCGGCGCAACTCATCCGCATCTGGCAGGCGTTTGCGGAGAGCCCACCCGATGGTCTCGACGCAAAGCTGAAGATCTATGCGGGCGGACCCGAACTTGAGCGGGAGGAGAGGCCCAGCAAGTCAGGGAATAGCGCTCGCGATTGCGGATTTGAGCTCGACGTTGCAGTGCACTTCCGCGCCGCAGGGCCAATCAATTTGACCGAAGGTGTGGACGTGGTGGTCCGTTTTCAGACGATGCCGATCTTCATCGAGTGCAAGCGGCCATCGTCTCAGCAAATGGTGGCTGAGAATCTTGATCGGGCAACGGACGCGATCATGCTTCAGCTCAACCACACGGCGCTTTCGAGCTACGGAATGCCCGCGATCTCCATCGCCAAGGTCGAATGGGTGGGCGGCGTAGTGCTCCAGGGCAATTCAGCTGCAGCGCTAGAAAACGCGCTCACCTCGTGGATGGCCCGCTTCGACAAGGACTATATCCAGCCATGGTTTCCGACATTGAGGGATGGGCGGCTCATCGCGGTGCTTCTGCACATCCCGTACGTCGGTTACATCGGCGACTCGCCTTCGATCGTCGGCGTGCAGCTGGGGCTGATCGGAAGCAGGTTTGTCCAGGGAACGATCGCTCATCGCGATTTGGCTAAGCTGACCGAGATCGTCAGGCGCGCAAACCATTGACGCCATTCGAAGTACTCGTAGACAGGAGCTCTAGCGACGCGGCAAGGAGCCCCCAATGACACCCTCGGAAGAACTCGTTTTCAAACTGTGCCGGCAGTCCTTTCTGTCGTTGTGGAGCTACGCGAATCCGATCAACGATAATGGCAAGGAACTCTGCGATGTCCTGGTGGTTTGTGAGCCTAACGTGCTCATCCTCAGCGTCAAGGAGATCCGGGCCAAGTCGAGCGGCGACGTCGAGACCGATTGGGCGAGATGGACGCGGCGCGCAATCGAGGATTCCGTGAAGCAGGTCTACGGGGCGGAGCGATGGTTGGGATCAGCCAGCCACGTAATCAGAAAGGAAGGGACACAGGGTCTTCCCTTACCTGCTCCAGAGGTGAGGCGGGTCCACCGGATAGCGGTCGCGCTCGGAAGCGGCGGTACGATCCCGATTGCGTCCCAGGACTTCGGCAAGGGCTACGTACACGTCTTCGAGGAAGGATCGCTCGAAATCCTGATGCGGGAGCTCGATACGATCACCGACTTCACCGCCTACCTCTGCGCAAAGGAAACCCTGCTCGAAACAACCATGGTCACGGTGCCCGGCGAAGAAAACCTCCTGGCTCTCTACCTTCGCGCCGGCCGGAAGTTCGAGCACACTCCGGACGTGATGTTCATCGAGGGCGATCTCTGGGAGCAATTCATTCAGGAGGATGGCTACAAGGCCAAGCGTCTCGCTGACGCCGCCAGCGGCTTTTTTGATGAGATCATCGAGCGGTTCTGCCGCGATGCCGACGCCGGCACACTCGAACCAAGTGCGACGCTCGACGAAGCGGAGCGCGTCGTTCGCGTCATGGCAAGAGAAAACAGGTTCAATCGTCGAATCCTTGGGCGGGCCTTTAAAAAGTTCTACGACAAAGCCGCACGCAAGGAGATCGAGGCACGGATGGCCCCCTCACCATCAGGGATCATCTACGTGTTTCTCGCGCTCGGCCGGGATGTGCCGCGCGAAATGAGGACCAAAGAACTTGCGTTGCGTTGCTTCGTTGCTCGCGGTCTTCATCCCACCTCTACCGAGGTCATCGGTCTGGCGACGGAGCGCTACGAGGGTGAGCCAGGCCTGTCCTTTGACGGATGCTACGTCTATCTGCCGACGTGGACTCCGGAACACCAGCAAAGACTCGAAGCCCTTCAAAAGGATCTGGGGTACTTCGCGAATGCGCGGCAAGTCCACAGCAGCGAGGATGAGTACCCCACTACACCGTGAAGACCTAGTTGCGCCGCGCGAGACCGAGCCTCCGAGTGGCTCCGGTCATGTTGGCGCGCCAGGTAAACATCTGGCGGCTGACGCCAAAATGCGCTGCGGCGTCACTCATCGACGCCTCGTTACGCAAGGCGGCCAATGCCCCTTTCGCGGGGATTAAGAGACACCCTGCAAGCCAGTTCGCTTCCGCTTCCTGTACTGGATTCCAGCGTCTGCAGCCGATCGAGTCGAAGGGCTCGGTCGGGCGATGTCCGAGCTCGTGGTGGGAGAGTTCGTGGGCCAGGTCACTTCGCCGTCTAGTGCGCGCGGCATACCCAAAGAGAAGAATGAACGCGGGAGAGTCTAGCTTCAACTGTCTACGAGGAGGGGAAGCCTACGGCGTGAAACGCCCTTCGAGCCTCGATGAGCCCGACGCCCCTCCCTTCGGAGATATCACCCGCAACGTTCATCCGTTTGGCCAAGACACTCTGCATCGTCAACAACAAGGGTGGCAGGGGAAAGACGCACACCTGCTTTCACCTCGCCGGGGCGCTCGTCGCCGCAGGTCACCGGGTTCTCGTGGTGGATCTCGATGCCCAGGCAAACCTGACGCGGCTTTTCCTGGATCAACGCACCTTCAATCGAATCACCTCCCGCATCCGCAGAGCCTCGCTGTCCGCCCTCGCCGTCATTGGCGCGAGCGCAAAGTAACGTTCCAATGCGACGCTGGCCTCATCCAGTCGTTCGGTGGCTGCTTCTATGCGGGCCCAACGGCGCCAAGCAAGGGCCTCATTCGGATTCAAGCTCCGCACTGCTAACGCCTCGGCCACCCCGCTATCAAATGTCACGGGATCTGAAAGAAGAATGTCAGCCAAAAGCGCATGAATGCGAGGATCCATTGCATGTTCTCGAATCGCCTGTCGTGCCAGATCGATCGCCTCTCCCCGTCGGCCACCCCTCGCCAATGCTAGTACCACGTCAGTCTCACCGGCCGTCTTGTGGTCGTCACTCAGCCCCGCGCGCTCCAACCACACACGACACGCTTCCAGATGCCCTGAGCCCGCCTCAATCCACGCTAACCTATATGCTATATCGACGTGGTCGGGCATCTCACGATAAGCGAGCTGATACGCGTCGCGAGCACCGTCAAACGCACCATCAAGAACCAGTCCGAACCCGACCTCCGTTAGCGCATCGGGGCCATTTATTGGCAGCAGGGTGTCACCAGAAGCCTGAAAGAACCACACCGGCCCCCTGCTCGCCAGAGACATGCGAAAGGCACTGAGGAAGTACGACCGCAAGCTGGTATCGCGGTAGGCCCAGCGTAGCATGGGGCCGTCCCCGGTCTGAAACGCGGTCCGGGCCGGAATGCCGGAAAAGAACAAGGTGCTCGACGGTGCAAAGCGTGGATGCGCCCTCATGAGCTGTGAGAGATATCGCGAGGACTCCCTTACCCCGATTTCGATATACCTTGCATTCACGTGCGAGGTCATTGTCCAGGGGCTGGGGCCGCCCTCCTCAGGAGGCGTCGAGCGCGCTACCTGCGCACTCCAGCAGGACAGGAGTACCAGACTCAGCGGACACCAGATGTGCCTCGCGCCCGCGATAAGCGCAATTACTAGGACAGCTCCTATCATGGCGAACAGGAAGTAATACGCGCTCCAAATAGCGACGACGGGTGCTATGGGGAGTGCCCCGAGAGTCGCCCAAGCTGCTCCAACCAGAACCCAGCGGTCGCGAGACATGCGAGCGACCCTCCGAGAGTCTGGCGCGATGGGAGTCCCCCACCCGATCCATAGCGCACCGAGCGTTATAAGGACCGCAAGTGGCGGCGCAACGCCAAGTACTCCCGGGAAGCCGGGCGCGGTCGCTTCAAGGCTTACCACTGTTTGCGCAAAATGGACAAGGACAGCTGGAAGGGCTTCAAGCGCGGCACCTGGTTCGATCTTTAGGCCGGGTGGGACCGAGGACAGGAGAGGTATCGCAGCTAGCCACACCAGGATAACAACGCCAAGTGGCCATATGCGGCTGATGCTAGCTCTGAAGCGTTCGCCACCTCCGTAGAGAATAAGCGCGGCGATTATTGGGGTTGCGAGCACCACCTCTTTTGATAGCAAAGCAAGTGCAAACGCAGCACTGGCGTACAAGGGACGGGAATTGCCGAGACACCAGATGGCTACCAGTGCGCCAAGAACAGACAGGAGATCCTGGCAACCACTCGCCCAGAGTACGGGCACGTCCGCTGAATGATGCACGGAGAGGAGGGCAGTCGCAGTTAGCGCGATCCGTGACCCCAGTCGTGGTCGCAGAATCACGAAGAGCATGACAAGGATGGCGGCGAAGAGGAAGAGGTTGGCAAGATGGAATGCAATAGGTGACTGATTGCCGACGGCGGCAATGAGTGCGAACCATGCCTGTCTGCTTACTGGTCGCCAATAGTTGCCCAGGGGGTCAGGCAGGAGGAGCGTCGATAGTAGCGAGTGTTGGCGAGCTCGATCGAGAAATGAATAGTCGTCTGCGAAGAAGGGCGTCGCCATGGCCTTGCTCCGAAGCACGACACCAGCGACAACTATGCCGAGGAGCCCCAGCCATTCCGCATGAGGCGGGGAGCGAAGCGAAGGCAGCAGCTTCAGATGCCTAGGTACCCCGAGGACGTTGGCCGCGCCCCGTTGCGCTCGGCGCGCGGGCGGCCGCCGCGGACTCGGCGAGATAAGCCGTCGCAAAGCACTCTCCTCAGCGCTTGCCCCTTGTCCCGTCGCAACGTCGAGCGGAGGCCCGTGAAAATCCCGACGACCGAAAGGCCATCACGCCCCGCGTGATCTCGCCGTACCACAGCCGGCAAGGGGTTGTTGGGTCAGTAACTGCTGACGAGTCAGCGTGTCTCGACTCCTAAGTCCCGACAGTCTGGGACCTCCGCTTCTCGGCTTTCGCGGAACCCTTTCGAATCCCTCTCACCGCATCGCGGACCATTCGCCTTGTTTTCCAATGCTCATTGGCGTAAGAAGGGCTCTCCGAGATGTGGTCTTCGCTCTGCGTCTTCAGGCCACACAGCCTTCCTTCTCACCTCTCTCCCTCACCGGAGGTGCATATGGGATCCTCCCTTCCTAAGTGCACCCAGATGCTCCTTGCCTTCGGACTCGCCTCTTCCTTGTTCCTCCCAGCAGCAGCATCTGCCCAATCCACTTTCGAGACAAGCCCGATTGACTCCCTAGACACATGGCCGCATGGCTGGTGGACATCCGTTGCCATTGATGCCAACGGCGTGTCACATGTAGCCTACTCGGAGCAGGGCATATCCACTACGTCCTACTACCTCGTATATGCCACGAATGCCACTGGGACCTGGGTTAATACCCCTGTCCCCGGCTCTAACGGCCTCGACGCCCAAATATACCCGTCAATAGCGCTGGGGCCCGATGGCTACCCTCGCATCGCATACTATGACGGACGGGCCGGCAACCTCAAGCTCATCACAAAATCTGCCGTCGGTTGGAGTACTCCCGAAGTCGTCGAGCCGTATTTTAACTCCGGCCAATACCCTCACCTCGTTATCGACGGAACTGGGGGATTGCATATCAGCATGTTTCGCGCCCTTGGAGGCACCCCCGATGCACCCATCGGTGGCCTCTATTACGCCCATAAAGCTCCCGGGTCCACGTGGCACATAGAGAAGGTATATGAACTAGACAACCCTCCCAACTCAAGCCCTATTACAAACTGGTGCATCGGTGCCATCAATGACATAGCCCTACTCCCTGACGGTACCCCCCACATACTCTTTAGCGCACAAGCGATATATGGTGGGATAGAGACCCCATTCGTCGGAATCGCACGGCCTCCTGGCAATACCCTCTTGTGCCCAGATCGTTGGTGCTTTGAGGTCCCAGACTGGAGGCAGGTTAACGACGCCGCGTTGCGAATTGAGAGTGATGGCACATCGGATATGGCGTTTACCCACAACGATACGTGCTTCTTTCAAACGCAGACTGCCGGCGTATGGCAACCGCCGGAGGTCATGGGCCTTGGGGCCAAACTCGTGTACTCCGGCCCCACTCCCAGCAATGTTATGGCCCTTGCCCAGCGGGACAACGGGCTGGCGATCGCTTACGCGCGCAATGCCGACATTCAACTTATCAAGCGGGGCGCATTCTGGTCCACGCAGACGGCTTATCTCGGATCGATTGAAGGCTACATGTCCGCGGCTCTCGATCCAAATCACTGGGCCGCCATTACATTTAAGAACTATCGAGGCTGGTACACCACAGAATTGGCCCCGTCGGGAGGTTCTGGCGGTGGCAGCGGATGCCCTTTTGTGGATGTGTACACAGGCACTGGGTGGCAGCCCGGCAACTCTATCCTAGGTCGCTCGACTGACGGTTCTTATGTGACCGACATGTACCATCTGGAACAGGCGCCGAGTGCGAGTGATGCTCGGGTTACTCTACGTCTACGCGAGGACGAACAAGAGGTCACTAAACTGAACAACGTGTCGCTGCTCGTCGTGGACCATAGTCCAGGAACGCACGCTATGGCGATCGACGGAAGCATTGTTCTTGGACATCCAAGTGGTCCAATAAGGATAGCGGCATCGGATGGCAGTGATGTTACAGCAATGCTTTCGCGGAAGGACGGTATTCTTTATCAAGGCGGATCAGCGGACGCCCTCATTCTAGACGGGCTCCGGGAGGGCGGGGCAACCTTGTTCGAAGGTGATCCCTCCGGGAAGACTCGCGCGGGCGCGGGTGGCCACGACGACATGCGGCTTCCGTCGAGTAGCGATTCGGATATCCTGAAGACTACGGGGATACGAATTGATCGATTCGACGGACAAGGCCGGTGGGTTGAATTGCGCCGCATTTACCCTCGCGAATACAGCTCGAGCTTTGCCTTTTCTAGTCAAGGGGCCGAGCGACTGCGCATTGTGTTTCTGGACCGCCATGACATTGATTACCTCGTCAGCTTTCAGCCAGCAAGGGAGACACCGCGAATTAGTCGTCTTGGGCCGGCTCGAGCTGAGCATTCACGATTGGGCGACGTTACTGCTGACCTGGAGCAAAGAACCTCGAGGGTGACGGAGCTCAAGCCCGGCGACCGGTTGACGTTGGAGTTCTCAACCCCCCCCGAACCCGAGGTTGGGCTTGTACGTGACTATTTTCTGAAGAGCAGCGGAGTCTACACATCACTTGGGCCGGTAGGTAACGAACAACGCGCGATCCTCCAGAATTATCCTAACCCATTTGCCGGAAGCACGAGCATCCACTTTAGTGCCCCAGCAAGGGGCTGCGCACTCCTGGAGGTATATGACATTTTTGGGCGGCGTATACGGACTCTTGTCAATGACGCACGCGGTTCTGGGGATCGGACAGTCGTTTGGGATGGCAGGGATGCGCGAGGGATGCGGATGAAGAGAGGCGTCTACTTGTCGAGGTTGTCCGTTGACGGTAGGGTCTACGAGGCAAAAATGTTGTTGATGCCGTGAGTCATACCGGTTTGGCGGATGTACGCGGCAGAACTGAAGTTTGGCAGTCTAGCGAGTGCGCGACCTGTATTTGGCGAACATCGCCTCGAGCGCCGGGTCGGTTGGATACGCAAGGACCGAAGCGGTGAGAAACTCGGCGGCCTCGCGCTCATAGCCATTCGCGGCCAGCGTCCGAATGAGCCTCAGGTTGGCCTGTGGTCCGCGCCCGAAGGGAAGTACGCGACCGTCTTCGTTCGCTACGACGATATCGAAGTCCCGTAGCTCGGGAACCCATCGCCGGACGAACACCACGGAGCCGATGTTTGGGTACAAGGCTTGAAGGCCGCGACCCTGATCGAGCACTGCTGGCAGAAGGTACGCGTAGAAGTCGACGGTGCCTCGGACGAGTGGATTGTAGAACGCCACCCGCGCGGATCGCCCACCGATGGCCGTCCGGATGCCAGTGGCGGCTCGCCGAGCGATCTCCATCTTGCGGACGAATGTATCCGCCGGGAGATCAACGTTTGAGAGCCTCTCCTGATATCGTCTGCGAATCAGCTGATCCGAGAGTACGGCGTGCCCGAGCACCAGGAGAAGGACCACTGCCCAGGCCACACGGACGCGCGGTAGCTTCTCCCCTGTCGGCGATTCCCATCTGAGAATGAGAATCTGGGCGACTGAGCCGATCCAGAGCGCTAACCCGACCGAAGGCGAGTACAGGTAGTGCAGGTGCTTCTGGAACAGGAGCGGCAGGATCGGCGCAAGGCCAGCCAGCCACCATGTGAGCCCGACCAAAGGGAGGCGGGTGCGCCGTCTCACCAGCCCTGCGACAATAACGATGGGGACTAAGACCCACAGGCCACCGAGCCAGGAATGGCCTGGACGCTCCGCTCCGAAGTCCGGAGCTAAGCCATGCAGGTCGGCGGACCACTGCGCGTACATCAACACCGAATCGAACAGATTCCTTCCAAGCCCAGTCGCATAGGCAGTGCCCCCGAGCACGCTCTCCCTTGCTCCCGAAAGGCCTAGGTAGGCAATCCAGGAGGCGCCTATCAGAAACAGCGGCGCGAGACGACGAAGGCGCGCACCGAGGGATGGCCCGACCGCGGGAGCAAGGAGTAATGAGAGGGGCAGCGCAACCACGATCTCTTTCGACATCAAGGCAAGGAGGAACGCGCAGCTACTGAGCACGACGGCCCTGCGCGTCGGGAAGGTCACCGCGATCGACGCCACGAGCGTGAAGCACAGAGCCAGGAGATCACCGAATCCGACCGCCTGACCAATGGCTGTGAGGAAAAGGCGCGAGGTCCCGAAGAGTCCGGCCGCGACAGTCGCTGCGAGAGGACCTCCGCCGAGCCTTCGTACGAGGATGAAGATCAGCCCGACATTGAGTCCGTGGAGAAGCCAGTTGATCAGGAAGTAGGGGTATGGGTTAGCGCCGAAGGAACCAACGGTCAGTCCGAAGTAGAGGCGGCCCGGGAGGTAACGCCACAGCGTGGTCGGGCCGAGGATGATCCTACGATCCCATTCCCACAGGACAAGATCGTCTGGCGAGAAAAAGTTCCTAAGGACCACACGGTAGGTCCACAGCGCGAGTCCGACGCAACAGACGGCCGCGATCCAATCCATCGACGATCGCCAGCCATGTGCATGCTGAGAAAAGGCTGATTGCGCGATCGTCCGTGGCGTTGTTGGTCGCGCAGCCGTTGTCGGATGGGCCGTGGCCGACTCCTCGGGAGTGTTAGGTCGTTCTTCGCTGATGATCTCGGGACGCCGACGCGCTCAGGCGAGGGTTGATTCTACTACGCGGCTTCCGGCAATCCCTCCGGTTCAGGCGCACGGTGGCCGCGCCATCGAGGAACGCCTGATATGGAGCGTGGCTCCGCGCTAGTGCGCAGCCGGACCGAGATTGGCGACCTGCCAGTGGATCCGAGCCGGAGCTCTTAATACAAGGCCCGCCCGGCGTAGCTCCGCCAGGTGTTGCACCCTTGGGGTTGTCCCACTGGTGCGATTTGCGCCGGCTCTCCCGCGCGGCGAGAAGCGAGCATTTAGGGGAGGTCGGATTGGACGAAGTCCTCGCCGTCCACACTGAAAGCCTGTCCCGTTTGGGACGTGAAATTGGGTCCCATTGGAACGCTGTCACGCGCACATCAACGCGCTTGAGACGCACAGGAGACGCGCATGTGTGCGCGCGCAGTCCGCCTACTCAGCGGGCCAAAGACCAGACGTCCCGATCAGCTTAGGCGGCGGAAGCTGACAACACGGGCGAACTCTGAAGCTCGGCAGGGGAGGTCCTGACTTCCGCTGCAAACGCTCTGCGCCTTCAGCCGAGTCTGATCGGCCGAATCACACTTGTCTTGAGAAGCATCAGTGCATTGCGGGCGCGGACGTAGTCGCTCCTGAAGTTGCGGTAGTCCCCGTACCTTCGATCGGGATGGGCTCGGTTCCAGGCCTTCCACAGCCGAGACCAGCTCACACAGCGGCCCTCCGGACCTTCGTGCCGGAGAACGAATTCGAAGACCACGTAGAGGTTGGCGCCGAGACCTCGAATCCTAGCCCCCAGGAGCTCCTTCTGGTGCGCTCGGTAAACGCGTGCCAATGACTTCGCGGATAACCACGGGTCCACAGTTAGTGTGAGGACGCTGCGACGGAAGGTCTGGACGCCACCGGTTTGACTCGACCAACTTCGCACGCCGATCTCGATGGGTGGGACCGGTGGCGGCGCACCCGTGAGCACGAACCAGACGGCGTCCCAGGGCTTCCATGGGAATCGCTGCACCAGCCAGGCGCCGGCCTTCCGAAGCTGATCGAAGAGCGACCCCCGCCGCACGAAGGGCTCGTACTGACCAAAAGGCGTCACCCTGCCCCAGAGCTGGGGTGGGACCTCGAGCCACATGCCATCATGGATTGATCGTCGAATCGAGAATTCGAAAGCTTTGGAACGGCTTTGCCAGGTCAGGGTGAGCTTGACGTTTTCCTTCCACCTACGCCGTTTGGTCTCCGCGCGCCGGTGTTCGACCCGAGCTTCATGGTGGCGGATCGGCATCGACAGGCTCCGCAGGCTCTTGGGGCTGAGCAGGTACAAGGCCGGGGAACTCAATGCCCTTTGCGCTTCATCCGCCGCCAGAGGCTCTCCACCCAAGACCTGCGTGCGGAATCGGCGGACCGCCTCGTCGGTGGCCGCGATTCTGGCCAAGGACCTCGAGAACACCCCGGCATGACGAATCTCCGATTCATCGAGCAGAGCTCTTGAGCCGACCCGGCTCCGCCGCACGCCACGGGTGGGTGCCCCCAACAGTTCCCGACTGACTTGCACCATCCGGCGAGCCGCGGCCTCCAGTTCTGCGAAGGACTCGGCTGACGGTGACTCGATCACCTCGGCCACGTAGCCCGATTTGACGAGCTCTTCCCAGAACCTGGCTGTTCGAGGACCTGAGCCAGGTGCGTGAGATCACGGCTCGGTGGATGCGCGACTACAAACGAACGGCGCCCCGCACGAAGCCCTCGGCGGCATCCCGCCAACGGTCTTCCGCGAGCGCCGCGAAGCCGCCGAACTCTCTACTTCTGTGTTGTCTACTTGACGGGGGTGGCTACGCGGCACCCGATTCGCCGCCTAACGGTGCAGCGCTAACTCTTGGGGGTCTGGTCCCCCAGGTTGGCGGAAATGCTTTCCGCTTTGCTGTGTAACAATCTTTCCGATTGACGGCAGATGAATTCGGAGTAGGTTCTCGACCGTCGACTCGGTGCACGCCGCGCAATGGACGCGCCTGCCAAGCCGTGCATCCCCAAGACCGAGTTGTCTGTGACGTGGGCCGCAACCCCCGTGCAGCCTGAAGATGTGACATCTACCTCTTTGTGCGGGAGGTCGAGGTGTCGTCGTTTCGGCAGAGCGATCGCCAGCCTGTTGGGCTGAGCGTGCGCTTTCGTTGCGATCCGCGTTCATGGATCGTGCCCGCTTGCGCGCATTCCATCGCAGCCATGGCGAGCATGATTCTCATTCTCGCCCTTGATGCACTGAGTGGAACCGCCGCCGTTGCGGCGGAGACCGGCGTTCACAACTGGCGAGACGCGGTCTTCCACGCCTCTGCCGGTCGCGGACCAGCCACCCTTGTGACCAGCGGCCAAAGCCCCGAAACCCTAGCGGTCACAAGCGCAGAAGTTCAGGTCGTCGCTCGCTGGCTGCGTGAGTCGCAGCGCGTCCTTGTGGACTACGCCAGCTCGGGCGGCAAGACCTCGATTTCCGCGATTGCGATCGCGGCCACTGGCCCGGGGCGAACGATTGCCGTTGTCTCTTCGCTCCTGGGCTGGCTGCTCATCACCGCTATCTTCCTAAGGGGGAGCTACTGGAAGTTGGTGGTCGGTGCAGATAACCGCTACAGCAATTCGAAGCTTCAGATGACTCTGTGGTTCGGAATGCTGCTGACCGGCTACGGAGCGGCGGTCATCCTTCGGGTGTGGGGCTCGGGACGGAATCTCATCGGCGGTGTGGATATCCCCCCAAACCTCCTGATGCTTTCTGGCCTGAGCACGCTGAGCTTCGCCGGCGCCAAGGCCATCACGCAATCTAAGGTTGATCAAGCCCCGCCCAGCGCGGCCACTCCCGTCAAATTCTCAAAGGATCCCCCAAAGTTCTTCGACAATCTGCTGAAGAATGACGCCGGGCAAGTCGACCTCGGCGATTTCCAGATGCTGGTGGTCACGTTCCTGGCGGTCATCGTCTACGCCGGACAAATGCTCGTCTTTCTCGGCACCGTCCAGCTCGAACCAAGCGTCACCTTGCCGGATGTGGACACCACGATCCTTGGAGCGTTCGGTCTAGGGCAGGGTGCTTATTTAGCGAAGAAATTTGCTGCAAGGGTCGGGGAAGGCTGACCGACGGCCAGGGAAGACACGACCAGGTACTTCCCTGACCTGGTCCGAGGAGTGATCGATGCCGATGCTAAAATGGATGACGCGCGCCCAGGTGAAACTGATCGTCACAGAGGCGCTGAATAGCGTCGGAGATGTTGCACCTGGAATGGACGTCGAGTCCATTACCTTCACGACGTGGAGCACCCAACATAAACGGGTGTTCTCAGTGAATCTCGTCGACGGAATGCTACGCAAGGGCTACGACGTTTTCCTCACGGAAGACAAGCTCGATCGGTTCGCCAATGTTGGCGCGCTCATCGATTACGTGACTGACCAACAGGCCATCCGCTCGAAGAAGCTCGGCGATGCGTTCTGATCGAATGGTTTCGGGCGCCTGGAGCGCACTGGCCTTGAGTCTCATGCTCGCGGCCACGTCATCAGTTCGGGCCGAACCCCGGGCGCTAGAAGCAAAGGGCCTCTCGGTCCGAGCTGATACGTCCGACACCCATGGTGTCCGCGTGGCACTCGACCTCGTCTTGGTGGGTGATCTAGCCAAGGCGACCATTTCGAGTATCGATTCAATACCGAGCTTTGACCTAGTGCGGAATGGGCAGACGCTCTTCCCGAATCTCCAAACAGAATTTCAAAAGCATGGGGTCCGGCTCGTCCTGCCGCTCAATCAGTCGACGCTCGCACGGTTTCGGAGCTTCGGCGATCTGGCCGACGCTGAGATACGTCCAAGCCAGCCATTCACTATGACGGTCGGGGAGTCAGAAGTTACGGTATCTCCTGAGGTCGTGGAGGCAGCGACGCACGGGCGGTGGGTGTGGGCAGCCGATTCCCTCGTCAACTTGTGGAAGCGTCTCGACGTCGTGCAGACCGGACAATACCTCGGCAATTTCGTGGACGCTGGTCGCCGAACGGAAAAGGATTCTAAGGGCGACGATGTCTTTGCTGGTCGGTTCTCGTTGAGTAGCCCGTTTGGCCCGACCGGCAACACGTTTCACGTCGAGGGCGATTGGTCGACCATGACGGACGATTCGACGAACCATATCCACGTTGATCCCGTGAACATACGGATGACAACGTCGGCGGGGAAGACATCGAATCTGACGTTCCGCTCCGGCATCGACTCCGGCCGATTGGGGTTTTCCCGGCAGGGTAGAGCCACGGCGGGCATCGTGTGGGAGAGCCTGATCCCCAATCTGCTGGACCTGACGGCAGGATCACCACGTTTCCGCCTAAAGCCCATCATCACTGCCTGGGTCGAAGGATTCGAAGAATGGTCAGATCACAAGATTCCGAACGATGACCGCATCTGGGGCCAGGCAAAGATTGGTTATGACTACGACGTGCCCGTCTTTTCACGACAGCTTGCGCGACTCCACGCCGAGGGCCATTTCCCGTTCAGGAGTAAGGCCACGGATCAGGACTTTAAGTACGAGTACTCGATCCAACTCGTGACTGAAGTTGCTGGCGGAAAGCTCCAGCCCGTTCTCTCGTTCTCCAATGGGGCGGACGACATCAATCGCAAACGGGTCACGCGGGCTTTCTTGGGACTGTGGCTCGACGCCGTGCCTTTGACAGGACACTAGTCCGGCGGGAATAGAGAGGATCGCAATCCAGGGCGGACGACGAGGCTAGCAAAAAAGCAATTGGGCCTTGTGCTACAGCTCGTGCGGGCGCGGTGAACCAGCCATAATGCGATTAAGGAGCCTTTTGACGAGTGTGCTGTCCAGTTCCGATCCGTGCGATGGGATATGGGACATTCTCGATGTAGGAAAGCGGACGACTACCGAGAAGGGAACCTGTGGCTGCACTCACGGTCGATTGATTCGGATTGTCCGCTGCGGAGTTGGCCAGCCCCGTACAGCGATGATCTATGCTTTGCAGTGAGGTTCCTTGTTCCGACAACGCCGGTAAAGCGCACGTCGTGGGGCAGCCTCAAGCGAGGGTATCGCTGAGCTGTAGCGTCGCGTCCGTGAAGTGGAAGGCTCAAGGTTCTCTACCGCTAGGCGGGGTCGGGGCGTCGGGAGACGAGCCCTACGCCACCTACTTTGTCGCCTGCTCGAGCTCGTTCCCCTTGGTCAGGTGCTGCTGGCGCACGGAGGTCGCGCTTTGAGTCAAGCCGCACCATTCCGTCTCCTCGCAGAGTCCGCGTGGTCCTACGACGCTAGACTCGATGCAGTGAAGGCGGAGCTTGAGAAGCTGACAGGGTGATCGAGCGACGGTGCGACGGGACCTTCTCAGCTCGGCGAATCTGGCGGTCGGGCGCCCACCGCGGCTGTCTGGTCTTGGTTCGCCGTGGACGCCCCTTGGAACAGGGCTTCCGTAACTCACTGAGCGGTGCTAGCTTGGCCTCGTCGGAAAGCGAACTGGATTCGTGATCCCAGCCCAACCGCGGATAGCCTAAGGAGAGGCATGGCCTATCAGTCCGTCCGAGAACCGTTGACCGCCGATGAGGCGGATGGGTAGTGGGTCAAACTGACCCACTGCCGGCGAATGCTCTCGCCAACGAGTGCCGGACGCCCGAAGAGAAGCTCATCGTCTGGGTGCTCCTCGATACTGGGCTTCGCGTCTTGGAGCTTTGCGGTCTGCGCCCCGAAAACATCGCTTGGCAGAGCAGGGAACTTCGGGTCAAAGGAAAGGGCGGCCCCCACGCGAAGCAGCGAGCCGTCCCGATGAGCAAGCGAGTACGAGTGGTCCTAGAACCCTATTTCGCCTACAAACGAGTGGTTTGTCGGCGAGCTCCAGGCCCAGAAACTCGTAAGAAAGATTGCCGAGCGCGCCAGGATCACGCGCGAAGTAACTCCGCACGTGCTTCGACACACGTTCGCGACCTTGGCGCTGCAGAAGGGCATCTCGCTTGCCGCGGTGAAGAGGATGCTCGGTCCCGACCGCTTGAGCACCACCGCCATCTATCTCAATCTGACCGACAAGCACGTGGTCGAAGAGTTCGGGGAGAAATGGTGAGCCGGCCTAGGGTTACGTCGTGACAGCGCCGCCTACTCCGGGGCCCTTGTGAGCGAACCGCTCAGGGAACAGCGGGATTACGCTTGGTCGTATTTTGAGCTTCACGCGAACCAAAGAATGGCTTCGTTCAATTTCTTTGTCGTCATCGCCGCTCTTCTTACGACCGGCCTCGTCGGCACCCTGAAGAGCGACTTCCAGCTCCACGTCGTCGGCGCGCCGTTGGGGGTCGGCCTCGCCGTCATCGCATTCGTCTTCTGGAAGATGGACCAGCGCGTTCAGTACCTAATCAAACATGCCGAAACGGCTCTGAAAGAGATTGAAGCGAATTGGCCCACAGATGGTGGTGGGCCGTCTATCTCGCTTTTCCGCTCAGAGGAGGAGAAGACAGACAGCGCGCGCAAGGCAGGCCCCTGGCCTTTACACTGGCACCTTTCCTACGCGAATTGCTTCGGAGCGGTCTATCTAGTTTTCGGCCTTCTCGGTCTTGGCGGTGCAGTCGCTGCGATCGCCGCATCCCTGAGTTCCCGGTGAGCTCGACCGGCCGGCGGCGCCTGCCCGCTCAGACGCGCCAGGTACAAAGCCCCCGCGTCGCTCGTCCTCGACGCAGCTTTGTTGACGTCTTGGTAAGCGGTGGAATCGACTCCGCGGCCCTCGTGGCTTTCTATCTTCGCCAGAGGTTCAGGGTGCGAGGACACTTCATCGACTTCGGCCAGCCCGCGTCGAGGCGCGAAGCCGTCGCGGCAAGATCGGTCTGCGGTCACTTCGGCGTGGCGCTTTCGACCGTGCAGCTTCGCTCTCGATCAACCTATTCCGCCGGAGTGATCCACGGACGCAACGCATTTCTGATACTGACCGTTGTCGTGACGGCGCGGCCGGCCGCAAATCAGGTCGCGATCGGAATTCACGACGGGACGCCGTACTATGATTGCGGGCCCAGTTTTGTCCGCGATCTGCAGACTGTTCTCGACGGCTACGCCGCCGGCGCCGTACGCCTTGCCGCTCCCTTCGTGACCTGGACAAAGCAGCAGATCTGGGACTTCTGTCGATTCGCTGCGGTTCCTGTCGAACTGACGTACAGTTGCGAGAAGGGTCAAACCCGGCCTTGCGGCAAGTGCAGCTCCTGCAAGGACAGGAAGAGCCTCAATGGAAGCTAGATCGTCGAGGCTGGTCCACCCATCTGGAATGAGCCTTGAGACACCTCTTCTCGTTCCTTCTTTCTCAAGCAAGGCGTTTGGCTTTGGGCGCGCCCCCGATTGCAAACCCGAGGTCCTGGACGTCGTGGCGGCCGCTCAGGGGTTTCTCACCAGGACGTGCCTCATTAGCGCGTACGATCTCCATCATCGGTACATCAAGGGGCCAACGGACTTGGGTCTGACTGTGGACCTGATGTTCGTGGACAGCGGAGGCTACGAGGTCTCAGACGCTCACGACCTCTCGGCCGTGGAGAAACCGGTTCACAGGCCGCTCGCCTGGGATTCCAACAAGCTTAGCGAGGTTTGGAACGCGTGGCCTGAAGGCGTCCCAGCGGTTTTCGTAAGCTACGACCATTCGGATCTCAGGCGCCCCGTCGAGCAGCAGCTCCGCGAGGCGACGCAAGCCGCCGCCGGCCACCCAGAGCAGCTCCATTCGTTTCTTCTTAAGCCAGAGAAGCTCGAGGAAGGGCAGAGCCTCGAAGGCGCGCTGCGGAGCCTCGGGGGGCAGATCCACGGGCTGGTCGGTTTTCAGATGATCGGCGTAACGGAGAAGGAGCTCGGAAGCTCCCCCCTGGAGCGCATGGTTCGCATAGCCCAGCTTCGCAAGAGCCTCGACGAGGCCAACGTTAAAGCACCCATTCACATCTTTGGAGCATTGGACCCTCTTTTGGTCTGTCTATATTTCATCGCCGGCGCTGAGATCTTCGATGGCCTCACCTGGACCCGCTATGGCTATCGGTCTGGCCAGTGTGTCTATTGGCGCAACCTCGCCGTCGAAGGATACGGCGCTGCCCTCGAAGACGACGCGGCCAGAGTCCAGATCAACCGCGACAACCTTCGCCACCTCGACGATCTCGAATTCGCACTCAGGAACTTTGCTCGAACCGGGGACTGGGGTTCCTTCCCGAACGGCACAGCCCTGATTCAAATGGCAGCGAGCCAAATGGAGGCTGAGCTCGAAAGGAGCGCGTAATGGGCGGTTCAGGTGGTGGATACTTCAAGAGTGGAAGTGACCCCGGCGATCTAGCCCGCCGCCTTCGCGAGGCAGAGCTCAGCACCGTCGACGCGGACTACGACGCCCGCGTAAACCAAGACCTGGGCGACTCCTTGAAGGCCTTCAACGACCGCGATGTTGGGGGCACCAGGGAGCTAGTGAAGGTCGTCGAGGAGGAGCTGGGTGACGAAATCGGCGGTGCTCTCGACCTTGTGTTTGGTGGATCGGTGTCGCGACGCACGTACTTGGAAGGACTGAGCGACACGGATGCGCTGGTCCTATTGAAACAGTCTGACGTCGGGAGGGACTCCCCGGAGGCTCTAAAGGAGCGCCTCGCGGCGAGGCTTCGCGAGCGATTTGGCCCCGACTCGGTGAAAACCGGGAATCTCGCTGTCACCATCACGACCCAGAGCAAAGAGCTCCAACTCTTGCCGGCAATTCGCGACGGAGACGGCTACAGGATCTCAACTCCCGATGGGAAGACGTGGTCTCGGATAAACCCGCGAGCATTCGCGGAGAAGTTGACTCAGACAAACGCTGCGCAGGATAGGAAGCTGATCCCGACGATCAAGCTTGCGAAAGCTATGATCGCGACTCTGCCGCGACAGCAGCAAATCGAAGGCTATCATCTTGAATCCATGGCAATCGAGGCATTCAAGACGTACTCGGGGGCGCGTACCTACAAGGCTATGGTGACGCACTTTTTCGACCGCGCGTCGGAACTGGTCCGTTCGCCGATTCGCGACCGCACCGGGCAATCTGTTCATGTCGACGAGTATCTCGGCGACGCCGACAGCGCCGGACGCCGGCTCGCGTCTCAGGCGCTTCAACGGCTGCACCGAAAGCTCTTGAACGCTGATGCAGCGAAGAACGTTCAGGCGTGGTTCGGGCTGATTTCCGGCGAGTAGGTGATGCCACGACACGACGATAGGCAGGGGGTAAGAGGATGACGGTTCCAGTCAGCGACCTCGTCAACGTCTATCTGTCGGTCAAGGACGCCGTGATTCAGCAAGGTTTTGCTTGGGAGATCGACTGGCTGGCCGAAAGCGACTTCGAGCGCGTGCGAGAACCCGATTTCCTGCGGGAGTCAGCGTGGGTCGTGCTCACGACTGGGTTCAGGGAGTCGGTCGTGCGCTCCGTATTTCCTTCGCTTAGCTCAGCGTTCCTTGAGTGGCGTTCCGCGGCCGTGATCAACGCCAACAGCGGACGCTGCAGGCGAGCCGCCCTTCGCGTGTTTCACAATGAGCGCAAGATTGATGCGATGCTCGCTATTTGCACCATTGTCGCGCAGGACGGATTCGAGTGCGTCCGAGCTCTGATAGGCGAGCACAGCGTCAACTACCTCCAAACTCTGCCTTACATCGGCTCTGTCACGGCGTTTCACCTGGCTAAGAACCTAGGGCTTCCTGTTGCTAAACCGGACCGCCACCTCACTCGGATCGCCACCGCCGCCGGGTTCGGCTCCCCGCAGGACCTCTGCGAGTTCATTTCTGAGAGAGTTGGCGATCCAGTGCACGTTGTGGATGTTGTCCTCTGGCGGTACGCGACCCTCGAATCGCGGTATCTGGTCGCCTTCACGCAGCGTCAAGCTCGCCCTTTCCCACGGAGGGGTGGGTGAACCTTCACCCACTGACCGGAAGGCGGGTTCAGGTAGCGGGCAGCGTCGCCGCCACGACCGCGGGAGAGCTTGCCAGCTTCGGTCATGATGCTGTGCGAGGCGTAGTCGCTGGCGCAATTGAGAATGGTGGCGGGTTGGTGGTTGGAGTCGGCAAGGAGCCGCGCCTGCCGTCCGGAGAAGCGCAGGTATTCGATTGGACCGTTTTGGACGCCGTTGCACAGGCCGTACAGGGCGGGAGGTTTCCCGAGCCTAGCTATTCAAGCCACCCCGTGATCATCGTGCTCTCTGAGAAGGGAGAGGGGGAGATCCCTGACGAGAGGCGCCTTCTTTGGGACACGCTATTGCGCAGCGGCAAGGTTGAGGTTAGGAGGATCATGGCAGGAGCTCGGTCTGGCGCATTGATCCGGTACGAGCAGGCGTCGCACGGCGATATTCTCTTCATCCTTGGGGGAGGCACCGGCGTCGAGCACCTCGCAGAGATGTACAGGCGCTCCCGCAAACCAGTCATCCCGCTCGACCTCCCTCTGGGCGCCAGTCGCGGCGACGGTACAGGAGGCACGGAAAGGCTTGCCAGAGAATCTCGAAACGATCCGCAGGCCTTCTTGCGCTTTGGAGGAGGCGACTCCGGAAGCGAGGGAGCGGCCCTTTCCGCGATCGCGACCAACGGCGGCAAGGCAGACCCAAAGATCGTCGCCAAGGGCGTCCTGGACATACTCCGCAAGCTCACACCTCCAGCGGCGTTCTACGTGCGCCTGCTCAACCGAGAGCATCCGAAGTTTGTTGACGTTGAGCGGTTCTTTCGGAAGATTGTAGATCCTGTCGTCGCCGAGCGCGGGATGATCCGGATTGACCTCGGATTGGATACTGTTGAATCGGGCTTTCTCAACGTCGAGGTGTTTCGCCGTCTGCACTACGCGGCTACCGCAGTCGTCGATGTAACGGGAGAGAGACCCAATTGCTTCATCGAGCTCGGTTACGCTCTCGGGCGAGAAATGCGGGTCGTTTGCACCGCGGAAGAAGGAACGCCACTGCCATTTGACCAAGGCGCGATCCCGTGCCATTTCTGGAACTCAGCTCAGCCAGATGTCGATAGGCGTGCAGATCTACACATGTTCTGGTCCCAGAACGCGACCAGATCCTCCCTTGTGAGATGACCCATGACCGACGGCGCCGACATTTACGTTTCCGTCGACATCGAGGCTTCGGGCCCGTATCCGCCGACGTATAGCATGTTGAGCGTCGGCGCCTGCCTGGTCGACGATCCCGGGCCCACGTTCTATCGCGAGCTGCGGCCCATAGGCAACTCGGCGCTCAAGGAAGCACTTTCCGCGGTGGGCCGATCACTTGAGTACTTCCAAGAACAGGGTCGACCGCCCGAGACCGTTATGGAGGAGTTCGATCAGTGGGTTAAAGGGGTCGCCGTCGAAGCTCGGCCCGTTTTCGTTGGCTTCAATGCGGCCTTCGATTGGGCGTTTGTGAACTACTACTTCCATCACTTCCTGCATCGCAATCCGTTTGGAATCGCCCCCATTGACATCAAGGCATATTTCATGGGTCTGGTAGGTGCCAACTGGGAGAACACTCGCTCAAGCCGAATTCCGACATCGTTCAAGCGGACGACTCCACAGACTCATAATGCTCTCGAGGATGCGCGATCTCAGGCTGAAATGTTCAAGAAAATGCTCTTGGCTAGATCCCGAGAGAGATAGAATCGCAGTCGGCGACTTGCGCGGCTTCGCGACCCCCAAGGGCGGCAACAGCCTGGTCGGGAAGCGTTCGGTAAAGTTAATCGGCGATGTGCGCTCGACACCCTCGGGGATCGAGTGAGATCTTCCTGCCGTCCTACGAGTTCCTTCCGCAATGACCGGCGCCCCCCTCGTCGGATGAATCTCCCGGTGCGTCAGCCGATTTAGACATGGCATAGACCTAGTCTGAACCGACCCGCGGCTCAGCAACTCGGAAGGCGTCATTTCCTGACCTCTTCAGAGTGTTTCTGGAATGTCGCGGATCAAACGAGCCTGTTTGCCCCGCCCCAAGAGGACCCCGTTCGCGCAGAGAACGCTCAGGTCCCGCAGAAGTCTCGGCAGCACGGGTGACTACATAGGCTTGGACGAACGGCGCTCTGGACCCAGACGGACCATTTTCCTGCGGATGGATCGTTGACGAATTTCGTACCTTGCAACCGGGGATTTGCCCCTAGAGGCTTGCCCGCGCTTGGGCCGCTTGCTGCGCAGCACGGCCACGGCATGAGGCGCGTTCACCGAGCCGGAGAGACTCTTAACAGGAAAAAGCGTCCGCTTTGCTCCGCGGTAAACCAAGAGGGAGCACCAATTGAACAGGCTATTGAACAGGCTATTGAACGGGCTATTAACCCAGGCATCGAAGCAGGCATTGAACAGGCGTTGAATAGAGAGCGAGTACTGACGGCGTACTGAGGCTCACAGGGCTCGCCGATGGCTGGCCACGAATCGGCCGGCGCTTGGGGGGGCAGCTAGTCGAACGGTTCTAGCGGAATCCCTAGTTGACTTCCATTCCGGCAGGTCTAGTCGTGTCCTTGAATGCGCGAGGCCAGCTCAGGCGCCTCTACCCTAGCTTGAGAGGCCTGATCATGCGCTTCTTAGGGAACAGCAGGGCCTCACGCGCACGAACGTAGTCGCCCCTGAAGTTGCGGTACTCGGCATACATGCGATCAGGATGGGCGCGGTTCCATGCCTCGCAGAGCCGGGGCCAGGGCATTCGGCGACCCCTCGGGCCCTCGCGATCCACGACGAACGCGAAGACCTGGAGGGCGTTCTCTCCGAGACCCCGGTTCCTCGCCCCGAGCAGTTCCTTCTGATGAGCCCTGAAGACACGCGCCAGCGACTTGGAGGACAGCCAGGGGTCAACCGTCAAGGTGAGAACGCTGCGGTGGAAGGCATCCACGGGGTCCGCCTGGCTCATCCACGAGCGCATGCCGGCCTGCACTGGCGAAACGAAGGGCGTCTGATTCGTGAGCACGAACCAAACAGCATCCCACGGCCTCCATGGGAATCTATCGGCCAGCCAGACACAGCCCGCCCTCAGCTGATCAAAGGCCGATCCCCGACGGACGAACGGCTCCACCTGCGTGAAGGGGCTGACACTGCCCCAGAGGTGAGGTGGAATCTCGAGCCACTGGCCATCGTGGATTCGCCTTGGGATCGAGTAATTCAAGATCCTTGATTTCTTCTGCCACGTAATCTTAAGAGCAACACGTTCTTTCCACTTGCCTGGTTTCACGTGCTCCCGTCGATGATCGACTTCAGCCTCATGGTCCCAAAGGGGAATTGAGTTCTTCCGCAACTCCACAGCGCTGAGCAGGTACAGAGCTGGCGAGCCGAGCAATCGCTCGGCCTCGACCTTTGACGGCATGTGTTCTTCCAAGACCTGAGACCGGAATCGCGTGACGACTCTGTCTCTTGCCGCGCAGCGCCCTAAGAACTCAGAGAAGACCTCTGCACGGCGGATTTCGACGGGGGAAAGCAGCGATGACCATCCGCGCCGAGCAGGGGTCGTGCTCCTGGCTTTGAGCAGCCACTCTCGCCTGATTCGCCTTGCCTCCCTCTCGAGATCGCCGAATAGCTGCGCGCTGGGAGAGTCCAGCGCTTCCCAAACAAAGGCTCCATCAATGAGCTCCTCCCACAAGGCCGGCGGGACCACTGATATCCCCAGCCTCTTGGCAAGCCACCTTTGTGCCTCCCGCTCATTTCCCGGCCATGCCATGTGTGCCCCCAGACGTCTATTAGGTGCGCACAGGATGATGGTCTGGAACGGACGGTGCAACCGAGACGAGCCATGTGGAGGGGTCGAGGGTGACGGACAGGGAGGTCTCGAAGCGGGCTGAGATTGCCGGCTTGGATTCGACAGCGGCGGATGAATGCATTTGCGGACGTCTGACAAGCCCACCGTCTAGGCTGGCCACAGGCGGGCCTGGGAAACAACCGAGCGGCCTCGAAAGGCTCCTTACGACCCGCGAAGTCGCCGGGCTACTTCAGCTCAATCCGAAAACAGTGGAGCGCAGGGCCCGCGACGGCCGTCTCCCTAGCCTTCGCGTCGCCGGTCGGCTTAGATTCAAGCCCAGCGACATCGCTTCGTGGCTGGCGGCACGGGAGGACCGCGCATGCCACGGCTCATGAAGGGCCTTCGCCAGCGAGGACGGAGCTTCTTCTTCCGAATCCGTGTCGGCGGAGTGGATCGAACCATTTTTCTCGGCCGGGATCACGATCGCGCAATCGTTCAGGCGCTCGAGATCACCCGGCGTATCAAAGCCGGCTTACCGCCCGTCGACGAGCGGAAGGCCATTCTCACCGTCGAGGACGCCGTGAAGAGCTGGCTCGAGGACCACGTGAAGCATCACCGTCACGAGGCGTTCGCCGAAAACACGCGCAAGAGGTGCGAGCGCGTGCTGCTGCCCTTCATGGGCAGCCTGACGCTCGACGAGGTTACGGCGGGTTCGTTGTTCAAGTACCGGAACCACTTGGTCGGGCTCGAGAGCCGGCGCAAGCGGCCGTTCTCGGCGGCAACGGTCCGAATGTATCTCGGCGACGTTCGTGCGGTGCTCAACCACGCGCTCACGCTCGAGGTGTTGGACCGCTCGCCGATTCCGCGCCGATGGCTGCCGAGGATGGGGGAGCGCGCCCCGGACGTCCTCTCGGCGAAGGAGCAGGCCGTGCTACGAGCCTTGCCTGGCGACTACGGCCGCGCGCTGCGGATTCTGCTTGGAACTGGGATCCGCTGGGGAGAGCTCGTTCGCGCTCAGGCCGCCGACATCCAGGGCGGGAAGCTGATCATCCGGCGAAGCAAGTCAGGGAAGGTCCGCCGGGTTCCGCTGCCTCCGGACGTGCTGTCGGAATGCGACGGACGAGTCGGAAGGCTCACTCCATTCGAGGATGCGTGCGCGTTCAACAAGGAAGTGCGCGAGCTCTCGGGGATCGAGCGGTTTCACTCGCACCTCTGCCGCCACACCTTCGCCACGGAGTGGCGAGAGGCGGGTGGCTCGCTCGCGGCGCTGCAGGCGGTCCTCGGGCACGGGACGATCGCGGTGACGGAACGCTACGGTACCATCGGCGACGATCTGGTCGAGCGGGAGGCTCTGCGACTCGTCCAACATCGTGCGCAGGGAGGCGTTCGATGAAAAACGGGACCAAAAACGGGACCGAACACCCGTCGCGTGAAGCTAAGTTGGTGCGCCGCGAAGGAATCGAACCTTCAACCTACTGATTAAGAGTCAGTTGCTCTGCCAATTGAGCTAGCGGCGCGCCATGCGACCGGAAGGACAACGGCCGGCCTGCGGCCGGCGGTCGGCGCAAATCGGTCGGACACGCTAACCGGACATCCACGCTGGCGCAAGCGCGAACCGCCGGCTTGACCCCCCGCGCCGCGGCTCCCTAATCTGGCGCGCGCCGATCGAGGCTCGTTCCCGTCCCCGAGGTCATCCTGACCAGCCCACCGGATTCCTCGAGTCCGCCACGCCCGATCCCGGCGTGGACGTGGATCCTCGGCGCGGTCCTGGTCTTCGCCTTTTTCTTCCTGGTCCGCTCGCGCATCCTGCTCGGGGACGCCGCGGTCTACGCCCACCAGATCGAGACGCGCGATTTCCACGAGCGCACGCTCCACCTGCTCTACTACTTGGTGGGGTGGCTGGTGCTGCGGCTGACGAGCCCGCTCGGCATCCCGACCGACACCGCGCTGATCGCGCTGTCCGGCGTGTTCATGACCGCGACGCTGGGCCTTTCCTACCGGCTGTTCCGGGTCATGGGGGAGGACGAGCGCACCTCGCGCTGGGCGCTGTTCGTGCTGCTGTTCGCCGGTTGTTTCCTGCAGCAGAGCACCGAGGCGGAAGTCTACGGGCTCCAGATGGTGCTGACGCTCTCGGCCTACCTCGCCTACCTGCGCGATCGCCCGTGGCGGGCGGGGATCCTGCTGGGGCTGGCCACGCTGACCACGCCCTTGGGTGCGCTGATCGCGGGCTTCTTCGCCGCCGAGGCCATCCGCACCCGGCGCTGGAAGCCGTTCGCGATCACCAGCGTGGTGGGCGCCGCGCTGTTCTTCGCGGTGCTGGCCTTCGACTGGCGCGACTACTTCTACGGCACCCGCGGCCTGCTGATCGACCAGCGCAACGTGCAGACCATCGGCAAGGGCCTCGAGAACGCGGTCGCGGTAGTGAAGAACCTGCACTTCATGCTGCCTTTCCTGATCGCGGGTCTGATGATCGCGTGGCGGCGCGACCGGCGTTGGCTGTGGCTCCTGGTCGGGCTCACGCTCTCGCACCTGCCCGCGATCCTCACCGTGACCGAGGACGGTGTGTTCGAGCTGCCGATCTATCCGGTGATCGCGGCGCTGATCGCGCTGGGCGTGGTGGCGGGGCTGTCGCGACCGGGAACCGTCCGCACCGCGACCGGCTTGGCGCTCGCGCTCTACGTCGCCGCGTCACTCCTGATCTGGCTCGATCCCTACGACCAGCGGGTGAAGGACGGCATGCTGGAAGGGGTGCGCCGCGTGCCGCCGGGAGCGGTGCTGATCAGCAACTGGAGCTTCGTCAAGACGATCGAGTTCTACTCCGGCGCCCCGCGCGACACCCTGGTCGCGAGCCGGCGCCTGCTGTGGCCCGAGCGCCTGCCCGACATCGCGGCCGCGCTCCGCTCCGGCCAGCCGGTCTACTTGATGGAGCCGCACCTTCCGACGCGCGGCGTGCGCTGGCTCTTCACCCCGACGATGCAGGCACGACACTACGCCCAGAACGCGCTGATGCCGCGCCTCGAGCGGATGCTCGGCGTCAAAGGAGCGCCCTTCTTCTCGCGCCGCGGCGGTCCCATCTTCTACCGCGTGACGCCCTAGGGACGGCGCGCGCACGCGTGGTAAGGTGCGCGCGTTTCCTCGGCCATCCATGGAGGACGCGGCATTGGCGCAAGCGGCACCGCAGCGCACGTTCGTCCGCTATTGGCTTCCGGTGCTGGCCTACGTCGGCGTCATCTTCGCCCTGAGCGCGCAGCCCGGCCTCGAGCCGCCGTTCCACTTCGAGAATGCCGACAAGGTGTGCCACATGTCCGAGTACGGCGTGCTCGGGGTGCTGCTGGCGCGCGCGCTCAACACGCTGCCGCGCTTTCGGAACATCCTGATCGCGTGCCTGGTCGCGATCGCAATCGGATCCGCGATCGCCGCGTCGGACGAGCTGTTCCAGTCGACCGTGCCGAACCGCGATCCCGACGTGTTCGACTGGCTGGCCGACACCATCGGCCTCACCCTGGCGCAGGTCGTCTATCTCTGGGCGCGGCGGCCGTGAGCGCGCCCAAACATCAGGCGCCGCGCGGCACCCGCGATCTGCTGCCGCACGAGACGGCGCGCTGGCAATGGGCCGAGGCCAAGGCGCGCGAAGTGCTCGAGCGCTACACCTATCGCGAGATTCGCACTCCGATGTTCGAGGATTTCGAGCTGTTCGCGCGCACTTCGGGCGAGTCGAGCGACGTGGTCCAGAAAGAGATGTATCGCTTCAAGGACCTCAAGGGTCGCGATCTGGCGCTGCGGCCCGAGGCGACGGCCGGCGTGTGCCGCGCCTACCTCGAGCACAATCTCGCCGCTCAAGGCCGGGTGCATCGCCTGTGGTACGCGGGCCCGATGTTCCGCTACGGGCGGCCGCAGAAGGGCCGCTACCGCCAGTTCTGGCAGATCGGCGCCGAGGTCATCGGCACCGCCGCGCCGGGCGCGGACGTCGAGATGATCGCGTTGTTCGTCGACGTCTTCGAGGCCTGGGGATTCGAGAACCTGAGCGTGGCCGTCAACAGCGTGGGTACGCCGGCCACGCGCCGCGCCTACGGCGATGCCCTGCGGAATTGGCTGCAGCCGGTGGTCCACTGGCTGAGCGATGACTCTCGCCAAAGACTCGAGGCGAATCCGATGAGGATCCTCGATAGCAAGGATCCGATCGATCGAGGGATTCTCGCGATTGGAGAAGGGGTTGGTCCAGGCATCTGGGGAGCAATGGACGACGAGAAGCAAAAGCGTCTCGAAGCTGACCTAAGCAAGCTGCACCGGAAGGAGATGCCGAAGATGGTCGACGTGCTCGATCCCGAGTCGCGAGCGCACTGGGACCAGGTGCTGGGCGGCCTCGAGCAGCTCGGCATCGAGCACGCCATCGATCACGGCCTGGTGCGCGGGCTGGATTACTACACGCGCACCGCGTTCGAAGTGCACGACCGCTCGCTCGGCGCCCAGAGCGCGCTGGGCGGAGGCGGGCGCTACGACGGGCTGATCGAGGCGCTGGGCGGTCCGGCGACCCCCGGTGTCGGCTTCTCGATCGGGCTCGATCGGACGCTGCTCGCGCTCGAGGATCGATCGCCAGCACTGACGCCGCTGACCTTCCTCTACGTCGCGGCCACCGAGGGCACGCGCGGCTTCGTGGCCGGCTTCGTGCGGGCGCTGCGCACGGTCTACGCCGTCGACCACGATCTCGAGGGTCGCAGCTTGAACGCCCAGATGAAGGCCGCCGACAAGGCCGGCGCGCGGCTGGTGCTGATCCTGGGCGACGACGAATGGAAGAAGGGCGAGATCGTGATCAAGGATCTGGCCGACGGCACCCAGGAGACGGTCGACGCGGACGACCTGGTCGACGCCATCGACCGCAAGCTCGAGCCGCCGGACGCGGCCGAGGCGCTCGAGGACGACGAGTAGGGGCCGGGGCCGACGCCCAGGCCTCCGCCGATTGCCGCCCCATCGCTCGGCATTCTTCTGTTGACGTGGGTGGGCGCCTGCTAATACATTAGCACCCGCAGCCGCGCAACCACCCGTCCGGAGGAACCGCCGTGAGCCCCCACCTCCATGCCGATCTCGGCCGCCGCGAGCGGCAGATCGTCGAAGTCGTCTACCGCCTGGGCCGCGCCTCGGTGAGCGACGTGCTCGACAATCTTCCCGATCCGCCCAGCTACTCGTCGGTGCGCGCCATGTTGCGCATCCTCGAGTCGAAGGGTCATCTCAAGCACGAGCAAGAAGGGCCTCGCTACGTCTACCTGCCCTCGGTGCGCCCCGACAAGGCCCGCCGCTCCGCGCTCGATCACCTGGTGAGCACGTTCTTCGGCGGATCGACCAGCCGCGCGGTGGCGGCGCTGCTCGAAGACCGCGACGTGCGGCTCTCCGAGGACGAGATCGAACGTCTTTCGAAGCTGATCCTCAAGTCTCGCAAGCAAGGACGGTGACCATGCTGGCGCTCGTTGCCCGCTCGTTCCCTGGATCCCCGGCGGAGTGGCTCGACCTGCTGGTGATCGTCTCGCTCAAGGCCACCGTCGTCCTGGCGCTGGCCGCGGTCGTGAACCTGTGGCTGGCCCGCGCTTCGGCCGCGGCCCGGCACCTTACCTGGAGCGTGGCGCTGATCGCAGCGCTGGCGCTGCCGCTGTTCTCGCTCGGCGCGCCCGGCTTCAGCGTGCGCGGGCTGACTCTGCGGCCAGTGGCGACGACCGCCTTCCAGCGCATCGCGCTCTCGTCGGCTGCGGCGGAATCGAAGCTCGAGGCGCGCGGCGTGATGGGCGAGCGGGTGGTGAGCGAGACCAAGACGGCGGCACCGGTGAGCGGATCGGCCCGGGCCGGGGCGAGCGCGAGCGCGAATCCGAGCCGATCACGGTGGTCGTGGGTGACCCTGATTCTCGGGGTATGGGCGCTCGGCGCCACGCTCGTGACTGCGTGGCTGATGCTGGGGGTGTTCGTGCTGTCGGGTCTGGCGCGCGGCGCGCGGCCGGTGACCGACCCGCGCGTGCGAGCGTTGCTCGAGCGCGGCGCGGCCGAGCTGGGCCTGCGCCGCCCGGTCGCTCTGTGGAGCAGCGCGGCCGCGCCCGTGCCCTGCACCTGGGGCCTGCTTTCGCCGCGGGTGCTGCTTCCGAGCGGCGCCCTCGAGTGGCCGAGCGAGCGACTGCGCGTCGTGCTGCTGCACGAGCTTGCCCACGTGGTGCGGCGCGACTGCCTGATGCAGACGCTGGGGCAGCTCGCGTGCGCCGTGCTCTGGTTCCATCCGCTGGCCTGGCACGGCCTGCGCCGGCTGCGCATCGAGCGCGAGCGCGCCTGTGACGATCGCGTGCTCGGCTGCGACACGCGCCCGACCGACTACGCCGATCACCTGCTGGCCGTGGTGCGGGCCCTGCGCGCGCAGCGCTTCGTCGCGCCGGGGGCAGTAGCGGTTGCCGGGCCTTCCCCGTTCGAAGGCCGCTTGTTGGCCGTTCTCGGCGCCCGGCACGGCGCCGGCCGCGCCTCCGGCCCGCCCGGCCCCCCGGCCCCCCGGGGGCGCCCGGGCCCCCCCGCC
>JACXTT010000272.1_pt1 | contig 85124 bp, 66 predicted proteins | sample 9270951 | NCBI WGS metagenome assembly JACXTT01 (sample SAMN15532306, study PRJNA645909) | rock metagenome | isolation source: weathered quartz diorite | place: Puerto Rico | collected 2017-06-21 | reverse complement strand
GCTGACATCTGTCGAATGTGCACTGAACAAGTTATTTGAATGGCTTAAGCTCGCGGTATCTGCCAAAAGGATGTTCAGCGGCGAATAGGTTGACTGATCCTGGTTGGTTAAACTAATACCATGATTACCAAAATTACTGTAATTTAATGCAGCAGTCAGTTCGTCTTTAGGTGTGATGCTCCAATTAAAACTGATGGATGACTGGTAACCATGCCGGGTAAAAGGGGTGCTGCCATTTTGATTTAATATCGTTTTGTTATTTAACGAATCAAACGAAGTACGGCTTGTAGAATTATGTGAAACAGTATTTAACTGCTCATTCCCACTAAAAGAAGCGTTTACGCCGAAATTGCCTTTGCGTGCATTTAAGTTCAACGAACCGTTTTCAAACCGGGTACCTGCCGAAAGGTTCACACTGCCGTTAATGCCCTGAACTTTGCTATCCTTTAAAATAATATTGATGATACCACCTGTTCCTTCGGCGTCATATTTTGCGCCGGGGCTGGTTATTACTTCAATGTTTTTGATTTGGCTGGCCGGTATTGCTTGCAACGCATCGGCCAGGCTGGCGCCGAAAATGCTGGAAGGCTTGCCGTTTATTAAAAAACGAATATTGGCATTGCCCATTAATTCCACGTTTCCATTGATATCCACCGAAATCATCGGCACCTTTTTTAATACATCCAATGCAACGCCACCTTGCGAGGTAAGATCATTTGCCGGGCTGTAAACCAACTTGTCGATCTTATTTTCGACTGTGGGAGCGTTTGATACTATGCTTACCTCCTTTAGTTGATTTTGCAGGGGTGTAAGCATAATATCGGGCAGCGTTACGCTTTTAGTAATATTGCTGATGATAACGTGGTCAATCGTTTGAGGTTTATACCCTAAAAAATCAACAGTTATCTTATAATCACCGAAAGGAAGATTATCAATTTTAAAATTTCCTTTTGGATCTGTCACTACGCCGTTAAATGGAGAAGCGCTGCCTTGTTTATATAAACTTACAGTAGCATAATCAACAGGTGTTTTGGTTACGGCATCGGTTACTTTACCGCTTATTTTGCCCTTAGTATCAACATTATTTTGTGCCTTTAAGGAAAAGGAAATAACCAATAAGATACTCAGTATAATAAAATTTTTCATAAAAATAGATTCATTCGCATTCAAGCCGCAAAGGTGCGAACCAAATTTGAATTAAATCTGATTTTTTAAAAAGTAGTGTTATTGTTACAATAAGGTGGCACGAAACGAAGAAAAAGTCATTTTCTGCCAAAAGGTATATGGCAATTGTACGGCAAATTTTGGATATTAAAAAATCAACACCAGTGTTCCGCCAATAATTAGCAGCGCTCCGGCGGCTGATTTAATTGTAACCGGTTCGCCAAGAAAAATAACTGCTAAAACAATCGCTATCGCCACACTTAATTTATCGACGGGTGCAACCTGCGAAACCTTGCCAAGCTGCAGGGCCTTAAAATAACAGATCCACGACAGGCCGGTAGCGCACCCCGAAAGGACAAGAAATGTCCAGTTGGTTTTGGTTAAGCTGTGTATTGAATGCGCGCCGCCTTTGAAAATTACAATGCCCCAGGCGATAAGAAGTATTACGACCGTGCGTATGGCGGTCGCCAGATCGGTATCAACGCCTTTAATACCTATTTTTGCAAATATGGCCGTAAGGGCTGCAAATAAAGCTGAAAGCAATGCATATATCCACCACATAACTGTCTGAACCGGGATTTTTTAGACTTTTGGGATTTCTCCGATTTATTGTAAATATGCGTATCGCATCCCAAAAATCCTAAAAACGCACTAAATCCCGGTTCAGACAAATAATATCCCAAATCTTTACAACATTTGGTTTGTACATTTAACAAAAAACTGTTTTGAAAATACTGGTTATTGAAGACGAAGAAGGCCTGCGTGAAAGTATTGAAGAATATTTTTCGGAAGCAGGCAATGTATGCGAAACTGCCGGCAGTTACCAGGCCGCGTTAGGTAAAATCAACCTTTACCGGTATGATTGCGTCCTGCTTGATATTACTTTGCCCGATGGCAATGGTATGGAGATCCTGAAAAGCCTGAAAGATAATAACCATCCCGACGGGGTATTAATTATTTCTGCTAAAAACTCGCTCGACGACCGTTTAAACGGTTTAAACCTCGGCGCCGATGATTACCTGGTAAAACCTTTTCATTTGTCCGAGCTGATGGCCCGGGTTTCGGCCATAGTTCGCCGCAAAACTTTTAACGGCAGCAACCTGCTGTTGTTTAACGAACTAACCATCGACTTGCTGGCTAAGGAGGTTAAGGTGCGGGATATTCCAGTAAAACTAACCCGTAAAGAATATGCCCTGCTACTGTATTTTATTGCCAATAAGGGAAAAGTTGTTTCAAAAAATGCGATTGCCGAACACCTGTGGGGCGATGGTATAGATATGGCCAATAATTTCGATTTCATTTATTCGCACATTAAAAATATCCGCAAAAAGTTGATTGAGGCCGGCAGCAATGATTATATACAGGCTGCTTATGGCATGGGTTATAAATTTACCGAGCAATGAGGCTTTTTGATAAGTATAACCGGGTAAATTTAATTACCACTATTATAGTAATGCTGTTTACCGGCATTATATATTACCAAACTATCAGCTGGATATTAACCAATCAAAAAGATAAGGACCTTAACGTTGAGGAGCAGGAGATTTTCAATTATGTTCGATTAAATCACAGGCTGCCGCAAATATTTGAGTCAAACGACCAGCAGATAACCTTTACGCCTGTTAAGCCCAATTCGGTGAACCGTGAATACATTAATACCATGTATTTTAAAAAATGGGCCGACGACACGGGCCGCGGCCGACATAAACATCATAGGGACGGCGAATTTGAATCGGGCAGGGGGCTGGTTACGTCTGTAATGGTCGGTGATAAATATTATAAGATACTGATCGTTGAATCGAAAGTAGAGACTGAGGACCTGATCCGTGTTATTTTTATAATCACGCTAAGTGTAATTCTATTTTTGCTGCTGGTTTTACTGATCATGAACCGGCTGATCTTAAACCGCTTATGGCAGCCGTTTTATAGTATAATGCAGGAATTGAAGCTATTTAATATAACCGATAACAAGGACATCCCGAAAGTTGATACTTCCATTGATGAGTTCAGGGAGTTAAACCAGGCGGTTTTAGCTATGACGGCGAAAGCCAAATATGATTACCGCGATCTCAAAACTTTTACTGAAAACGCCTCGCACGAACTGCTTACACCGATAGCGGTCATCAATTCGAAGCTTGATACGCTTATACAAACCGAAAACTTTAGCGAACGCCAGAGTAAAATACTGAACGATTTGTACGGCGCAGTTTCAAGGCTGAACCGGTTAAACCAGTCGCTGCTGCTGCTGGTTAAAATTGAGAACCGTTTACTGCAAGACCAGGAAACGATTAACTTTCGCGAATTACTTGAACAGTCGATTACTCAGTTCGAGGAAATATTTCAAGATAAAAATTTAACCATAAACTGCACCCTTGCTGATAAAGAGATTTACGCGACACGGTACCTGGCCGAGATATTATTAAGTAATCTCATCAGCAATGCCATCAGGCATAATTATAAGGGGGGCCAAATCAATATTAACTTAACCGATTATAATTTGGTAATTAGTAATACCGGCGCCAATTCGGCATTACCTTATGAAAAAATATTTACGCGCTTTCATAAATCCTCTGCCTCCGAAGGGAGTGGCCTGGGGTTAACCATATCACGCCAGATATGTGAGAATTTCGATTTTTCGCTTAATTACCAATTTCAGTCGCCGTTTCATATATTCATCGTTGAATTTAATAAACCCGGATATTAGCAGTGATAACACAAAATGACTTGAGGCATGTTATACGTAACATTATATATAAATCACTTTTATAGTGAAAGCCTGGCGGCAATCTTAAATTTATACAGAATTAGATCATAGTTTCGTATCCAAACCGACATATCAACTACTGAATGAAATATTTTTTCGGCCTTATTTTATGCACCCTTATCTGTTCAGCTGCCCTGGCTCAAAATAATTCACTTAATTATTACCTTGAAACCGCCAAAAGCAAAAGCCCTTTATTGCACGACTTGCAAAACCAGGTTGCCATGAGCAAACTGGATAGCCTGAAGCTGCGCGCCGGTTTATTGCCCCAGGTTACGGGCAGCAGTGCAGGATTGTTCGCACCGGCATACAATGGCTTTGGCTATTCGGGCGCAATTACCAACGTGCACACCTTTAACGCACTGGTGACGGTTAACAAAACAATAATCGGAAAGCAATACCTGAATGCGCAATTGGCGGCTATTGGTTTTCAGCGCGATTCTATTACCAACCTGGGTAAAATATCGGAGCTTGACCTGGCCAAGTCAATTACCGGGCAATATATCACGGCTTACGGAAGCCTGGAACAGTACAAATTCAGCCGGGAGGTTGTTGATCTTTTAACCAAGGAAGACACGATCCTCAAAAAACTTACCCGCGCCAACGTATACCGGCAAAGTGATTACCTCACCTTTTTAGTCACCCTTAAACAACAGCAGGTAGCGCTTTTGCAGGCAAAGCTTCAGTATAAAAACGACTACGCCACACTGAATTACCTTTCGGGGATAGCAGATACCAGTATGACGGAGATTGGCGAGCCTACACTCCCGCGGACTTTTACGCCCGAGATGAGCAGCAGCATATTCTTTAAAAAATACCAAATCGACAGCCTGCGATTTTTGAATAGCCGCAAACTGATCGACTACAACTACCGGCCCAAAGGCAATATTTTTGCTGATGGCGGGTATGAGACAGATTTCACTAATCAGCCTTACAAAAACTTCGGAACCAGCTTTGGTTTTAATGTAACAATACCCATTTATGATGGCGGCCAGCGTAAGCTGCAGTATAAGCGGCTTGCCTTGCAGCAGGAAACGAGCCGGTATTACCGATCGTTTTTTGATGTGCAATACCGCCAGCAGATTGCGCTGCTAAACCAGCAGATCGTTGAAAATGAAGAGTTGATTGTAAAAGTAAAAGACCAGATCAAGTTTACAGAGGCGCTAATTAAAGTTGATAATGAGCTTTTACAAAAGGGCGATCTTAAAGTTGCCGATCTTATTTTGGCTATCAATAATTTTTTAACTGTCCGCAACCTGCTTACACAAACTACGGTTAGCCGCTTACAACTTATCAATCAGGTAAATTACTGGAATAAATAAAATGAAAACACCTCGCATGACTTTTCCGCTTGTTAAACCAATATATTTTATATCCGCTATCGTTTTATTTGTGTTTGCCTGTAAAGGGCCCGATAAGGCCGACGGTGCGGGCGACAGCGCGAAAGCGCAAACTCCAGTCACTGTAACTAATGTTACCGATAGTTCGCTGACCGATTATATTAATGTAAATGCCATTTCCACATTCCTGCAAAAAAACTACGTCAAGGCTAACGCTATTGGCTATTTACACCAGGTAAATGCAAAACTGGGCCAGTATGTAAATAAAGGCCAGGTGCTTTTTACCATAAAAACGAAAGAGGCCCAGGCTATCGGCAACAGCATAAACGTTTTGGATAGCACCCTGAAGTTTTCGGGGGTCAATAAAATCAAGGCATCCGAGCATGGTTACATTACGCAGTTAACCCATCAGCTTGGCGATTATGTACAGGACGGCGATCAACTTGCCGTTATCAGCGACCGGTCGAGCTTTGTGTTTTTGATGCAGTTGCCATACGAAATGCGCGCTTATGTTAAAAACAACCAGCCCGTGCAGATTACCCTTCCTGATGGCGGGAAGTTAAACGGCAGTATAGCTTCATTTATGCCCACCGTCGATACGCTGGCTCAAACGCAGGGTGTAGCCATACGGATCCCTTCCGATAAACAAATACCCGAAAACCTGGTAGCAAAGGCCCGGCTGGTGAAAACGTTGAAACAAAACACGCCATCGTTACCTAAAGCAGCTATTTTGGCAAATGAAACACAAACAGATTTTTGGGTGATGAAACTTATAAACCCAACTACCGCGGTTAAGGTACCTATTAAAAAGGGCCTTGAATCAGGCGATAGGGTTGAGATACTTTCACCCAAGTTTTCGGCGACAGATAAAATAATTGTAACGGGTAATTATGGTTTGGCAGATACCGCTAAAGTTAAAGTGATAAAATAATGAGCAAGGCCAGGATAGATAAGAGCGTAATAGACGGTTTTTTTATTTCGCACCGCAAGCCGCTGATGCTGGTTTTGTCGCTCATTATTATGGGTGGCGTATACTGCTATACGCAATTACCGACGTCCCTGTTTCCGGAAATTACCTTCCCCAAAATAAAAGTTATTGCTGATGAAGGCCTGCAGCCTGTGAACAAGATGATGATCACGGTTACCAAGCCGCTGGAAAATGCCATAAAACAGGTTCCGGATTTGCAGGTTGTACGCAGCACAACAAGCCGCGGCAGTTGTGAGATATCGGCATTTATGAATTGGAATGCGAATATTGATTTAAGTAAGGAGCAAATCGAATCGCAAATAAGCAAGATCAGGAGTGAATTACCGGCCGATGTTAATATTTCGGTCGAGAAGATGAACCCCTCTATTTTACCGGTAAGCGGGTATACGCTGGAAAGCCACAACAGGTCGCCTATTGAATTAAAGCAAATAGCCACATTCACGGTAAAGCCTTTTTTGTCACAGGTAGGCGGAGTGTCAGAAATACGCGTAATAGGTGGCAAAACAAAGGAATATTGGCTGGTGCTTAACCGCGAAAAAATGAGTTCCCTGTCGCTAACACCCGACCTGATCAGCACGGCGCTCAGCCAAACGAATTTCGTTAAATCCGAAGGTTACCTTTCCGATTATAAGATGCTTTATCTCACCGTTACCGATGCCACGGTAAACGCAAAGGACCAGCTCGAAAACATGGTGATCAACACCAACCGTAAAAGGATTATCCAGTTAAAGGATATTGCTCGCGTTGAGATAAGCGAAGGCATTGAGTATACAAAAATAAATGCCAACGGCCACGAGGGTGTGCTAATTGCGGTGATCAAACAGCCCAATACAAACTTAATATCGCTGTCGACAGACATGGCGCAAAAGGTTGCGGCCTTGCAAAAAGTGCTCCCTTCAGATGTAACAATACGGCCTTATTATGTGCAGGCTGATTTTGTAAACGATTCTGTTAAAAGCGTAACCGACAGCGTATGGATCGGGCTGCTTTTGGCTATAATTGTTGCCGTAATTTTTCTCCGCTCATTCAAAGCCAGCGCGACTATATTGATAACCATACCGGTTACTTTATGCTTAACGCTGATCGTGTTGTATGTTATCGGCTATACGTTTAACATCATGACGCTTGGCGCGATAGCGGCTGCCATAGGTTTGATAATAGATGACGCTATTGTGGTGGTCGAACAAATACATCGCACGCACGAAGAAAACCCGACACAGCCTACAAATAAACTCCTCAAAAAAGCCATCGATTACCTTTTGCCCGCGATGATAGGATCGTCGTTAAGCACCATTGTGATCTTTGTGCCCTTTTTGCTGATGAGCGGCGTGGCCGGCGCCTATTTTAAGGTAATGACCAACACCATGATCATTACGCTGGTGTGCTCGTTTTTTGTGACATGGATAGGGCTGCCCATCATATACCTGGTTCTCACGCGCGACCACCTGGGCCACGCAAACGCAAAGGCCGAGCAGCACACCGTAAAGAAACAAAAGTGGGTGTCGTTTTTTATTTTGCGGCCGGTAATGAGCATCATCATTGTGGTCGTGCTTATTGCTGTAATTGTTTTTATTCCCTCTCATCTGGAAACGGGCTTTTTGCCCGAAATGGACGAAGGAAGTATTGTGCTTGATTATAGCTCGCCACCCGGCACTTCACTCGAGGAAACCGACCGGATGCTGCGGGAGGTGGAAAAAATTATTGTGAAAGAACCCGATGTTGCTACTTACTCCCGGCGTACCGGCACACAAATGGGCTTTTTTATAACCGAGCCGAATAAAGGAGATTATCTCATACAACTAAAAAAGAAGCACGATAAAACGACGGAAGAAGTAATTAGCGATATCCGAAGCAAAATAGCCGCGTCGCAGCCCGCCCTGGTCATTGATTTCGGACAGGTTATTACCGATATGCTTGGCGACCTGATGAGTTCGACGCAGCCGATCGAGGTAAAGGTTTTCGGGCCCGACCAGGCTATACTAAACCGTTTATCAAAGCAGATTGCGGCACAGGTATCTGCTGTTAAGGGAGCAGCCGACGTATTTGACGGCATAGTTATCGCCGGCCCATCGGTAAGTATTATCCCTGACTATGCCAAACTTGCGCAGTATAATATTACCCCTTCCAACCTGCAAACACAGGCCGAGGCCGCTTTAGACGGGAACGTAGTGGGCAATTTATTTGAAACCCAGCAAATGGTGCCTATTCGTTTGGTTTATCCGGGCAACCGCTACCTGAGCATAAACGGCATCAAAAACCTGAACATCTTTTTGGCCAACGGGAAACTGGTTCCCATAAACCAGTTAGCAACTGTTGAGATAAAACCGGGTGATGCCGAAATTAACCGCCAGGATCTGCAATCAATGGGCGTAATTACCGCCAGGCTCGAGAACAGCGACCTGGGCTCCGTAATACCCGCCATACAAAAAAACATTACCCAAAACGTTAACATGCCGCAGGGCTATCACGTTGAATATGGCGGGGCATACGCCGAGCAGCAGCAATCATTTAAGGAACTGCTGATGATATTGATCACATCAAGCATGCTTGTATTTTGTGTGATCCTGTTCCTGTTTAAGCAATTCAGGATAGCCTTATTGATTCTGGCTGTAGCCGTATTGGGAATAGCGGGCAGCTTTTTAGCTTTATTTATCACCAAAACACCGCTAAACGTCGGCAGCTATACCGGTTTGATCATGATCGTCGGTATCATAGGCGAAAACGCCATATTTACCTTTCTGCAGTTCAGGGAAACGGCCATGACGTCAACCGTTGACGAGGCGATAATTTTTGCGATCTCAACACGATTGCGGCCGAAACTGATGACAGCCCTGGGAGCGATTATTGCTTTAATGCCCCTCGCTTTGGGCATTGGTGCAGGTGCGCAGCTTCACCAGCCGCTGGCTATCGCGGTTATCGGCGGATTTTTAGTGGCGCTGCCGTTACTCCTGATTGTATTGCCGAGTATGATGCGGATATTTTATCGCAATTATAAGTTCACGCCCGAAAAAATAGACAATCCATAAACACAAGCTTTCTACAGAATTAAACCCGACATTTAATATAAATTCAATCATTTATTAAAACCATGAAGAAGATTCTTTTAAGTATTGCCGGTCTGTTTTTAATCGGCGTGGCCCCGCAGGTGCTCAAAGCACAAACCTATACTTTTGAAAAAGCCATTTCATTGCCCGGCGATGGCGGATATGATTACCTGTCGATCGACAAGGTAAACCGCCGCTTATATGTATCGCACGGAACAGCGGTTAATGTGATCGATCTTAATACAGAAACCCCGGTAGGGGTAATTGACGGGATGAAAGGTGTGCATGGTATTGCTATTGTGAATAAAAGCAACCGCGGTTTTATCAGCGACGGACGTGCAAACGCGGTTGTTGCATTCGATTTAAAAACACTTAAAATTATTGCCACTATACCGGTTGACGCCAAAGGGCCTGATGGGATCATTTACGATCCGTACTCCGACCGCGTGTTCAGCTTTAACGGCGATAGCAACAATGCTTCGGTAATAAATCCCAATACCCTTAAACAAGTTGGAACGGTAGCGCTCGGAGGCGCTCCTGAGTTTGCCGTAGCAGATGGAAAAGGGTTGATCTACAACAATCTTGAAGATAAAAACAGCCTGGATGTTATCGATACCAAAACATTAAAGGTTATAAAAAACTATCCGCTGACCCCTTGCGGCGGCCCTACCGGCGTTGCACTGGACGAAAAAGATGCCCGTATTTTTACTGTTTGCCGCGAGAACAAAGGAATGAGCGTAGTTAATATTCATACCGGCAAGGTGATAACTACAATACCCATTGGGGCAGGCGTTGATGCTGTGGTATATGATGAAGCACACAAGCTTATTTTTGTATCAAATGGCGATGCAACAACAACAATAATTAAACAGGAATCGGCCGACAAGTACAGCGTGATCCAAACCCTGGCTACAAAAAACAGGGCCAAAACTATGGCTATGGATGCCAAAACACGTAAAATTTATTTAAGCGCTCCCGAATTTGAACCAGGCACCCGCAAAGCTCTGCCAAATTCATTTAAAGTGCTGGTTTACAAACCATAATAATTTAATCAAGTCAATAGTTTATTGCCACGGTAAGGTTTTTTCTTTGTCCGGATAAACTATTGGCTTAATTTATTAACAAAGATTTTATAATAAAGTTACCGTTCCAACGCTTAATCTTTATATTTATCCCCAGTACAAACTCCCTAATACTAATATTCTAATACCAATATTAATGACGAAGAGAACCGATTTTGTTCGTTCAGAGGAATCTGAACCGCACCGCGTACGCACCAAAAAAATCCTGAAACAATTCCCGGAGTTGCGCCAATTGATCGGCAAAAATCCGTTAACCATGCTTGCTATTATCGGCCTGGTTGGATCTATGGTAGGTGTGGCATGGCTTGTACGTGATCAATCATGGTGGGTTATTTTCGCGGCGGCTTATTTATTTGGCGCGTTTGCAAGTCATTCGCTTTTTGTAATGATACATGAGTGTACGCACCAGCTTTTGTTCAAAAGCCGCAATGCCAATCGCTGGGCTTCGATGTTCGCCAATTTGCCGCACTTGATCCCGGGCGCTATCACATTTGAAAAATATCATCTTAAACACCATTCCTTCCAGGGCGTGCACGAACTGGATGCCGATCTTCCCAACAAATGGGAAGCTAAGCTGATCGATAACTCGTTTGTTGGCAAGGCGCTGTGGCTTTTGTTTTTCCCGATATTCCAGGGTACACGCGTATCGCGATTGAAAGAAATCGACCTGTTTGACTCATGGGTAGTCCTGAATATTGTTGTCCAGGTAATCTTCACCGCTGCTGTATGGTATTTTTGGGGAGTAGGAGCGATAGGGTTTTTATTTCTTAGCTTTTGGTTTTCGATTGGCTTGCACCCATTGGGCGCCCGCTGGATACAGGAGCATTATTTAACATACGATAAGGTTGAACAGGAAACTTACAGCTACTATGGCGCCTTGAATACAGTTGCTTTTAATGTAGGCTTTCATAATGAACATCATGATTTTCCTTCAATCCCCTGGAACAGGCTTCCGCAGATAAAGAAAACAGCCCCCGAATATTACGACACGCTTTACTATCATAAATCGTGGACGAAGTTATTTTTCCGGTTTTTGTTCGAGCGTGAAATTTCGTTATTTAACCGTATAGTAAGGAAGGAACGCGGAAGAGTGCCGATGACAGATACCTCGAAGCCCGATATTGACCTTGTAAAGAGCGGTTTGATTGACACTTCAAAGCCAGATTTGAAATTAGCAAAAGCTTAAATAACACCTGCCATTAAATTTATTAATGCGGCTTTCGGCCGCATTTTTTTTACCTGTAGCTGTCATAATTTGAACATTTCAAATGCCATCCACACTAAAACCTCTTTTTTTCGTTAATTAAGCTAATAGAAAGTAAACAGGCATGAGCCGCGAAAAGAAAATAAAGCTTTTAATACCGATGGTTGTCGTCATGTTTCTTGGTGCCTACGGCTGGCACCGGCACGAGGCGCAACAATCAAATGTAGTGGGCCGGCTTCAAAGAAAGGAAATGGATGAAATTTCCGGCATTGCAGCATCCGGCATCAATTCCGACATCTATTATGTGCACAACGACAGCGGCGACACCAGCCGTTTTTTTGCAATGCTGCCTTCCGGCCACGTAAAATCGACCATATATTTTAAAGGTGACCCTACTGAATTGCACGGCGTTCACGACTGTGAAGATATTGCTGTCGGCCCCGGCCCGGCGAAGGGAAAAAGCTATGTATATCTCGGTGATATCGGCGATAATGATGCCATACGCAGTTATATTACCGTTTACCGGATGGAAGAAAAAAAAGCCTGGGCAAGCGATAGTTTATCAACGGCAGATGCTGTGCCCGTTCATTTAAAATACCCCGACGGCCCTAAAGATGCTGAGACGCTGATGATCGATCCGATAGAAAAACTAATGTATATAGTTTCCAAACGCCAGGATTCAGTAACGGTATATACATCGCCATTAAACTTTAAGCCGAACAGCACAGTTGTTTTAACTAAGCGCTGCCGGATATTTTTCAAAGGATTAAAACTTTTTAAATGGATCACTGCCGGTGATATTTCAAAGGATGGCCGCCAGGTATTAATAAAAAGCTACACCAAAGTATATTACTGGAAACGCGATGGCAATGAGCCTATTTGGAAAACGCTCCAAAAACCGCCGCATATATTACCTTACGAGCAGGAAAAACAGGACGAAGCAATCGGTTTCACCCCTGATGGAAAAGGATATTATACCACGAGCGAGGGCGTGTACTCACCGATATACTTTTATAAAATACCGGCAAATTAGTATTGCCAGTATCTTATCTGATTAGTGCCAATTCACCCGATATCTTCTTTGAGCCGTTTTTCAGGTCAATTATATAGAAGTAAACTCCCGTTGGTAATGGGTTGCCGTTACGTGTCCCGTTCCAGGGCTTACTATAGCCCAGCGAGTGAAATACCAACTGCCCGTACCTGTTAAATACGTCAACAGTGCTCGTGGCATAGTTGTTTAAGTAGCTAATATTCCATAAATCGTTGATACCATCTCCGTTAGGAGTAAAAGCATTAGGTATAATTAAAGACCTTATTACTTCTACTTCAATGGCAGCGGTGGCCTCGCAGCCGCTCTCAGATACTACATGTAGCTGGTAAATGGTTGTTTGTGCCGGGTTGGCAACCGGCGATTTAATGCTGGCGTTATCTAACCCGGTCGACGGTGTCCAGCTATAGCTCACTATATTTCCACTAATAGCGGGCTCAAGTTTTATCCCCATCCCATGTACAACTACAGCGTTTTGACCGAATAAAATAGCAGGCAGCGGGTTAACTTTAATAGTCACATCATTTCCTAACACAGGCGTCGTGCAACCGGTTCCACCGGTTACTGCACAGTCGATTATATCTTTATCATTTAAAGCGCTTGTAGTAAAGGTCGAAGCATTCGTTCCGGAAGGTGTGCCATTTACTAGCCATTGATAACTGATGCCTGTGCTCCCATTAGCTACGCTGGCCGTAAAAGTAACAGCGTTTCCTTTACAGACAGAATCGGCTGACGATGTGATTGTCACCACCGGCGGGGTAGTTTGGTTTCCCGAGGCGGTAACCGTAGTTTCAACACTTAGCATATGCAGCAATGCGCTTGCGGTTGAAATGGTAACCTTTATGGGAATACCATTGGCCAAAGCCGTTCCGGGTAACGGGAACTGCGTGAACCGGATTGCGGCCCCGGTGCAATTATCTGTTGCGTTAATAAGGGTGGTATAATCCGGCAATGCAGCGGCGCAGTTGCCTGCCGTTATAGTGTATACAGGCAATATATTGTTGATCACTACAGCGCTGTCTTTCACCGTTACCGGGATTTGAATTTGCGCGATGTTGCCTGCAACGGGTGCGTCAATGTTACCATCCTTATCTACAGCGGCGTCGGTACCGGCAAAGGTGGTCACAATCCCGTTGGCTGATAGTTTTCGAATACGGTTATTTCCGTCGTCGGCGATATACAAATTGCCAATGTCATCCATCACAAGGCCGGCCGGGTTATTAAACCGGGCCCGTGCCGCAAAGCCATCAGTATATCCCGATGTACCCGTACCCGCAATGGTGGTTACCACGCCCTGTGCATTAATTTTTCTTATTTTACTTACTGTTCCGTTTTCGGTAACGTATAAATTTCCCTTATTATCTGTTTTGATATCAGCTACTCCTGCAAAACCGGCAGCGGCGCCCACTCCGTCGAATGACCCGGGTGAGCTGCTTCCGGCAATTGTGGTAACATCCAATTGAGGCGTGATCTTTCTGATTCGGCGGTTATAATTATCGCACACAAATAAATTGCCCTGCGCATCAATCGTAATGCCCGACGGTCCATTGAAACTCGCTACCGTGCCACGTCCGTCGGCATATCCCGGTGAGTGACCGGCGATAGTAGTTACATTATAACCTGTGTCAATTTTCCTTATCCGGCCTGAGCCCTGATCGGCTACATAGAGGTTTCCCTGTGGGTCAATCGTTATGCCAACCGGGTTATAAAAACTGGCAGCAATGCCTTTTCCGTCGGTTTCAGTAAAACCCATGTTGTTCCCTGCAATGGTAGTCACTACACCTGCCGGGGTCACTTTGCGGATCAGCCCACTGCCATTGTCGGTTACGTACAAATTACCCAGCGGATCCTGCACGATTCCCGACGGCGCTTCAAAACCGGCAGCATTGCCCGTGCCGTCGACCGAATTCGGCCTTCCGTTGCCCGCCAGTGTAATAACTCTCCCCTGCGCAGTAATTTTTCGTACGGTATTACCGAGTTGGTCGGTCACATAAAAATTTCCTGCTACGTCGTGCGCTATACCGAAGGGATGATTAAAAGTTGCCGTAGAAGCATCCGGCACAGTACTAAACGAACCGTTAAACGCCATTACGGTAACGATCTGTGCGCCAAGGCTTGTACAATCAAAGCTGGACGGGCTGATAAATACCTGGGTGGATGGATCCGTAATGCCGCTTACCGTGGCTATATCCGACAGAACAATTACGTATTTTCCCGTGGCGTCAATATGCAGCACTATGGGGCCGTTTTTTGGTGTGACAACCGGCGATTGTGCATACAGAACCGCTGCCCGGTTCAAACAAATTGCAAATAAAAAAAGAAAGGATATTTTACAAAACCTCATTTCCGTCCTCGTTTAGCCCATCCTTGTTCAACACTGATTTTTGGTAATAATTTCGTGCCTGTAACTGCAATGCCTAATAAATCTACAACATTAATAACAAATATCGTTACGTCAATTTATACCGGCGGGGTTGCATGGCTACAGCACAAATTACAGCACCGGGGTTTTAAAAATACGCAAAACGCAACAGCGTAGTTTTTTGTTGTTCTGATAAACCGAACCAATCGTGAAAACTAAAATAGAACTCGTAAAAAGCGACATCACTAAAATAAAAGCAGATGTTATTGTTAATGCAGCGAACACGTCATTGATGGGCGGCGGCGGTGTTGATGGCGCAATTCACCGCATGGGCGGCCCCGAAATTGTAGAGGAATGCAAAAAAATTGTCGCCAAACAGGGACGATGCGATACCGGCGATGCGGTAATAACAACGGCCGGAAGATTACCTGCCAAATATGTAATTCATACCGTTGGACCGGTTTGGAACAACGGTAAATATGGCGAGGAACAAAAGCTCGAAAGCTGTTATAAAAAGTCGCTGCAGCTGGCTGTCGATAATGCCTGTAAAACGATCGCATTTCCCAATATCAGTACCGGCGTTTACCGCTTCCCAAAAAAAGAGGCGGCGGAAATAGCCGTAAAAACGGTAACCGATTTCTTAAGCGGGAACGATAAAATTGAGAAAGTGATCTTTGCCTGTTTTGATGAAGAAAATTACAACCTGTACAAAGCGCTATTGGAATGAGGCACTACCACTCAGAACACCCTTCCGCATACGTCCAGCTTGTGACCGCAGACAGATAAGTGAACAAGTCAAGCCAGGCACATGGCCTCCACAAGCGGGACGCTTGCGGGAGCCTGCGAGTAGTGCCCGCTGAAAATCGTTGCCTACGCAACGACCACAACGATTTAGAGTTTCTCTATCCTGGCGCGGGAATGACGGGTAGGGCACAGGGCAAATACTTCTCGTGACTTTTACGTAAGAGTTTGTCTCGCAGCAGTAGGTGCAGGCGATTTTTCGTTCCACTTTAAAGTTCAGTTCATTAATCCGCGTGCGTATAGATTGCTTCGTTCCTCGCAATAACGTGCGAAGGGGGTGCGTGGAGGCATCATCCCACTAATTCCAAAAAAAAGCGGCAAATGTTTTTACAAACTGTATCTTTGCACCCCGACGCTGAAGCCGGTTTCGTTCGCTTTCAGCCATAGTGTTTCAATAGTTCATAGTTGGTAGTCGATGGTCCATAGTCAATTGATTAGGACAGACTTAAGACTACGGACTTTAGGCTCAAGACTCAAAAAACTATGCCCAAAGATAATTCCATCAAATCCGTTTTAATTATTGGTTCAGGTCCTATTATTATTGGACAAGCCTGTGAGTTTGATTATGCCGGTTCGCAAGCCGCCCTTTCGCTGAAAGACGAAGGCATTTCGGTATCCATCATCAACAGCAACCCCGCCACGATAATGACCGATAAGGTTATTGCCGACCATGTGTACCTGCTGCCGCTTACCCCCGAAAGCATCGAAAAGATATTAAAGGAACAACATATCGACGCTGTGCTGCCAACCATGGGCGGCCAAACAGCGCTGAACCTTTGTATTGAGGTTGCCGAGCAGGGTATATGGGAAAAGTACGGTGTTAAAATTGTAGGTGTTGACTTAGCCGCGATCGAGAAAACCGAGAACCGCGAAGCCTTCCGCCAGCTGATGGTTGACATTGGCGTAGGTGTTGCCACCTCGAAAATTGCCAACTCATTTTTAGAAGGTAAAGAAGCCGCGCAGCAAATCGGTTTCCCGCTGGTTATCCGCCCCAGCTATACGTTAGGCGGTAAAGGCGCAGGCTTTGTACATAAAAAAGAAGATTTTGACGCCGCGCTGAGTCGTGGCTTGCAGGCTTCGCCAACCCACGAGGTATTGGTTGAGCAGGCCGTTTTGGGCTGGAAGGAATATGAGCTGGAGTTGCTGCGCGATAGCAACGACAACGTGATCATCATTTGCTCTATCGAAAACTTCGACCCAATGGGTATCCACACCGGCGACTCGATAACCGTGGCCCCGGCCATGACTTTGAGCGACCGCTGTTACCAGGATATGCGCAACCAGGCTATCCGCATGATGCGCGCCATCGGCAACTTTGCCGGCGGCTGTAACGTGCAGTTTTCGGTAAACCCTGCCGACGAAGCGATCATCGCCATTGAAATTAACCCGCGTGTATCGCGCTCATCTGCATTAGCATCAAAAGCAACCGGTTATCCTATCGCTAAAATAGCTGCAAAGCTGGCCATAGGTTATAACCTCGACGAAATAGAAAACCAGATCACCAAAACCACTTCGGCTTACTTTGAGCCTACGCTGGATTATGTGATCGTAAAAATACCACGCTGGAACTTTGATAAATTCAAAGGTGCTAACCGCGAGCTTGGCCTGCAAATGAAATCGGTAGGCGAGGTGATGGGCATTGGCCGCAGCTTTATTGAGGCGCTGCAAAAGGCGTGTCAGAGTTTGGAGATCGGCCGCGCAGGTTTGGGTGCAGATGGCCGCCAAAGCCGCAACCTGGACGAAATAATGCACAGCCTTGAGCACCCAAGCTGGGACAGGCTGTTCCATATATATGATGCGTTGAGTTTGGGTGTGCCGATAGAGTCGGTGCGCAAAGCCACAAAGATAGACCGCTGGTTTTTAAACCAGATAGCCGATGTGGTAAACCTGGAGAACGAGCTGCGCCGCTATTCACTGAATAATGTGCCCGAGGAGTTTTTCTTTACATTGAAACAAAAAGGATTTTCGGATACGCAGATCGCCTATATACTGGGCAATGTTACCGAGGAGGACGTGTACCAGCGCCGCAAAACGCTTGGCATTAAGCGGGTATACAAAATGGTGGATACCTGCGCCGCGGAGTTCCCGGCAAAAACGCCTTATTACTACTCAACCTACGAGGGCGAGAACGAATCCATCGTATCCGACAAGAAAAAGATCATCGTACTGGGCTCGGGCCCGAACCGTATAGGACAGGGCATTGAGTTTGATTACAGCTGCGTGCATGGTTTGCTTGCCGCGAAGGAATCGGGCTTCGAAGCCATCATGATCAACTGCAACCCCGAAACGGTTTCGACCGATTTTAACATGGCCGATAAGCTATATTTTGAGCCGGTTTACTGGGAGCATGTGCGCGAGATCATCGAGATGGAAAAGCCATACGGCGTTATCGTTCAGCTTGGCGGGCAAACTGCTTTAAAGATGGCCGAGAAGATGCACGAGCACGGTATCCGCATCATAGGCACCTCGTTTAACGATATGGATATTGCCGAAGACCGCGGACGTTTCAGCGACCTGTTGAAAGAACTTGACATTCCATACCCTAAATACGGCGTAGCCGAAAGTGCTGAAGAAGCCCTTGAAGTAGCGCACCATGTGGGTTACCCGGTACTGGTTCGCCCAAGCTACGTGTTAGGCGGCCAGGGCATGAGCATTGTAATTAATGACGAAGACCTTGAGAAAGCCGTTGTAAGCTTACTGAAAAACCTCCCGGGCAACCGTGTACTGATCGACCACTTCCTCGACCGCGCGGCTGAAGCCGAGTCGGATTCGATAAGTGATGGAGACGACGTGCATATTGTTGGTATGATGGAGCACATCGAGCCGGCGGGTATCCACTCCGGCGATTCGTTTGCCGTGCTGCCGCCGTTTGACCTGTCGGACCATGCCGTGCAGCAGATGGAGGAATATACCATTAAGATAGCCAAAGCATTAAATGTGATTGGCTTACTGAATATCCAGTTCGCGATCAAGGACGATAAGGTATATGTAATTGAGGCCAACCCGCGCGCATCGCGTACGGTGCCTTTCATCGCGAAAGCATACGATGTGCCGTATATCAATATCGCCGCTAAGGTGATGCTGGGCGTAAATAAACTGAAAGATTTTACCATCGAGCGCAAGCTGTGGGGTTACGCGATAAAAGAGCCGGTATTCTCGTTCGACAAGTTCCCCGAAGTAAACAAGGAGCTTGGCCCCGAAATGAAATCAACCGGCGAGGCTATCCGCTTCATCCCCAACCTGCAGGATCCTTATTTCAGGCACCTGTACAAGGAGAAATCCATGTATTTAAGCCGGTAACAGAGGCGAAAGCTTAAAGCGGAAAGCAAAAAGCTTTATGAAGAAAAAAAAGGCCAAAGCGGAAACCCCTGCTTTGGCCTTTTAGCTTTATGCTTTCGGCTTCCCCCTACTTCTCCACCAAAAGCCCTGTTACTTCAAAAGTAAGTCGTTGATTTTTATTGGTTTTTATGGTGTGCGATTTTTTACCGGTTACGGTATCGCCGGCAAGGTGCTGCATGTCGTCAGCAATAAACTGCTTTTGGGCAATGCCCTCGGCGATGATTTTTTTGCCGGTTAAATTGGTGGGTATGGTCACATTATAATCCCTGAAATGCGCTGCAATGATCTTTCCATTGCCGCCATCAATTTCGAACCAGCCGCCTTTTGGCTTAGTTACTTTTACCACTTTCCCGGTAATGGTGGTGCTGATGCGCGTTTTTTTACCCATATACGCTTCAAGATTTGTAGCGGCCACCATAGCGGTGTTATTAGGTTTGCTTCCGTAAACCGTTCCGTTTGGCATTGGCGAATGCTGTTGAGCAAATGCCGAAATGGATAATAGCAGGGCGAATAAAAATGTCGTTGCTTTCATAATGATATATAACAATGCAATTTGAGGTTTGGTTTTAGCCTGTTACCAGGGAAACGACCACAAACCCGGCGTAACTTTATGAACTAATCATCACAAATATTAACAGTTTGTAAATTTTTTGTTGCTTTTTATCCTACCTTTACAAACTGCCATGGAAGAAAGAAAATATTTGACTACCTGGAAAAGGTACCTGCCGGTTATTCGTTTGCATTTGAAAAAAAGCCTGAACGAGGAACAACAATTTAAATTGAATATAACCGATTTTGAATCTGCCGGCGACCGCGGAAAATCGGGTTATACCTTTAATTTAACCATGGAAAATGGCAAGGTGATCAATAACATCAGCGGCTCGGCTGTAGCGCGCGATTTGTATGAGGCGCTAAAGTCGGACGATACGATCAAGGCCATGCTTCAAGACCGTGCTGTTAAGATAAGCGTTGGAAAATCATTTGTGCTGAGCATAAAGAATACGCATTTGTCAGTATACAAAGGCGTATAAACGGCTTAATTCTTAATTAAAGCATTGGCTGAAAGCCACCAGCACCTTTAAGAACACTTCTCTATCAATACCGAAAACTGCAGGCTGCTCCGGCTTAACGGGCAATCCGTTTTTATACCTTACGGGGAATAAGGCGATAAAGTCACGGATAGAAATTTCATAACGCAGCCACGGGTCGGCGCGGTGGATATCCTCCAGGCGCATTTCAAAAAGCGGGACACTTAAATGGTCGTTTTTCATTAATTCCTTAGACTATCAAGATTGGGATGATATTAAACAATTAAATTTCTTTTGATTGATAGGATAAAACACGCATAGCATCCAATACAAATATTAAAAAACTTAGAGCTTTAAAACTATTTAATTTGTTGCCAAAAACCACGTTTTTACCATGTAAAATTGCGTGGCGATTAATACTATGTTTATAATTCGAGCTATCTGTGTCCGATTGATTGATGCTATTACTTCTAACTAGAGGTAAATACAAATTCATCCCGTTCGTCGACCTATTTTCAGTTAGATTTTTCAATTTTTCCATGGCTCTGCTATTTAAAGAATATACCCCCCTATAAGGTTCAATCTTTGTTAAGTTCGATAATGAATCCTTGCTTATATGATCTGCAATAATAAGAAATAAGCACACGGAAGAGTTGTAATAACCTTTTTTATGCATTAAAAAAGCTTCGGTAATGAGTTTCTTCGCATTAGGGAAAAGTTTAATTAAACGGCGTTTTTGATTGCTTCCATTATTATTTAGCCAATCGATAAAGTCGGAATCAACTTTCCGAATACTTGCATTCATATAATCATTGACAAGTCGTTGTGTTTCTACTGGAGTCATGCAATAATTTAGAAACCACCCCACTTGTGATAGTTTAACAATTTCGCTATCCAGAGGTAAGCGCATCCTAAACATTTCAAATGCTGCTGATATGGCAGTTGAAAATTCGGAGGTGTCACCACTTGTATTGTTCATGATTACCTTAGAGATAAGACTTATTTTCCAAACGGTGGCAAGCCTATCAGTTGCCGGTATAGCGGTAGGTCCATCCGTTTTTGCAGCGGAACATGCAGATGGCTGCAATAATAAACCTGCAGTTTATATTCAACCCGGCCATTCCGTATAATCGGGATATCGGATAGTTGCTTTACGCTATCAAAAAATGGCTTTACATCAGCGTCAACATAGGGCTGGTGATGGTCGCCGATCACGATTGCATCCTTGCCGAGCAGGGTCTTCGGGTCGACCAGGAAAGCAAGGTTTCGCGGGTCGGCATTAAATACAACGATATCTTTCTCGCCTTTCAGCGCCCAGTCTATTTTACCCATCAGCCACCAGCGCGGGCTGCCGGCAAATATGTTCGGGTTTTTAAGCCAGCCCTCTTTTTCGAAGCGGGTTTTTATGTCGGTATAATCCACACCCTGTATTGTAGGATCGGTGGTATCGCCATGAAAGCTAACCATCCATTTCGGGCCGTAATCCTGCCAGAAACCCGTAACCATATGAAGGGTAATAACCCCAATGGTGATAACGGTGAATATGATGGAAAAGTTAAGCCACCTGCGGGTAAGCCGGGTTCCTTTTCCAACGCCGCTCAGGCATTTATCAACAGCCACACCCAGCGGAATAAAAAGCATCATGTAACCAGGCGCCTGCCAGTGAAAGTGGTATTGAAGATCGGCCCATAAGGTTACTACCGTAAAAAAAACGAGCGGCAATACGGCCATCCAAAAATTAAAGCTATATGCCAATAGCTGTGACCTTAGCTTATAAGAAATAAATAACTGTCTGATGGTTGGGAACCATATCCATGGCAACAACCATAATGATTGGCCCAGTATACTGCGGAAAAACCAGTCGAAGTGCAACTGAAATCCGTTATGCGCTCCGGCCCGCGAACCCTGGAAAATAAATGACACCCAACCGTTATTATAATTCCACCAAAGGATGGGCAAGGCCATAATTAACGTGATAAGCACTGCAATGTATGGGCCTGGGTGCCTGAGCCAATGTCGCTCGCTTTTGTTGGTGCCCACAAACATAAATACACCGGCAAATAAAAATATCACATGGTACTTGCTTAAGGTAGCAAGGCCGATGCTTATACCAACGGCTATCCAAAGTAAATAGGTTTTGCGGCTATGCCAGCGCTCGGGGTTGTTTGCGCCGGAGCTTATCATTATTTCAACAATGAAATAGGTGGCAGCCATCCAGAAAAACATTAAAGGCGCGTCGGGTTGAAACCAGCAGGCTATAGCCACTGTAAAAACCGCGCTCAAATTCATAATCAGCACGGCCCAGAATCCCGCTTTAGCGGTAAATAATTTCCGCGTCACCAGGAATAGCAGCCAGCTTGTGCCTGCAAAAAGCAACACTGATGGTACCCTTATGCCAAAGTTGTTAAGGCCAAAAAGCTTAATGCCTAAGCCACCGATCCAGAAAAATAAAGGTGGTTGGTCGAAATAACTGAGATCCAGGTGAAGCGCACCCCTGAAATAATACGATTCGCCAATGCCCAGGCCGGTATAAGCTGCTATTAAACAACGTAATACGAATGTGATGACGATCAGGATGACCGTAAATTTCGCTGCGTTACCTTCAGTTAGTTTTTTCATGTAAGAATCGGGCGCAAATCTCTTAAAAATTTATTAATAACCATTTCTTTTATTGAACGACAGGCAGCGCTATTGAATAACAATGTAATACTTATTGTTTAAAAGTTATATTTGATAAACCTTCAACACGTAACCTTTATTATGATCCAGAGAAAAGTTATCCTATGGTCCGTTATTGTTGCAATGGGCGGATTTTTATTCGGCTTCGATACGGTAGTTATATCAGGCGCCGAAAAGGCCATTCAAAAATACTGGGACCTTAATTCGCTCGAGCACGGGCTTACTATGTCAATCGCGCTGGCGGGTACGGTTATCGGCGCCTTTCTCGGCCGGATTCCCGCTGATTCGCTCGGCCGTAAAAAGTCGCTGCTCATTATAGCGGCCATATTTATAATCGGGTCATTGGGTACGTCGGTTTCAACAAACTGGTATTTATTCATGGTGCTTCGTTTTATTGGCGGCTTGGGCGTCGGGGCGTCATCCATAATTGCCCCTATTTATATTTCCGAAATTTCGCCCGCTGCATCCAGGGGGCGGCTGGTTGTACTGTTCCAGTTTAATATTGTGCTAGGCATTGTTATTGCCTATCTGTCAAACCTGCTGATCGTTTATTTTATGGGCGATGGCAACGCTGATGCCTGGCGGTATATGCTGGGGGTTATGGCCGTTCCCTCCGTGTTGTTTCTGACGTTTCTAAAAGTTGTTCCCGAAAGCCCGCGCTGGCTGCTGCTGCAGGATGCACGTAACAGCGAAGCAAGGAATACACTTCGCACCATTAACCCCGAAGGATTTGAGCAGGAGCTGGACAGCATCGTAAACAGCAATACCGAAGATGCAAAGGAACCCGGCGGCACCGAGCTGTTTAGCGGCCGGTATAATTTCCCTGTAAAGCTGGCCATCCTTATCGCTTTTTTTAACCAGGTTTCGGGCATCAACGCTATTCTTTATTATGCACCACGGATATTTGAAATGACCGGCCTTGGCAGCAAGGCATCGCTTGCCTCGTCACTTGGTTTAGGGATAGTGAATTTCACGTTCACCATGATCGCTATATTCTTTATCGATAAAATCGGTCGCAGAAAGCTGATGCTCATCGGTTCATTCGGGTTGATTTTAACACTTGGGTTAGTGGCATACTCTTTTTATAGTTCAAATTTTAGCGGTTACTATGTTACCGTTTACCTCTCCATGTTTATAGGATTTTTTGCCTTTTCGCAGGGTGCTGTTATATGGGTGTTCATATCCGAGATATTTCCGAACCAGGTACGGGCGAAAGGCCAAACACTTGGTAGCTTTACACACTGGTTTATGGCGGCGCTTATTACTTTTTCATTTCCGTATTTTACCGAAAAGCTGGGAGGCGGAAACACCTTTTTGTTTTTTACGGTAATGATGATTTTGCAGCTGCTTTTTGTTTTGAAAATGATGCCCGAAACCAAAGGAAAATCGCTGGAGCAAATTGAGCATACTTTAATAGGACATTAAAATAAGGCGTTTTAATCTTTGAAACAGGTATAGTTAACACTGGCAGGTGGATATTGCAACAATTTTGATACTAATTACGTATCGGGGGCAACTTGCACAATCAATCTATACCTATATTAGCCGGCATGTTCAAACACTACTCTATTTTACTGTTTCTTTTTTTATGCACATTTGTAATTACAGCTAAAGCCGGGGCCGCCGACACGGCTAAACAAAAAAAAACCGATACGGTGAAAGTAAAAAAAGCATCCTTCAAAATAGGGACAACCTACAACAGCAATAGCGTTTATCTTGCACGAACGGATAGTGTTGCTATTCCCATTTATAATTTGGGACTTACTTATACTCTAAAGAATGGTATATTTTTTTCGGGAACGGTTAACTACGTACCGAGCCGCGAATTTGATAAACTGGACGGCGGTAGCCTGGAAACCGGTTATAACTTTGAGGCCAATAATTTAAGCGGCGGGGTATCAGTTTCAAAATATTTTTCCAGTTTTAACAGTACGCAAGTAATTTCAGCTTTAGACGCCAGCCTTGGCGCCGAACTTAGCTACAATGTGTTCGATGTGATAACTCCGTCGATACATGTAGATTATGTTTTAGGTAACGGCGGCGGAAATGATTTTTTGCTGACAGGAGGCATGGCGCACGATTTTAGCATCGACAAACCCTTTGCTGCACATGATAAATTAAGCATCGAGCCGGCCATTCATTTTAATGCAGGTTCGCAAAATTTTTACAGTACCTATTTTATCAGGAAGCAAGTAAGCGAGGTCGCGCGTAAAAATCTTCGCAGTAAAGGGAAGGGGGTCGGCAACACGGTTACCACTACTACAACGCAATTGGTTCCGGGTACAACAAACTTTAGCAAATTCCAGGTTCTGGCTTATGAATTTAATTTACCTTTTACTTATACCATCAAAAAAATAGCGGTTGAAATTAACCCCGTGTATGCTATCGCGGTACACAAAATTGACGATAACGGAACAAACACTTTTTATGTACCAAACTCTTCCGTATTTTATCTTCAGTTAGCGGTTTCTTATACATTTTAATTAGGCAGTTAACTATAAATCCCTTACACGAAACATATAAATGAGCGACAACGTCATGAATCAGTCCAATAGTGCGAATAAATTATATGACTTAGATGTCATTAGGTCCATCACGGGCGACAATGTCGATTTTTTGAACCAGGTTGTGGCGCTGTTTGTTAGCACCATAGGCCAGGACCTGGCAACGTTAAAGGAAAAAGCAAATGCCGGCCAATGGGTTGAGGTGGGCAAAATTGCGCATAAAATAAAGTCGCCATTATCTCAATTTGGGATTAGCGCAGGTGGCGTTATCACTAATCTTGAAATACAGGACGGTTTTAGCGATAATGAACTTAATTTATTTGTTGACGGGCTGGACGAGTTAATAGGCGAGGTTTTAATTGATTTAAAGAAGGAGTTTCCCGGAAACGGTTAATCTGTACTAAATAAGTTGACCCTGCTTAATTCTACAATCAATACTATTTTCCCCATTTATTTGGATATTAGTAGAAAAATATAATACCTGTGAAGACATACCCGGTGCCGGCGAACGAGAAGGAGCGATTAAAAGCGCTTAAAAATTACGATATACTTAATTCGATAAGTGAGGAGGATTTTGACCGTATTACTGAGCTTGCATCTATTATTTGTGATGTTCCAATTTCTCTTGTATCGCTTATCGACGAAAACCGGCAATGGTTTAAATCGAAGAAAGGCATTGATGCATCCGAAACCTCGCGCGACCTGGCATTTTGCCAGTATGCCATTATGGACAGCGCCATCATGGAGGTTGAAGATGCCACAAAGGACGAACGTTTCAAGGAAAATGCATTTGTAACTGATGACCCCAATGTCCGGTTTTATGCAGGCTATCCGTTAATTGATCCCGATGGTTATGCTTTGGGTACCTTGTGTGTTATCGACCGCGAGCCTAAAGTTTTAACCGGGCCGCAAAAACGCGCTTTACAGCTGTTGGGGCAGGAAGTATTAAGCCTTATTGTTGAGCGAAAGCAAAAAGAAGAACTCCGGAATTTTGAACGGATCTTTAATTTATCAAACGATCTTCTTTTTGTTGGCGGGGCCGATGGATTTTTCAAAAAAATAAATCCGGCGTTTGAAAAGGTTTTTGGGTGGGATAAACAACACCTTTTAAATACTTCGACGTTCGAATTTATACACCCCGACGATATTGCCTCAACCCATGGCGAACTCGAGAAGCTGGGCAAGGGTGGCTCAACATTAAATTATGTTCAGCGATTTAAAGCCAAATCGGGCGAGTACAGGAGCATCCAGTGGACATCCTCGCCCGACCCTGCAACCGGAAATATATTCGGCATTGGCCGTGACGTTACGGACGAGAAGTTGAGGGGACAACGGCTTGTAGCGAGTGAAGAGAGATTGCGCGCATTTTTCGAAAATTCGCTGGGGTTAATGTGTACACACGATCTTGAAGGTAATTTTTTATCGGTAAATAGCGCCGGGGCTGGTATTTTGGGATATTCGTTGACCGAGATACTGCAAAAAAGTTTGTTTGATATCGTTCCAGCGGCACGTCATGACCTGTTAAGGGCTTACCTTCAAAAAATAAAGGAAACCGGCAGCGGCAATGGTCAAATGGTGACTCGACACAAAGATGGAGCGTACAGGATATGGATGTTTAACAACGTTTTGCAAAAAAATGCCAATGATGATGATTATGTTATTGGCAATGCAATTGACATTACTGAAAGACACCACCTTGAGGAGGATTTAAAACGCACCAAGGAAATGCTTGAGGAAACTAATAAAGTGGCCCGGGTAGGCGGATGGGAAGTGGATGTGGCAAAGAGCAAGATTTTCTGGACTGATGTCACAAAACAAATACATGGTGTCGCGCCAGATTTTGAGCCCGACATGGTTGAGGGAATTAACTTTTATAAAGAAGGTGACAGCCGGGATAAAATAGCGAAGGCAATTGAACTTGCGCTTTCTGAATGCCGGCCTTTCGATTTGGAACTGCAGATTATAACGTTGCAGGGCAAAGAGTTATGGGTAAGGGTGTTAGGAAATGCTGATTTTGAAAACGGCAAATGCAAGCGCTTATATGGCACTTTTCAGGATATTGATGAAAAGAAGAAGGCTGATGAAGCGCTTATTACCGAAAAAGCCCGTTTATCAGCATTCGTAGAACATTCGCCGGCTGCTGTGGCGATGCTTGATAACGAAATGAATTACATAGCGGTGAGTAACCGTTGGCTTGATGATTATGAACTTACCGGCCAGAATATTATCGGGATACCCCATTTTACCGTTTTCCCGAATATTAAACAGGAAATAAAGGACCGGATTCAATTGGTGTTACTTGGCGGGGTTGAAAAAACCGATGAGGATAAAATAGTAAACGGCGATGAGGAGCTTTTTATAAGTTGGGAAATGCGGCCATGGTTCCAATTTGACGGTACAATTGGCGGCATGATGATATTCACCCAAAATGTAACCGCGATGGTTAAACAAAGGGAAGAATTAAAAACCGCGAAAATACAGGCTGAACAGGCGAATATAGCCAAATCGGAATTCCTGGCGAATATGAGCCACGAGATACGTACACCGCTAAACGGCGTTATAGGCTTTACCGACCTTGTACTTAAAACCAAGTTGAACGAAACACAGCAGCAATATCTGACCATAGTAAATCAATCGGCCGATATTCTGTTGGGCATTATTACGGACATCCTCGATTTTTCAAAAATTGAAGCCGGTAAGCTGGAGATGAACGTCGAAAAGTGTGACCTGTACGAACTATGCTCTCAAGCCACTGATATTATTACCTACCAGGTACAACGTAAGGGGCTTGAAATGCTGCTGAATATATCGCCGGAACTCCCGCGCTTTATTTGGACCGATGCTGTTCGTTTGAAACAAATCCTGGTAAACCTGCTCGGAAACTCGGCGAAATTTACTGATAAGGGCGAAATCGAACTTAAAATTGAGCCGCTGGCATCTACCGATGGCGAAACGACCATCAGATTTGAAGTGCGGGATACCGGGATTGGAATAAAGGCGGATAAACTGAGCAAAATATTCGAGGCGTTTGCGCAGGAAGACAGCTCGACAACGAAAAAATATGGCGGAACAGGGCTGGGATTAACCATTTCCAATAAGTTGCTCGCTTTAATGGGCAGCAGGCTGCAATTGCAAAGCACTGTTGGAAAAGGCAGTATTTTCTTTTTTGACGTCACTTTAAAAACTGAAAGCGGCGAAGCATTGGTGCTGGATAATCTCGACAAAATTAAGAACGTATTGATTGTAGATGATAACGATAATAATCGTTTGATTTTAAGCCGCATGCTGTTATTGAGCGGCATTCGTTCGGTGGAAGCCAGGAATGGGTCTGAAGCATTGCAGTTGCTTTCAGACGGCGGCCGGTACGATGCAGCTATTATCGATTACCATATGCCTGTAATGGATGGCCTGCAAACCATCAGAAAAATCAGGAATGACATTGACAAGCAACAAAACGAATTGCCTGTAGTTTTTTTACACAGTTCGTCTGACGATAGTACAATTATTAAGGCCTGCGAAGAACTGAAGATAAATAACAGGCTCACCAAACCGGCTAAAATACAGGATATTTATTCCGCACTGGCGCGTTTGCACGCAACTGGTAATGATGTAAAAGTTATAACCGATACGGATAAAGGCGAGGTAAGGACCGGTAGGATATCCGTCCTGGTTGCAGAGGATAATGTCGTTAATTTGTTCCTGGCACGAATGATCATTCAAAAAATTGCGCCCAACGCAATTTTCCTGGAAGCAAAGAACGGCCTTGAGGCGGTAAAGCACTGCGAACTGCAAATACCCGATTTAATATTAATGGATGTGCAGATGCCCGAAATGAATGGATACGAGGCGACCAGGGTAATTCGTACGATGGAGCATAATACGCATGTGCCAATTATAGCGTTAACTGCCAGCAATGTAAAGGGCGAAAAGGAGAAGTGCCTGGAAGCAGGAATGGACGATTTTGTAGTGAAGCCTATTGTTGAGGAGTCGTTGGCGTTGGCGTTTGACAAATGGCTCACGTCAGATATATCTGCGTAAATTCATCCTTTTCAGCAGGAAACTGTGCATATTGGTGTGCCAAAAAAGTGCAGTATTGTCGTTTTGTCAGCCGATGTCAGCCGTGGATACCCGGTTTTAATAGCTTAATTTTTTATGATTGTCATGTCGCATGACAAATTGTCAAACTTTTATTTTGAGTGCATTGAACAGTTCTCAAGTTGCATGAATGGAGTTTTGGTCATGTCCACTTACCAATAATCAAGCGAAATTATTTTACAAACCGCGATTCCCTGATTTGTTTATTTGCGAAAATGAATAAGGAGTGTTACAGCATTTCAAAACTTTATTTTTGTGTATTTTAATTTGATTTTTTCAGTAAAATGTAATCAAATTTCGCTTTCTAACCGATTTTTCATCGTGAAACGAGAGCCACAGTGCAAAAATTTCGGTTATTTCAGTATTTCTCCGGCCCATTTTGAAATTTTCGGATTTCATTTTTTGCAAATTTTTTGCGAAAAATTCGATAGGGTAATATGGCATGTTTTGTGTCGCCTAACCATTGTAAGAATACGTTCGTTCTGGAAATCCTAAACCCGTGATCATAAGATTAAGGTTTTCAAGATGATGATATTCTGAACCCTAATCGTTTAATAATTAATTTAAATTAAAAGTCATGTCAGTTGTATTAGAATTTGCATTGTTGTTAGCTGTTCTTTTATTGCCAGTTTATTTTGCTCCTAAAAGGACTTTAAAATAATTGGAATAAGAAACACCAATAAAATTTAAGATGGATAGCCGATGGTTACCCATCTTTTTTTTGCCCGTTCGTGAAATAAAATCTCAGTTATATTTACAACAAAAATAACCAATGGATTCGCGGCGCGATTTTATAAAAAAGGCGGCAATGTTAACCGGAGCGGCCGGCCTGGCGGGTGTTTTGCCCGCATCAATTCAAAAGGCTTTGGCAATCAGCGCGGCCCCGGGCAGTACCTACCTGGATGCTGAACATATCGTTATCCTGATGCAGGAAAACCGCTCCTTTGATCATTGCTTCGGTACGCTTAAAGGAGTAAGGGGTTATAACGACCCGCGCGCCATTGATCTGCCAAATAAAAACAAAGTTTGGCTGCAGTCGAATAAAAAGGGCGAAACATACGCGCCTTTCCGTTTGGATATAAAACGGACAAAATCAACCTGGATGGACTCGCTGCCGCATACCTGGCGTAACCAGGTGGGCGCCCGCAACGATGGCAGGTTTGACAAATGGCTGGATAACAAACGAAACGGCAATCCCGAATATGCTGACATGCCGTTAACTCTCGGCCATTACACCCGTGAGGATATCCCATTTTACTACTCCCTTGCCGATGCCTTTACTGTTTGCGACCAGAGTTTTTGCTCGGCGCTTACAGGCACTAACCCCAACCGGCTCTTCTTCTGGACTGGCACCATCCGCGCACAGCAAAATGAAAACTCGCGTGCCCACGTTTGGAACGATGATATGGATTATGGTACGCTGAACTGGACGACCTTTCCCGAACGACTGGAAGAAAACGGCATATCGTGGAAGTGTTACCAGAACGAGGTTGCGATAGACACCGGATTTGAAGGCGAAGAAGAGGGCTGGCTGTCAAATTTCCAGGATAACGACCTCGAGTTTTTTGCCCAATACCATATTCATTTGTACGAACCGCACCTTATTGAAATGGAGAAGAAATCGGCTGAAATGCCGGGACAAATAGAAAAGCTGCAGCAAAAAATTTCGACACTGCCGACAGGTGATGCGCAGATCAAGCCACTGAAAAAACAACTGCGGCAAATGAGATCTGATCTTGAAGCGGTAAATAAAGAACGCGAGGTTTGGAAAAAAGGAATGTTCGAAAAACTCCCGGAACACGAAAAAAACCTCCATAAAAAAGCATTCGATACCAATAAAAACGATCCGCATCATCGTGAGCTCGTTAATTTGAAGTATAATGATAACGGCGCTGAACGCGAATTAAAAGTACCGAAAGGAGATGTACTGCACCAGTTTCGGGAGGATGTAAAAACGGGCAGATTACCTACAGTATCGTGGCTTACTGCGCCCGAGAATTTTTCGGACCACCCCAGTTCGGCGTGGTATGGGGCCTGGTACGTATCCGAGGTAATGGACATTCTTACCCAAAACCCGGAAGTATGGAAAAAAACCATTTTCATTTTAACTTATGACGAAAACGATGGCTACTTTGACCACGTGCCGCCCTTTGTTGTACCGCACCCGCATAAACCGGGCACGGGTAAAGTTTCGGAAGGCATTGACACCAGTGTGGAGTTTGTAACAACAGAACAGGAACTTGCCCGTGATGGTTTCCCCGAAAAGTTTGAAGGTGAAAGCCCCATTGGTTTGGGCTACCGGGTGCCGATGATCATCGCCTCGCCGTGGAGCAAAGGGGGCTGGGTGAATTCGGAAGTGTTCGACCATACTTCGACGCTGCAGTTTTTGGAACATTTTCTAAATAAAAAAACCGGAAAAAACATAAAAGAGGCCAACATCAGCAACTGGCGGCGTACCATCTGCGGCGACCTGACATCGGTTTTCAGGCCCTATCATGGAGAAGTAATACCTGAACCCAAATTTGTACAGCGCGATAAATTTGTCGAAGGCATTCACCAGGCACAGTTTAAAAAAGTACCGGATGACTATAAGCTTTTAACGGCCGAGGAAATAAAACAAATTAATCATATCCCACACCTGTCGCCTTATATGCCACGGCAGGAAAAAGGCATCAAACCTTCAACGGCGCTGCCTTACGAGCTGTATGCTGATGGTAAATTAAATGGCGATAAAACAGATTTCGAGATAAAATTTACCGCCGGAGATAAGGTGTTTGGCGCAGGGGCTTCCGGATCCCCGTTTAATGTATATGTACCGGGTAAATATAGGATTAGTCCGGATTTGAGCGAAAATGTACATACCCGGGCTTACGCGGTTAAAGCCGGAGATAGTTTGAACGATAACTGGCCGTTAAGTGCCTTTGAAAACGATCATTACCATTTGCATGTGTACGGGCCAAACGGTTTTTTTCGCGAGTTTAAAGGAAGCGCAGGCGACCCGGAAATTGAGATTTTGTGCGATTACCAGCGCCACGCGGATGGGAAAAGCCTGACCGGTAATATTGAACTATCCCTCTACAGTGGAATTGACCAAGTTGTCGAAATTATCGACAACGCCTATAAAACCGGCACTCAAAAAGCGGCCATATCAGGCTCAACTAAAGGGAAAGCACTTATCATTGACCTGGGCAAAAGTTATGGCTGGTACGATTTCAGTGTAAAAGTTAACGGCAATGCTGCTTTTGAAAAACGCTATGCCGGTCGGGTTGAAACCGGTAAACCGAGCAATAGCGACCCGCATATGGGGAATGTTTAATTTCGCTTGTCGAGACGCAATACTTTGCGTCTTCGGGAAATGCATTTTCAGAGACGCAAAGCATTGCGTCTCTACGCAGGTTTTTCCAATATCCGCCTCAAATAATTCACTTGCCCCAAATGATAATTAAGGTGGCCGTAGAACATAGTGACGTACCAGATCGTTGAGCGCTTGCCCAAGAACTCAAGCGCGTAGGTGTCATCGAGTTTGGATTGGTCGATGGTATTTAGCGCTTGTTTTACGACCGGGATTAACGCGTCAATATCGGCGACCAATTTTTCGCGAGATACATCGGTCAGCGAAAACTCTTGCTCACGGTTACGCACATAACCTGTGCCGCCCAAAAGCGCGCCGATGGTATAATTGAGATTGCCCAGCAAATGCAGCACGAGCGTGCCGGCTGAATTGGTAACGCCATCCGTCGTTTTCCAGATGTTGGCTTCATCGTTAAAGTTACGGACCTCGTCTCTTAATTTTGAGAGATCGCGTTCGAATAGTTCGGATAAATAGTGTTCCATATCGTCAACATTTAATTATCGAATATTAGGATATAAAATTTAAGCAGGGTTATTTCTGTGTAATTTTTGATAAGATAATAGATCGATGGCCGATTAAGCAAGTCCAAATCTATCAGGAAAGAAACAGGCTGACAATGCGATTGCACCTATTAGTTGGTAATTTATACACGGAGATTTTTTTAATTTATTCTAACTACCGCTGTCGTATCTAATTCTTTGGCGCGGGTTGCCCTGTTTAAAAACGAAGGCTTAAGCCGGCTAACCCAGTATCGTTGAAAAGTATTCAATGTTTGAACATGCCGGCCTTGGGTAACAAGCTGGTTAATTGCTTTGGTAGGTGCATATAATAAAAAGGGCTTTGCAGGAACCGGACTATCCGCTTTAAAAACCGTTACGGTGTCGTGGTTATAAAACTCAAACGCCGAAACGTAGCCATCATCGAATTCGGCAATAGGTAAATGTTGCGGATTGTTGCGGTTTATCCAAGTCGCGGCTTCGCTGCCTGCCTGGTATTTCATCAGCGAGGGATAAAAGGCGAGGTTGAGGAATAAGTTTACAATAAAGGAAGTCAGCAGCGTACGGTACGCAATTTTATGAAAAGTGCCCGTTTCGATGCGGTTCGGGAAGAACAGCAGCAAACCAAGTAACGCGAATAGGATGATCGCTGTTACCACACCTAAAGCCTCCGGCCTGAAAAAGTATTCGAGCGCGATTATTACGACCAGCACTAAAACAATTACTATCGTTTGGGTAATGCCAATTGCGCGAATGGTTTTTGGTGATTTTATGCCTTGCAAATATTGAGCTGTCAGGATAGCAAAAAACGGAAACACGATATTCAAATAATGCGGCAACTGAAATCTGGATGCCGAAAATACCAGGAAGGTGAGCAGTGAGCCGCAAATGCAATACCATTCAAACGCGTGCACGTTTTTGCTTCCCTTTTTAATGAATTGAAATATCGCCGCAAACAGCAGTAGGGACCACGGCAAAAATGCCCATAGCAGCGTATGCACAAAAAAGGAAGGGTCGCCGTGGCCTTTTATGGGGCCGGAGTTAAAGAACCGCCCGAACTGGCTGTCCCAGAAAAAGAATTTTACACCCGATACATGCGTTTCGCCGAACACCACCTTTTCGGGATGCAGGTCGAATTGCCGGTACAGGCACCATATCTCCGGAAGGATAAAAATCAATACCAAAACTGCCGCCAGCAGCCATCTCGCGTTAAGCAACCTTTTCCATTGTTTTGTGATGATAAGATGGCCGCCGATAGCTCCTGCTATTGGAATAATGGCAAACGTCCCTTTGGTCATGATAGCGCAGGCGGCAAAAACACAACCGGCAAACAATTGCCAAAAGCTGTTTATTTTGTCGGCCTGGTAAAAATGATATACTGCCGCAATAATTAACCCGGTTAAATAAGGCTCCGCGCGCACATCATTGTTTGATAGTACAATATGCTCGGCGGTAAGCAATATAAGTACGCTCCACAATGCGACAGGTTTATTATACAGGCTCTTGGCAAACAGGTAGGTATAAAAAGCACCCATCATCAAAAAAAGGATGCCGGGTAATTTGTACGCCCAGGTAGTAAATCCAAAGCAGTTAAACGAAAGGGCGGTTACCCAAAATGGAAAGTGCGGTTTGTCGAGCCAGTCTTTTCCGTGGTTAAAAAGGTCGGCGTAATTATGGCTTTGCACCATGTTTTTGGCGATGACGGTGTACAACGTGCCATCAGGCCCGATGATGGGCGTAAACAAACCACCAAAATTCACCAAAACAGCAAAGCCGATAAAAAGATAAAGCCATTTGTTTTGCAATGCGGTTTGCTGGTCCATAGTATAAGAACGCTAAAGGTAAATGATTTTGGTGCAGATAGACTTACTAAGTTTTCAAAACTTCATAAGTCTGGTTAGGATTTTATATTAACTTTATACTGATTATAGAATATAATGCCCGATATTGACCGTTAAACCAATTACCGCCTTAATCCAATGAAAAGACTTTTACCTGCACTTATTGCATTGCTGCTTTTTTGCCCTGTACTTTTGCTGGCCCAAAGCGGTAAGGTGTATGACAACCTATCGCTTCCGAGCAAGATCCTGAAAAGCGACCGCAAATATGCTGTCTATTTGCCGCCGGGTTACGAAACGTCCGAGCGCAGTTACCCGGTGCTGTACCTGCTGCACGGTGGCGGCGACGACCAAACCGGCTGGGTGCAATTTGGCGAAGTGCTGAACATCACCGACAAAGCGATTGCCGACGGTATAGCCACGCCGATGATCATCATCATGCCCGATGCCAACACCGGCCGCCGGGGCTATTTCAACGATATTAAAGGTGACTGGAACTACGAGGATTTCTTTTTTAAGGAGCTGGTGCCTTATGTAGAAAAGAAGTACCGCATAAAAGGTGAGAAAAAGTACCGCGCTGTCGCGGGACTGTCAATGGGTGGCGGCGGAAGCTTCATGTACGCGTTGCACCATCCCGAAATGTTTTCATCGGCTTGCCCGCTAAGTGCATCGGTGGGGCCGCTAACTTTGGATGATGCGCGCACATCCATCGCCAAAAACAATCCCGGTATTGCCGATTCAATAATTGTTAAGTATTATAACAGGCACAGCGCCCTGGCATTGGTAAACAACATGCCCGACGACCAGAAGAAAGCGGTACGCTGGTATATCGATGATGGCGATGATGATTTTTTATACGAGGGAAATTGCCTGGCGCATATTGCCATGCGTAAAAAGGAGATCCCGCACGAGTTTAGGGTGCGCGACGGCGGCCACACCTGGACGTACTGGCGCGCATCGCTACCCAATGTGCTCGAGTTTGTATCGCAGGCCTTTCATCAGTATTGACCGTTGATTTTTTTGATTTAGGGATTGCGTTGATGGATGTGGTTTAGAAAAAGCAATTCAATGCAACCCAATAACAATTGACAAATAAACATATATGAACCCAATATCCATTGTCCTGTTTCTTTTATTTCCGTTCAACGTGCATACAAATACCACCTCTCAGGATGTGCTGTTGAAAATGTACAATCGCTACCACAACAAATGGCACCATAGCCTGAAGTTTAACCAAACAACCGAGCAGTTTCGGAACGACAGCCTGATACGCACAGCAACCTGGTATGAGCAAATCGCCTATCCCGACCTGCTGCGGATTGACTTTAACTCAGAAAAAAGCAGCAACGGTGTGATTTTTCGTCACGATTCAACTTATGTGTTTCGTAACAATAAGGTGGTGCGCTCAAGCAAGGACGAGAACGAACTTATATTTTTCCTTGGCGGGATGTATTTTATGCGGTTCGATAAAGTGCTGAATCATTTTGCGGAATTGCATTATGATCTGTCGAAATATCATACGGATACCTGGAAGGGAAAGCCCGTCTATGTTATAGGCGCCGACAACAGCGGCGACAAGGTAAATCAGCTTTGGATCGACCAGGAAAAGATGGTGGCTGTAAGGTTTATTAAGTATGATAACAATACGAAAGAGGAAGGGTTTTTTGAGCAGCAGATACCGCTCAAAGGCGCCTGGAGCGAAACCAAATGCAGCTTTTATATCAACGATAAAATATTACAGGTTGAAACCTACCATGATGTTGTGGCCGGTGGGTCGGTGGATATGAGTGTGTTTGACCCGGCGATGATTGGGAAGTAATTGTGAATAGAATAAAGAAATCAAACACAAAATCGCCGCTCTTCTGGACTGGTATTTTCCTGTTATTGGTGCCTGGCCTGGTGCATGCTTACTTGCTGATGCCATTTCCAGGCAGCCAGGATCTGAACGCCATAACGGTATCATATTACCTCGAAAAAATTGTGATGCCCTTGCGGGTAGTAGGCGGTCTTCTTATTGTTTGGTACCTGTTTAAATATTTCTCAAAAAACTCAACCGGGCAAAAAGTCAGCAAAATAATAGTGCTTGCACTATGCCTGGGCAGCTTTTACATTACCGATTTCATGTTTAAGGCCGAGACGATGTTTGAAGAGCCGCAAACGATAAAATTTGCCGATGCCTTTCACAATAAAGTTCCGCAAAACTTTGTGGTGATTGGTGTGGTGAATAACGGCGTGGCAAAAGCATACCCGCTGGTTTACCTGGGTTACCATCACAAAGTGCAGGATAATATCGGCAGCGAGCCTGTGTTGGTAACCTACTGTACCATGTGCCGTACCGGGCGGGTATACAGTCCCATGATAAACGGAACGCGGCAAAATTTCCGGCTGGTTGGTGCGAGGCACTATAATGCGATAATCGAAGACGAGGGAACAAAAACATGGTGGTACCAGGCAACAGGCGATGCAGCTGTCGGTGAATTAAAAGGTTCCCATCTTCCGGAACTCCCTTACGAGCAATCGACGTTAAGCGCATGGCTGAACAAGCATCCCGGCTCGCTGATTCTGCAGCCTGATAAGCACTACTTAAATGACTACAACGACCTCAAAAATTATGACCGCCTGCAGGCAGTCGACAAAGACAGCACGCTAAAAAATAAGGATACCCTTATCCGGAAAAGCTGGGTGCTGGGCGTTATCATCAACGGCCAAGCGAAAGCTTATGATTGGCGGCGCTTGTTTGTGAAACGGGTACTGAACGACGAGATACACCATACGCCGGTACTGGTTGGTATAGAAAAAGACAGCCTCACTTATCACGCCTTTATCAGCGCGGTAAATGGTAAAACATTACACTTTAAGCAGGACGCCACAGGACAACTAACCGACCAGGAAACAGCGTCGGTATGGAACTGGGACGGGTTAGCAACCTCCGGAGCCATGAAAGGCGACCAGCTCAGCAAAATACAAGGCTACCAGGAATACTGGCATTCTTGGAAACATTTTCATCCCGGTACCTTGTTTTGGAAAGAGTAATTAAACAAGCCTAAAAAAACACAGCCACCCTTAGCTTCGCAAAAAACGGTGTGCCGGGCGTAAAGCTCATCTGGTCGACCGGGGCTGGCTCACCGCGCAGTTGGCTTACTTCTTCAGCTTCAAACTCATTCCATTTAGTATTGAATAAATTTTCGATAGACAAGCCTATTTCGTACCTGCGTTGCGTGTAATTTAGTTTCAGGTCGGTAACAAAATAGCCATCAGCCTTTAAGGTGTAGGTGTTGTTTCCCGGCCGGCCATGCATGTACCGGTAGCTTAATCCGCCATTGATACCGTTGGGGAATTTAAAGTCGAGCCCGCCGGTGCTTGTAAACGTTGGTGCAAGCGGCAGGTAACCGTGGCCCGCAACACTGTCGCTCAATCGTGGCTGGGCAAGATTGATGTTCAAATTGGCGAACAGCCATTTATTCAGCTGGTAGCGAGCTGATACGTCGATCCCTTCCCGCCGGGTTTTGCCGCCGGGCACAATATTACCATCATCTGTATAAACAAACTCCTGTTGCAGGTATAAATACCATGCGGCTGCGTTGATATATAAACGACGTACAGGTTTCCAGTTCAAACCAAGGTCGGCACCGTAGGCAGCGGGCAGGTTCTCAAAATTATTATTGCCGATTACGGTAACTGCGCTATTTGAATGGAAACCCTTTCCCGATTTAAGGTAAAATTGGATTTTGTCGCTTGCTGTGTATTGTATATTGATTTTGGGGCTTATTATCGCTTTTGTTTTGGTGGTATCATGGTAATTAAAGTTAAAGTAGTCGGCCCTTATGCCAGCGTTAAAAAGCCATTTCCCCGTCTGCAGCGTTTCGTCCAGGTAAACATTGCTGTTGTTTTGTTTGATATTCCCAAACTCAAAATATTTAAGCAGCTGGTATTGCTCTGTTACAAAACTACGTTCGGTGCCATAGGTGCGGTCAAAGCGGGTACCCAGCCCGGCAGTTGTGGTTAATGATGCATTACCCCAGTCGTTTTGCTTACTTAACTTGCCGCTGTAGCCAAACATATCCCTGTCCTGGTTATGCTCGCGTTCGCCGCCGGCAGTATCAGCAAAAAAAGTAGAATTAACATGCAGCAGGAAGTTATAATGGGTATAGTAGGCTTCATTCTCCATATTTAAATTATTTCCCAAACCGCTATTCAATTTTGCAATAAAATTGAACCTGCTGGTTTTGCCGCCCTGTGCGCTGTCGATCGTGCCAAACCGGCCGACCGGCTGTGTATACCGCGGGATAATAACCGGGTTGCCATTTGCATCAATAGCCGTAGTTCCATTGGCAACGGCGCGCTCGGGTATTTCACCCGACGCCCGCCACGTTGTGGTAAATGCCGAAGCGCTCAGTGACAACTTATTGCTGGCATTGAGTTGTTCGCTGTATTTGCTGAAAGTGTTAAATCTTTTGTAATGCTCGCCCCATGAAAATGGCCCGTTGGTATAGTTGTATTCCGAGGCGATATACCAGTTTTCGCCAAGGTTTCGCGCCGTCGAATCCAGCAGGTTTAACATGGCGAGTCCGCGGAAGGTATGAAACTGGCCGGCCTCCAGGCTGACCATGCTTTTATCAAGCGCATCCTTGGTGATAAAATTTAGCGAGCCTGCGGTAGAAAAATCGCCTTTATCGGTGTAGTACGGCCCTTTTCCATAATCAAAAACCGACACTGTTTCGGGGATCAAAAAATGGAGGTCGGCATAGCCCTGGCCGTGTATGTGCGATACCATATTTACCGGCATGCCATCTACCGAAACATTGATATCCGTGCCATGGTCGGCATCAAAGCCCCGGAAAAATATTTGCTCGGCCTTGCCGCCGCCCATGTGCTGCGCGATGAACAGTCCCGGCACCAGCCGCATCAGGTCCTGCGATGAATTTACCGGGCGAAGATTCAGATCTACCCCACTAATGGTGTGAAAAGTATTGTCGCTGATATGCGGCGAGATCACCACTTCGCCCAAATCGATAGGGCCATGTTCGAGCAGAATAATAATAGGGCCGGTGGTTTTATTGATCTCTACTGATTGCGGACGATAACCCATGCAGGTAATTTTGAGGGTGCACGAATCTGCGGGCAGTGAAAGTCGGAAATTCCCCGAGTTATCGGTAACGGCAATTTTTGATGAAATATCATTTGAGATACGTGCATATTCAATGGGCTGGCGGGTAGCACGGTCAATTACTTTTCCTTTGAATAAATGCTGTGCAAAAGCCACATTACTTGCCGCGACAAGAATAAGCGGTATTAGTTTTTTGATAACGTACATGTAGAATAAATAGATGTAAGCCATGCCGCCGATACGAACGATGGCAATGAATAATAATTAGCGGAAAAAAAGTTGCTGGGAGGCTAAAGACAACTTGAAAGCAATACAATTACACAAAGCAAAGCCAATGTAAGTAAAGCATATTCAGCATGTCCTTAAAAAATGAATCAGGCGATTTGAGGCGGCCTGAAAATGGAGGTGTTAGTTTTTGGAAGTTTAGGACCGTTGCCCGGAATAAACATGATCCGCAATAAAACGACGTGAAATTTCACATCGGCTGCAGCCGGGAAAAAGGCATCCTGGAAAAGATTTTTCTGAGACTGGCGCTCATCGTTTCTTTCTTTTTCCTGCGCCTGCTTTATCTTTTTCATGAAATAGCATTTGCCGTTGCAATGCATCCAGGGTTTATCCCGGTTCTCACAAAGTTTGCTGGCAATATAATTCCTGTTCAACTTAAAACCCGCATAAAGAAACAGGTGTGAGAAGTTGGAAGCAACCAATGCAACTATCAGTAAATAAGCTAAAAGGCGACGCGCCATATCGGCAGCAAAGGTAATTAATCATGTTTAGAAAAATAACCTGATGTTACTTTTATGTGAGATAACACCGCATGGATAATATCAACAAAAAAACCGGCCATACGGCCGGTTTTTTTAACGTTTGTTAAAGTTGTTTCATTGAGTGCTTCGCTTCAGGACTGTATGGAATTCATCCTGTTAAAGTCGATATCAAGATCGGCTATTACTGTGCCCTTTTGAGGGTTGTGTGTGTTTTTGTCCCGGCAAAATCAACATCCAGGCCAATTGAATCGCCCGCTGCATAATACCTTGCCCTATGCGAATAGCCCCTGCTCTCAACGGTAACGCTAAATTTAATATCGTTTCCGTTTACACGCCCGCTGTCAATCGGGATTGACATCCCATTAACATCCAATGTGCCGCCGAGTGTATTGCCATCCACTTTAAAGGAATAGGTAAGCGGGTACTGGTTGCCGTCGGGTGCATTTAAAACGCCCGACCATTTTCCGTCAATGCCCGCTATCGCTGCTGCTACGCAAACGGCAATGCCGCAAAGGAATAAAGCTGTAGTAAGAATTTTTCTTTTCATTGTGTTGGTTTTTTAGTTAGACACTTGTCTGCTGCCCCGTGTTACAGTAAAAGTATTAAATATCAATTTATCGAACAAGGCAAACGCAGCTAAATTACAGATGAAAAAAAAATTATCTGCCAAAAATAGGGACGAATTATCCCTAAGCGTTTTAGGGCAATTCAAAAGCTGAGCTTCGGGAGTTACTGTGCTCTTTTTAAAGTAGTGTGCGCCCGTGCTTTTCCAAGGCTGATATCCACACCTACTGAGTCGCCGTAAAACCTGCCGCTGTGGTCAATCTCCATCCCGTTTACCATTACATTAAAAGTAAAAACCCCGTTTTCGATTTGACCGTCGTTTATGGGCATATCGCCTTTTGGCGTTTTCGCTGTACCGGTCAGCTGGTCCCCATCAATCTTAAAATTATAAAGCAGCGGGTATTCATCGCCTTGGTCAGTTTTTAACAAGCCTGTCCATTTTCCGTTGAGATTCGCAATGGTACCAAAGCCGACAAAAAAGCAGCAAAGTAAAAGCGCTGTAATAATGGTCTTTTTTTTCATGGTTAAGATTTTAATACCCAAAGGTAGAGGGGGCATTAAATCACATCGTGAAGCCAGTGTTAAGTTTTTGTTGGCGATATTAATTAAGTTCAGAGTTTATTAACATTGGGTGGGTTATTAACAATGCCTAATCACAAAGTTGTTTCTGAAATTGTAAATATAGCTTCACATGTTTAAAAATCGTTCTGCTATAAAAGCTATTTCTATGTACTCTAGCCCGTTTACCAGTCGAAAATCGAAACCAACCGGACTGTACTATCATTCGTAGCCCTGTGGCGGGCCGAACCTGCAGGCAGCAATATGAGCAAACAAAGCCAGCACTTTTTTAAGGAATACGACTGAAATTACTAAACTTACAGCGATGAATGGGCGGTTAAAAGTGCGCCGTTACAATTTTTAATTTATCTATGTATATTTCGCCATTTAATATCATGACGAGAAGATCACTTTTTATACTACCCATACTGGCTATTTTATCCAGCTGCGGCGTACTTCAATCGGCCATCAAATCAACCTTGCCTTATACCGCTACGATAACCATCCCTCGCTCATCGGCGGTGGGCGAAGAGCTTGTGATAACTGCACCGGCCGCCAGCTTTGACCAACGTATTAACAAAGCCGGCAACAATGCCGACCAGGTGAGCGGCGTGCGGGCGGTATCGGCCCGGATAAAATCGGTTGACCCATCTGATTTTAATTTGGGTAACCTGGTTTCGGCAAAGGTTTATTTGTCGAAGGTCGGCGGCAAGGATGAAGTTTTGGTGGCATCGCGCACGGATATTACGCCCGGCGTGGGCAACAGCCTGGTGCTGGATTTAGAAGATACAAAGCAGCTGGACGGCCTGCTGCACGACGAAAAAATGCAGCTGAAGCTGGTTTATAAGCTGCATAACCATATCAATCAAAATACGAGTTTACGGGTGATTTTGGGATTGAGTGCTAACCCGGGTGGGAGTAGGTAGTTGATTGAGTTGGATTGAGTGAGTAGTTGAATGGCGATTTGTGGACTCACCCCGACTTTGCTGCGCTCGTCGACCCTCTCTCCGGTAAACCGGAAAGAGGGTTGAGGAAAAGAACATAATTCACAAATAACATAATGAAGAAAATTTTTACGCTCGCTTTACTGGCTTTATCCACCGGCGCTTTCGCGCAGCATCTGGGTACCCTAACAGTTGAAAAAATAATGCGCGACCCGAAGTGGATCGGTACTTCGCCGGCCAATGTGCATTGGAGCGACGACAGCAAAAAGGTTTATTTCGACTGGAACCCGGACAACGCTGTACGCAGCGAGTTATTTGCCATAACGCCCGCTGATATTAAACCGGAAAAGGTGGGCACCGACAAGCAGCGCAATGCAGCTCCCCAGCGCGGCGAGTGGAACAAGAAACACACCTTAAAGGTGTACGAGAAAAACGGCGACATCTGGCTATCCGAACCAAAAACAGGTAAGGTTATGCAATTGACCTCGACTACTGATCGCGAAAGCAACCCCACTTTCAGCGGAGACGAAACCAAGGTGCTTTTTACCCGCAACGATAACCTGTACGCGCTTAAGCTCAACGGCGGCCAGCTTGTGCAGCTTACCAACTTTGTACGGTCGGCAGTGGCAACAACTGCGCCGGCAGCGGGCCGCAGGGGACAGGCGGCGGCCGGGCGTCAGGCACAAGCCGGCGGCAACGAGCAGGAACGCTGGTTGAAAAGTCAGCAGCTGGAGTTGTTCGACATTATTAAGGTAAAGGAACGCGACCGCAAGCTGGATTCAATCGAACGGAAAGAATTTGAAGCGAAAAAGTTAAAAGAAATTGGCATCGACGATAAGATGGTAGGCGCGGTGACACTAAGCCCGGATAACCGCTATGTGACCTACCGGCTAACCACCGCGGCTGTTGGTTCGAGGAACGCTATTGTGCCCGATTATGTAACGTCATCGGGATTTACCGAGGATATTCCGAACCGTACCAAGGTGGGCGCGCCGCAGTCAAGCTCTGAATCGTTTATTTTTGATACGCAGCGCGATACGGTTTATAAAATCAGCACATCGGCCATTCCCGGTATAAAGGATCTGCCCGATTATGTAAAGGATTACCCCAAAGAGCTGGCCCTGCGCACCAAACGCAACGACGACCGCAAGGTGGCTATCCGCGGGCCGTACTGGAGCGAGAACGGAAAAAACGCGGTGGTTGAAGTAATAGCGCAGGATAATAAAGACAAATGGATCATGAGCCTCGACCCGGCAACCGGCAATTTAACCCTGCTCGACCGTGAGCATAACGATGCCTGGGTTGGCGGTCCGGGTGCAAATAATCTTGGTTTTACCGATAACACGCATTTCTATTTTGAAAGCGAAGCCAGCGGCTACGCACATATTTACTTAGTTGATGTTGCCAACGGCACCAAAAAGCAACTCACCAGCGGTAAATGGGAAGTGCAAACGCTGGAGTTATCGCACGATAAAAAGACTTTTTACTTTACCGCCAATACCGACCACCCGGGCATTACCAATTTTTACCGCATCCCGGTTAACGGCGGCGAGCCGGTTAAGCTTTCCGCGATGAAGGGTATGAGCGAGGTTTCGCTTTCGCCGGATGAAAAGTGGCTGGCTATCCGCTATTCGTACACCAATAAGCCATGGGAGCTTTACATCCAGCCCAATAAGCCCGGCGCAAAGGCAGTGCAGGTTACGCATTCAACGTCAGAAGAATATAACTCGTACCCATGGCGCGACCCGGAGATCATCACCTTTAAAAACCGTTACGGCAGCGACGTATACGCCCACCTGTACCTGCCCGCTCATCCCGACCCGGCGAAGCCTGCAGTGGTTTTTGTGCACGGCGCGGGCTACCTTCAAAACGTAGATTATGGCTGGAGCTATTATTTTCGCGAGTACATGTTTAACAATATGCTGGCCGATAACGGCTATACCGTTCTGGATATGGACTACTCGGGCAGCGCAGGCTACGGCCGCGACTGGCGCACCGCTATTTACCGCCACATGGGCGGCAAGGACCTGACCGACCAGGTGGACGGCGTGAAAATGCTGGTCGAAAAATACGGCGTCAATCCCAAACATGTGGGTTTGTACGGCGGCTCATATGGCGGGTTTATTACCCTTATGGCGATGTTTACCGAGCCGGATGTATTTGCGGCGGGCGGCGCGATACGCTCAGTTACCGACTGGGCGCATTATAACCACGGTTATACCGACGCCATTTTAAACGAGCCTTTCAACGACGAAAAAGCTTATCGCCAAAGCTCGCCCATTTATTTTGCCGACGGTTTAAAAGGCAATTTACTGATGTTGCACGGCATGATAGACCAGAACGTGAATTACCAGGACATTATCCGGTTAACGCAAAAACTGATCGAGCTTCATAAAGATAACTGGGAACTGGCATCTTACCCGGTTGAGGACCACGGCTTTGAACAGCCCAGCAGCTGGACGGACGAGTACAAACGCATCTATAAATTATTTGAACAAACGTTGAAGAAATAGTTGATTTGGTTGATTAGGTTGATTTGGTGACTGGTTTTGGAAATTATGCAGGGACGAAACGGGTATACAAATTATTTGAACAAACGTTGAAAAATAACCTATGGTCATTATCATGAAAAAGCCGGTATGGATTTTCCTGCTGTTATGCATTAGCTGCTCGCACAAGCCCGTTACTCCGGTTGTAAAAGTATCGCTGGTTGATAGCGGACGGTCGGTCCAGTTTTCCGGGTTGGATTATGCCATCATCAGCGAGATCAACCGCGATTCAACAGCGGGTTTATGGCAGGGCCTTATCCCGGTTTACCGGATGCCTGCCGATACGGATATGAAAGATTATCAGCCTGTTCAGGCCGGCAAATATCAGCTGAAAAATAAGGCGGTAGTATTTACGCCGGACACACCCTTTGCACGTAATAAAACCTATTTTATACGCTATTACAAGTTTGATGGCGGCGAGGATGTATGGGATTTCATTAAAGGAAAAAAGAAATTAGGGCATCCGCACTATATCGATTTGATTTTTAAGTAATAAAGCGCTTGGGTTTACAATAAAATTGCATATATTTGCATCTGAATTAAAAAAGAGGGGGCGTTTGTCCCCTCTTTTATTTTATCAATCAAATTTTTGGTGGATAATGAATATTGAAAAAAGAGTTAGGGAACTGGTTGAAGAGAAGATAGCCGACAAGCCAAACCTGTATTTACTCGACGTAAAATTGCACCCCAACGGGAAGCTGATGATACTGGTTGATGGCGATACAGGGATTGGGATTGCGGATTGCGCTGCCATTAGCCGGCATGTGGGCTTTCACCTGGAGGAAGAGAATGTAATTGAAACGGCTTACAATTTAGAAGTTTCGTCGCCAGGATTAGATGCGCCCTTCACGTCACAGAGGCAATACGTTAAAAACGTTGGCCGCAACCTGGCCATAAAAATGGCCGACGGCAGCAAGCGCGAAGGCAAACTGACAGGCATTACAGAAGATGCCATTGTAATTGAAGAAACAAAAAAAGAAAAGGGAAAAAAAGCTGAACTTGTTGAAGCCGTAATCCCCTTAAATCAAATAACAGAAACAAAGGTTTTAATATCATTCAAGTAAGAAAATGAGCAATATTAATTTAATTGATTCTTTTCAGGAATTTAAAGATTTCAAGAACATCGACCGCCCAACCATGATGAGCGTACTGGAAGACGTTTTCAGAAGCATGATCAAGAAAAAGTACGGCACTGATGAAAATTGCGACGTAATTGTTAACACCGACAATGGTGACCTTGAAATATGGCGCACCCGCAAGGTAATGGAAGATGGTTTTAGTGAGGATGACGACCTTGAAATTGAGCTGGCGGAAGCGAAAACATTAGACGCGAGCCTTGAAGTTGGAGATGACTATATTGAACAGATCACCCTTGAAAGCTTTGGACGCCGTGCGATTTTAGCCGCTCGCCAAACGCTTGTTTCAAAAATTCTGGAGCTGGAAAAAGACGAGATATTTAAAAAATACAAAGATCGCGTCGGCGAGATCGTGACCGGCGAAGTTTACCAGGTTTGGAAAAAGGAAACTTTGGTGCTTGATGATGAAGGCAACGAATTGCTATTACCGAAAACCGAGCAGATACCAGCCGATTACTTCAAAAAAGGCGACAGTGTAAAAGCGGTAGTAAGTAAAGTGGATATGCTGAACAGCAATCCTAAAATTATTATATCGCGTACCGCGCCTGAATTTTTGCAGCGTTTATTTGAAATGGAAGTTCCTGAAATTTTCGACGGGCTTATCACCATCAAAAAAATTGTTCGCGAACCAGGTGAAAGAGCTAAGGTAGCCGTTGAATCGTACGATGACCGCATTGACCCGGTGGGTGCTTGCGTAGGTATGAAAGGATCGCGGATACACGGTATTGTACGTGAGCTTAAAAATGAAAACATCGACGTAATCAACTATACCAATAATATTCAGTTATATATTCAGCGTGCCTTATCGCCAGCTAAAATAACTTCTATTAAGCTTGACGACGAGAAAAAGACCGCAGCAGTATATTTAAAACCCGACCAGGTATCATTAGCCATTGGCCGTGGCGGACATAATATCAAACTGGCAGGTAAATTAACGGGTTACGAAATCGACGTTTACCGCGAGGCGGACGAACAGGATGAGGATGTGGATATCGAAGAGTTTTCAGACGAAATTGACAGCTGGATACTCGACGAATTTAAACGTATTGGTTTAGATACAGCAAAATCAGTACTTGCATTAACGGTTGGTGAACTGGTAAAACGTACCGATTTAGAAGAAGAAACGGTTAAAGAAGTATTATCAATTCTGCAAGCGGAGTTTGAATAAGCTTAAAACCAAAATTAAAATCGTATTTTTGCACAAATAGCAGAGAAAGTATAATAAATGTCAGAAGACAAATCCATAAAATTATTTACAGCCGCAAAAGAGCTGAACATAGGTACAGGCACTATTGTTGATTTTTTAGCAACAAAGGGTTATAAGGTACAAAAACACCCTATGACATTGCTTGACGGCGATATGTATGGCGCACTTTTGAAGGAATTTGCTGTAGATAAAATTATTAAAGAGGAAGCCAAGCAAATAAGCATCGGGAAAATCCGAAAGGAAGAGCCTGGCCATTTGCCGGAAAAACCTGCCGAGTTCCGTCGTTCAAGGGATTTTGAGAATGAAGAGATCCTGATTAAGAACACGGGACACCATTATACTACACCGCCGCCGGTTGAAAAACCCAAGCCTGCAGCACCAGTGCCGGCACCTACCCCTGAGCCCGCAAAAGCAGAAACGCAAAGTGACGCTTTACCCGGGGTGAAAATAGTGGGTAAAATAAACCTTGACGACCTGAACGGGAAAAACAAACCAGTTGAGCAACCGGCAAAAGCAGAAGAAAAACCAGTACCACCACCGGCTGCTGAACCAAAACCACAGCCCGAAGTAAAACCGGAAATAGTTAAAGAACCTGTTGCGGAAGCACCTAAAGCCGAAGTAAAAAACGAAAACATAACACCACCTGCGCCGGTGGCAGAGAAGCCCGTGAGCGCACCCGATGAGCCACAGGTAACCGAAGTCATTCGCGCTAAAGCCGAACGCTTAACCGGCCCGAATGTGATTGGTAAGATTGAGCTCCCGGATAGCGATTCAAAACGCAATCCTGTAGCGTCATCGTCAAACGCGAACTCTGCAGATCATAAAAGGAAAAGAAAGCGTAAAGACCACCCCGGTGGCAATCCGCCAAATTTGTCGGCAAACCATTCCAGCATACAGCAAGCAAACCCTCCGGGGCAGCAGCAGCCGCACGGTGGCAACCGCCCTGATTTCAGGAACCGCGGCAATGCGCCTGGAGGAGCAGGAGGAGGGAATCGCCCGGATTTCAGAAACAGGACAGCTGGCCCCAACACTGGAGGCCCTAAGGAAGAACCTACAGAAAAAGATATACAAGACCAGATTAAAGCCACGCTTGCCCGTTTAAGCGGTGCAGGAAAATCGGGAAAATTTGCTCAACGCGCTAAATTCCGCCGTCAAAAACGGGATGATGTAGCCGCAACTGCCGAAGAACTGGCAATGGAGCAGGAACTTCAATCGAAGGTTTTAAAAGTTACCGAGTTTGTTACGGCCAACGAGCTGGCATCAATGATGGATGTTTCTGTAACGCAGATCATCTCGACATGTATGAGCCTGGGTATGTTCGTATCCATCAACCAACGGCTTGATGCAGAAACGTTGAGCATTGTTGCAGATGAGTTCGGTTACCAGATAGAATTTGTAAAACCACAGGACGAAGAGGGTAACCTTGACCAGGAAGACACGCCTGAGGACCTTGTACCTAGAGCACCAATAGTAACCATCATGGGACACGTTGACCATGGTAAAACATCCTTGCTCGACTTTATACGAAAAACAAATGTTATTGGCGGCGAGGCCGGGGGTATTACCCAGCACATTGGCGCCTACGAAGTAACATTACCTGAAAATAAAGGAAAAATAACATTCCTGGATACGCCGGGTCACGAGGCATTTACAGCCATGCGTGCACGCGGAGCCCAGGTAACCGATATAGTAATTATCGTAATTGCTGCCGATGACAGCGTGATGCCGCAAACCCGCGAGGCCATAAACCACGCGCAGGCTGCCGGCGCTCCGATCATCTTCGCATTCAACAAAATTGACAGGCCTGGCGCTAACGCCGATAAGGTACGCGAGCAGCTATCGGCCATGAATATTTTGGTTGAAGAATGGGGCGGTAAATACCAGTCGCAGGAAATCTCAGCTAAAACCGGCTTAAACATTGATTTGCTGTTAGAAAAAGTATTGTTAGAAGCCGAGTTATTGGAGCTTAAAGCTAACCCGAATAAACGTGCTGTCGGCACAGTTATAGAAGCTGCCCTGGATAAAGGCCGCGGTATCGTAACAACCATTTTAGTACAGTCGGGTAATTTGAAAGTTGGTGACCCGATACTGGCAGGTTGTTATAGCGGCCGTGTAAAAGCATTGACCAACGAACGTGGCCAGCGGGTTGAAAAAGCGGGCCCATCCACACCTGTACAGGTATTAGGTATGCAGGGCGCGCCAACAGCGGGCGACAAGTTTAACGTGTTGGAGAGTGAGGTTGAAGCACGCGAAATTGCCAACAAGCGTTTGCAATTACAACGCGAACAAGGCTTACGCACACAGAAACACATTACACTTGATGAGATTGGCCGCCGTTTGGCAGTGGGTAACTTTAAGGAACTTAACATTATTGTTAAAGGTGATGTGGACGGTTCAATTGAAGCTTTATCCGACTCATTGCTGAAGCTCTCGACTGAGCAAATTCAGGTAAATATCATTTCGAAAGCAGTCGGGCAGATTTCCGAATCTGATGTATTGCTCGCCTCGGCATCCGATGCGATTATCATCGGCTTCCAGGTACGTCCTTCAGGCAGCGCACGCAAGCTTGCCGAACAAGAGCAGATCGACATCAGATTGTATTCGATTATTTACGATGCGATAAATGAAATCAAGGCGGCTATGGAAGGCATGCTGGCACCAACTTTTGAAGAGAAGATTGTTGCCAATGTTGAAATACGCGAAACCTTTAAGATCAGTAAAGTTGGTACTATTGCAGGATGTATGGTGCTTGACGGTAAAATTACCCGGAATAGTAAAATACGCATCATCCGCGAAGGAGTGGTAATATACACCGGCGAACTTGCATCGTTAAAACGCTTTAAAGACGACGTTAAAGAAGTTAGCACGGGTTACGAGTGCGGTTTAAATATTCAAAACTTTAATAATATTGAAGTAGGCGACATTGTTGAAGCTTACGAAAACGTAGAAGTTAAGCGAAAGCTTTAACCCAAACAGAGATAAAAAACGAAAGGCCCTCCGAATAATCGGAGGGCCTTTTTAGTTTGTTATGTCCTGTCACGATGATGGTGAACAATGTGATGTCTTTTGTGCCACCTGTGATGATGCGTCATTTGGGCGTTAACCGCGGTATAGCTAAACACAGCAAGCAACATAATTGATAATACTTTTGCAGCTTTCATAAGTTGATTATTATTGGTTTTAAATATTAACGTCGAAAAAACAGGTTTGTTTCATAAACACCTGTAACAATTGGCAAAATAACCACGTAAGGCCAGTAATAAAATTGTTACCAAAATAAACTAAAAAATAAGTTCAGATCGTCTTTTTTTCATCTATCTTATCGATTGTAACTTTGGGACCCGTATATTTCCATTTTAACCTGAATTCATGAGAAAACGCACCTGCCTGTCTTTACTGGCATGCCTTATTTACGCGCTGGCCTGCAAAAAAACTTTCGCACAAGCGGCCCCGGCCGATAGCAGCTCGCAACAAAATGCACTTAATAACGCTGTAGCGCTTTATATTACGTCCATCGGCGATCAATCCCCATTGTATAATGGCCCGGAATATTTTTTTTATGATCCGACGATTAAAGGTAACGCCTATTTCATGCAGGTAAACAGCTTTACCGCCGGCTCTGTGTATTACGATGGGGCATATTACACCGCCGTGCCTATGTTATATGATTTGTATAGTGACCAGGTTGCAGTAGTTTTATACAATCATTATTCCAAATTCTCCTTAGTGAAAAGCAAATTGAAAAGCTTTGATTTTTTGAATCATCACTTTGTAAACATTGATGCCGACACACTCAGCAACGGCACATCGATCAAGTCGGGTTTTTATGACGAGCTATACAATGGTAAAACGACCGTATTGGTAAAACGCTCAAAAAGTATTCAAACTTCGAGCAGCGGGATTTCAGGTCCCGAAAAATACTTCACCCCATCGATTGATTACTATATACGAAAAAACAAAACGTATTACAGTGTTTCAAGTCAGGCATCACTTCTGAGTGCTTTTAAAGATAAAAAGAGTGAGCTCCAACAATACATTAAAGCTAATCAAATTAGATTTCGGCGGGATCCCGAACAGGCTATGATAAAGATCGCAACTTATTATGACCGCATAACCAATTAAGTATGAGAAAAATTTACCTCCTAAGTTTCTGTCTTTTGTTTGTTTTGGAAATGGCCTCAGCGCAACAAAGTAACGTGAAATTGATTAGCGGAAACTTTCAGCAGGCCACAATTGGTCAATTTATAAGCGAATTGGAATCAAAGAGTAATTTCCATTTTTATTACGATCCAATTCAATTCGACAGTCTTAGGGTTACCTTACAAGTGAACGAAAAACCCCTGGAAACCATACTGGATCTGGCTTTTAAAAACACCGACTTTCATTACGCAATTACACAACAGCAGCAAGTATTTTTAACTAAAGGGCGACAGATAAAAACCGAATTGGCTTACGGATTTACAAATACTTCTATTGGTAATGCGCAGGTTAAACAAACCACTCCCGTTGCCGATTATACCGACGAAAGAGATAGGAAAATACCTGATGCAACTACTGAAAATAAGCTTTATGAAATAGGCGCTAAAACCAACAGCCTCAAACCCGGCAATGCCGTTTTATCCGGATATATCCGAAATATAAAATCCGGAGAAGCGGTAACAGGCGCTAGCATTTATATATCGAACACTAAAACGGGTGTTGCTTCCGACCAATTCGGCTATTTCACTATCACCCTGCCACGCGGCCGGCATATCCTAAACGTAAGGGGTATTGGCATGCGCGATACCAGGCGACAGATCCTGTTATATTCAGACGGCCGGTTGATCATTGAAATGCAAGAGCAGATAAATTCGCTAAAAGAAGTGAAAATTTCCGGGGACAAGGTAGCTAACGTACGCAGTGTAGACTTAGGTGTTACCAGGCTAGATATAAAAAACATAAAAGAAATACCAACCGCTTTCGGCGAGGCCGATGTTTTAAAAGTAGTACTGACACTTCCCGGCGTAACATCGGTAGGCGAAGCCACCACCGGATTTAACGTGCGCGGTGGGGCGGCCGACGAAAATTTGATCCTGCTTGATGGGGCCACTATCTATAACCCGGCGCACTTTTTTGGTTTCTTCGCCGCATTCAACCCCGATATCGTTAAAGATATTGAGTTATACAAAAGCAGCATCCCCGAAAAATTTGGCGGAAGATTATCATCGGTATTAGATATCACCAATCGCGAAGGAAATAAAAAGAAATTTACGGGTTCAGCAGGAATCGGTTTATTAACGAGCCGCCTCAATATCGAAGGCCCTATCGTTAAAGACAAAACTTCATTCATATTCGGCGGCCGTACCACTTACTCGAATTGGCTTTTGAGTGCGCTTCCCGAAGCTTATAAGCACAGTTTAGCATCATTTTACGATTTTAACCTCGATATTAGCCACCAGGTAAACGATAAGAACAATATTTATGTCTCGAGCTATTTCAGTAATGATAAATTTAAGTTAAACAGCGATACGACTTATTCATATAGCAACAAGAGCATTCTGCTCAAGTGGAAGCATAATTTCAATACCAAACTGTACAGTTTAATTACCGCTGGAGTAGACCGTTACCAGTATGATGTAACAAGCAGCGCTAACCCCATAAACGCCTATAGCCTGGGCTTTGATATCAACCAATCGAATTTTAAAACAGATTTTACCTATTATTTAAGCCGTCAGCATACCATTACTTTTGGCTTAAGCTCCATTCTATATAAGATAGACCCAGGTACATTTGAACCAAATGGTATTAAATCGCTGATATTGCCACAAGTTATCGCGCCCGAGCACGCACTTGAAAGCGCCCTATATTTAGGGGATAAATATGATGTAACTGATAATCTTTCGGTTAGCGCCGGCGTAAGATTAAACATTTATAACTACCTCGGCGCGCAAACAGTTGATAATTACGCGCCAAATTTACCAAGGGAATCAATTAATGTGCTGGATAGCACAACTTACAACAGCGGCCAGGTCATTAAGACTTATATAGCCCCTGATATTCGCATCTCTGCCCGCTATTTACTAAATGATAACTTGTCGCTGAAGGCTGGATACAATACGTTGCATCAATATATCCACTTGCTTTCTAATTCCACTTCAATCTCGCCAACCGACATTTACAAATTAAGCGACTCAAATATTAAGCCCGAATCCGGCGATCAGATATCGCTTGGATTGTTTAAAAACGCACAATCTAACACTATAGAAATGTCGGTTGAGGTTTATTATAAACGTTTAAGGGATTATCTTGACTACAAAAGCGGCGCTGTCTTACTATTAAATCAACATATCGAACGGGATGTAATCAACACACAGGGAAAAGCCTACGGCGCAGAATTTTTAATTAAAAAAACCGCAGGTAAATTAAACGGATGGATGAGCTACACTTATTCACGTACCTTCTTGAGGCAGGATGACCCCAATGCCGGTGAATTAATAAACGGAGGTGCATATTATCCTGCAAATTATGACAAACCCCATTCATTTAACTTTACAGGCAATTACCGGTTTAGCCATCGTTACAGTGTATCGCTGGATGTAGCGTACAGCACTGGCCGGCCGATCACCTTGCCTATCGCAAAATATGAATATGCAGGCTCCGAACGGGTATTTTACTCGGACAGGAATGCCTACCGCATACCCGATTACTTCAGGTCAGACTTTTCGATAAATATAGAAGGAAATCATCGGGTGCATCAGTTAACGCATAATTCGTGGACTATCGGAGTTTATAATTTAACGGGACGTCAAAACGCGTACTCAACTTTCTTCACCGAGCAAAGCGGGGTTATAAGCGGTTATAAATTATCCATTTTTGCGGCACCTATACCATTTATTAACTATAACATACGGTTTTAGAAATAATGAATAATAATTTAAGGAGTAAATTACTCCTAACATGTTTCCTGGTTATTATCATGATTTTGAGTTGTCAAAAGCCATATTTGCCTCCTGTTGTCAGTTCTCCGGGGAGCTACCTTGTAGTAGAGGGAGCCATCAGCGGCGGCGGGTCAATGCCAACTACCATTAAACTCAGCAATACCGTTAATTTGGCGAACACGCGAATTTCAAACCCGGTTACCGGGGCTACATTAGTTGTTGAAAACGATCAAAACAGCAACTTGACTCTTTCGGAGATCGCTCCCGGCACATACGCTTCGTCGCTACCAGCACTAGATAATGCCAGGAAGTACCGGTTAAGAATTATTACAAAAGATAAAAAGGAGTACCTATCGGATTTTGTCGCGGTAGTAAATGCCCCGCCCATTGATAGCGTCAGTTTTAAAATCGTTAATAATGGGGTGAACATTTATTCGAACACACATGATCCGAAAAACATTACGCGATATTACCGCTGGGATTTCCAGGAAACATGGATCATTCATGCAAATTACTTTTCATATTTTAAATCAAACGGCGATACTGTGCTGAGCAGGGACCTTGTAAATGATAATATTTATCAATGCTGGCAAAGCGACACTTCAAGTAACATTATATTAAATTCATCTGCTAAACTCACTCAAGACGTTATTATAGACAACCCGATAAACTTCATCAAGTCAACCTCAGAAAAACTTGGAACGAAATACAGCATATTGGTAAGGCAATATGCATTAACCGCCGAAGGCTATACCTTTTGGGAAAATCTAAAAAAGAATACCGAACAATTGGGAAGTATTTTTGATGCGCAGCCAACACAATTAAGCGGAAATATTCACTGCATTACAAACCCATCAGAAATTGTTATAGGTTACTTAAGCGCCGGGAATATTTCCAGTCAACGTATCTTTATTAAAAACAGCCAATTACCTACCTGGCTGGCTACCCCGGTTTATTCTGATTGCCCGCTTGACTCACTGTTGTATGAATACATCCCTCCCGGAGGTAAGGGCGCTCCTATAAACCAGGTAAATGAAAATATAAATTATCACAAAGGAGCAACAAACCCCTTAATTCCCGTTAGCTCGATTACGCCCCCGGGCGGGAGAAAACCGATCGGGTATACTGCATCTTACCCCTCGTGCGTTGATTGCACGCTAAGAGGTACGAATAGGCAACCTTCTTTTTGGAAATAGACATTAGCGAATATGTGGAACTGGAAAAAAATAGTGTTAATTGGTTTAATTTTTACGAGTTGTAAAAAACCATATAATCCGCAGGTCGTTTCCTCCGGCGTAAGTTATTTGGTTGTTGAGGGAACTATTAATAGCGGGTCAGATTCAACCATTATCAGGCTTAGCAGCACTGTTAACCTTTCAAATAAGAACACTGCTGCGCCGCTAGGTAAATGTACACTAACCGTCGAAAGTGACCAAAACGCCACATTCCCGCTAAAAGAGATTATACCGGGTAAGTATGTAGCATTAAGTCTTAACCTTGATAATTCAAAAAAATACCGGTTACGGATAAAAACTGTTGATGGAAGGCAGTACGTGTCAGATTTTGTTGAAGTCGTAAATTCTCCGCCCATTGATAGTATCAATTATGTTATCGGGCCTAATGGGCTAACCATATATTCAAGTACACACGATCCTAAAAACAGTACGCGTTATTATCGATGGGATTATCAGGAAACCTGGATAATTCATTCGACCTTCACATCTTATTTTAAGTCCGATGGGATTAATATTCAACCCCGTGATATGAAAAATGATAATATTTACGAATGCTGGGCAAACAATGCGTCTACCGATATTATTTTAGGATCATCACAAAAATTATCGCAGGATATAATTGCAAATAATCCCATAACCGCCATCGCGTCTACATCAGAAAAACTTGGGATAAAATACAGTATCCTGGTTAGGCAATACGCATTAACGAAAGATGCATTTCTCTTTTGGGAAAACCTGAAAAAGAATACAGAGCAATTAGGGGGCATCTTCGATGCTCAACCTACTGAAGGAAAAACAAACATTCATTCGATCTCCGATCCGCAAGAGCCCGTTGTCGGCTATATAAGCGTTGGGACCACGTCGAACCAGCGAATTTTTATAACAAATCAGCAGCTCCCTGCATGGAATATCCCCATAAATGATCCGACATGCAGACTTGACACATTTTTATATAAGTATGCTAATCCACCAACATTTAGGGACACAGTTAACCAGGTTACCCTTTACCTGAATGGCAAAGGCGCCTATGCTTCATATATACCGGTGCAGGGTGTGGGCAATAATCCTAAAAACCCTGCTATTCCGCTGGGGTATTCCGCCGCGCCACCATCATGTGTCGATTGTACGTTACGCGGAACAAATAAGCAGCCAGCTTTTTGGAAATAGAATGATGAAAAACGTTTTCGCAATAATATCGATAGTTGGCTTATTAGCATGCAAAAGGCTATATAACCAGGGCGCGCCTATAACAACAGGTTTAAAACCTATACACCAAAAACTTGCGCAGATTGCCGCACTTAAGCGCCTTTTGGCCCTAATATTAAACCCGATTATCGATCCTGTTAAATTAATTCGTTTTAGCTAAATATTATCATGAGAACCATTTTACATGCTATTAAAATCACAACCTTGACATCAGCATTTTCATTGCTTTTGTTACAAGGCAGGGCACAGGTAATACAGGAAGTTCAAAACAGCTTTAACCTGTATAAGCAAACCGCTTTGACGGAGAAAATATTTGTGCATACGGATAAGAACATTTACCTGCCCGGCGAAATAGTTTGGTTTAAAGTTTACTGCGTAGATGGTAACGACCGCAAGCCGCTTAACTTAAGTAAAGTTGCATATATCGATGTGTTGGATAACAATCAAAATCCGGTTATACAGGCGAAAGTATCATTGAAAAACGGCATTGGCAACGGATCACTGTATATCCCGGTATCTGTAAATAACGGTACATACAGATTTAGGGCGTATACCAGCTGGATGAAAAATTTCAATCCTGAGTTTTATTTTGAGAAAGCCATTACACTAATAAATCCGCTAAAATCCCCTGATGCCCCTGTTAGGGAAGCCGCCACAACTTATGACATCCAATTTTTTCCTGAAGGCGGCCATTTAGTTGCCGGTATAACCAGTAAAGTTGGCTTTAAGGCTGCCGACAGGGACGGGCACGGCTTAAATGCAGAAGGTGTTATTGTTAACCAGCATGACGATACCGTTGCCCGGTTCAAATCCTTAAAATTCGGAATGGGTAATTTTTCATTTACGCCGGCATCAAACAATACCTACAGGGCTGTTGCAAAAATTGGCAGCAGTGCGCCTGTAAGCAAAGATCTCCCGGCGATCAACACCCAGGGATATGTAATGCATTTGACCGATGACGGAGGAGCGAATTTGAGCATTGAAGTAAGAAGCACTAATCCAGGTGAAACTGTTTATCTTCTTTCGCACACAGGGCAAACGATAACAGCGGCTGAAACAGCAAGCATCAATGAGGGCATTGCCCGTTTTACAGTAAGCAAGGGCGCACTTGGCGAAGGCATATCGCACTTTACTGTTTTTAATAATGCCAGGCAACCGGTTTGCGAACGCCTGTATTTTAAAAGGCCGGTTCAGCAATTATTTATTGATGCAGGTACCGACCAGCAGCAGTATACCTTACGCAAAAAGGTAAATGTTAATGTATTAGCTAAAGACCCGGCCGGCAAGCCCGCGAATGCAGACCTGTCGATAGCGGTTTATCGCATCGATTCGCTTCAAAAAATTGACCGCAGCGACATCGTAAGTTACTTATGGTTGGGATCTGATTTAAGGGGGAACATCGAGTCGGCCGATTATTACCTCAAAAACAATGACGCCGGCGCAAATGAGGCACTTGATAATTTATTGCTAACGCAAGGATGGCGCAGGTTTCAATGGAACCAGCTGCTGCAAAATAAGCGTGAGGCATTTAACTTTTTACCTGAATATAACGGGCACATCATTACGGCAAAAGTAATTAATACCGAAACCGGTATGCCGGCAAAAAACGTAATCACTTATCTTGGCGTCCCTGGTAAACGGGTACAGCTTTATACAGCAAGGAGCGATTCGTCGGGCCGGTTACTTTACAACACTAAGGATTTTTATGGCCAAAGCGAGATTGTTGATCAAACAAATTCACAGATTGACAGCACCTATCGTATCGATATTTTAAGCCCGTTTTCTGAGGTGTACTCAAAAACGGCATTGCCCAAATTTCAATTTAACGATGCCGCACAAAAAGCATTACAGGAACATAGCTTAGGCATACAAACATTAAATATTTATTCGGGCAATCAAATAAAGCGGTTTTATGATCCGATTATAGATAGCAGTGCGTTTTACGGCCACCCGTATAAAACCTATAAGCTGGATGACTACACCCGGTTTACCACAATGGAAGAAGTGATGCGCGAATACATAGCCGAGGTAAATGTTGTGCGGTCAAAAGGCCGGTTCCATATCAAAGTGCTTAGCGACCGCGGCTTTCTGGACGGCGGCGATCCGCTGGTAATGCTCGACGGCATCCCGGTTTTCAATATTGATAAAGCATTTGCAATCGACCCGCTGAAAATCAGGAAACTGGAGGTTGTGCCGAACAATTATTTCTACGGCCCGTCAGACGATGTAGGGATATTTAGCTTCACATCCTATAAGGGCGACCTGGGCGGCGTTGAGCTCGACCCCAAGGCCATTGTGATGGATTATGAAGGCATGCAGCTGCGCCGGGAATTTTACTCGCCGGCGTACGATACGCAGGCACAGTCGGCAAGCCGGATACCTGATTTCAGGAACCTGCTGTATTGGTCACCTTCAGTAATCGCCCAGGGTAAAGGGGCTGCCTCGTTTTATACCTCTGACCAGCCAGGGCAGTATGTTGGGGTGGTGCAGGGTATTACAACAACGGGCCAGGCCGGTGTGCAGTATTTTATGTTTGATGTAAAATAAGTCAGGCAGCTATTTCGATAGCATCGACGCGGCATCATGGTCTAAAAACCACTGTATCTCGCCTACTATGGGCTCAATTAACTGCGCCGGGTATTCTTCAATATCCTCGTCATCTTCAAGCACGTGGTGTACGGCTATCGCCTTCGTTTCGCCGTATACCAAAAAGGCAATATGCTGCGCCTCATTAATCAATGGCGCATTAAGTGTGATGCGATAAACCTGCTGATCCTGTAAAAACACTTCCTTTACCCCGGGCGTACGGTCGTGCAAAACAGGCGTGTGTGGAAACAATGACGCGGTGTGAGAATTATCGCCAAGGCCAAGTAGTACCAAATCAAAGCTAGGTTCCTCATTATCAAAAAACTGTTCAATTTCAGCCTCATACAGCTGTGCCGCATCTTTAGGGCCGAGGCTGGTATCAACCGGGTAGATATTTTCAGCGTTGATATTCAACGGGGTAAATAACGCCGTTTTAGCCATTAAATAATTGCTGTCGGGACTGGTTTGCGGTACGTTGCGCTCATCGCCGAAAAAGAAATACACCTTGCTCCAGTCGATGCTGGTTTTAAATGACGAAGCCAGCAGTTCGTACAATTTTTTTGGCGAGCTGCCTCCCGAAAGCGCTACCGAGAATTTGCCATTTTGAGCAATCGATTCGTTAGCTATCTGAACAAAGTGCGCCGCCAGGGCAGAAAGCACTTCGTTTTCGTCATTGAAGATATTTAGTTTCATGTTTGTTAAGATTAGTCCGAAGAAGCTGCTACTGACGTTTGGGTTAAATTATAGAGAAGAGGTTGGAGATTAGTCTGAAAGAAGCTCAACTAATCTCTAACACCCCATCTCTAATCACTTTTTGCCATTCGCCGGTAACGAGAACCAATGGTAACCATCACGGGCTATCAGTGCCTCGGCAATTTCCGGCCCCCATGAGTCGGCTGAATAATTCGGGAAGTTCAAACTCTTTTTGCCCTGCCAGGTGCTTAATATCGGCATAATCAGCTCCCATGCTGCCTCTACCTGGTCGCCGCGCATAAACAGCGTCTGGTCGCCAAGCATGGTGTCCAGCAGCAACGTCTCATAAGCCTCGGGTGCCGGGGTATTGTAAGTGCCTTTGTAGTCAAATACCATGTCCACGGGGTTTAATACCATATCAAGGCCCGGGCGTTTGGCCTGCACCTGTAAACGGATGCTCATTTCGGGCTGTATGCTGATGATGAGCCTGTTTTGCTGCCAACTTTCGGCCGCTTCAGTCGGGAACACCAAATGTGGTACATCCTTAAATTCAATTGTAATGATTGATGCTGTTTGATGCATTCTTTTGCCCGTACGCATGTAGAACGGCACACCCTGCCAGCGCCAGTTGTCTACAAAGAATTTAATGGCTGCAAATGTTTCGGTATTTGAATCGGGAGCCACCTTCTGCTCTTCGCGGTAGCCTGGCACCTCTTTTCCCTCCATCCAGCCTTTACCATATTGGCCTCTTACCGCGGAATTCCGTACGTCATCCGGCGTAAACTTGCGCATGGCGTGCAGTACATCAACCTTGCGGTTGCGTATCTCGTCGGCATTAAAGCTGGTTGGCGGTTCCATAGCTACAAAACATAGCAGTTGCAGTAAATGGTTTTGTATCATGTCGCGTAAAGCGCCCGCGCCGTCGTAATAATCGCCGCGGTCTTCAACGCCCAGCTGCTCGGTAACCGAGATCTGTACGTGTTCAATATAATTCCGGTTCCATAGCGGTTCCAATATAGAATTGGCGAAACGGAACGCCATGATATTCTGAACAGTTTCCTTACCGAGGTAGTGGTCGATGCGGTATATCTGGCACTCATCAAAAATACCTGATAACAACTTGTTCAGTTCCTTTGCCGATTCCAGGTCGTGGCCGAAAGGTTTTTCGATAACGATGCGGGTTTTCAGCGGGTCGTCGGCCAGTTTTGCCTTTGATATATTCGATGCGATAATCGGGAACAGGTTTGGCGATACGGCCAGGTAATAAATCACGTTGGCCTTCAGTTTCCATTCTGTATTGTGTTTATCAATGCGTTTGCCGAATTCCTTATAGGTTTCGGCGTCCTTTACATCCGATACCTGGTAAAATATATTTTGCGAAAACGCATCCCATTTTGCTTTAGCGGCTTTGCCGCTGCGCGAAAATTGGTTTATGTCGTTAAGCAGGTTTTCTCTGAACTGGTCGTCGCTTAATTTTGTGCGGCCGGTACCAATTATGGAGAATTGTTCAGGAAGCCACCCATCTAAAAACAGGTTATATAATGCCGGCGCAATCTTTCTTGAGGTTAAATCGCCGGTACCGCCAAAAATTACAAATATGGTAGGCTGGGTTTTTATTTTTGAGTCCATGCTAATGTTTTCTATCGGCTAAATTAAATCAATCATTATTTTTTTCAACCCACTGTGTATGGAAAGTTCCTTCTTTACCAATTAATTCATAGGTGTGAGCGCCAAAATAATCGCGTTGCGCCTGGGTAAGGTTCGACGGCATCCGCTTGCTGCGGAAGGTATCGAAATAGCTTAACGAAGCGGTGAACGCCGGAGTGGCAATGCCTGCAGCAATAGTTGCCGACAATACAGTTCTTGCGCCTTTTACAGCATCTGTTACCAAATTTTGAACCTGTGTGTCAAGTAACAGGTGGGCCAGCTTAGCTTCCTTCTGGTAAGCATTGAAAATATCATTCAAAAACTCCGACCGGATAATACACCCGCCGCGCCATATTTTGGCAATTTCTCCGAGTTTAAGGTCGTATTTATATTCTTCAGAAGCACGAGCCAGTAAGTGCATACCCTGGGCGTAGCTGATGATCATGCTGAAATAAAATGCCTGCTCAAGCGACGCTAAAAACTCGTCCGCATTGACATTCAACGAAATTTCGTCTTTGCTGTATAATTCGGATGCTTTAACCCTAAGCTCTTTATATTTCGACAGGTCGCGCATAGATACTGCGGTATCAATGGTCGGTATTGGTGCCTGCAGGTCCATTGCTACCTGCGATGTCCATTTGCCGGTGCCTTTGGCTTTAGCTTCGTCTTTAATATCATCCAATAACAGATGGTCGGTACCCGGAGCTTTGTATGCGAAGATGTCTTTGGTGATCTCCATCAAAAAGGATTTCAAACGGCCGTCATTCCATTTTGTGAACACTTTCCGGATGGCCTCGTTATCCATCTTTAATCCTTTTTTCAGCACTTCGTAGGTTTCAGCAATTAACTGCATCAGTCCATACTCGATACCGTTGTGCACCATCTTAACAAAATGGCCGGATGCACCGGGACCAATGTAGGTTACGCACGGCGCGCCATCAACCTTGGCGGCGATAGATTCCAGTATCGGTTTCATCACATTGTAAGCGTCCTTGTCGCCGCCTGGCATCATGCTCGGCCCCTTACGCGCGCCTTCTTCGCCACCGGAAATACCCATCCCGAAAAAGTGGAAGCCTTTTTTTTCCAGCTCATCCACGCGACGGTTGGTATCGGTAAAATGTGAGTTACCACCGTCAATCAAAATGTCGCCTTTATCCATCAGCGGAAGCAACTCGGCAATTACGTCATCAACGATCTTACCCGCCGGTACCAGCATCATGATCGCTCTCGGGCTTTTCAGGCTATCGACAAATTTCTTTACATCGCTGAAGCCTTTCAGGTTATGGTGCGTACTTTCTTTTTCAAGCAGCTCGCCCTTTGAGGCATCTTTATCAAAGCCGGCGCCTTTTACGCCATGGTCGCCCATGTTTAGCAGCAGGTTGCGGCCCATGGTACCCAGGCCTATCATCCCGAAATCGTATTTATCTGGTATATTGCTCATTTTAGTTTTGGTTGGTATTCCTTTTTTAAATCTTCCAGTATCTTTTTCGTGCTTTCAAAGCTGGTATGCTGAAACGCCCGGATGCCTAATTTTTGCGCCGCGTTAACGAACATTATCCTGTCGTCAAAGTAAACACACTGGCCCGGCTGTGCCAGCGCCACGCCCATTGCCAGGTTAAATATTCCAGGGTCGGGTTTGCGCATTTTTACCTCGCAGGAGGATATGAACGCATCGAAACAGTCGTGAAGCCCGAACTTTTTAACGCGGTAGTCGTTCAGCTCCTTCCCCTCGTTGTTGATGGAGATCACCCTGAACCCGCAATCCTTTTTCCACTCCTTCAGCCATTTCAGCGTACCCGGAAGCTCGACACTTTGCCGGTAAATGAACTCTTTGAAATCCTCGCGGGCAAAATCGCGCGGGTGGTTAAACACCACCGTATCCAGGTATTCGTCGAGTGTGATGCTGCCAATTTCATACACATTGAATATGAAATTGTGCAGCGCATTGACCTCGTCATAATCCAACCCGAATTTTTCGGATGCTTCCTTACGCGACTCATGTCCCCAGCCGTTGCTGAGCAGCACGCCGCCGATGTCAAAGAATAATATCTTTACCGCTGTAGCTTCCAAGGTATTAAACTTTGGCTTTTTGGCCTTCGATGGCTTTCAGCAATTTTTCAAACGGCGCATTGAATTTCTCGATGCCTTCGTCTTCCAGCTGCTGGGTTATTTTGTCGATATCGATACCTGCTTTTTTCAGCCTGTCGAGTGTTTCGGTTGCTTTATCAAGGCCGGTCTCCAAAGTATTTGCAGCAATGCCGTGATCGCGGAAAGCTTCGATGGTTTCTAACGGAACGGTGTCAACAGTATCCGCGCCGATCAGTGCTTCAACGTATTTGGTGTCCTTAAACGCCGGGTTTTTGCTGCTGGTGCTTGCCCACAGCAAACGCTGCGGTTTAGCGCCCTGTGCGGCCAGTTTTTCCCAGCGTGCGCCGCTGAATATGCGTTTGTATATTTCGTATGCTTTTTTTGCAGATGCGATAGCTACTTCGCCCTTCAGATCGCCGAGACCTTTTTCGTCCAGCATCGGGTCAACCAAAACATCGATACGGCTTAGGAAAAAGCTTGCTACCGATGAAATATGGCCGATAGAATGGCCTGCAGCCAAATGGTCTTCTAACCCGGCAATATAAGCTTCAGCCACTTCTTCATATCGGGGCAAACCAAACAGCAGGGTAACGTTAATATTTATCCCTTTTGCGATTGACTGCCTGATAGCCGCCAGCCCCGGCTGGGTTCCCGGAATTTTGATCATTACATTTTTGCGGTCAACCTTTTTCCAAAGGTCTTCGGCCTGTTTAGCAGTTTCTTCGGTTTTTAAAGCTAAGAACGGAGATACTTCCAAACTTACAAAGCCGTCGTGGCCTTTGGCTTCGTCATAAACGCCTTTGAAAAGATCGGTCGCATTCTGTATATCCTTTACGGCCAGGCCAAAAAATATTTCTTCGGTAGTTTTGTTGCTTTCCGACAATTCGCGGATATCTGCATCGTAATCAGAACTGCCGGTAATTGCTTTCTCGAAAATAGCCGGGTTAGAGGTTACGCCGCGTACGCCGTCCTCATCGATAAGTTTTTTCAGCTTTCCGGAGCTGATGATATTACGGTCGATAAAATCCAGCCAGATACTTTGACCAAAGCTGTGGATCTGTTTTACTTTATTGGTTTCCATAGTATTGTTTTATTTAATGTTAAGTCTCGCATAGCGAAACTGTAAATTTTATTTCCTTTTTCCTTTTTGTCATGCTGAACGCAGTGAAGCATCTTCTGCGCCTTGCAATTCGGCGACTTGTCCCTTTAAGAAGATCCTTCACTGCGTTCAGGATGACAAATTCATTTAGACCGCTTTGTCATTGCGAGCGATAGCGTGGCAATCTCCTCGCGCGTTTAACCAGCATGCGAGGAGGTTGCTTCGTTCCCGAAATAAATTCGGGACAGGCTGGTTCTCCTCGCAATGACAGGATTGTTATTTTTTTTCAAGCTCCGCCACTTTCCCCAACCGTCGCATGTGCCTTTCGGCGCCGGTGAACCGGGCGTCTAAAAATGCTTCGATATATTCTTCGGCCGCCATATTGCCGGTAACTCTCCCGCCAAGGCAGATGATATTTAAATCGTCATCCTCAACACCCTGGTGGGCCGAAAAATGGTCGTTTATCAGCGCCGCCCTCACCCCTTTTACCTTATTGGCAGCAACCGAGGCACCCACGCCGCTTCCGCAAAGGGCTATGCCGCGTTCAACCTCGCCTCCGGCAACTGCTTCAGCCAGCGGGATAATAAAATCCGGGTAATCATCGGCGTTATCCAGCTTGTACGCGCCAAAATCGATCACCTCATGCCCCTGTTTTACCAGGAATGGATGAATGATCTCCTTCAGTTTATATCCGCCGTGGTCTGCTGCGATCCCTATTTTCATTTGATGAGTTTCAGACTTACGAAGTTTTGAAAACTTCGTAAGTCTTGTTTATATCTATAATAACGCTTTTGCCTTTTTAACTACATTATCAACAGTAAAACCAAAATGCTTGTACAGGTCCTCCGCCGGGGCCGATTCGCCAAAGGTGGTCATGCCCAGCACATCGCCTTCGTCGGTTACATATTTATGCCATCCCAAAGTTGAGGCCATTTCAACGGCTAAGCGTTTGCGGTTTGCCTTTGGAAATACTTTTTCCTTATAAGCTGCATCCTGTTTTTCAAACAATTCCCATGAAGGCATGCTAACCACACGGGTTGAAACGCCGCCTTTTTCAAGCTCGGCTTGTGCCTGTAATACCAACGACACTTCTGAACCGGTTGCGATCAGGATCATATCCGGGGTTTTGCTTGCTTCCGACAGGATGTAAGCGCCTTTTTCAAGGTTCTCGGCTTTCGCATATTTATCCTGGTCGATGATCGGCAATCCCTGGCGGGTAAATACCAACACAACCGGACCGCCTTTATGTTCCATAGCCACACGCCATGCCTGCGATGTTTCGTTGGCATCCGCAGGGCGGATCACTGTAATATTCGGTATCGAACGTAAAGAGATCAGCTGCTCAATAGGCTGGTGGGTTGTACCGTCCTCACCGAGTCCGATGCTATCGTGCGTGTAAATAAATATCGGCTTAATTTTCATGATAGCCGCCAGCCTGATCGGCGGGCGCATGTATTCAGAAAATATCAGGAACGTAGCGCCGTAAGGTATTACGCCCGGCGTTAAAGCCATACCGTTCAATGCCGAACCCATCGAATGTTCGCGTATCCCGAAGTGGAAGTTTCGGCCATCACGTTTTTCGGATGTAAACGAGTTAAATTCTTTTAAAGTAGTATCCGTCGACGGTGCAAGGTCAGCCGAGCCACCGATAAGCGCCGGCAAGCTTTCTGCGATCGCGTTAAGCACCTTGCCCGATGCCTGGCGCGTTGCCATTTTTGGGTCGGATGCTTTAAATACCGGCAGGTTTTTGGCCCAGCCTTTCGGAAGCTCGCCTTTGCTGAACATTTCGTATTCTGCAGCCAACTCGGGGAACTTTTCTTTATATTTTTTATACAGCTCGTCCCAGTCTTTTTCAAGGCCTGTTCCGCGTGCGCCTTTTTCATGGTAATATTTCAACACCTCATCAGCTACCACGAATGACTTATCCGGGTCGAATCCGAAAAACTCTTTTACCAGCTTTATCTCATCAGCGCCAAGCGGCGAACCATGTGCTCCCGCTGTATTTACTTTATTCGGGCTTCCATAAGCGATCTCGGTGCGTACTTTTATTAACGATGGTTTTTGCGTCTCTTCCTTCGCGTTAAGCAAAGCACGGGCAATAGCACCAATATCGTTGCCATCGGTAACGGTTTGTACATGCCAGCCGTAAGCCTCAAAGCGTTTGGCTACATCCTCGTTAAAAGTAATGTCTGTATCGCCTTCGATCGAAATATGGTTATCGTCGTATAAATAGATCAGGTTGCCCAGCTCCAGGTGACCGGCCATTGACGCGGCTTCGGACGTTACGCCCTCCATCATATCGCCGTCGCTGCAGATGGCATAAATTTTATAGTTGAACAGATCAAAACCCGGCTTATTGTAACGGGCAGCCAAATGTTTCTGCGCTATGGCAAAACCCACGCCGTTGGCAAAACCCTGTCCCAGCGGGCCAGTGGTAACATCAACTCCCGGGCATAAACCGTACTCGGGGTGGCCGGCGGTTTTGCTGTCCATCTGGCGGAAATTTTTGATATCATCAAGCGAAAGATCGTACCCGGTCAAATACAGGTAGCTGTATTGCAGCATACAGGCATGCCCGGCCGACAGGATAAACCTGTCGCGGTTTGCCCAATGCGGGTTTTTGGGATTATATTTCAGAAACTGCGTCCATAATACATGGCCCATAGGTGCAAGCGACATTGGTGTGCCGGGATGCCCCGAATTTGCCTTTTGTACTGCATCGGCTGATAGTATCCTTACCGTATTAATTCCTAAGGTTTCTATATCCTCGTTCTTTGAAGTCATTTTAATCGTAGTTTATATTATTTATTGAGTTTTACTGATTGGTTGTGCTTAATCGTTTCGACCTTCACCCATAACCTTGAACCACCCTTTATGCCATCGGCATTCGAAACAATTTTCATGTTTTTATCAAGCTTAAACGTAAGCTTGTCGGAGTTGCCCCCTCCTATATATAAATAGTCGTAATTGAATACGGTTTTTAAAGTTTTAAAAACCTTTTGCATCCGTTTGTTCCACTTTTTAAGCCCCTCTTTTTGTATCGCCACCTCGCCGATGTATTTATCGTACGATTTAGTTTTGCCAACAGGCTGGTGCGCAAACTCCAGGTGCGGCAATAAGTCGCCGTCCATTAATAAAGCTGTACCGAAGCCAGTGCCTAAAGTGATAACCAATTCTAATCCCTTGCCGCTAACTACGCCTAATCCCTGCATATCTGCATCATTAACCACGCGGGCTGGTTTGCCTAAAGCACCTTCAAGTTTTTTAACGAAATCAACATCCACCCAAAGATCGGTGCCCAGGTTTGGTGCAGTTTTAACCACGCCATTTTTTATATAACCCGGGAAACCAACTGAAACACGGTCGAATTCAGGAAAATCTTTTACCAGTGTTTTTATAGCTGTAATCACGTTATCCGGACCGGCCGGAACCGGCGTGGGGATTTTTTCATACTTTTTCTGTAGCTCGCCTTTTTCGTTCAGGATGGTCGCCTTAATGTGCGAGCCGCCGATATCAATGGAAAGGATTCTTAACTGCGCTGGAGGATTTTTCATTCGGTGTTCTAGTAGAAAAACATATTATTTGATTATGAACGGCGGTAAATATCAGAATTTAATGGAATTATTTGTTAATAAATAACAGGATAATTATCTGCTAAATAAAGTATGATTGAATAACACTTTGGGTGATCGATTGTGTTTTTTTAATGTGGACAGGCGGCTTTTAGCTGGATTGCAATAGCACATCCGTTTACCACGTTAATCGGCACGACGGGGCGGTTTAGACAGGATGCTGACGTTTCCTGAAATAATTAAGAGCCATATTTTGACCATTGGCCCATAGCAATCCATCAGGTGTTCCAGAGCTGTGTTAAAATTTACCGTGAAAGAAACAAGGGGGAAGGCGAAAGATGATCTAATCTGAAACATTCTTTATGCAATCTGCTGATGTTTTTGCGGAATAGCAAATTTGGGTTGTTGGAGACAAGTCACAGGGGAAAATATCACTTGTTTTTTGCCAGCGTTTTTTATCTTTAGCTAAATTTCTGATAATTCAGTAACATTAGTTTAGCGAAACAGATGCCTGCAAAAACGAAAAGTATATATCGATATCTGCTATTTGGCGCTGGATTTTTGGCTTTTATCTATTATATGGAAACACACACAAATCAATTTCTATGCAATGAGTATAATCAGTATCTTAAAATATCGTTCAATGGAATCGTCATTAAAAAGTTTGTCGACCCAAATGAACATTCGTTCCCATACATCTATATTGGAAATGATAAAAAAAAGAACGACATCGAAAAATTAAGCCTCTTTAATGATACTACTGCTTATAATTATATCCATTTGAATGACACTGTTGTTAAATTTAAAGATGATCCTTGGATATATAAAAAGACTAATTCGAAATTATTAAAGCTTACGTTGATAAACTATGGGTGTATTAACTCAACTCGCTGAGTAGATTTTTCTTTTACAAACTTTGCTATCTTTAACCAAGGTTTATCGCAAATCAATAACTAACGACATGAATTATATATCTAAACTATATTTAAGAGTTAGCCAGCGGGTTCTCACCACTCAAGGCGCTTACGTGGTTGTTTTTATGGGGATGCTGGCTGTCGCTCTGTTTATCATAAGCGCCGTAACCGCCAACCATACTGTTGAAACCTGGGGAAGTTTACTGTCGGGTTTTGCGATTGGGATATTCCTGATTTGCCTGCCAGCGTTGATCAATTATTTTAAACAGTAGGAGACGCAATGCATTGCGTCTTTGCGAGTAGTACAAAACCTTTTGCCCCTGCCAGCAGGCAGGTTTACCCTTCACCTAACCTTCCCTCTAAAATCCTTTCTTCCTTGTAATTCCCGGTTTTCTTGCCCGGCGGTTTTCCGTATTAACAACATCGCCTGCTCCATATTGCCGCGCCATTTTGGCGATGCGCTCTTCCAGTGTTTCGGTGGTGAGCCGCTCGCGGCCCAGGCTGTCGACCATGATCGGGAAGGCAAATGGCGTGGGCCTTTCAATGGTTTTTAGTATGATGGTTTGTGTAACGATGCGCTGCAAGGCCATCCGCAGGCGGAATTCTTCCAACTGGAAAGCCAATGCTTCGTTATAAGCCTGGCGGACCAATAAATTGTCAGGCTCATATTCGCTGAACACCTCGAACAGTAGTGAAGTAGATGCTTGTAAATGCTTGTTTTTTAACTGTTGTCCCGGGTAACCGGTAAAAACCAGTCCGCCGATGTGGGCGATATCTCTGAAACGGCGGCGTGCCATTTCGTTTGCGTTCAGGCTATGCTGGATATCCTCGAGCAGGTTATCGATGGAGAAAAAACTGGCATCTTCCAGCGCCTGTTCGATGGGGATATCTTCATCGGTAAGCAGCTCAAAGCCGTAATCATTCATCGCCAGCGAAAAGCTGGCCGGTTTTATTTTGCTGATGCGATAGGCCAGTAGGGACGCCATACCCTCGTGCACCAGCCGGCCCTCAAAAGGATAAAATATCAAATGGTGCCCTTCGCGGGATTTGAAGGATTCGATCAAAAATTCATTCCGCATGGGCAGGTGTGATAGCTCTGCCTGCAGGTTGAATAGGGGTTTAAGTGCGATCACCTCTTCGTCCGTTTCGATGCCGTGCGCCACCTGGTCGAGTTTATCGCGGAGCATGGCTGACAATTGCGACGACAGAGGCATGCGCCCACCCATCCAGCTGGGTATAATGCCTTTGGTGGCATTCGATTTTTTAACGTATGCCGACATTTCCTTCACCTTAATAAATTCCAGGCTGCGCCCGGCAAACCAAAAGGTGTTGCCCGGTTTTAGTTTGGAGATAAAGGATTCCTCGATGGTGCCCAGGCTGCCGCCGCTCAGCCATTTTACCCGGATGCTGATGTCGCTGGTAATGGTGCCGATGCTTAAACGGTGTCGCATGGCAACCCGCCGGTTGTTTACTTTAAACAAGCCGTTCTCAATCTCGACCTTTAAAAACTCATCGTACTGCGCCAGGGTTTTGCCGCCTGTTGTGATAAAATCCAGCAGCTGGTTAAACTCGCTGCGTTTTATATCCGCGAAAGCGAAGGTGGATTTCACTTCTTTAAACAACTCGTCGGCACCGAAGCCATCCGAAACCGCCAGCGTTACCATGTACTGGATGAGCACATCCATGGTGAGCAGCATGGGGTCGCGGCTTTCAAATATGCCTTCGGCGATGGCCTGTTTCAATGCTGCGCCTTCCAAAAGCTCCATCGAATGGGTCGGTACAAAATAAGCTTTCGATACCGCGCCCGGGTGGTGACCGCTTCGCCCGGCGCGCTGGATAAAGCGGGCTACACCTTTAGGACTGCCAACCTGAACAACGGTATCCACCGGCCGGAAATCCACACCCAAATCAAGACTTGACGTGCAAACCACTACGCGTAGCGCCTCGGCATGCAGGGCCTGCTCCACCCAGTTGCGCAGGTCGTTATCCAGCGAGCCGTGGTGCATAGCCATTACGCCGGCGTACTCGGGGTAATTGTCTAAAATAGCATGATACCAAATCTCCGACTGCGAACGGGTGTTGGTGAAAATGAGCGTGGTTTTGCTTTTGGCCACGATCTTCATTACCTGCGGCAGCAGCTTTAACCCGATATGTCCCGCCCACGAGTAGCTTTCAATATTTTCGGGGATGATGGACTTTATCAGCAGCTTTTTTTCCAGGTTAGCCCGTACCATTTTTATTTGCTCCTGCGGGAAGTCGTTTCCTAACAGCACTTCGGCCGCTTCTTCGAGATTGCCAATGGTAGCGCTGATACCCCAGATGCGGAGTCTTGAGTCGGGAGTCCTGAGTCTGGAGTCCTGAGTCTTAAGTCCTGAGTCAGCTGTATGGTGTTCAACTAGATTTTCCCGACTCAAGACTACAGACTCCCGACTTAAGACTTTCAATCGCGATAGTCCAAGCTCCACCTGTACACCGCGCTTGGTGCCCAGCAACTCGTGCCATTCGTCGATGACCACTACCTGCAGGCTTTGAAATAATTTGGGATATTCCTTTTGGGCCAGCATCAGGTGCAGGCTTTCGGGGGTGGTGAGCAATACTTCGGGCAGTTTCCTTTTTAGTGCCTGTTTTTCGGCAGCGGACGTGTCGCCGGTGCGGGTGGCAATTTTCCAGGGCAGGCCGATCTCGTCGCAAGCCTCCTGCATCGCTTTCCGGATGTCGTTGGTGAGGGCGCGCAACGGTGTTATCCAAAGCATCAGCAGTCCGTTGTTGCTTTTGGTGAGATAGTTATCCGGGTGCTTATTGATAAAGTCAGCCAGGAAGGGCAGGAATAGCGCAAAGGTTTTACCGCTGCCGGTAGGCGCGTTCAGCAAGCCCGAGTAACCGCCCAAGTAGGCGTCCTCCATCTCCTGCTGAAAGGCAAACTGTTTCCAGTTCTTTCGCTTGTACCACTCCCGGATTACCTGCTGCCCTTTTGTTATCATGCCAATAATATACAACGCAAAATGCAATAAGTTGATCAGAAAATATCACCGCAGATACGAGTGGCGTTTAATATACGTCGTCATGTGTTCCGATATCCAATAACAACACGACTTCTAAATCGGAATTGACGAGGTCTTTTTCAATAGTGAAGATTATCCGGCAGTCGTATCCGCACGAACAAGCCAAATAGGACGCTAGTTTTCCACTTAGTTTATGGGTTCGCAATGTGGGGTCAAAAGCATCAAGCTGGAGTTTGAATAACGCCTTGCTTATCGAGTTTTTTAATGTCTGATTTTTGTTTGTAAACTTTTGAAATGATTTTTCAAAAGCCTTTGACAATACCAATTTTCTCTCTATCGGCATTGTATATTTAAAGGCTTTTTAACTTTTCAATCACTTCCTCAGCACTAAGCGGGGGTAGATCGCCCGAATGGTATTCTCTTAAAGTTCTTTTGGCGGTTTTAGCTACCTCACTTCGACGGGCTTCTATTTGCCGCTTTTGGAGTATCTCCAGCAACATCTCCCTTGAAGCATAATCAAGCTGCATAATGTCTTCCAAAGTTGAGTTTATCGTTACCATATCCTGGTTGTATATACAAAAATACAAAATTAAGTCACATGTAAGACTTATCAACTTTCTCAAAGTTTACAAATCTTTTAGCGCAAACTACGATTTATAGAACACTTAACGGGGTTTTGTGGTTATATCAATAACCGCTAACTTATATCCAAATATAACCAGGATGAAAACATTGCTGCTACCTGTTGACTCTTCGGGCATACCCGAAAATGCGCTGAGATACATCGCCGGGTTTGCCGCAGACAGAAACGTTGAACGTATCATTCTTTTAAAAAGCGCATACGTATCGGTTTATGCCGAGCTGCTGCCTTCCGCCGATTTTGTTCAGATGAGTGCCGAAGATATCGGGGATGAGCGCGAAAAAGCGGAACAGCAATTAACGGCGCTGGCAAATAAGTTAACCAGGTTTTTTACTACCCCTATCCCGGTTATTCCGGCTATAAACGAGCTGCCGCTGCTGCAGGCCATCCGCGAGGTGGCCGCTGAAGAGCAGCCCCACATGATGGTGCTTGGCGTCGATAAAACCATGTTTGAAAATGACAGTCATGCCGCGGAACAGATCATCGCGATAGCCAAAACAAGCGCCGTACCTGTGCTCATTGTGCCCGAGTGCGCCAGGTTCGAGAAAATTGAACTGGCGCTAGTGCCCTGCGATTTTGCGGCGATGACGCAGCTTGAGGCGCTGCAGGGTATAAAAGATCGGGAAAAGTGGCTGCACCCGCGGCTGATGGTGTTAAATACCAATTTTAAAAAACAGGTATCCGAAAATGACAGCGTGGTAAACAATGGGCTGGCAGAACTGCTGGCGGATTATGAATATGCTGTTTTCCAGTCGGAAGATAAAGATATTGTGAACGGAATCCTTGGATTTGCCCGTGCACATCACCCGCAATGGATCATTTCGTTGCCCGGCCGGTACAGCTTCTTTTATAATCTTACCCACCGCAGCATTACCAACGCCCTGGCGCTAAATGCGACCAGGCCGGTGCTGATATTGAAGTGATACCTATCATTAATATTTCTCCTTAATTTCATACTTTTAAACCGTTATAAACACTGGCTGCAATTAACCTGTTGCAGTTAATAACTTCGTGATGCATAAATACTGTTTAACACTCGATTTAAAAGACGACCTCGGGCTGATAGCGGAATACGAAAAATATCATACCGATATATGGCCTGAAGTGCGCAAAAGCATAACGGATTCGGGCATTACCGACATGGAGATATACCGGTTTGATACCCGCCTGTTTATGATCATGGAAACGGATGAAAGTTTTAGCTTTGACAGGAAAGTGCAGATGGACGCAGCCAACGGAAAAGTGCAGGAATGGGAAGAGCTGATGTGGAAATTCCAGCAACCGCTCAAAAAAGCGATCAAGGGCGAGAAATGGGTATTGATGAGCAAGATATTCCAGCTGTAAAAACGGGGCGGGAATTTAAGAAGCAGGATGTAAGACGAGAAAGAATAATAACCTTTACTAAAAAAACTATGCTGAAAAAATTACAATTCGCGTTACTGGCTGTGCTTAGCCTGTTCATGTTTACGCCGGTGTTTGCCCAGAAAAAACTGGGGAACGAAACCGATGCCCAAAAGCAAAAACGGATGGAATGGTGGACGGATGCGCGTTTCGGGATGTTTATCCACTGGGGGCTGTACTCCGGCGCGGCGCGGCACGAATGGGTGAAGCACAACGAGCGTCTCACCAACGAGCAATACCAAAAGTATTTCGACCAGTTTAACCCCGACCTGTTCGACCCAACAAAATGGGCGCGCCAGGCAAAAGCTGCGGGCATGAAATACGCGGTGCTTACCACTAAGCACCACGAGGGTTTTTGCCTGTTCGACTCGAAGTACACCGATTACAAGGCCACTAATACCAAAGCCAAGCGCGACCTGGTGCGCGAATATGTGAACGCTTTCAGGGCCCAAGGGTTGAAGATCGGATTTTATTACTCGCTGCTCGACTGGCACCACCCGGATTATACCATGGACGACGCACACCCGTTGATGCAGGTTAACCATAGCGAGGAGGATTACAAACGACTGAACAATGGCCGCGATATGGCAAAATACCGTGAATACATGCGCAACCAGATCACCGAGCTGCTGACCAATTATGGCAAGATTGATATCCTGTGGCTGGACTGGTCGTGGGATAAGGGTGCGAAGCATGGCAAGGGTGCCGACGACTGGGGCTCGGTTGAATTGTTAAAGCTGGTGCGTAAACTGCAGCCCGGTATTATTGTGAACAACCGCCTCGGCTTGTTTGATTATGCCGATGGCGGCGATTTTGCCACACCTGAACAAGTAAGCAGCGCCGAACTGGACAAGTACAAAGGCAAAACTTTTGAAACCTGTCAAACGTTTTCCGGTTCGTGGGGCTATTACCGCGATGAAAACACCTGGAAAACGCACCGGCAATTGCTCGACTTATTGATAACATCAGTAAGCAACGGCGGCAACCTGATATTGAACGTGGGCCCTACCGCCCGCGGCGAATTTGACTACCGGGCTACGCGCGCATTAGACAGTCTGGCGCACTGGACACACGCCAACGGACCATCCATTTACAACTGCACCTACGCCCCGGATAACTACCGGGTACCGGAAGGCACCAAGCTCACCTACAATAAAACAACCGGGCGGGTGTATGTGCAGATATATAATTATCCCAAAAACGGCAAGCTTATTCTTCCCGGTTACAATGGGAAAATTAAATACGCCCAGTTGATAAACGACCATTCGGAAGTAATTTACAAACCGCTAAATACAAACGACCTGGAACTCACCCTGCCGGTTAAAAAGCCGGACTATGAAATTCCCGTGGTTGAACTAACACCAGAAGGTGGAAAATAATCCGAACATACAATATGTTTAAACTAACCGGCAAATCAGCAGTAATTACGGGCGGCGGGAGCGGCATCGGGAAGGCCATTTCCACCCTTTTCGCAAAACAAGGGGCAACAGTACATATTATCGAATTGAATGGTGACGCCGCAAACGAAACGGCTAATGAAATAACCAATGCAAATGGCAATGCAATTAGCCATACCTGCGATGTAAGCAACCAGCAACAGGTGCTGGATGTTTTTGGTAAGATAGGAAAGACCGACATCTTAATAAACAATGCCGGCATCGCGCATATCGGCAGAGCTGACAATACCAGCGAGGTAGATTTCGATCGCATCTATAACGTAAATGTAAAGGGCGCTTACAACTGTTTGTTCGCGGCGATACCGATAATGAAGGCAAATAATGGCGGTGTGATCTTAAACACCGCATCCATAGCCGCGCATGTGGGCATTACCGACCGCTTTGCTTATTCAACCAGTAAGGGTGCTATACATGCCATGACACTGTCGGTTGCCCGCGATTATCTTGGCGATAACATCCGCTGTAACAGCATTTCCCCGGCAAGGGTACATACGCCATTTGTGGATGGCTTTATTGCCAAAAACTATGCAGGCCAGGAAGCTGAGACGTTTGAAAAACTATCCAAAACCCAGCCTATTGGTCGCATGGCCCAACCGGAAGAGATCGCAGCGCTGGCATTGTATCTGTGTTCCGACGAGGCCGGGTTTATCACCGGCACGGATTATCCGATTGACGGCGGATTTATTACTTTGAATAATTAAGAGTTATTTCGGAATGCGAAATGTCGATTTCGGAATCAGTTCTTTACAATTAAATTAAAAAATGAAACTAATACGGTTCGGAGAACCCGCGAACGAGAAAACCGGTGTAATTATAAACGATAGGAAATACGATACCTCGGCTTTTGGCGAGAATTACGGCGAGCATTTTTTTGAAACCGACGGATTGAAACGTTTAGCCGATTTTGTAAAGAGCAATAAACTTTCCGAAATACCGGCCGGTACACGCCTTGGCAGTCCGCTGGCGCGGCCTTCAAAAATCGTTTGTATCGGTTTGAACTATGCCGATCATGCCAAAGAAACCAATGCCACGCCGCCGTCTGAGCCGGTGATATTTATGAAGTCGACCACCGCGATCGTCGGCCCCAATGATAATATCATCATACCCAAAAATTCGCAAAAAACCGACTGGGAAGTGGAATTGGCTGTGGTTATCGGCAAAAAAGCAAGCTACGTAGATGAAGCTAATGCGATGGATCATGTTGCTGGATATGTTTTGCATAATGACGTATCGGAACGCGAGTTCCAGATCGAGCGCGGTGGCACGTGGGATAAAGGCAAGGGATGTGATACATTTGCGCCGCTTGGACCGCTCTTCGCCACGAAAGACGAAATAACCGACCCGCATCACCTGCGCCTGTGGCTCAAAGTGAATGGTAAAATCATGCAGGATGGCACCACGGCTAACTTTATATTCGGCATCCCGCACCTGGTATCGTATACCAGCCAGTTTATGACGCTGTTGCCCGGCGATATTATTTCAACCGGAACGCCAGCAGGCGTCGGCCTGGGTATGAAACCGCCTGTTTACCTCAAACCTGGCGATGTGGTTGAGTTGGGAATAGACGGATTGGGCGAGGCAAGGCAGGAAGTGAAAGCATATAAATAAAAAACAATGAGTAAAAATGCACAATGGTTTTTAATTGAAACCGAGGACGGGTATAAAAATGCTGTTGCAAGATATGAGGAGATTAAGCATACTCCCCCTGGGACAGAACAGCATAAGGAGAAGCTTTTATTGGTACATTTAATTGAAAACTATGAAAATAGTATTTGGAATTTGCCCGAAGTAGACCCGATAAAAATGATTAAGATAAGAATGGATGATTTCGGCTATAAAGCTGCAGACCTGGCATCGGCTTATGGCGACAAAGGAACTGTTAGTAAAGTGTTGCACTACAAAAAGCCACTGTCGTTAGCTATGATTCGCAAGTTTAGTCAGCTTCTGCGGCTGCCCGCCTCGTCTTTGATAAAGGAATATCAAATGGCTGAATAATTATTCTATAGCCTATTTACCCATCGCCCCTCTAAAGGCACTAACATATTTCTCAATATACACATCCTTCGTTTTCGATTTATATTGCATTACAAACCGCGGGTGCTCAAGCGCGATAATATTTTTAAAGAACCGTTCCTTGTCATTTAGCTTGCGCAGGAATTTTTCGTTTTTGCCATTGCCAAAACAAAAACAGGTATCGGTGTAAACGCCCAGGGCGATCTGCTTTTTTATGTTGTCAATAATGGCGTCGTAAACAGCGGCAGTTAGCGCCGGGCTGTCGTAATAATTGTAGTTCACCTCTTTTCCATTTTCTCCCGTAAAGGTGAACCCCAGCGGAAAAATAGAATGAATGTAAAAGTGTTTGTAAAATTCAAACGGTCCGCCGAAAGCGTCGATCACTTCATAAACAAAAACCGACGATGGCTCATGCGTCTCCTTCCCCTCATAATTAATTCCGCACACCGATTTAAGTCGTTTTGAATCCGTGAACGGTATGCCGGTAACACCGCCACCGAACCGGCCCGGGTTAATACCCAGTATCAGGTGTCGTTTTTCATTGTCATTATAAAACTTTTTATAAAACTGCTCCATTATACCCATCACCTCCGGGTTTTCTTTGAACGGGTTCATTATGCGTATACCGGCAGGGAGATTGCCTGTAAAATCAAGGTGTTTATTGAATTCGATTACTTTATCGGCGAAAGTCATTTAACAACTGCTTTTATACAATAAAAAGGCCTTCCGGAATTTCCGGAAGGCCATAAAGTTAAACTATCTTCTTACGGCAACAGCGGCTTGCCGTCAAACGTGGCCGACTTTAATATCTTCTCGGCTACGGTAACGGCTGCCGGAGAAAGGGGTGCGTAGTTAAGATCCTTGCAATATTTTTGACCTTCGTGAATATTCCACCAAAGCAGTTTGGCGACTTTTCCGGCGCGGTCCTGGCTTCTGCCGGCATAGTTTTGTTCCTTATAGATCAGCGCCCAGGTAAACCCGCTGATCGGGTAACCGTCTTTTGCATCAGTATTGCTCAACGAAATCTTTGCATCATCAGGCAGGCTGATATTTCCGGCTGCGCTGGTTGACGCTACGGTAGGCGTAACAAAACTGCCGCTTTTATTTTGCAGGTCGGCAAAGGTCATTTTATTTTGGACCGCATAGGCCAATTCAATATATCCTACTGCACCCGGTGTTTGCTTGATCAGCCCGGCAACGCCCTCGTTGCCTTTGCCACCGATGCCGGCTGGCCAGTTAATTGCCGAGCCTTTTCCCGGTTTGGTGTTCCATTCGGGGCTAACTTTTGATAAATAAGTGGTAAAAATATTGGTTGTACCGCTGCCGTCCGAGCGGTGGGCAATAAAAACGGCCGTTGATGGCAATGCAATACCCGGGTTGATTTTTGCTATTTGCGGGTCGTTCCACTTGGTGATCTTGCCTAAAAATAAATTAACCAATACATCGGGTGTTAATTTTAGCGTGCCTTTCAATTCCGGCAGGTTATAGCTGATAACCACCGCGCCGGCACACATTGGGATATGCAGCACATCCGCACCCATTTTCTTTGCCTGGTCGTCATTCAACGGTGCATCTGAATCACCGAAATCAATGGTTTTATTGGTAAGCTGCAAGATACCTCCGCCCGAGCCTATCGACTGGTAATTTACATGTACGCCGGTTGCCTTGTCGTATTCGGCAAATAGCTTCGAAAACAGCGGATAAACAAAAGTACTGCCAGCGCCCAATAAGGTGTTGGAATCGGAATTTGAAACAGCCGAAGGTTTTTTTGTGCTATCGGTTGCCGATTGGCTACCATTACCGCCGCAGCCCGATAGGATTGCCGCGGAAAATAGCGCGGCCGTCAAAATAAGCTTATTCATCATTTAAAGTTTTAAGTGTTTAACTGGTTTTGTAGGTGTTAACAGCTAAAGTGGTGATTTAGTGTTATAATATTGTATTTTATTATGCACACGTGTGCTGATAATTATGCACGCATAGTAATTTTTCGCCCACTATTGCCCATACTGTCACCTCTATTTATGCTTTTTATAAGATAGAATAAGAAATGATAAAATAGCGTACAAACCGATAAAAATTATCAACTATAATAATTTTTTATCCATTATATTAACAATAATAAAATTTTGAATTGCCGCCTCATTGACAGCTTGTTCAATGATTTTTAACGATTAATTGTTTTGGCATTGATTTGGCTTGATTAACACGAGAAGCACCCGGGAATACAGGCAACTGGAATATACCGTTTGCCGTATTATTTATAACCAATTTGCACCTCAGTATTTGTTTACTCATTTGTATAGAAATCATGCTTATAGACATATTAAAGATCAGTTCCTTATTGGCAGCCCTGGTTGTTCCTTTGTTTTTTCCTGTTAAGAAAATTAACATGGTACGGTTACCAAAAAATCATAATGATACTTCCGATGCTCATTATGCCGTAAATGTGCATGGCATGCTTGAAGAGATCCATCATGACAACATATCCAGCCACGAGCTGAATTAAAAAAATAAAACAGGGGCTTTATCCCATTATTTTAACAACGTTATCCCGGTTAGTCATTCTTCCGGGATATTTTTTTGCCCCTTTTTGGCGATGTCCGGCGCAAAACCAGTCACGATTTCCGGTTTAAAATTTAATTCCTTAAACTTGACTCCGCCTTCCGGCATATCGTTATCTCCATTATTAAAAAAATCCAAATGAATATTAACAAAACACTGGTTTTCCTTTCCCTGCTATTCGGCATATCGATAAAAACAGTTTTTGCACAGCAAAATGATATCCCGCAAAAGGTTGACGCTTTACTAAAAAAAATGACCCTGGCCGAGAAGATCGGTCAGCTTAATCAATATAACGGCGATTGGGAAGCAACCGGCCCGGTTACAAAAGATTTGGGCAATAAACTTGACGCCATAAAGCGCGGCGAAGTAGGCTCGATATTAAACATCGTGGGTGTAAAACATACCCGGGTTTTCCAGGAAGCGGCTATGCAATCGCGGTTAAAAATCCCTTTGTTGTTTGGACAGGATGTTATTCATGGGTACAGTGTAACTTTCCCTATCCCATTGGCCGAGGCTGCGAGCTGGGACCTGCCTGCTATAGAGCGGTCGGCGCGCATAGCAGCTACTGAAGCTGCTGCAGGTGGCGTACACTGGACGTTTGCGCCAATGGTTGACATTGCCCGCGACCCACGCTGGGGACGTGTAATGGAGGGTGCCGGAGAAGATCCTTATTTAGGATCATTAATAGCAACCGCCCGTGTTAAAGGTTTCCAGGGCAAAGGCCTCGGTAGCCTTGACGCCGTTATGGCCTGCGCAAAGCATTTCACTGCTTATGGCGCTGCAACCGGTGGCCGCGATTATAACAGCGTAGACATGAGCCTGCGGACATTGTGGGAAATTTACCTGCCGCCTTTTAAAGCGGCCCTTGACGCCGGAGCAGCCACGTTCATGAACTCGTTTAATGACTTGAACGGCATCCCGGCAACGGGAAACCGCTACCTGCAGCGCGATATTTTAAAAGGCAAGTGGGGTTTCAAAGGCTTTGTAGTAAGCGATTGGGGCTCGATAGGCGAAATGATAAACCACGGTTATGTTAAAGATAATTATGAAGCCGCCGAGGTAGCTATAAACGCCGGTAGCGACATGGACATGGAAAGCCGCAGCTACATCCGTAACCTGGCTAAACTGGTAGCCGACAAGAAGGTGTCAGTAGCGGTAATAGACGAAGCCGTACGACGCATACTGACAAAAAAATTCGAGCTCGGCCTATTTGACGACGCTTTCCGCTTTAGCAATGCCGATCGCGAAAAGCAGGTGATCAATACAAAAGAAAATGTTGAGGCCGCCAGGGATATCGCCCGCAAAAGCATTGTGCTGTTAAAAAACGAGCATCAGTTGCTGCCTTTGTCAAGGGATTTAAACTCAATTGCAGTAATTGGTCCGCTCGCTAAATTGAAAAAGGAAATGAAAGGCTTTTGGTCGATGGATGTGGGTGACGAGAAAGAGATCGTTTCGTTATACGAAGGCCTGCAGAACCAGGTTGGCAAAACCAAATTACTATATGCAAAGGGGTGCGACATCACCGATACCAGTCGTGCCGGTTTTAACGAGGCTTATAAAACCGCCATGCAGGCGGATGTAGTGGTAATGGCCATGGGCGAACGTTCAGATATGACAGGCGAGGCAAAAAGCCGGTCGGACATTCATTTGCCAGGTGTACAGGAAGAGTTGATAAAAGCAGTAATGGCTACCGGCAAACCGGTAGTGGTATTGCTGATGGCGGGCCGCCCGATGGTATTTAACTGGACAGCCGACCACGTGCCTGCTATTCTATATACGTGGTGGCTGGGCAACCAGGCCGGGAATGCCATTACCGATGTGTTGTATGGCAATTATAACCCTGGTGCTAAATTGCCGATAACCTTCCCGCGTACCGAAGGCCAGATACCTATTTATTACAACCATTTTAATACCGGCCGCCCGGCACGAAACGATAACGATGTGAACTATACTTCGGCTTATATTGATTTGCCGAATAGCCCGAAATTTGCTTTCGGTCATGGTTTAAGCTATACCAACTTTACATACAGTAACCTGCGGTTTAGTAAAAAATCGATGCTTAAAAACGAAGCCATAAATGTTTCGTTCGACCTTCAAAACACGGGTAAATATGCCGGGGAGGAAGTAGCACAGCTTTATCTGCGTGATATGGTATCGCAACCCCTGAGGCCAATTAAAGAGTTAAAAGGTTTTCAAAAACTAATGCTGCAACCTGGCGAAACCAAAACCGTAACTTTTACCATCGATAAAGAAAAGCTGGCATTTTATAACGATAAGCTGGAACGGATTACCCAGCCCGGCGAATTCAACCTGATGATAGGCAGCGCGTCTGACGATATCAGGCTACAGGATAAATTTGTGCTGGCCAATTAATTTGAGGACATGCAGTTATTAACCTTTAAAAATTACGACGAAATGAGCCGCGCAGCGGCCGACCGCGTTGTTGAACAAGTTCAGCAAAAACCCGGCTCGTTGCTGTGTTTCCCTTCCGGCGATTCACCTGTTGGCGTGTTTAATTATTTGGTGAAATATGCCGGCGAAGGAAAAGTAGACTTTGGTAAATGCCATTTTGTTGGTTTGGATGAATGGGTAGGCATGGGCAAGGATGATGAAGGCAGTTGTACACACTCGCTATACGAAAGCTTTTTTAGCAAACTGAACATCGCTCCCGGCCACATACGTTTTTTTGATGCACGCGCCGCCGATCTTGACGCATCATGCAAAGCGATGGATGATTTTATTCAAAAGGAAGGGCCGCTTGATGTGATGATGGTGGGCATCGGCATGAACGGACATATCGGCCTGAACGAGCCCGGAACAGATTTCAATCTGCACTCGCACCATTCCCCGCTGGCGCCAACAACAATTACTGTAGGACAAAAATATTTTAAACAGCAAACCGAATTGCGCGAAGGCATTACGCTTGGTCTGAAGCATTTGCAGGAAGCAAGCCTGCCGATCCTGTTAGCCTCGGGGCGGAAAAAAGCTGATATAGTAAAACAGGCCCTTGAGGGGCCTGTCACTGATCAGTTGCCCGCCTCCATTTTTCAAAACCTGGAATCAGGTTTGGTATTTTTGGATGAAGACGCCGCTTCGGAATTGAATTATCTTACATAAAGCTCACCTGGCCCTATTTATTGCATCTAGTTTCGTCGCCTCCTTGTTAACCGCTGGCGCAGCTCGGCAATAGGCATCGTTATCATACGGCCGATCGGCTGTTTTCCCCTATAGGTAATTACACGCAACTGGTTAGCATCCTTTGGCACTACAAGCGGTTCGGTATATTTAGGGTAAAACCTATCCGGGTACGAGTTGTCAAAGCTATAATAAGTATCCAACCCCGGAACCTCGTTCGTCAGCGACACCGTTATCAGGCTATCCGCCCCCATGCTGGGCTCAAAGTCGGGGTCATACATGCTCGGCGCGTATTTTACTTCAGCCTCATCCAGTCGTCCAAATTGTTTTTCAACCTTCGGATAAAAATTGCTCCAGCTTTTATTCGCCTTCGGCGACCAAACGTCCTCGGCTATAGCCATGCCCCGCGGCCATGTCATATATTCAGCCTGCCGGATGTTGTATACCTGTTCGGTCCATAGGTTGGCCTGCCCGCCCAGGATCAGTTTAGACTCCACACTATCAGGTACCGGCTCAAACTGGTACGATTTGCTTAAACGCAATGTGGCATACACATGGGGTTCCATTACACGGTCGCTTTGCATATAGTCGAGGTAAGCAAATGTAGTTGGGCTCATAACTACCTCGTGCCCGGCCTTAGCCGCTGTTATACCGCCTTTCATTCCCCGCCAGCTCATTACCGCGGCATCAGGGCCTAAACCCCCTTCTATGATCTCATCCCAGCCCATAAACTTCTTACCCTTTGATTCTACTATTTTTTCCAAACGCTTTTCGAAGTAGCTTTGCACTTCCTCCATCGTTTTCAAATTCTCTTTTTGCATAAGCGCTTTCACTGAGTCGCTTTTTTCCCAGAAGTTTTTTGCGCACTCATCGCCGCCCATATGTACATAACCAAAAGGGAAAAGCTGGGCCACTTCGGTTAATACTTTATCTAAAAAAACATATACGTTTTCGTTGGCCGGGCACAGTGTATTGTCAACCAGCGCGGTAAGCCCGCCG
>JACXTT010000271.1_pt1 | contig 85129 bp, 71 predicted proteins | sample 9270951 | NCBI WGS metagenome assembly JACXTT01 (sample SAMN15532306, study PRJNA645909) | rock metagenome | isolation source: weathered quartz diorite | place: Puerto Rico | collected 2017-06-21 | reverse complement strand
CGTGATGACGCGCGCCGCGGCTTCGTATCCGCGCTGGAACACTATCAAGTTCGTGAACTCGTGCGCGATATCCACCGTCGATGACTCGAGCGCTCCGGAGAGCACGTTCCCGCGCCCGCCCGTGTTTGCCGTGCCAACCGCCGGAGTGGCTGTTTCGGCGCTGAGCTGAAAGTTGTTGTTGCCCACCGCCGTCAGCGATTCCGGGTTGCGGATCGAGGCCAGCGCCAGTTGCGCCACCGCCACCTGCTGGCCGTTTGAAAATTGCGCCAGGATCTCCCCACCGGCGCTCAAAGAGACGTGTGTTAGCTGCGCGGCCGCGACGCCGTCCTGACTTTCAGTAGAGACGGCCGTCGGCGACGCAAACTGCGTGACGCGCGCGGTCAGGTCCGGATTATAAAGCGACCAGTTGATGTTCAGATCAGCCGCGCCGTCCGTCATGCCGGCAACTTTGATGGGCACGACTCCCTTGGCGGCCGCCGGATCGGTCAATATGCCGTCGGTACCGAACGTTAGAGTGCCGGCCGCGCTCGTGATGGGAAATGGCGCGCCCGCCGTGCCGGTCTTAACATCGTCACCCGGAATGGTGACGGCGTAACTCCATGCGTTGGCGGCCGTCTTGGTGAATGTGAACGTCAGAACGTGCGTGTTTCCGAGCGAGTCCACTACTTGAACCGGCGTCGAAAAGCTGCCGCTTGCCGCGCCTACGGTGCCTGAGGCGTCGAGATTGACATCGATCGATGTGTTGGCGGTCGCCGCCGGAGCCCGGAGCGTGCCCGCTGGAATGACAATATCGGAAATGCTGCCGTTGGTATCCAGCACGCCGTTGGTCTGCGTCCAGCCCTGAACTTTTTCGCCCGTCGCCGTGACCAGATTCCCATTCGCGTCTACTTGAAAATTGCCCGCGCGCGTGTATTCGGTGGCGCCCGACGAAGGATCGCGCACCACGAAGAAGCCGTCACCCTGAATCGCGCCGTCCAGCGCGCCGTTGGTGGTCTGAATCGAGCCCTGCGTGAACTGGTGCACCACTGTTGGTTTTCCCGTCCCCAGCCCTACCGAAGAACCGCTGCCCAGGCCCAGAGACTGCGCCACCAGATCGTAAAACGAGACCACGCTGGCTTTGTAGCCGGTGGTGTTCAGGTTCGCGAGATTGGTGCCCACCGCGTCCACCCCCACTTCGTTGGCCGCCAGTGCCGTAAGAGCTGCTGAAAATGAAGTAAACATTTCTGATGTCCCTCGTTCCTATAAATTACGGCGTTGCGGGCGTACCGCTCGATGAACTGCCGCCGCTCTTCGACGAATTTCCTGCATCCACCACCAGTTGTTGCACCCCGGAATTGATATTGATCATCTGCTCCAGCTGGCTGAACTGAGCCAGTTGCGTCAGGAACTGCGTCCCGTCCTGCGGGTTCATCGGGTCTTGATTCTTGACCTGAGTCACCAGCAGCGTTAGAAAGGTCTGCTCGTTCACCGGCGGCCCGCTGCCCACGGAGGTAGTTGGGGGTGGCGTCGTCGCGGCCGTGAAGGGACTCGATGCTAACGGGTTGCTGATGGTTGCCATGCTTTGTCGCTCCTTTTGAGATTGGATTCCAGTTCGCTCACCCACTTCGGGGTTTGTCCGCCACGTTCCTGCTGATCGCGCGCATTCTCCTGGTGGCCCGTGCCGCTTCCCGATCCGCCGCCGCTCTGCTGCTGGCCGCCGCGTGACGAGGAGTCGTGGCTTTGATCGTGCGAGTTTGAGGCGTTGCCGCCCGCCGGCTGCCAGGTCTCGGCTCGATAGCCGCTGGTCTCCAGGCGGCCTACCAGGTCCGAAAGCCCATCGCGTAGCCCGCGCGTCAGGCCCGCATCCGGCGTCCGCACCGAAACGTGCAGTTCTCCGGCTCTCTCGCTGAGGCGAACCTGCACCGATCCCTGATCCTTGTCCGTGAGGCGCAGCGAAATGTCCCGTACGCTCTCGGTTGCGCGCTCCTCGCTCTGCGGCTCCATGAGCTGCGGGGCTTCGCTCTCGGCGGGTTTCTCTGCTTTCGCGTCCCGCGAACTTGCCGGCGTCGTCGATGCGCTAGCCGTTCCGGGCAGGCCGGGGGTTGCGTTTTGCGCCGTAGCCGCGCCGTGCGCTTCCGCCGCTGGCAAGGCTGATATCGCCGCCGGATTCGCCGCTGTAGCGGCTGCTCGCAAGCCACTCGATGCCGGAACCACCTGTTGGGCTGCGGTCGCCGGAGGTGCCGGGGCCTGCGGATTCGCAGCCGGCTGGTTATCCGGCTCCTGCTGGGAAGCCGTGGCGGCCGCTGAAGCCGCACTCGTATCCTGATGCGCAGGCGCTGCGCCATGCGAATCGGCGTGGGCGCCGCTGCCAAACTGGCCGCCCGAAGCCTCTGCCTCGAATCGGGATGCCGCGATGGTCGCGTCTGCGCCACGCAATGCTAGCGCCGCCGGCTGCCCGGGCCGTTCCGCAATCCGCGCGGCAAATGCCACCTCGCCGCTTTCTGTTGTCTTCACCGGCGCGGCCGTCTGTCCTGAACTTGTACTCGCGGCTGTCGCTATCGGCTCTCTTGTGATTGCAAACGACGGGTCCGGTCTTTCGTTGATCTGATCCGGCGACCCGGCTTTGGCTGGCGCGGTTGATACGGCGCCATCCGCCGGCTGGAGGCTGGCCGCCTGGGTCTCCGGTAACGGGTTGGCCGTCATTCCCGGCAGGACCACGGTCTGGGACATCTTGGAGGATGGCCCGTCCGGCTGGCTCGTGGTGTTTCCGGGTTCCTGCGCCGCCGCTGGCGCGGCCTTCGGCAAGACGTCGCTCAGGACCGCCAGAAACGGCCTCACCGGCTCCGTGTCCTGGCCTGAACCGTTGGCACTCTCCTGAGATCCGGGGTTCGCGCGCCCGGTCTCCTCGTGCCTCTTCGCATGCACACGCCGGTCATGCCTGGGACGCGGCTCGCGGTGCGCGATGTCTGGATGGCCGGCGCCCTCATGAGTACTGTCATAGCGCCGCGCGCTGCTTGGTATGCCGGTCGGGTGCTCCTGTGTGTCGGTCTGCTTCTGCTGCTCGGGTTGCCGCGGCGCCGGCGTTGGGGCCGGAGTTTGGATGGTGTTGGGATTCTCGAGCTGATCGGTGCGCCAGGTGGCGGAAGAGAGAAAGGCGCTGGAGATGAGCACGCCGGCTAAGCTGCAGTTACCCAGCCAGTCAGATACCTTAGATTTTCAGCGATTTACCCTAAGCGCACCTGTCAAAATCCTGACTTTTGCCGCTGTTTGGCAAAATCTTGACGGCCCGCCAGACTTCTGCTGATCCACTTATCGGCGGAACCGCCTTGATTTTGTAGGGTCTTTTTTCTCCGCCCGCTTCGGTCCCCCATTTGCACCCCACGATTCCCGGAAGAATCCCATGGACGCCCTCTCTATCGCCGCCGCTAGTGGCCTCCGCTCTCGCATGGAGACCCTCGACATGCTGGCCAACAACCTAGCCAATAGCACCACCGGCGGCTTCAAGCTCGATCGCGAATTCTACAGCCTCTATGTCTCTTCCGAGGCCCAGGCTTCTTCCCCCGACCCCACTACCGTCCCGGTCATCGAAAAGCAGTGGACGGACTTTTCACAAGGTCTGCTCGTAAACACCGGCAACAACCTCGACGTGGCCCTTTCCGGCAAAGGCTTCTTCACCGCCACCGCCCCCTCCGGACCTCTCTATACGCGCAATGGCAGCTTCCGCCTCTCGCCCGCGGGCGTACTCATGACCGCAGAGGGCTATCCCCTGGTTACCCCGGAGGGAAAGAAGATTCAGGCGCCATCGTCCAGCGCTCTCGAAATAACGCCGGATGGCGAGGTCCTGCAGGACGGCCAGAACCTCGGAAAACTACACCTGGTCGATTTCCCCGAAAACACCGCCATCGTCAAGCAGGGGAACAACTATTTCCATCTCGCCGACAGCCGCATCAAAGCCACCCCCGTCACCACCGCGCGCGTCGAGCAGGGCAAAATCGAAAACTCGAACGTCTCGCCCGCCGAAACCGCCGTCCGTCTGGTCAGCGTGATGCGCCAATTTGAAATGCTGCAGAAGGCGGTATCGCTCGGATCCGACATGAACCGCCGTGCTGTGGAGGAAGTCGCGAAAGTAGGCTCGTGATGCAGACGAAACAGGAGATCCCATGACAACACCCATACAACCCGGCCTTCAGCCCACGGAAACGCTTCCCGCACAGGCACCGGCCCAGCCATCGAAGGTGGACGCATTTCAGCAGTGGTTTGCCCACGCCATGGTACCGGCCTCGGCGCCATCGCCATCCCCTGAAACAGCACCCGCCCCCGCATCCAGCCAGGCGCCTGCGCCAAAGTATGAAACCGCAGTAACCGGCTTCAATCCCAACGGTTCCGAGAACATCTATAACCCAGGGCAGTTCGCCACCCTCGACACCGCCCAGTCTGTGGCCAAACTCGTCGGCGGCCAGGCACAGGAGGACCAGCTCGGTGGGCCCTACACGCGCACCGCGCCGGAACGCGTGATCGTCGGCGCCGGCCAAAACATGCTGAATGCGGGCCTCGTCGCCGACCTCTTTAGCAAGTACGGTGACGCGCCCGGCAGTTTCGCGTGGCAAGTCATTGACAGCGATCTCGGCAAAACTCAGGCTTAAGGAGACACTATGATCCGCGCCCTCTATAGCGCCGCCAGCGGTATGACGGCCCAGCAGCTCAACGTCGACAACATCGCCAACAACCTGGCCAACGCCAATACCACCGGTTACAAAGTCCGAAAGGCCCAGTTTCAGGATCTCCTCTATCAGAACATGACCCAGCCCGGAACCTCGGCGGGACAGCAGACCGTTGTGCCCGCCGGCCTCCAGCTCGGTCTCGGCACGCGCGCTTCATCCAATGAAATTGTCTTCACCCAGGGAGATTTCTCCCAAACCAACAACCCGCTCGATGTCGTGATTCAGGGCCAGGGCTTTTTCCAGGTGCGCCGGCCCACCGGTGAGCTCGCCTACACGCGCGGCGGCGGCTTCCAATTGGACCGCAACGGCAATCTGGTTACTTCCGACGGCGATCCTGTCGAGCCGCAGATCACCATCCCCTCTCAGGCCCAGGCCGTCACCATCGCACCCGACGGTACCGTCAGCTTCACGCAGGCGGGCCAGACCTCGGCCCAGCTCGCCGGCCAGATCCAGCTCGCCTTGTTCCAGAATCCGGCGGGTCTCAACAGCATCGGCCGCAACCTCTATCTTCCAACCGACGCGTCCGGCGACCCCATCGTCGCCAATCCCGGCGGGCAGGAAGGTCTCGGCACCTTGATGCAGGGTTATACCGAGCAGTCCAACGTCAGCGTGGTCGAAGAGTTCATCAACCTGATCGTGGCGCAGCGCGCTTACGAAGCCAATTCCAAGGTAGTCAAGGCAGCCGACGAGATGTACCAGCAGATCAACAATCTCCAGCAATGACCCGTCTGGTCCGATTCTTGATCGCGCTGCTCCTGGCCGCCCGGTTCGCGCCCGCGGCCTCGGGCTGCGTTGCCATCGAAGGCGAACGCGTCCTCGCGCGCGATCTGGCGCAGACCGTGCCTGCCTTCACCACCGTGCCGGCCGATACGCAAGTCGGTTTCGCCCCTGTGCCCGGCGTCAGGCGCTTCTTTCATACGCCCGAGTTGCAAAGGCTGGCCGCACGCTACAACGTCACGCTTCCTCCGGACGCAGAAGTCTGCATCGAGCGCGTCCTCGAGCCGTTGCGCCCGGATGCGGTAGTCGAAGCCATGAAGAAGGCGCTCGGCGCCCCCGAAGCCCGCATTGACGTCGTCGAGCTGAGCCGCTTCCCGGTGCCCCGCGGGGAAATCGAATTCGCGCGTTCAGCCCTGCCTCCAGCCGCCCCCACGCCCGTTATCTGGCGAGGCCTGGTCCGCTACGCTGGTGGCCGCCGCTTCGCCATCTGGGCGCGCGTCAAAGTGCGCGTACCCGCAACACAGATCGTAGCGGTTGAAAATCTGCGCGCCGGCCAGCCTGTCGCCGCCGGCCAGGTGAAGCTGGAAAAGTGCGAGCTGTATCCGGCGGCCACGCCCGATCCTCCGTCGCTCGACATGATCGTGGGCCATATCCCGCGCAACCCCATAGCCGCCGGAGCCGCTGTGACGCTGGATCTGCTGGATGCTCCCAAGGAAGTCGAACGCGGCGACGTCGTCCAGGTCGAAGTGCGCAGCGGCTCTGCCCGTCTGGCCCTCGAAGGCCGCGCGCAAACTGCCGGAAGCCGCGGCCAGGCAATCTCCATTCGCAATCTGGCTACAGGAAAAAGTTTTTCCGCCCGCGTCGTCGATAAAGACCGGGTGTTGCTCAACGCCGCCCTACCTCGGACGGCAAAGGACACAAGCAAATGAAACCTGTTCGCCATCTATTCTTGGCGCTATTGGTGGTGGTAGCTTCGCTTCCCTGCTCCGCCGGAATCCCCAAGCTGATCAAGAGCGATAAACCGCCCGAGCCGTCTGCACTCGACCGCTACATTCAGGAGGCCTTGCGCGGCGCTCCGGCCAGCCCGGCCGCCTCTCCTGGTTCCATCTGGACGCCTGCCTCGCGCCTGACCGATCTCGGCGGCGACGTACGCGCCAGCCAGGTCGATGACATGATCACGGTGCTGGTTGCCGAGCATGCGTCTGCCGTCGCCACTGGTGTGACTAAAACCTCGCGCCAGTCCAGCCTGAACAGCTCCATCACGGGCCTCGCCGGAATAACCAAAGCTACCGGTCCCTGGGCCAATCTCGCCAATCTCGGCACCACCAACAAGCTCGATGGCGAAGGCTCCACTACCCGCTCGACGGACCTCACCACCACCCTGGCCGCGCGCGTTACCCGGGTGCTGCCCAACGGATATCTAGTGATCGAAGGCGTCAAAGAACTGCAGGTAAATTCCGAACGCCAGAGCGTTGTGGTGCGCGGCGTCGTGCGCCCGGCAGATCTCAGTCCCGGCAATGTCGTGCTGTCCAGCCACGTCGCACAACTCGAGGTTCACATCAACGGCAAAGGCGTGGTGAATGACGCCGCGCGCCGGCCCAACGTCCTCTACCGCATCTTGCTCGGGATACTGCCCTTCTGAATTGGATTATGGCGCGATCCACTCCACTGTTCTGTCTGGTGCTGGCATTACTCGGCGCGAATCCCGCGCCTGCGGCCGCGCGCCTCAAGGAACTGGTCTCGTTTGAAGGCATGCGCGACAACCAGCTCATCGGCTACGGGCTGGTCGTGGGCCTCGCCGGAACCGGCGACCGCAAGCAGACCATCCTCTCCGCCCAAAGTCTGAGCAATATGCTGGAACGCATGGGTCTCACCGTCGATCCCAACGCCATCACCGTGAAGAACACCGCGGCCGTAATGGTGACCGCCACGCTGCCGCCCTTCGCGCAACCCGGTACCCATATCGATGCCACCGCCGCCGCCATCGGCGACACCGCGACTCTGCAAGGCGGCCTGCTGCTGCTCACGAGTCTCCGCGGTACCGATGGCCAGGTCTATGCCGTGGCGCAGGGACCCGTCGTCACCGGAGGCTTCACCGCGGGCCGCGCCGCCAATAGTCAGAGCGTGAACCATCCGACCGTGGGCCGCGTCCCCTCGGGCGCCATCGTCGAGCGGCCTGCGCCTTTCGTAAACCCGAATGGCCACGTACGCCTGCAGCTGCACGACGCCGATTTCACTACTTCCGCCCGAATCGCCGACGCCGTCAACCGCAAGTTCGCCGCCGGCGGCGCCTCGATCGCGCATGCCGAAAATTCCGCCCTGGTCAGCGTCGCGATACCGACCGATTACTCGGCGCGCTCCACCGAATTCCTCTCCGAGCTGGAGAAAGTCACGGTCGATGCCGATCGTCCCGCCCGCGTCGTTATCAACGAACGTACCGGCACCATTGTGATGGGCGGCGAAGTCCACATCTCGCCGGTGGCCATCGTGCACGGCAACCTGACGGTCCAGGTCCAGACTACGTTCGCCGTTTCCCAGCCCGCGCCCCTGTCCTCTGGCGGTAAGACCGAGGTGGTGCCTGAGGTGACCGTTGGCGCCAAGGAAGAAAAGGCGCGCAATGTGGTCTTGAAACAGGGCGCAACTATCGAAGAACTGGTCCGCGCGCTCTCCGCCATCGGTTCCACGCCGCGCGACATTATCGCCATTCTCCAGAATCTGCGCGCCGCCGGAGCCCTCGAAGCCGAACTGGAGGTTATCTGATGTCCACCGTCGCCAATGTTTCCGTTCCCCCGGCGCCCAGCGCCCCAGACACCCGCAACGACCCTGGCAAGATCGAAAATGCGGCCAAACAGTTCGAATCCCTGTTAATCGGCCAGATCCTGAAGTCCATGCACGAGGAAGGCTCGGGGGGTTGGATGGGCACGGGCGACGACGCGTCGGCTCAGTCAGCAATGGGCCTGGCCGAAGAGCAGTTCGCCCAGGCCCTGTCTTCCCGCGGCGGATTGGGACTCTCCCGGCTCATCGTTCAGGGCCTGACAACTCAGTCCGCAGCCGGACCGGATAACGTTACCCGGCCTACAAAACCCTGATATCTTTCTGAATAGCCAAAAGTATTCCTAGAACTCGTCTGATTCCGGACGATAAGATAATTGGAAGTTGCTTATGCGTATCGAGCCCAGCGGAAAAGGAGCCCCAGTTGGAAAGTCAGCACCGGCCAAACCCGATGCCCCCGCCCCTCATCCGGCACCGGCAGGCGCGGATCACGTGGTGCTCTCGTCGCTCTCGCAGGCAGCCGGCGGGCTCGCCCCAGGCCGTCTCGAGCAAATCCAGGCCGAAGTCAGCTCCGGGAAATACCAGCCGGACGCCGCCGAGGTCAGCCACAGCATCGTCAACTTCTACCTGATCCCCCTGAAGTAGCTACCTGCCTTTTGCCTTTTGCCTTTTGCCTTTTGCCTTGGTCTTGTTCTTCAGGCGTCCGCCGCCACCATCTGCCCCCGCTCCGATGTCTCCGGCAACTCGACCCGCTCCCAGGCCTCCGCCATCGTCGCCAGCAGGCCCGCTACCTCCGCCAGGGGCGCATCCGACTGCTCGGCATGGGCGGCGAGCAGCCGGCGTCCGATATAGTCATATAGTTCGCGGAGGCTGCGGGCCAAGGCTGGCGCGCTCGTGGGCATGAGGGAGAGGGTTAGCTCGCGAATGATGCCGTCGGCTTTCGCGACCGCCTTCGACCGTCCCGGTATGTCCTTTGCCGCCAGGCACGCGCGCGCGTCGCCAACCGCGTCGAGCGCCCCCCGGTACAGAATCCGGACGAGTTCGACGGGCTCCGCCGTCAAGATGCTGGCTTCGAGGTAGGCACTGTAACGGTCCGTCGGCATCAGATGCTCCTGCCTACCATATCGGCCCGAATCAAGCCTTTTGTCGCGCGAGCCCGCGTCCGCAGGCCGCACACTATCTATCCGGAATGGGCGAGATCTTCCGCCATCCGCAATACATATTCCGGCGGGATCTGCGTGACGAGTTCCTTAGTAGTCCGATCGACAATGCGGATCACCGGCAACCGCGATGCGCGATCCACCTGAAAAGTGATCTCGTTTTGATCGCCGAATGCGGCGGCGGTGTTGAGGGTCCTCACGGCCTGCAGCAGGTCGCGATTTGCCGCGGCTTGCTCCGGCGGGATCGGTGCCGGAGTCGCCGCGAGGGTGGGTGCTGATCCATTCGCTCCCGTGATCTCCATAGCAGCCTCTTTTCGGGAGCCGCTGGGCTCCCTCAATAGGACTCTTCGGCCCCGGTTCGGATTTTTTTACGGGTCTTTCTAAAGATTTTTCAGACGCGGTCGATTTCTACCAACAGATGAGGTCTCTGCGCGCCTGTAGGCTAATGGTTAGTATCCTGCTAGTGCCATTGGTAAACAGAGCCGGTCAGGCCGCAAAAGTCGTCGATCCCCCGCCCAGTCCGCAGAACAGCGCCGCTTCCAAGGCCACTATGGAGAATCTGGCCCAAAAGCAGCGCGAGGCGACTCTGGCCGCCATGCAAGCCTCTGTGGACAAACAGCATGCGTCGGTCTCGACGGGAATCGCCGGTTCGATTGGCAAGCAGGCGAAAGCTCCAAGCCCTTCGTTCTTCAGTTTGCCTCCCTTGGCTCCGCCGCCGGCAAACGCCGCCACATCTTTTACGATGCCCGAAGCTACCATCGCCGACGTAGACTGTCTGCCCGTGCCCGATGCCCAAATCGCCCCCGTTCTTCTCGACGCGGCTCAGCGCGAAGGCCTCGAGCCCAAATTGCTGACGGCGGTGATCCAGCAGGAGTCCGCCTTCCGCCCCTGCGCCATTTCCCAGAAGGGTGCACAAGGGCTCATGCAGCTCATGCCCGACACCGCCGGCCGGCTCGGCGTCAAGGATCCCTTCGACACTAAACAGAACGTCGATGCCGGCGCCAAATACCTCAAAGAACTGTTGACGCGTTACAGTGGCAACCTGGGGCTAGCCCTCGGGGCCTACAACGCCGGTCCCAATAAGGTCGACGAAGCCGGCGGCATTCCGGCCATCCCCGAGACAACCAACTACGTCAACGAAATCCTCGGCAGACTCGGTCTGCAGCCTCCCCCGGCCGTCCCACCCGTACCTCCCGACCCGTCAAAGTAAGTCAGCCGCGCTCTCCATCACGGGGTGTCGGCCCGGCTCGCACTCCGTTGCTACACTAACGAACTAACGTGACCACCGCTCTGTTCCTGCTTACCGCACTCCTGGCTGCCGAGCCGCACAAGGCTGTTGAGCCGACGCTGCCCAAACTTACGTCCGTCTTCCCCCAAGGCGCGCAACCCGGCGCGAAGCTCTCCGTCGAAGTGCTCGGCGAATACCTGGACCGCGCGCAAGCCGTGGTGTTTCTCGATCCGGGCATCCACGGCGCCGTCGCACAAAGCACCTACACAAATGTCGCGCTCGATATTACGGTCGACGCCGGCGCACCGCTCGGCGAGCACTACTTTCGCGTGGTCACGCCGCGCGGCGCATCGAATATTCTGCTGTTCCGCATCGGCGATCAACCCCACATTCTCGAAAAGGAGCCCAATTCGACATTTGAACAAGCCCAGGAAGTCGCACTCCCGGTTACCATCAACGGACGGCTGAATGTGGACGACGATTTCGACTTCTATCGTTTCCGCGTGGACAAAGGCCAGACCTGGATCTTCGATTTGCGCGCCGCGCGCAATGGCAACAGTCTCGACGCCGCCCTTATCCTGCTTGATTCAAATCGACGGAAGCTCTACCACAGCGAAGACGTGTTCATCTGGGACCCGTTTTTCGATTACACGTTCGCCGAAGCCGGTGTCTATTACGCCGTCGTGCAGCCGACGCACCGGAACAACGACCCGAACTTCGCCTACCAGCTCGACATCCGGACAGCGCCGCATCTGGAAACCATCGCGCCCATCAGCATTCGGCCCGGCGCCGCCATCGAGGCGACCATATTCGGCGTAGGACTCGCCGGCGCGGGCAAGCTGTGGTTTGAAGCGCACGGCTTTTCAGGCGAGGTGCTCGAGATGCGCGGCCCGACGGCGCGCGCCAAGATCCATTGCCCTCAAGATGCGCGCGAAGGCCCGGTGCAGGTGGCCGTCATCACTTCGGGCGGCCGCTCCAATCCCGTCACGCTGCTGGTGGACGCGACTCCCGCATACTCCGGCGGCGAAGTCCTACAGCCGCCCGTGTCGATCGACGGCATTGCGCGCTACCGAAAGCCCGACCGGTTCGCGTTCGACGCGAAGGCTGGACAGACCCTGGATTTCGAAGTCCGGGCGCAGCGCTTCGGCTCGCCCGTCGATTCGCAATTGCGCATCGTTGATTCGCTCGGCAATCAGATCGACGCCAACGACGACTATGATTTCCCCGGCTCGCATTTCAGCAAAGACTCCTTCGTCTCCCACACCTTCAAGGATGCGGGCCACTATTTCGCAGAAATCCGCAATCTGTGGAAAACCACCGGCGAGGATTTTCCATACCAGTTGTTGGTCTATGCGCCTCGCCCGCGCTTCGAGCTGGAGCTGAATACCGACAATCCCTATGTGTATCCCGGCGCGCCGGCGGCGCTCACCGCCAAGGTCATCCGCCATGACGGATTCAAGGGTCCGGTGCGCCTGGAAGTACAGGGCTTGCCCGCGGGCATCACGGCCGAGCCGGCCGAGGCCGCGGCAAACAAGGATGAAGCCGCCATTTCCCTTAAAGTTGCTCCGGATGCCAGGCCCGGTCTCTACGCCAACATCCGGGTGGTCGCGAACGGTGCGGCATCAGCCGCCTGGCGTTCGGTCAAGATTTCGAGTGGCGGCGGTGAAGGGGAGGCATTCGCCACGGTAGACCAAGCCACCATCGCCGTTATCGAGAAACCCCTGTTTTCGCTCGAAGCCGCCGCCGAGACCGTCCACCTGGTGCGCGGCGCTTCAGCCGACTTTCAGGTGTCGATCCTTCGCGCCGAGGGATTTGCGGACCCGCTGCGCTTCTTTTACGAGAACCTGCCGCCCGGCGTCACCGCGAGCGAGGTCACGGCGCCCGCGAATTTAGAAAGTGTTACAATCCGGCTAACGGCTGGAAACGACGCCCGGCCAGGCCGATTTTCCTGTGTCGCAATCCTGGGCCGCGCCGATGGTGGGCAGGTGCAAGAAGCACCGCACATCACAATCGTCCTGGATTGAACGCCATGCGTATCGCCGCCACACTGCTGTTCGCAACGCTCGCCGCGGCTGCACCGCGCATTCCCGTCAGGCTCACGCTCGAGCCCGCCGACCCGCTGCTTTTCGGAAAAGGCGCGAAGCAGATGCTTCTCGTCAGCGGACATTATGCCGATGGCTCCGACGAAGACGTCACCGGCAAGGTGCAGTTCCGTTCGCAGAAGCCTGCGGTCGCCATAGTCGAAGGCAACTCGATCATCGCGGAGTCGAACGGCGGCGCTGTGATTGTTGCCAGTTACGGCGGCCTCAGTGCTTCCACCACGGCGCTCGTGCAGCGCGCTGACGTTCCTCCTCCGCCCAGCTTCAACGCCGACGTTATGCCGGTGCTTACCAAGATCGGCTGTAACGGCGGCGGCTGCCACGGCGCGCTCAACGGGCAGAACGGCTTCAAGCTCTCGCTGTTCGGCTACGAGCCGGATCAGGACTACGAAATGATCGTGCACAAGCACGATGGCCGGCGCGTGAACCTCACCGACCCTGAAAAAAGCTTGATCCTGCAGAAGCCCACGTTCCAGGTGCCGCACGGAGGCGGGAAGCTACTCAAGAAAGATTCGCCCGAATACAATGCACTGCTCGGGTGGCTCAAGGATGGCGCCAAGCGCATCGCCGAAAATGAGAAGCGCATCGTAGCGCTTCGCGTGACGCCGCCGCAGAGCGTCTTATTCGGCAAGGAGGCAACACGACAACTGCTCGTCACGGCGCGCTATTCCGATGGCACCGAGCGTGACATTACGCGCACCACTAGGTTCCAGTCGAATGACGATTCGATCGCTAAGGTGAGTGCGGAGGGCGTCGTGGCCGCGGTGCGCGGCGGTGAAACCGCCATCGTGGTGCGAGCGCCGGGTATCGCCGGGGGCGCCAAAGTGGACGTGGTTCTCGAGCAGCGCTCCGTGCTCGAGGTTGCCGCCAACAACTTCATCGACGATTATGTTTTTTCCAAGCTCCGCACGCTGGAGATCCCGCCGTCAGACCTGGCCGACGACGCCACTTTCCTCCGGCGGGCGTCTCTCGACATCATCGGGCTGATTCCCACCGCTGATGAGGCCCGTGCCTTCCTCGCGGATCGAGATCCCGCGAAGCGCGCCAAGCTGGTCGATCGGTTGCTCGAGCGTCCCGAGTATGCGGACTTCTGGGCGCTCTACTGGGGCGACCATCTCAACAACACCAAACAGCTTCTCTATAACAAAGGTCCGTACGTCTTCACCCGCTGGCTCAACCGCGCATTCCGCCAGAACATGCCGTACAACGAATTCGTGCGTGAACTGCTGACCTCCTCCGGCAACATGTATGTGGCCGCCGCCACCAGTTACTATCCGCTCATGAAGAAGGAGGAGGATCTCGCCGCCATTACCAGCCAGGTGTTTCTCGGCGTCAGCATCGAATGCGCGCGCTGTCACAACCACCCTCTCGAAAGATGGACGCGCGACGACTTCAACGGCATGGCCGCGTTCTTCGCGCAGGTGAAGTATAAGAGCGCCGGGCCGCGCAACAACGAGCGTGTCCTCTACGTCGATTTCAAGCGCCAGTTCCAGAACCCGGACACCAAGCGAGTTTATTGGCCCAAAGCGCTCGATGGCCCCGTGCTTGCCGTCACGAATGAAGTGGACCGGCGCGAGCTGCTCGCGGACTGGATCACTTCGCCCACCAACCCGTTTTTCGCCAAGGCCATCGTGAATCGCATGTGGCGCAACTTCATGGGCCGCGGCCTGGTGGAGCCGGTGGATGACTTTCGCATCACCAATCCCGCCACCAACGGGCCTTTGCTGGATGCGCTCGCGAAAGACTTCGTGGATCACGGTTACGATCTGCACCAGTTGATCCGCCGCATCACCGCATCGCGCGCCTACCAGCTTTCCTCGAAGCCGAACGAAGCCAACCGCGACGATAAGATGGCTTACTCACGCCACTACAGCCGCCGGCTCACCGCGGAACAGCTTCTCGATTCGGTCTCGCAAGCCACCGGCGTCCCCGAGCGCTTCACGTCGCTCTATCCCGGCACGCGCGCCGCGCAGTTACCGGAGCCGGAGGTCGAGTCGTACTTTCTCGAAGTGTTCGACCGGCCGAGCCGCCAGCTTATCTGCGAGCGCAAGCAGCCGCCCACGCTGAACCAGGCGCTGCACTTGATCAGTGGCAACACCATTCAGAAAAAGGTTACCGATCCGCAGGGCATGCTGGACAAAATGCTGGCCGAAAACCGCGCGCCGCGCCAGATCGTCGAAGAATTATATTTGCGCACGCTCTCGCGTTATCCGGATGAGGAGGAAAGCTCGAACGCCGAAGCGGCGATTGCCAAGTCGCCAAGCGGCCGCGGAGGCCTGGAAGACGTATTCTGGGCACTGCTCAATTCCAAGGAGTTCTTATACAATCACTAAAGGGCTAAGACGGGCCTTCCTGCCTGTCGATTGAAGGGGCTAGAACAATGCCAGTCACCAATCACACCTCTCTTTTCGGCCGCCGCGACTTCATCCGCATCGGCTCGCTGGGCGCACTTGGAATCAACCTCGCCGGTCTTCTACGCGCCGGCGGGAAAAAAGAGACCTCCTGCATCGTGCTCTGGCAGAGCGGCGGCCCCGCGCACCAGGACATGTGGGATCTCAAGCCCGACGCACCCATGGAGTACCGCGGCGAATTCAAGCCCATCCCGACCAACGTGCCCGGCATACGGATCTGCGAGCACTTACCCTATACCGCGAAGCAGGCCGACAAGTTCACCATCCTGCGCTCCATGCACTCGCGGGAAAACAACCACGAGCGCGCCATCAACTACCTGCTTACGGGTTACCTGCCGCTCTCGACACTCGAATTCCCCAACATGGGTTCGGTCATCGCGAAGGAACTCGGCCCGCAGAACGGACTCCCGCCGTATGTTGCCGTGCCCAACACGTTCCCGTCCTACGGCGCGGGCTATCTCGGCGGCGAATATAACCCGTTCATTGCGGGGGATCCCAATGTGGCCGGTTACAAAGTGCGCGACATAACGCTGCCCGCCGACGTCGATTGGGCGCGCGTGGGCAACCGCCGCTGGCTGCTCGAGAAGATGGACGCGAAGTACCGTGCTCTGGACGCCAACGTTGATTTCGACGCGCTCGATTCGTTCCAGCAGCGGGCCTACGATCTGATGCGCTCTCCCGCCGCGAAGAAAGCTTTTGACATTGAAGCCGAACCTGCAGCCCTGCGCGAAAAATACGGCCGGACGCCTGTGGGCCAGGGCGCGCTACTGGCGCGGCGGCTGGTCGAAGGCGGCGTGCGCTTCGTTACCGTGGCCAAGGGCTGGCTCAACTACGATACGCATGGAGACAACTTCAACACCTTGAAAAAAGTCCTGCTGCCGGAGTTCGACCGCGCCTTCGCCGCGTTGCTCGAAGATCTGCACGAGCGCGGCATGCTGGATTCGACGCTGGTAATTGCCATGGGCGAGTTCGGCCGCACCCCGAAGATCAACGGCGATGCCGGCCGCGATCATCACAATAAAGCATGGTCGATCGCGCTCGCCGGCGCCGGGATTTCGGGTGGCCGCGTGCTCGGTGCGACCGATAAGACCGCCACCGAGATCACCGATTTTCCCGTCGAGCCCGAAGACCTGCTGCGCACGATTTACTCTATCCTGGGCGTGGACAGTACGCGCGAGTATCAGACGCCAATCGGCCGGCCCTCCAAGATCGTCAATGGCGGCAAGATTATCCCGGGCCTGGTGGCTTGAACCTCTATCCCGATCAGGATTGAGGTGATCGATCCCCAGCACCCGGGGCCGTTCCTGAGGCCTTCCAGAAGGGCAAAATACAGAAAATCTTTGCTGCAGCCACTTGCGTTTAGGATGTGTTAAGCGCAAGCTAATATGATCCATCGGATGACGGCTGTGGATTTCGTGACGGGAAGCAAGGCCGTCGTGTGCAAAGAGCTCATCATGACTGCGCATCTTCAGACCTTCGCGCCGAGTGACCTGGGTGTTCCGGCCACCAAGTATGCGCAGGGGAATGGGCCACACTGGTCGATGGTTGGAGGCTATAGTGAAAATCGCGCCATTTCGTGTCCTGTTGTTCCTCGTAGTCGCGTTCGCTGCTCTTAGCTGGAGCGGCCGGGCGCAAAGCCAGGGACCAAACATCAACAATCCAGCACCCGGCTCGGGAAGGGTTCAGCTATGAAACAAAATGCACAAAGTGTGAAAGAAAATGCACACACCGGCGGCGCTAGGGCGCTAATGACCAGTCTTTCGCGAACGGCCGTTCGAGCTGCGTCGGCGATGCTGCTGCTGTTTCCCTTAGCGGGTTACGCGCAGAATAACGTTAAGGATAATTGGGTGGTCGGAGACGTCTTCGCAGCGATCGGGAACGGCAGTACCCAAGTCTGGCACAGCACAAATCCGGGAGCGAATAATCCAACCTACTCTGTCGTGCAGACACTCAACGATGGAACCGCTGGCCCCTCGCCTGGCTCGGGCTGTGCCTTCGACTCCGCTTACCGACTGTTCACGACAAATTTCGCTCAAACCGAGATCGTCAGATTCACGATCGACGACGCCCAACCGATCGCCCAAATCATTCCCGGCGGCACAACCACGAATGGAGCAATCGGGCCATCCAACTTCAAGTACAGCGAATCAACAGCGTTTGACGGCCAAGGCAATTTTTACGTCGGTTACGCCGGCACGACTGCCTCGCTTACCGGAGGCGGCCTTGAGAAATATAACCATGCAGGAACGCTCCAGAGCTTTTTTTCACCAACCGTCGAGAATGGCGGCGTGGATTGGCTCGATGTGGCCCCAGGACGGGTTCACCATCTTCTACACTTCTAAAGGCCGGAACATTTATGCGTTCAACACCCAGACCGGCGTCTCGAGCGTTTGGGCTAACCTGTCGAAATTCAGCGGCGAACTTTTTGCCATTCGAGTTGTCCCTGGCGGCCCATCCAACGCTGCCAACGGAGTTCTCGTCGCAGATCAAACGAACGTTAAACTGGTGACGAAAAACATAAGCGGTGTAGTCAGTGTCCAATCCTTCAACTTCGGCGGCAACAACAATTTACAGGCTCTCAGTTTGGATCCGAGCTTGCCAAACAGGGCCTGGGTAGGGGACGCCTCTACCAACACCCTCATGCGCTTCAATTTCCTGACAGGGAAGAAGGAGGTCACTTTGTCCACGGGAACAGGCACGCCGGGTGGCATCTGCGTGGAAGGCGGATTCAGCGCCGGGCAGATTAACGCCTTTCCCGCGCCTACCACGCAGACTTTCCCTCTCACCCCAACGGCCAACACGGTCTTCTTCACAAGCCCATTTACCGGAGCCAAATTCACGCTCACCCTGGTCGATCTCCAGAACAACCTTACGGCCACGTTGCGCGACTCGCTGGTGCATCCCTCGGTTGCCCGGTCCGACGACAAAGTCTTCACGTTGATCCCGGGGTCTGTGGGTGTCCCAGACATCGCGAGTGAGGGAGGTATGGACTGCGATACAACGCTTACGAGGCTGCATGCCCCTCCCATCCCCAACGCATGTGAGATATTCGAGTTTGAGACGAATTCGGATATCAGCTTGACTACCAAAAACCTCCAAATCGACAAACCAACCGCGCTGATCGAAACGACACCCAACCTCAGGATGCTCAGAGATTTTGATGAGGACATCACAGACGGTGTCATCAACTACCCAACAAGAGGTACGTCCTGCCTCGGGTGCAAGTCTGTCTTCTCTGTGAACCAGCAGACGTCTAACCCTGCCTTAGAAATTTGCGGCGGCGGCTTCTCGTCCGTCACGAAGAACCAGAACTCTACGATCTCCTTCAAATTTAAGGTCTCGCCCACTGGTACTTGTCCTAACGGTGCTTCCCCAACTGATCTGTTGCCGTTGCTGGTGATTACGCAAACACAAAAGACGCCCGATTCGAATGGAAAAATTCCGGCCCCGTTGCAAATCCCTGTGGTTGTGGCGGGCAATTCCGGCGGGCTCCCGTTATTCCTTTTGACGGGGAATACCTGGCAACTCCAGATAAAGACCACGGATATGCCAGCCGGGTTTAACTATGTGGCAACCATGATTGACCTCAAACAGAGGATTCCGTCGATTGGCGTCACTGTCGATCTGCAGTAAGTCGCGGGCGAGAGCAGAACGCTAGAGGAGCCGGGCGAAATGGCCCGGCTCTTTTTTCGTCTGGACCTATGCAGGCGGGCTCTCGGACCACTTCTTGGATTCCGCGAAAATGGCGCTCAGGTCCGCTCGTTTCAGGAGCGTGTCGCTTTTGGCTTCTTTCTTCAGCTCATCCAGTATCCGAAGTGCGCCCGCGTAGTGCCGCGATGCTTCGGTTGCGTTGCCGCCGAGGCGAAGAGCGTTGGCCAGCAGGTAATGGCTTCTGGCTTGTAAAGTAAGCAATCCGAGCTTTTCACTTCGTGCCAGCGCACGCTCAAGCTCCTGGCTGGCGTGTGGATAGTCCTTGGCCTCCACCAACGCTTCACCCAGGTAAATAGAACACTCGACCGAGAGGTATTTCAGGCCCTGTCCATCGGCATCGTCCGCCAGCTTGCGCAAAGTGCCCGCCGCCTCGCGCGGGTGTCCTTCCTGAACGGCAACCTTTGCCAGGTTGAATTTCGCAATCAACATCAAGCGGCGGTCGGTCGTCTTGGCGGCCACCTGGCTAGCCTGCTCGTAGCGTGCTCTGGCGCCCTTGGAGTCGCCCTGATAGAAGAAGTTGTCACCATCGAATCCCAGGTTCTGGCCGATCAGGGTCTGGTTTTTGGCTTCGCGGGCCACGGTTAATGCCTCATCCACGGCCTTCCGGGAGTCTGCAAACCGCCCCAGTAGATTTAGCGAGTCGCCATAGCCACCGAGGAGTTCCGCCAGCCCGATCCGATCCTGAATCTCGCGAATGGTTTTCAGCGCCTCTGCTTTGGCATTCAACGACGCCCCCAGTCGGCCCTGCTGCTCGAAGATTTTGCCCAGGCCATAAGAAGCAAAGGCAGCCAGCCGCTTGTCGTTCGCGCTTCGATACAGTTCCAGGGCGCTAAGGTAGCGAGTCAGCGCCTGATCGTACTGCCCGAGTTTCACGAGCGCTTCCGCCACTCCATAGTTGCTGTCGGCAATGCCGAGCGAGTCTTTCAATTTCTCTCGAAGACTTAGTGCTTGATTGTAATAAGTAAGGGCGTCATCAAACTGGCCCTTATCCGCATAATTGGCGCCAATGTTATTCAGACATAAAGCCTCGTAGAACTGATTGCCTACTTCGCGCTGGATCTGCAGAGACCTCTTGAGCATACTCAACGCATCGTCGTACTCTCCGCGAGCTTCATAGTAGTTGGAGAGATCGATTAGAGTGTCGCCCAGACCGGTCTTGTCTCCCAAGTCCTGGCGCAATCGTAGAGCTTCCTGAAAACTGTTCAGCGCTTCCTTCGCCCGGCCCAGGGCGTCCTGGACCTGACCCATGCCGTTAAGAGTTCGCGCCACCAGGCTTCGTTCACCCAGCCGGCGTTGGATTTCCAGGGCCTGCTGGTAATTGCGCAGCGCTTCTTCACGCTTGCCCATCTGCGCGTAAGCCATGCCTAGTTCATACAAGACCGCGGATTTCTGCGGGTCGTTTTCAAGCTGGATGGTGATCGGCAAGGCTCGGTTGAGGTGTTCCACCGCGGCCTGCGGGTTGCCGGCACTAATCTCCACTCCGGCAACGCCAGAGAGAGCTTCGACATCTTTCTGGTCACGCGCCAACAATCTACCGTAGGATTCGCGCGCCTTGGCGAACGAGCCGACGGCATTATACAAACCCGCGAGAGCTAACTGAACTTCTGCGTCTTCCGGCACGATTTGGGCCAGCTTTTCATATTCCTCGACGGCTTTCTGATTGTCATTGACGGACTGTGCGTGGATAGCCGCAATCAGGTACCTCTCCTGCGGCGGCAGCTTTTCGCTCAGGTCCACAGCTTTTCGGGCGGACTGTTCGGCTTCGGTGCTGTATCCCAAATTGGCATAGACCTGGCCCATCTTGGCGTATGCCAGGGCGAAGTTCGGATCCTCTTTAACGGACGCCTGAAAGCTCTTCAGCGCGTCGGGATTCTTCCTCTGATGGGCCAATTGCAAACCTTCGTTGTAGTACCGCAGCGCTTGAACGGCCTGCGTGGACGGCTTGAGAACCTTGGCCTGCAGCTCCTTGATTGCGTCGCTGGGCAATGCCAGGCTCTTTTGAACATCCCGGGCGAGTTGTTCGATGGCGCGCGGGAGCTCCTTTTCGTTTGGCGCCACTGCTTTCAACGGGAAACTGCGCGGCTGCTTCAGATCCTGGAGCGTGGCATCAATCTGAATCTGATCTCCGAACTTCGCGAACTGCCCCCACAGCATCCTGTCGGCGCTGATCGAGTCCCCAATCCGTTTCAGCGTTTCCGGGTCGATGTTGGAGTCCGGCGCGATTTGCAGGTCGTGCAGAATCTGAGTGACACGGCCGGAAGAAACCGTCCGGAGGCGAGAGGATTGCCCTACGTTCGTCCTCAACATGGCGGCCATCTCCGGCCCCATCCAGTCGAGAGAAGGATCGCCCTTGACGTTACGGAAGGGCAGAATCCCCAGCGAGAGCGGCGGCGCCGCCGGTTGCTTGCCGGAGGAGTGGAAAAGATACCACGCGACTGGGGTCAGCAGAATGGCCATCGCAGCGATGCTGAGCGCGATCCACTTCCACGCCACGGACGGCGCTACCATCCGCAACACTGGACCTTTCGGCACTCTGATGGTCTGGCCCTTGGCCCCGCTCTGCCAGGTTTCCAGATCGGCCAAAAGTTCGCTGGTGGTCTGATAACGCTGCGCGGCATCGGTGGCCAGGCACTTCGCCACAATGTCGCTCACCACCTGCGGGGTCTCCGGATTGACTTCGCGGACAGGCTTGGCACGCCCTTGCGTGCGCGCCAGCAAGGTAGCCAGGAGCGAATCGCCCTGGAACGGCAGCCTGCCCGTCAGCATTTCGTAGAAGATGATCCCCACGGAAAATACGTCGCTGCGCGCATCGGCCTTCTCGCCCTTGGCCTGTTCAGGCGACATGTAATCCGGGGTGCCCATAAGCGCACCGGTTTGCGTCATGCCGCGGTCTTCCATGGAGTGCGCCAGGCCGAAATCCATCACGACGGCGCGGCCCTGCTCGTCCAGCATGATGTTCTGCGGCTTCAGATCGCGATGGATCACGCCCACGGCATGCGCGGCTTCGAGCCCGCGGCAGATCTGGCACATCAGATCGACGGCCTGCGCCGGAGTGAGCTGCTCGCGACCCAGCATCGATTTCAGGTCCCGGCCCTCGACGTACTCCATGGTGATGAACTTCAGCCCGCCCACCACACCCAGGTCGAAGATACGGATGACATTGCGGTGCGTAACCTGCCGGGAAAGCACCAGTTCGCGCTTGAAGCGCTGCAGGATTTCGGCGTGCCGGGCCAGGTCCGGGCGGATGACTTTCAGCGCCACGATGCGGTCCAGTTCCCGGTCTCTGGCCTTGTAGACCGCCCCCATCCCCCCTTCACCGAGTGATTGGAGGATTTCATAGCGATCGGCCAGAACGGTTCCGGGACCCACTGCCGCCGGTCCGCCGGAGCTGCTTGCCTCCGCCGGGCTTGACCAGGCGGTGGCTTCAGAACCAGTTCCCGCGGCGGTCACGGACTCGACCGGCTCAAGAATGGTGGCACCGGCTTCCGCGGCTAGCCGGTCGGCCGTCACCGACTCCACCGGCTCAAGAATAGTAGCGCCCTGTGCGCCCTCTAGACGAGCCTCACACTTGGCGCAGCGAGCGGCACCGGCAGGGTTGGCGAAGTGGCACTGAGGACAATCCACGGAAACGGCTCTCTTGGGAATAGTTTACAATCTACGCGCTTATCAAAGCGCGCGCAACCCGCGATTACAGAGGCCGGCGCTTCACCGCTCTGCTGGATCTGATAAGTTGAATGCGTGGCGATGAACCGCCGTGACCGTTTTGGCCTATTCCGTTTGCTAACCGGGTGGGTGCTTGTCGTGGCGCCCCTGCTGGCACAACAGGCCGCGGTCTCCGACGGGAGCGAGGTCCAGCCGGTCCTCAAGGCCAATTGCCAGCCGTGCCACAACGAGAAGCTCAGGTCCAGTGGACTCGCTCTTACCACCAAGGACGCCATTTTGACCGGCGGCAATCGCGGACCGGCGATCAAGCCCGGTAGTCCTGATGAGAGTCTGCTAGTGCGGGCAATCGAGCAGTCGGGTGATCTGAAAATGCCGCCAGGGCGGAAACTCCAGCCGGACGATATCGCCGCCATTCGGCACTGGGTTGCGCTGGGCGCGGCGTGGCCCAATGACGACGCGTCCGCATCAAGACCGAAGGGAGCGGGCTGGTGGGCGTTTCAACCGGTCAAGCGAGTGAATCCGCCGCCTGTTAAGAACGCAGCGTGGGTGCGGAATCCGATCGACCAGTTTGTCCTGGCACGTCTCGAGAAAGAGACTCTGCAACCTTCGCCCGAAGCGTCAAAAGAGACGTTGCTGCGAAGGGTCAGCCTGGATCTGACCGGGCTCGTCCCGTCTCCGCGGGAGATTCGCGACTTCCTTGCCGACACGAACCCTGATGCCTATGAGCGCGTGGTCGATCGACTACTGGCTTCGCCGCACTACGGCGAGCGATGGGGCCGGATTTGGCTAGACGTGGCGCGCTACGCCGATTCCGACGGATACACAATCGACGCTCCGCGACAGGTGTGGAAATACCGCGACTGGGTCATCAATGCGCTCAATCGCGATATGCCTTTCGACCAGTTTGCGATCGAACAGATCGCGGGCGACATGCTGCCCAACCCAACCGTCGATCAACTGATCGCCACCGGATTTCATCGCAACACGGCCAGCAACTATGAAGGCGGCATCGATTTCGAACAATATCGCGTGGAGGCTGTTGTGGACCGGGTCTCCACCACCGGGGCCGCCTTTCTCGGGCTGACGCTCGGCTGTGCGCGCTGCCACGATCACAAGTTCGACCCGATCTCGCAGAAGGAGTTCTATCAGCTCTTCGCTTACTTCAACAACGTAGACGAGATTACGAGCGAGGCTGAACGGTACGATTTCAATCGGCCCAGCCTCGAAGTGCCGGCGCCTGAGGAGATCGCGCGAAAGAAGGCGTTTGACGCGCAATGGTTGGCGCTCAGCAGAGAGCTGATAGTTTATGTGAGGGACCTGGCAGCGCGCCCCAGAAAACCCGGCGACGAGGATCCTTCGAAAGATCCCGGATTGATCGAGCGCGTGCAAAACCTGCACGACCTGCGCAGGCGCGAACCGAAGGTCACCACGACGCTCGTCATGCGCGAGTTGCCGCAGCCGCGCCAGAGTTATGTCCAGCTCGGAGGCGATTTCACGCGGAAGGGCGTTTCCGTTCAGCCCGCAGTCCCGGCCGTGTTGCCGCAATTACCCGAGAGCGCGAAGACGCGGCTGGACCTCGCGAAGTGGCTGGTGGATCCGCAGAACCCGCTCACCAGCCGAGTTACCGTCAATCGCATGTGGCAAGCCTATTTCGGCAAGGGGATCGTCGAAACTGAAAATGACTTCGGCAAGCAAGGCGCCAGTCCTTCGCATCCGGAGCTGCTTGACTGGCTCGCGAGCGAATTCATACGCGAGAGATGGAGCCAAAAAGCGATCCACCGGCTGATTGTCACGTCGGCAACATACCGGCAGTCCTCGAAGCGGAGACCCGAGATCGAGGCAGTCGATCCTTATAATAAGCTGCTGGCCCGCCAGAACCGGCTGCGGTTGGAAGCCGAGATCATTCGCGATTCCGCGCTCACGGCCAGCGGCCTGTTAACGGATACTATAGGTGGGCCGAGCGTTTATCCTCCCATTCCCGATGGCGCGATGGCGGTGACGCAGGTCAGCGGGACTTGGCCGACGGCGATCGGGCCGGATCGCTACCGCCGCGGTTTGTACACTTTCTTCCGGCGCTCGGCGGCATATCCGGGGCTGGTCGTCTTCGACGCCCCGGATGCGACGTCAGCGTGCACGCGCCGCACGCGGTCAAACACTCCGCTACAGGCCCTGACCACACTCAACGACGAGACGTTCACCGAGTTTGCCGAGGGGCTGGCGGCACGAGTTCTCAAGGAAGCTCCTCCAGGCAACGAACAACGTATTCGCTACGCGTGCATGCTGGCGCTCAGCCGCCAGCCGAGACCGGATGAAGAGAAACGGCTGGAGCGGTTTCTGGTTCAACAGGAAGACGAATACAAAACGAAGCCGGCGCGCGCGACGGAGTTGATCTATAAAGGCGGGAAATTCGGGCCGGATGGCAATCCGCTCAATCCGCCTCCACAGAAACTGGCCGACATGCTGCCCGCCGATTTGCCGCTCGAAGCGGCATGGACCGGCGTGGCGCGCGTGTTATTGAACCTGGACGATTTCCTGACGCGGGAGTGATTGCCATGAACCGGGAAGACCTTGTACTGCAATTCGAAACGCGCCGCCATTTCTTCAGCCGCTGCGGCGTGGGTCTCGGAAAGCTGGCGCTTTTATCGCTGCTGAGCGATGGCAGCATCTTCGCGGAACAGGCCGCTGCCAATCCCATGCAGGCGAAGCCGGGACACTTCCCAGCCAAGGCGAAAAACGTCATCTACCTTTTCATGGCGGGCGGGCCCAGCCAGTTCGAGCTCTTCGATTTCAAGCCTTCGCTGCAGAAGTACAACAACCAGCCGGTTCCCGATTCGCTCATGGCGGGAAAGCGGTTCGCATTCATGGACACCTTCACGAAGGAGAAACCGAAGCTGCTCGGCACCAGCCATGCCTTCAAGCAACACGGTCACAGCGCCGCATGGGTATCGGATTTGCTCCCACATATTGCGGGCGTCTCGGATGACATCACGTTTCTCAAGGGAGTGTCCACGGAAAACTTCAATCATGGGCCCGCCAAGTGTTTTGTGAACACTGGTTCCACACGGTTCGGCCGGCCCAGCATGGGCTCGTGGATCACTTACGGGATCGGGAGCCAATCTGCTGATCTGCCAGGGTTTGTCGTTCTTCAGTCTGGACCGCGTGGACCTCGCGGGGGCTCGGCCCTATGGTCCAGCGGATTCCTGCCCACCTCGTACCAGGGTGTCCCGTTCCGTTCGGGTGGTGACCCGATTCTGGATCTTTCGCGGCCCCTGGGCATCTCACCTGAAGCGCAGCTGGAAACCATCCGGACGATTCGCGAACTGAACCTCTCGGAGCTGGCGGAATCTGGAGACTCCGAGATTTCGACGCGCGTCGCGTCGTACGAGATGGCGTACAAGATGCAAACCAGCGGCCCCGAGCTGATCGATTTCGGTAAAGAATCTAAAGAGACACTGGAGATGTATGGGGCCGAACCCGGAAAGGCCAGCTATGCGAACAACTGTCTGCTGGCCCGGCGATTGGTCGAGCGCGGAGTGCGTTTCGTGCAGCTCTATCACACCGATTGGGACCACCATGCAGACCTCGGCCAACCGCTCGATCAGGTTACCCGCGAGGTTGATCAGCCCACTGCGGCATTAATCCGGGATCTGAAACAGCGCGGGCTGCTGGACAACACACTGGTTGTATGGGGCGGTGAATTCGGACGCACACCCATGGGCGAAATCCGGGATTCCGGAAAAGCGGGGCGCAATCATCACATCGATGCGTTTACTTTGTGGCTAGCCGGCGGGGGAGTGAAGGCCGGACAAACGCTCGGCGCAACCGACGAGTTTGGTTTCTCGCCGTCAGGTGACAGCATGGACATTCATGATCTCCATGCAACGATGCTGCGTCTGCTCGGACTCGACCATACCCGGCTGACCGTCAAGTTTCAGGGGCGTGACTTCCGCCTGACCGACGTCACAGGCCGAGTTATCGAGAACGTTCTCGCTTAAGATTCCTCTCCACCGGTGGCCGAGTCCTGCTTTCATGGAAGCATGAACGCGTGTATTTACTACACGCAACCGATGCTGTTACGGCTCGATGCCGAAAAGCGACCACCGGATATGACGGTACGTGAAGCGCTTCGGGTTCACCGCCGTCAGGCCGGGCGTATCCACCTGGATCAGGCTGGCTGAAACCGGCGCGTAAGCCGCTAGAGGCGCGATGACGCCCTTGGCTGTCAGTATCCGCTGCCGCTGCGGCTGAATCCCGCAACTCATCAGCTGCTGAATGCTGAACGGCATCTCGCGTTTGGTGGTGAGCATGAGCAGGTTCTGCGCTTCGGGCGTGGAACCTTCCACCTCGATAACCGCCGTCAAACCCTGGTCGTGGTCCTGCGCGCCGCCGTGACGCACTTCGGGTTCGAAATAGCGCCCATCGTGCAACGATTTTACGCGCCCCCGGATCTTCACCGGATCGCCGTGGAACCGGTCCGCCTTGCCGCCCGTCATCGCCTCGAACGGTTGTCCAATGCCGCTGCGGACGGCCACCTGCACCGCCTCGGGATCCGCCAGCACCACCACCCATCCGCCGGCCTTCTGCTTCACCAGTTCGCTCAAGATGAACGTGCCGTCCGCCGCCGACCCACCGCCGACGTTGTCGCCCATATCGATCAGCGTCACGGGGAATTTCGTGGCCTTCATGGCTTGCCGCACCGCCGCCGCCGCGTCCGGAAGGTCGAGCTTCAGCCGGTCACGCGTAGCCCATAACATGTCCGCCAGCCGCTGGGCCTCGCGCCGCGCCAGATCCGGATCGTGGTCCGTAACCACGATTACGCTCGGTCCCATCGCCGGCACATCGGCAAACTGGTATCCGCCCGAGACGCTCGCCGCCAGTATCTTCGGGTTCTGCTCGAGGCGGCGGCTCTCGTCGACAATGTGCCTTAGCGGCTCCTGCCCCGTGTTCTGGTACACGATGTTGTAAATCATGGGCGGCTTGACGATGGCCTGCACCGGGTCGATCTGGTGCCGCACGATACCCGACATGATGCGCGCCGCTTGCACGCCGCGTTCCCGGGTATCCAGGTGCGGGTTCTCCTTGTACGTTAGAAGCGCGGTCGAAAGCCGCACGATGTCTTCAGAGACGTTGGCGTGGAAATCGTGGGTCACGACGATTGGGAACTTCGCGCCCAGAGCCTCGCGCAGCCTTCGCAGCACTTCGGCGTCCGCGGCCGGATAGCTTTCCGAGACCATGGCGCCGTGCAGCGCCAGCAGCAGGCCGTCCAGGTGCGGTGCCGCCCGAAGCTGTGCGATCAACTCACCAGTCAGGACGCGGAACGCTTCATCGGTAACCGGTCCTTTCGGCGTTGCCGAAGCCATCAGCACCGGGACCAGCTCCAGCCCGTACTCGCGGCTGCCTTGGATATAGCCGCTGACTTCATCGTTGCTGCGCGACCACTCATCGAGCGCTTCCTGCCGCGGCGTGGTCCGGCGCCGCGTGAAATCGGAAAGCCCGGTCTTGGCCGGGTTGAACGTGTCGGACTCGTGCATGATGCCGCCTATGGCGATAATGGGGCGGCGCTCCTGGGATGAGGCCATAACGGTAGAGAACAAGAACAGCAGGAGTATCATAGTCTGATCTTGCTTACCGGACAATCGGCGGAAGAAAGGCATTGATGCCCCAGAGTATGTCAAATTTCACACGGGAGTTGTTAGAAAAATGAGCTCCGTGCCTGCCGCCGCTGTGCCCTCCGCACCGGTTGTCTACCCTCCGCTCCGGATTCAGGCCCGGATGGTCGGCCTCATGTTCGCGCTCAGCGCCATGAACTACTTCGACCGCGTAGTCATGTCCATCGCCGGGCCGGGCATCATGAAGGACTTTCACATCTCCGAAACTGGAATGGGGACCATCTACTCGGCCTTTCTGCTGAGCTACACCCTCATGATGACGCCGGGCGGCGCGCTCGCGGACCGCTTCGGCGGGCGCCGGGTGCTGACCGTCGCCGGCCTTGGCGCGGCCCTCTTCACCGGCCTGACGGCCCTTTGCGGCCCGCAGGGGCTCGGCGCCTACCTCGGCGTCATTCCGGCATTCCTTGTCGTGCGCCTGGCGTTCGGCGTCTGCGCGTCGCCGCTTTATCCCTCCACCGGAAGAATTGCTGCCGCCTGGATTCCGCCCAGCGGACAGGCGCGCGTGCAGGCCATCATCATGAGTGGCGCGGCCGTAGGGTCGGCCGTAGCTCCTGTATTTTTCTCCCGGCTCATTGCGGGGTACGGCTGGCGCGGCGCGTTTTGGATTGCCGCTGCGCTCACCACCGTGCTGATTGCGATCTGGTACGCCTGGGTGCGGGACCGTCCAAGCGGCCAAAGCCCGCCGGTGCGTCAGTCCGCCGCCAGCACCGCTGCGTCATGGCGCGCGCTCATCGGTGACCGCCACCTGCTACTGCTCACCGGTTCGTATTTCGCGCTGAATTACTTCGAGTACATTTTCTATTACTGGATCTATTACTATTTCGGCGAGATCCGCCACATGCCGCAGCAGCAGAGCGCCTACGCAACCACCGTTATCTTCATCACCATGGCGGTGATGACGCCGCTCGGTGGCTGGGTTTCCGACTGGATGCGGTCGCGTTTTGGGCCGAGCCGCGGCGCGCGCATCGTGCCCATCGGCGCCATGGCCGCCAGCGCCGTGCTGCTCTATATCGGAGCGAGCGGCCTGAGCGTTTTCCTTACAGTTGCGCTGCTCTCGCTGGCGGTGGGATGCTCGATGGCGCCCGAAGGCACCTTCTGGTCCACTGCAATTCATATGGGCGGCAAGCAGGTGGGCGCCGCATGCGGCTTCATGAATTTCGGCGGTAACGTGGGCGGCATGCTCGCGCCCATTCTGACCCCCGTGATCGCTCAGCGCTTCGGCTGGGCCGGCGGCCTGTCCTTCGCCAGCCTGATCGTGCTTCTCGGTATGTTGGCGTGGCTGGTCCTGGAACCGACGCACCAGGTCCGCGACCCGGTGTGAGCGCTTAGCGTGTCATCGGATACGCCGCATCCAGCGCCAGGTTGAGTTTCAGCACGTTCACGCGCGGCTCGCCTAAGAATCCAAGCTGGCGCTTCTCAGTCGAGCGCGCCACAAGCTCCTGAATCCGGGCCGGGGCGGCGCGGCGGACTTTTGCCGCACGCGGAACCTGCGCCGTTTTGTATCCGGCGAACTAGAATTTAACCATGACTCCGACGCTGACGGTGGCTTGGCCTCTACGAAGGTCCGGGAACCAGACACTGCCAGGCCCGCCACAGTTCGCGTATGCCGTGGTGAGATCGTTCGTCCCAGCCGAGGCGCCGCTGTTGCAGACGTATTGGTTAGAGCCAGCGCTCACACCAGCCGTGCCGGAAGGTGCACCGGTATTACCTCCCGGAGGTGTAATACCGCCACGGCCCGACCAATACGGAACATCCGAGTGACGATACCCGGCTTCCGCCCACCAGGTTATGTACTGTCTCGGCATCCACTGGAAATTGACGTTAGCATCCCACATGTGAGCCTTGTCCCCGGGATTCTCTGTAAAGTATGGCGAACCGGAGATAGCGTCCGCTCCGTTGATGGGCGGGAGCAGCGTCAGATATCGGCCGGGATTGTTCATTTTCCCACCGCCCAGAGTAATGGCGTATTTGTTTTTGCCCAACCAAATCCGGTTATAAGCCATGACGCCCAGGAATGCCTGCTTCGGTCCTCCCTTCCCACCGTGGCACGTTACGCCGCCGCCATATTCACACCCCAAGTCACCCGTTAGAGAGAATGCCATTTTCGAAATGCCCGTATTCTCTGGATTGTTGTAGTACCTGACCTCGATGCTATCGTCAGTGTGCAGGCGCACGCGGTTGGGGTTGCCCAAAGTGTCCGTTCCATTTCCATAGTTGTTGGAGACCAGGGACAGCCATTCCTTCGGACGGTACAGAATCTGTCCTCCGAAACCGTGATGTCCGTTGGTCCTGTTGTAGGATTGCCAGCCGTTAATGATCCACGGTTCAATCTTCAGCTTGTTTGTGGGAAACCACTGGATACGCACTCCGTTGAAGAACCAGGGCGTATTGGACGACACAAATGACGGCTGATATGCCCAATTGTCGAAGTTGTAGTAGCTGAACAGGCCGATATAGGAAACAAAGATTCCTGCGTCAACGTTGAGTCCGTGGTTCACGTTGAAGTGATACCCGCCATACGCCTCCGAAACGTACTTGTAGGCACCTCGGACATCCCATTGGCCAACGCCGGGGCTGGGGTCATTCCGTGGGGTTGTGACCGCGAACATACCCATCATTGTCAAAATCCTGCCGCGAACGTTCTGCCAGTGGAAATCGCCGCCAACGCTGATCTGTTCCATCTGGACCTCTCCGGACCGGAATTCTTCGGTGGACCCGCCCATCGAGTGGTCTCTGGGCTGGTTGAAATCCGTAATGAAATGAGTGTCGAGTCTCACTTCAGGAGTGAAGAATTTCGTATCCAGCACGGTATCTTTGTTGCGGGCGGTCCCGTTGAGCCAGGTAAAGTCGGCGTATGCGAAGGGCGTAAAATTGTCGACGCCAGGAGTAGACTCGGGGGCTTGAAGAGCTTCCGGAATGATGTGGTCGGGGGGAGCGACAGGAGTTGCTCCCTTAGGTAACGTTGCTTTGCCGCCGGCTTGCGGAGCTTGAACCGGGGCGGGAACCACTGGCATTGGCATCGGCGCCGTGGCAACGGCAACTGGTCTCAACGAGGCTACCAGCACCTCGGTCCCCCCCCGCAGTCTTGGTGGCTGCCTCTGTTACGCTCGCATCCTTCGCCCCCAGTGCGGCGGCTTCGACTGCGGCAAGTCGTCCTTCCAGCCGGTCGATGCGCTCGAGCAACTTCCTTTCTCTCTCGGTCAACGGTGCGTTGTCCGATTTCTCCGTTGTTCGGGACAAGTCGGCTGCGGCCTGCAACGGAAACTCCACCTGCACGGTCCGGCCGGCAGCTACGTTGACTTGTGCCGAAGCTTTTTGGAATCCATTCTTCGTAACCGCAACCTCATACACACCAGCCTCCAGATTCGTGACGGTGAAAATGCCGTTAGTGCCAGTGACAGCGGCACGATCCGGGCCTCTGTCCAAATTGTGTACGACGATCTGCGCGTCCGCCACCGGTTTCCCAGTAGCAGAGTCACGGGTAACGCCGCTTACAAGGCCGACTGCCGACCGCCCATACCCCGGACACGATGGCACTAAACATAAGAACGTGACGCCAGCTAACACTACAGCCATACTGCGCAATTTCTTTTCAGCGGTCACACTAACAAGAATCGAAAACGACAGGGTTTTCATGATCTGCTCCTAGATTTAGAAACTGTTATTTACGCGGAAACTGCTGGTCCAGCGCCAGGTTCCGCTTCAGCACATTGGTGCGTGGTTAACCGTAACTGTGCAACCAACTGGTTAGCCCGGCCCACTTGGATACACAGCCCGACTGGGACTTCAACATGGAAAGCTCCTTCCGCCTCTCACTCGAATTGATAACACCCAACAGCGCAGTAATCGATCCAAAGAGGCAGACGGATCCGGTCTCTGGGATTAAACTTTTGAACCGTTCTTTTTGAGCCTAGTGCTTCAACGGACACTGCCAGTCCAATGCCAGATTCAGCTTCAACACGTTCACTCTAGGCTCACCTAGAAATCCGAGCTGACGCGGCTCCGTGTAGCGGCCTACGAGAACTTGAATCTGAGCGAGCGTGACACCACGCGCCCGCGCCACGCGCGGAACCTGCGCCGCCGCCGAGGCCGGGCTGATGTGCGGATCGAGACCGCTCGCTGAGGTGGTGAGCAGATCGGCGGGGATAGGGTCCGAAAAATCGGGATTCTCTTTGCCGAATTTTTCCACGTCGCCCTTGATGCGGTCAACCAGTTTCTGGTTCGTCGGGCCGAAATTGGACGCACCGGAATTCGCCGCGTCGTAACCGTCGCCTGCCGCCGATGGGCGCCCGTGGAAGTATTCCGGCTTGACGAATTTCTGGCCAATCAAATCCGAGCCAGCCGTTTTTCCACCGACTTCGATCAGGCTCCCGCCGGCTTGTCTCGGAAAAATCGCCTTGGCGAGTCCGGTCACCAGTGCCGGGTAGACCATCCCCGTCAATACAGTGAGCACCAGAGTGAGGCGTACGGCGGGCATCAGTTGTTCCAACATTCTTCCTCCTTTACGCCAGGTGAAGCCATCCAAGCAGCAGATCGATCGCCCAGATCCCGGGAAACGGCGCGATGATTCCGCCGACACCGTAAACCAGAATGTTGCGGCGCAGCAGAGCCGCGGCGCTCATGGGTTTGTATGAAACACCGCGCAGAGCCAGTGGAATCAGGGCGATGATGATCAGCGCATTGAAAATCACCGCGGCCAGCACCGCGCTTTCCGGGCTGTGCAACCGCATCACGTTCAGCGCCGCGATCGCCGGGTAAGTGACCGAAAACATCGCCGGCAGAATAGCAAAATATTTCGCGACGTCATTGGCGATCGAAAAGGTGGTGAGCGCGCCGCGCGTCATGAGCAACTGCTTGCCGATGGCGACCACCTCGATCAGCTTCGTCGGGTTGCTGTCGAGATCCACCATGTTGCCCGCCTCTTTGGCGGCCATGGTTCCCGTGTTCATGGCGAGGCCGACATCGGCTTGGGCCAATGCAGGCGCGTCGTTGGTGCCGTCGCCCGTCATAGCCACCAGCCGGCCGCCTGCCTGTTCTTTCTTGATGAGATCCATCTTCTGTTTGGGCGTGGCCTGAGCCAGAAAATCGTCCACTCCGGCTTCGGCGGCGATGGCGGCGGCAGTCAGCGGATTATCGCCGGTGATCATCACGGTCCGGATGCCGATCGCACGCAGCTGATCGAAACGCTCGCGCATGCCGCCCTTCACCACGTCCTTCAGATGAATCACGCCAAACACCTTCGGACCGTCCGCGACCACTAAAGGCGTTCCTCCCGACCGCGCGATGTGGTCCGTGATCTCGGTGAGCTGGGGCGGTATGCTGCCGCCGTTTTCCCGCACGAATTCGATGACGGCTTCGGTAGCGCCCTTGCGGATGCTGCGGTGGTCCAGATCCACGCCGCTCATGCGGGTCTGCGCCGAAAACGCAATGAATTTGGCCTCGTGCTCGGAAACCTCGCGGCCGCGCAACTGATATTTCTCTTTGGCGAGCACCACGATGGACCGGCCTTCGGGTGTCTCGTCCGCCAGGCTGGAAAGCTGCGCGGCATCGGCGAGTTCGGCAGCAGGCACGCCGCCGACCGGAATAAATTCTACGGCCTGGCGATTGCCCAGCGTGATCGTTCCAGTCTTATCCAGCAGCAGAGTATTTACGTCGCCCGCGGCTTCGACAGCCTTGCCGCTCATGGCCAGCACGTTATGCTGCATCACGCGGTCCATGCCCGCAATGCCAATGGCCGAAAGCAGCCCGCCAATAGTGGTGGGAATCAGGCATACCAGCAGTGAGATGAGCACCGCGATGCCGGGCACCTTGCCCGCGCCCGTGGCACTCACGCTGTACTGCGCGAACGGCGGCAGCGTAACCACGGCCAGGAGAAAAACCAGTGTCAGCCCGGCAATCACGATGTTGAGCGCGATCTCGTTGGGCGTTTTCTGCCGCTGCGCGCCCTCCACCAGGGCGATCATCCGGTCGAGAAACGTTTCGCCGGGATTGGACGTGATGCGGATCTTGATCTGGTCCGAAAGAACTTTCGTTCCGCCGGTGACGGCGCTGCGGTCACCGCCGGATTCGCGAATCACCGGCGCGCTTTCACCCGTAATCGCGGACTCGTCCACGCTGGCGATGCCCTCGATCACTTCGCCATCGCCCGGAATGATGTCGTTGGGTCCGCACACAACAATGTCGCCCTGGCGGAGCTGGCTGGCCGCCACCTCCTCGAGCTTCCCGCCGTTCTTCAAGCGGTGGCCGACCGTTTCGGTCTTGGTCTTGCGTAGGGTATCGGCCTGCGCTTTGCCGCGTCCCTCCGCCATGGCCTCGGCGAAATTGGCAAACAGCACCGTGAACCATAGCCACAGCGTGATCTGAAAAGTGAAGCCGAGATCCGGCGCTCCTGCCCGCCAGTCACGAAACACGAGAACGGTAGTCAGGGCGGCACCCACCTCGACCACGAACATCACGGGATTTTTCATCATGGTGGCGGGTTTCAGCTTGACGAACGAATCCCAGACAGCGCGCTTGACGATGGGCGGATCAAACAGCGGCCGGGCACGCCGCCGTTTCGCCGGCAGAATATTGACAGCGGGGTTTTGATTTTCCACCAGCATGCTTTAGCTCCAGACCTGAAACACCAGCATTGAGAAGAGCTGGTGCCGCATCATCAGAAAATGCTCCACCACCGGACCAAGCGTGAGCGCCGGGAAAAAAGTGAGCGCGCCCACGATCACCACCACCCCCACCAGCAGCCCGACGAACAGCGGACCGTTTGTAGGCAAAGTGCCGGCCGAGGCAGGCACCACTTTCTTCCGCGCCAGGCTGCCCGCCACCGCCAGCAGTGGGATGATCATCAGAAATCGGCCAATCAGCATGGCCATCCCGATAGTGAGGTTGTACCAGGGTGAATTGGGGCTGATGCCGCCAAACGCGCTGCCGTTGTTGCCGGTTGCGCTGGTGTAAGCGTACAGAATTTCCGAAAGGCCGTGAGGGCCGTTGTTGCCAAGGTTCGCGGTAGCCGGTCCGGGCGAATTCATCCAGCTATTTTTGGCGAACTGGATCACGGCGCCATTGCCTGAGAACAGCAAGATACTCGCGGCCAGCACCAGAACCGCCAGCATCACCATCTTGACTTCCTTCTGCTCGATCTTCTTGCCGAGATACTCGGGCGTGCGGCCCACCATCAGGCCGGCGATGAAAACCGCCAGAATGGCGAACATCAGCATTCCGTACAGCCCCGCGCCCACGCCGCCGAACACCACTTCGCCCAATTCGATGTTCACCAGCGGCACCAGGCCGCCGAGCGGGGTGAAGCTATCGTGCATGCCATTCACCGCGCCGCAGCTTGCGTCGGTGGTCACGGTTGCGAACAGGGCCGAATTCGCGATCCCGAAGCGCACTTCCTTGCCTTCCATGTTTCCACCGGGCTGGCTGGCCGTGGCGCGATTTTCGATTCCGAGCGCGCTCACGATCGGGTTCCCGGCCTGCTCCGAGTGATAGGCGACCAGCACTCCGGCAATGAACAGCACGCTCATGGCCGCGAAGATGGCCCAACCCTGCCGCGTGTCCTTCACCATCTTTCCGAACGTGTAAGTCAGACCAGCGGGAATCACGAAGATGGAAAGCATCTGGATGAAGTTCGAGAGTGGCGTGGGATTCTCGAACGGGTGAGCGGAGTTCGCATTGAAGAATCCGCCGCCGTTGGTGCCGAGCATTTTGATCGCTTCCTGCGAGGCGACGGGCCCCTGGGCGATGATCTGCGTTCCGCCCTCGAGCGTGGCGGCTTTGGTGTACGGGCTGAAATTCTGGATTACCCCCTGCGAGACAAACAGGATGGCGATCACAACCGACAACGGCAGCAGCACATACACCGTTGCGCGGGTAAGATCCACCCAGAAATTGCCGATCTTTTCGCTGGTATGGCGAGCAAAGCCGCGGACCAGCGCGATAGCGATAGCGATGCCGGCGGCGGCCGAGAAGAAATTGTGCGTGGCGAGCCCCACCATTTGCGTCAGATAGCTCATGGTGGTCTCCGGCGTGTACGCTTGCCAGTTCGTGTTGGTGGTGAAGCTGACGGCCGTGTTGAACGCCAGGTCCGGCGTCATTGCCGTCGCGCCCTGCGGCGCATGGGCCGTCCCGAATCCCTGGGGATTGAACGGCAGGAAGCCTTGCAGGCGTTGGATCAGATAAGTGAGCAGCAGGCTCACCAGGCTGAACATAAGAACAGAAGCGGCGTAACCAGTCCAGCGCTGTTCCTGGTCTTCACGGATGCCGCAAAGTTTGTAAATCAACCGTTCCAGCGGCCGGAGGGCCGGGTGCAGCCAGGTCCGCTCGCCCTCGAAAACGCGGGCCATGAACGCGCCCATCGGCTTGGTCAGCGCCAGCACCGCCAGAAAGAACACACCGATTTGCAGAATCCCATTTGCCGTCACGAAGGCCTCCGCTCAGAAACGCTCCGGGCGCAGGAGTGCGTATACCAGGTACACCGCCAGGCCCAGTGAAATCACCGCCGCAATCAGATAATCCATCGAGCACCTCTAAAGACGATCGCATCCTCGAACGTAGGCCCAGCTCAGCAGGAAGAAGAGCACGACGATCGAGATAAATAACAAATCCAGCAGCATCAAGTCCTTTCACACCGCCAGTAGCGCGACACTGTGACCGGCTCGCCCAAGCCGCCGCGCCAGTTTCGTCTCCGCAGTGGGCCACCAGCGCTTTTTCGCGGCCAAAACCACTAGCGAATGGGACGGAAGAACCTGCCCTATCGCGAAGTACAAATCCCGGGCGAAGATCAACTGCACATCCACCTCGCTCCCAATCTCTCCCGCGATCGCCCGCAACCGCCGTTTCAGGAACTCAGGCGCCACTGCGGGAAATTCCAGCGGAGCGGAAAGGGCACGATTTGCACAGCCAGCAGCGTAATCTCGACCGCCAGGTTGCGGAGAAGCACACCGGCTTCGGCAAGGGCCGCCTGCGTCAGTTCGCCGGTCGTGTAGAGCACGAAAACTCGAACCTCACCGGCGCCGCTGCGCGACCTGGCGGATCGGTACGCTGTCTGCATTTTCGACAAGTCGGCCATCCTTACTCAGGGTAAGCGGGAAGGCATTAAGAAGTTGTAAAGAAAGGCTTGAAAGTTTCTTATGGATTACCGGCCGGGACTCGTAGGCTTCGTAGCCTCACGAATGGAGAGCACGCGATTCAATCCGGCATTGCGCTCCACCTGATGCCCACCATTGGGCCAATCGATTTCGATTCGCTCAATGGCCGTCGCGCCGCCTAAGCCGAAGTGCAGCCTGAGATCGTTCTGCGAAAGGTAGCTACCGCCGCTGCGCACCTCGTCGAGCTGTGTTCGGCCACCCGCCGTCAGGCGTACGCGAGCCCCAATCGCGCTGCGGTTGGATCTGGCGCCCTCCAGCTTCAGGATCACCCAGTTGCCTGCAGGTTTTCGGGCGGACTTGAACAGCGAGGGCGGCTCATTCTGGTTGTTCACGAGCACCTCGATCGAGCCGTCGTTATCATAGTCGCCGAAAGCGGCGCCCCGCGCGGCATGAGGTTCGAGGATCCCCGGGCCGGCGCTCTTCGAAATATCACGGAAAGTGCCGTCGCCGTTGTTGTGATAAAGAATGGCGCGATCCTTGTAGTGGATGTCGATTTTGAGGCGGTCCACTTCGGGGAAGACGTGGCCGTTCACCAGCAGCAGGTCCTTCCATCCGTCGTTATCGAAATCGAAAAAACCGCAGCCCCAGCCCACGAAACGCGTGTTGTGCGCCAGGCCAGCGGTTATCGTCGCGTCATCGAACTCGGCCGCGCCGCGATTGCGATAAAGCGTCTCGCGCTCGTCAGAGAAGTTGCTGCGGAAGATGTCCAGCTTGCCGTCGCCATCGTAATCCGCCGCCGCCGCACCCATCCCCGACACAGCCTTGCCGTTTTCGTCGAACGCCGTGCCGCGAAGGAGCGCCTCCTCGCTGAACGTGCCATCGCCCCGATTGATATACAGAAGTGATGGCGTCTGGTCACACGCAACAAAGATGTCGGTGCGGCCGTCCTGATTGAAGTCGCCCGTGAGGACGCCGAGGCAATAGCTCTGATTCGGCTTGGAGATTCCTGATGCATCGGAGACATCCGTGAATGTGCCGTCGCCGTTGTTGTGATAAAGGATATTGCGGTCGAACGGGAGGCCGCGCGGCCCGCAGTTGACGGCCAGGCCACGATACCAGCAGTAGGGATTCTCGCCCGGCTTCGGTGTAGTCGAGAAATCGAACTTCACGTAGTTCGCGACGAAGATATCCAGCCGGCCATCGTTATCGTAATCGAGAAAAGCGCAGCCTGTGTTGTAGCGGGCGCGATTCTGAGCGAGCCCCGCTTTGGCCGTGATGTTTTCAAATCGCCGGCCGCCGACATTGCGATAAAGCGCCAAGCCGCCCCACGATGTGACCAGCAGGTCGGTAAAGCCGTCGTTATCGAAGTCGCCCGCGCACACGCCCTGGCTCCAGGCGTCGCTAGTGAGCCCGGCTTCCCTGGTGACGTCGGTGAACCGGCCACTTCCTTCGTTGCGGTAGAGGCGATTGGTGCCGCCCGGCCCGGAGAGCACGAAGACATCGAGCAGTCCGTCATTGTTGTAGTCGATGAACGCAGCGCCGCTTCCGGTGGTTTCGACAATGTACTTCTTCGAGCCGGTTCCGCCGTTGGGAAAACTCCGGGTCAAACCCGCCTCGGCGGCAACATTGCGAAAGTCCGGCAATTCGGGAGCATCCGCGGCGAACGCGGTCACGGCCAGCACGGCAGCAATTCGTTTCACTGGTTGGGAGCTTTTTCACCCAGCTTCTTGAGAAACTCGGTGAATTCGCCCGCCGGCGGGCGCTGCAGTTTGTCGATGGCGGCCTTCTCGCGCATCGCGTCCGCTGTCCGGCCCGCATTGCGGTAAGCCAGCATCAGGTTGTAGTGCGCCGATTCGTTCTCCGGCTGTAGCCGCACGGCCCGCTCGAGCAACGGAATGGCGTCACCATACCGGCGCGCATCGGAGCGCATGCGGGCCACTGCCACAAGCGCCTCCGCGAAATCGGGGGCCAGCGCCAGAGCTCGTTCGAAGCGCGCCCCGGCCTCTGGCTGCTTGTTTTCCGCCAGCAGAATCTGTCCGATTTCGTATTCGGCGACCGCGTCGCTCGGATTCAGGTTCAGCTCGGCTTCGAATTCCTTGCGCGCTTCGCTCAGCGCTTCCGGTGTGTGCGATTGCATCAGCAGCGCGCGCGCCAGCCGGAAATGAAGATTGAGCGCCGCCGGATTCTTCCCTATGGCTTTGCGATATTCCCCAATGGCGTCGGCGTAGCGGTCCTGCACTTCGAAAATCTCCGCGGAAACCTGATTCACGCGGTAGGAGTCCGGCGTCTTCTGAAACATCTGGAACACCACGTCATTCCAGGCCTTCATGTACAGCTTGGCGGCTTCGTAGAGGACGTCGGCGTCTGATGGGAATTGCTTCTTGAGCTCAGTCACGACGGGCAGGGCCGCATCCGGACGTCCGCGCGCCAGATGGCACTGGGCCAGCGCAAGACCCGCTAGGCGGCGGAGGTCGGCGTCCGTTCCGGTGGCGAAGATGCTCGCGAGTTCGTTGCCCGCCGTGTCGCAGCCGCCGGTGGCCGCACGCGCCAGCGCGAGAAACGTACGAGCGTGCGCGTCGCCGGGTTTCTGGGCAAGCGCCTGCTCGAGCGCGACCCTCGCGGCCTCGTATTTGCCCTGACGGAACTCGTCGATCCCGCGCGCTACGGGGTCCTGCGCGACAGCCGCTATAGCAATCAGCAGAAATATCAGCCTGTAGCGCCTAATGCCCGGCATCATCCATGACCAGGTCCAGGTTGCTGAAGCGGTGGCGCATTCTGCCGTCGAACAGGCGGAAGCTGACGAGCGGCGGAGCCCCCGGCGCTATCCTCGGCGGAGGCGCCAGCCGCTCGGAAGGCGGCACCGCGATCTCGACTACCTGGCCGGACTGCGCTACCAGTTTCGTCAGCCGTTCCACCTCGCCCGAAGCAAGCAGCGCCAATAACAATAGTGACGTCACAGGCTCACCGTTATTGTATCCCGCCCCCGGCCGGCGGCTTCCGGGCAGGATGCTATGCTCCGAAGGTGAAGCCACGTTGGACGCGCCGCCGGTTCCTGAGCAGCGGTGCAGCAGCCGGCCTGGCGTGGTCCTGGCCGTCCCGCGCGTGCGCCGCGCCCACGCCGTTTCCGGTTCACTATCGCAAATCTACTCCTTACGAGGCGCTCGCGGCCTTCGCTGAACCGGGACATGACGAGTTCGCGGTCGAGAAGGAGGCGGCCGAAATCACCGCGCGCTGGGAGCAGTTGTTGCCGTCGGGTTCGGTGCCGCTCGCCGAGGGTTTTCAGGGCTCTTCGCCCATGCCGGCGCGATACAGTCCACTCGCGGATAGCGCATTTACCGCCGAATTCGACCGCGCCGATCTGAACTTTCAGCCGGGTCTCGAAAAGTGGATCGCACAACTCGGCCACGTTCGCAGCGCCCGGTTTTTCGTGCTCGCGGAGGGCCGCGTGCGCTACGAAATCGCGAGTACCGCCGGCGGGCTGTTGCAGTACCGGGTCGGGCTTTGGAAGCAGGCCTGGCGTGACGCCCGCCTTTCGGCATTCGAGCCGCTCGAAGAGACCCTGGTGACATCACCGCGGCCGCTCTTTCGCGATGTCACCGCGGAATTGTTTGGGGATTCTGAATCGTTCCGAAAGCAGATGCTGCGCGGCGTGCCGTATTGGCGCGGGCGGCTGGATTCGGCCTCCGGGATTGACGTCTACGGCAACAATGGAATCGCGGTGGGCGATATCGACGGCGATGGGCGCGACGAGATTTATGTTTGCCAGCCCGCCGGGTTGCCGAACCGGCTCTACAAAATCGGTGAGAGCGGGCGCGTTGAAGACATCACCGAGCACTGGGGCGTGGCGGTCCTTGACGATTCGACGTCGGCTTTGTTTCTCGATCTCCGCAACTCGGGCCGCCAGGACTTGGTGGTGCTGACCACCGGTGCGCCACTGCTGTTTCTAAATGACGGCTCGACCCTGCGCGAGCACCCCGGTGCGTTCCGGTTTCAAACCCCGCCGCAAGGAACATTCACCGGCATGGCAGCCGCCGACTACGATCGAGACGGCCGAATCGACCTGTATCTCTGCTGCTACGTTTATTTCCAGAGCGAAGACCAATTCCGCTATCCGGCCCCTTACCACGACGCGCAGAACGGTCCACCGAATTTCCTGTTCCGCAATCAGCTCGCGGCGGAAGGCTTCGGATTTTTCGAGGATGTGACCGCGGCCGTGGGGCTCAACGAAAACAACAACCGCTACAGTTTCGCGCCCGCGTGGTGCGATTACGATGGCGACGGATGGCCCGATCTCTTCGTCGCCAACGATTTTGGCCGGAAGAACCTCTACAAGAATACCGGAGGGCATTTTCGCGACGTCGCCGCATCCGCGGGCGTGGAGGACATGGGGCCGGGCATGAGCGCCGCGTGGTTTGATTATGACGGCGACGGCAAACCCGACCTCTACGTCAGCAATATGTGGACCGCATCCGGGCAGCGGCTAGTCGGCGATCCCCACTTCGCTCCGGTGGCCAAGGACGGGCTCGCCGAAGCCTACCGGCGGCACACCAAGGGCAACTCGCTCTATCGCAATCGCGGAGACGGTACTTTCGAGGAAACCGAAGCGCGGGAGCGCGTCGAGATGGGGCGGTGGGCGTGGTCGGCCGACGGATTCGATTTCGACCACGACGGCGCACCGGAGATTTATATCGCCTGCGGCATGCTCACCAATTCGTCGGAGAAGGACGCCATGAGCTTTTTCTGGCGGCAGGCGGTGGCACGCTCGCCCGCGACGCAAGCCCAGGCGCCAGCCTATGAGAACGGATGGAACGCCATCAATCAATGGATCCGCGAGGACTACAGTTGGAATGGCCGCGAGCCTAACGTGCTGTATGCGCGGCGCAACGGGCGATACTGCGATTTTTCAGGCGTCTCCGGGATCGATTTTGCCGACGACAGCCGCGCGTTCGCCGCTACCGATTTCGATGGGGATGGCAACCTCGATTTGTTTCTCAAGAGCCGGCTGGGGCCGCAGGTGCGCGCGCTGCGTAACGAATGGGGAACGGGCCGGCATGCGCTGGCGATCCGGTTGACGGGCACGCAGTCGAATCGCGATGCCATCGGCGCCGCGGTTGAGGTCGAGCACGCGGGCAGGCGCACCGTGCAATTCGTGCAGGCCGGATCGGGCTATCTCTCGCAACACACCAAGACGCTGTACTTCGGGCTGGGCGAGGCGGCGCGCGCCGAAAAAATCACGATCCGATGGCCTTCGGGTCTCAAGCAGGAGTTCCGGAACCTCGACGCCGGGTTTCGCTATCACCTTACTGAAGGAGCGGGCGAGCTCCGCCGCGATCCGTTCGCCGCGCGCCGGCCCATTCCGCGGGCAGCGCCGCTTCACCCGGATAACCGGCCGCCCTTCGAGGAAACGTGGCTTGTCCAGCCCGTTCCCATTCCCGAGGAGCGCCGCGGCCCCGGTTTCGTTCTGTTAACAACCGATGCGCACGCAGCGCTGCCGGCTGGCATTCCGGGCGAAGTTCTCGACTTGAGCCGGGCATCACCGGACGTTGCCGCGTGTTACGCATTGTTCCGGCGTTACCTGTTCGACTACCGGACCGGCCTTCTCCTGCCCATGCTGATTCTTATCGATGAGCGCGGCATGGCCCACAAGATCTATCCGGACGTGCCCGCCGAAGCCCGCCTGCGCGAGGACTTGAAGTTGATGCGTGAGCGCGACCGCGAGCGCCTCGCGCTTCCCTTCCCCGGCCGGTATTACAGCCCTCCGCGCCGCAACAATTTTCGTCTGGGCGCGGCATTCTTCTGGGCGGGATATCCGGAGCAGGCGCTGGTCTATTTGAACGAAGTGATTCGGGAACAGCCCGACAATGGCAAAACCCATCTTGCCATCGGACATATGCATCTGGAGGCCGGCCGCCTGGGCCTGGCCCGCAAGCACCTGAAGCGCGCCGTTCAGCTATTGCCGGAATCAGCGGATGCCTGGAACAACCTGGGCAGCCTGGAGATGGCTGCGAAGAATTATCGGGACGCGCTGCGCGATTTCGAGAAAGCACTGGCGCTTAATCCGGACGACCCCTTCGCGCTGGTCGGCGCGGGCCAGGCGCACGCGGCGCTCGGGGACGATGCCGCCGCCGAACCGCTATTTCGGCGCGCCCTCGCTCGTGACAGCAAGGATGCCGACGCCTCCAACCAGCTCGGTCTCCTCCTGGCGCGGCAAAACCGCCTGGATGAAGCCAGCCAGTCGTTCCAGCAGGCCATTGCCGCGCAGCGAAATCACGCGTCCGCTATCAACAACCTTGGCGTCCTGTACATGCAGATGCAGAAGACGGATGACGCCGTCGCTGCGTTCCGCTACGGCATTGAGGTGGCGCCCGACGACGAGATGCTTTACATGAATCTGGCACGTGTTTACGCCCGCGCAGGCGATCGCACGCGAGCCCGTGAGATTCTTCGCCAATTGCTCTCGCGCAAACCGAACAGCACCGTTGCGCTGAAGGCGCTGCGCGAGCTGGGCGAGTGATCTGACAGATTCCGGCGTCGTATACTGGCGCAATGTCTCTCGGCCGTAGGGAATTCTTGCAACTCGCCGGCGCCGCCCCTCTGGCGGCCAGCCCTCTGAAGCTCAGGGCCGGCACGGCCAAAATCGACATCACGCCGGACCGGCCACGCATCTGCGCGAGCGGTGACAAGCCCGATCCGCCCGTCGCCTATGCCCGGCTGCACTCACGCGTCCTCACCCTGTTCGACGGCGCCCGGCGCATGGTCTTCGTCAACTACGATCTCAACTGTCTGGACGTGGCCACGCCCATCTTACGCGAACGCGTGGAGCGCGAGCTCGGCATACCGCCGGCCTATCTGGCATTGCTCGCGACGCACAACCACCAGGGCCCGATCCAGATTGCCGCCGACAATTTCGATTTCGGCCGTGAGCTGGCGGAGAAGATTTTCGGAGCGATTCGCGCGGCTATCGCCAGCGAGGACGGTCCCGCGGATCTGCTTTTCGGCTGCGGATATGCCAACCTCACGCGGGCACAGCGCAGCTATGCTCCAGATTACGAATTGCAGCTGCTCAAAGTGATACGCGGCGGCCGGGTTGCCGCGTTGCTGTTCAACTATCCCACGCACCCGCAACTGGGGCCGCGCAAGATGTATGGCGCATCACACCCCGGGTTCGCCATGGAAGAGCTGGAAACTCAGTTCCCCGGAAGCGTGGCGATCTACGCCGATGCCTGCGGTGGCAACCAGTACACCTTCGCCCCCGAGGGCTCGGCGGACGCTCTCCAGGCGTGTAAAGCGCGCGGCCACGAGCTCGCGCAGGCGGCGCTCGAGGTAGCCAGCGGGAAGCTGGTTGACGTCAGCGGGCCCATTGAGAGCCGTCTGGAACTGGTGGACTTGCCGCTGGCCGACCCGGTCCCCTATCCGCGCGCGTTGGAACTCGCCCGGGACGTGCCCATGGATGCCGGACTTCGCGCCTTTCCTGATCCTCTGCGCGATACCAACTGGATACGGCAGCTCGTGCGTCACTACAAAGAGGGCCTACCGTTTCCCAAGCGCGTTTCGGAATACGTCTGCACGGATGAAGAGTTTCTGTTACAGCAGCTATCCACGCCGCGCCGGTATCCGTGCAGGTTCGTCGAGGTATTGGGCGCGCAAATCGGGCGCCTGACGCTTCTCGCCATTCAAGGCGAGCCCCTTACCGAAATTGGCATGCGCATCAAGGAAGTGCTGCGCCAGCGCGGGCCGGCAATGGTGTTCGGTTACTTCGCCGAGCACAACCTATATGTACCGACGCGCGAGAACGTGCGGCTCGATCTCTATCAGGCGCAGGCGCTGCGCGTGCAGTACACCTGCCCGGTGGGGTGGTCGCTGGACGTGGAAGATGAAATTCTCAAAGGAGCGCTGGCTGTCGTGGGTGCCAAGCCGTGGATCGACCCCCGCGAACAGAAGAGCTATCCCCTGCGTCAAGGATAAAATCAACGGGCGGCCAAGACACCGGCTATGGCAAGATGAGACCAGTACACCACTCCCGGTCGGGGCAGGACTTTACTGGGACTTTTCGGGATAATTGGGGAAACCCACTGGGGAAACATTGGCATCTATCGTGCAGGATCGACAACCTATGTATCTAAAAGAAGATAAGCCTAGTGACCGGCGGCTGTTCCGCCCCTGGAACTCCTTCGCCGTGGCCGCTGCTATGGCCGCGCCCGTCATGGCTCAGTCGCACGAGGGGGGTGGCGAGGCCAACTTGGTTCTTCCGGACTTGAATTCGGCCACATTTCTCGGTGGTATCACCGGGCATAACCTCCTGATGGTCGGTTTGCTGATCTGCGCGTTGGGTTTCATCTTCGGCTTGACGATCTTCGTGCGGCTGCGCAATATGCCGGTGCATACCAGCATGCGCGAAGTCTCCGAGCTGATTTACGAGACCTGCAAGACCTACCTGCTTACACAAGGCAAATTCCTGGTGTTGCTCGAGTGCTGCATTGGCGCCATCATCGTCTTTTACTTCGGGTACTTGCAGCAGTTCTCCGCCTTCAAGGTCCTGATCATTTTGTTCTTCAGCGTGGTCGGTATATCGGGCAGCTTCTTCGTAGCGGCCTTCGGGATGCGCGTGAACACGTTCGCCAACTCGCGAACGGCGTTTGCCAGCCTGCGCGGTAAGCCATACCCTTGCTACGACATCCCGTTGCAGGCCGGGATGAGCATCGGCATGCTGCTGATTTCGGTCGAGCTGCTGATTATGCTGTTCATTCTGCTCTTCGTGCCCGGGAATCTGGCCGGCGCCTGTTTCATCGGGTTCGCCATCGGCGAGTCGCTCGGCGCGGCGGCTCTGCGCGTGGCGGGCGGCATCTTTACGAAGATCGCCGACATCGGCTCCGACCTGATGAAAATCATCTTCAAAATCAAGGAAGACGACGTGCGCAACCCCGGCGTCATCGCCGACTGTACGGGCGACAACGCGGGCGATTCCGTAGGCCCCTCGGCCGACGGCTTCGAGACCTACGGCGTAACAGGCGTCGCCCTGATCACATTCATCATCCTGGCGGTCCATGATCCCATCGTGCAAGTGCAACTGCTGGTATGGATCTTTGCCATGCGCATCATGATGGTGGTGTCTTCCGCCGCCAGCTACTTCATCAACGGCTTTATTGCCAAGGCCCGGTATGCCCATGTCGACAAGATGAACTTCGAGGCGCCCCTGACCATGCTGGTATGGCTGACCTCGATTCTGTCGATCGGCTTAACGTACGTGCTGAGTTCGGTGATGATCCCGGACCTCAAAGGCGACACCTCGCTGTGGTGGAAGCTATCCAGCGTGATTAGCTGCGGAACGCTGGCCGGTGCAGTCATTCCCGAGTTCGTCAAGGTCTTCACCTCGACGCAGTCGCGGCACGTGCGCGAGATCGTGACCAGCTCGCGCGAAGGAGGCGCTTCGCTCAATATCCTTTCGGGTCTGGTGGCCGGAAATTTCAGTGGCTACTGGCTCGGCTTCACGGTTCTAACGCTAATGAGCCTTGCATACATGATGAGCACTATGGGTATGGCGAGCCTGATGGTGGCTCCGGCGGTTTTTGCATTTGGCCTGGTGGCGTTCGGGTTCCTCGGAATGGGTCCGGTGACGATTGCCGTGGATAGCTATGGCCCGGTCACCGATAACGCGCAGTCGATCTACGAGCTCTCCACCATCGAAGAGCTTCCTCACATCAAGGAAGACCTGGCAAAGAATTTCGGCTTCGAGCCGCAGTTCGAGCGCGCCAAGGCCAACCTGGAAGAAAATGACGGCGCAGGGAACACCTTCAAGGCCACCTCCAAACCGGTCTTGATCGGCACCGCGGTCGTCGGCGCCACCACTATGATCTTCTCGACCATCGTGGCTCTGACCAACGGCCTGACCACGAACCTCGACCACCTGTCGATTCTCTACCCGCCGTTCCTCCTCGGCCTGATCACCGGCGGCGCGGTGATTTACTGGTTTACCGGCGCCAGTATCCAGGCCGTCACTACGGGCGCCTACCGCGCGGTCGAGTTCATCAAGCGCAACATCCACCTGGAAAACAGAGCCAAGGCGTCGGTGGCCGATTCGAAGCGCGTGGTTGCGATCTGCACGCAGTACGCGCAGAAAGGCATGCTCAATATCTTTCTGACCGTGTTCTTCTCGACGCTGGCGTTCGCGTTCTTCGAGCCCTTCTACTTCGTTGGCTACCTGATCTCCATCGCGCTGTTCGGGCTATACCAGGCCTTCTTCATGGCGAATGCCGGCGGCGCCTGGGATAACGCCAAAAAGATCGTCGAAACCGAGCTGCATGCGAAGGGAACCGAACTGCACGCTGCCACCGTTGTAGGCGACACGGTCGGCGATCCCTTCAAGGACACCAGTTCGGTGGCGCTTAACCCCATCATCAAGTTCACGACACTATTTGGACTGCTGGCCGTCGAGCTGGCCGTTTCCCTGACCCGCCAGCAAGGCTCCATGGTCAGCAACATCTTCGCCGTGATCTTCCTCGTGCTGTCGATGATTTTCGTCTACCGCAGTTTCTACGGCATGCGGATTGACAGCCCCGGCGCATCCAAAAGCGGGGAACAAACCGCCGATCGCGAACCCATGGCTGTTGGCTGATACCGCTGCTACAGATTAGGCACTTGTTCTTCGGCGCGAGGCCGCACCGCATCCATCACCGGCGCGCGTTCCTGGTCCTTGTACTGCAATTGGTACAGCTTCCAGTAAATCCCGCGCAGCGCCAGCAACTCCTGGTGATTGCCGCTCTCGCGCAGTTTCCCTTTGTGCATCACCAGAATGCGGTCGGCGCGCTGGATGGTGGATAGCCGGTGCGCGATGATGATCGACGTCCGGCCTTCCACCAAGCGCGCCAGCGCGTCGCGCACGCGAAACTCGGTGTCGGTGTCCACGCTCGACGTTGCCTCGTCCAGAATCAGGAACCGCGGCCGGTGCGCCAGCGCGCGGGCGAAGCTGATGAGCTGTTTCTGGCCCGTGGATAGCGAGTTGCCGCGTTCGCGAATGGACTGCGCGAAACCGTCCGGCAGCGAGCGGATGAAGTCCATCAGGTTCACCTGCTCGGCGGCTTCCTCCACATCCAGGGTGCCGATGCCGTCCGTTCCCAACCGGATGTTATCCTCGATGCTGCCCGTGAACAAGTACGGGTCCTGCAGCACCACGCCAAAATGCCGCCGCAGCTCGAGCGGGTCCACATCGCGAATGTCCACTCCACCGATGCGAATAGCGCCTTGCTGGACGTCGTAAAAGCGTAGCAGTAGGCTGATCATGGTGGTCTTCCCCGCTCCGGTATGGCCCACAATTGCCACCGTCTCACCAGGCTCGATCCGGAAGCTCACATCGCGCAGCACCCAGTCTTCACCTTTATAAGCGAACCAGACATGGTCGAACTCGATCCCGGCGGGCGAGCCCGGCACGGCGCGCGGCACAGCGGGCGAAAAGATCTCAGCCGGCGTATCGAGCAGCTTAAATACCCGCTCGCTCGACGCCATGGCCGATTGCAGGATGTTGTATTTCTCGCTCAGATCCTGAATGGGGCGGAAAAAACGCATCCCGTATTGCAGAAACGCCACGATCACTCCCAGCGTCATGGCCCCCTTCTCCAGGCGCCACCCGCCATACGCGATCGTGGAGGCCATCGCCGCCGTCGACAGTAACTCGACCACCGGATAGAACCAGCCGTAAGCCAGGATCGCTTCCTTCCACGCGTCCATGTGCTGGTTGTTGATGGCATCGAATTCCTCGCGGCTTTTGCGCTCGCGGTTGAACAGTTGCAGCACGATGATGCCGACGATGTGCTCCTGAAGATATGCATTAATGCGCGCGACGGCAATACGGACGCGTCGGTAGCTCTGCGTCACCGCGCGCCGGAACAGCGCCGTGGTCAGAATCACAAGCGGCAGCACCGCCAGCATTGGGCCGGTCAGCGCCGGGCTCAGCCGCCACATTACGGCAACGATGAAGGCCAGCGTGAGCACATCACCCAGGATCATCACCAGGCCCGAGGCGAACAGTTCGTTGAGCACATCGACGTCGGTCGTCACGCGCGTGACCAGGCGGCCGATGGGGTTCCGGTCGAAGAACGCAATATCCAGCCGCTGCAGGTGCGTCATCAGCTCGCGCCGCAAGTCGAACATGGCGCGCTGGCCGGCGTACTGCATGATGTAAGCCTGCCCGAACGCCGAAGCAAAGGCGCCCACCAGCACCACCAGGTAGATGAGCGACACCTGCGTAAGGCCGGTCCAGCGGTCGGTGGAAAGATACCGATCGATGGGGGTGGAAAAGTGCTGAGCCGCCGGCGACAGATAGCGATCGATGGCGATTTTCGTCAACAGCGGTCCGCACACCTGCAGCGCGGAGTACACGATCAGAAACAGAAGGGACACCGCGATATAGCCGGCGTACGGCTTCAAATAACCCAGCAGCCGCCGCATCAGCCGCGAGTCGTATGCTTTTGCGAGTACCTCTTCTTCCACTGTCTTTAGCCTATCATTGTGGATTAGCTCTCTATGAAAATCCTCCGCTGCGGTTGCTGGTTGATGGCGTCTGTAATTGTGCCGAACCCCGGAAGGGCGCAGTCGAACCTGATGCCGCAACCCGCGCGAGTGACACCCGGCCAGGGCAGGCTGAAAGTTGATTCTTCCTTCCGTGTCGCGTTAACGGGATACACCGAGCCGCGTCTGGAGCATGCGGCCCAGCGGCTTATCCGCCACCTTGAACGCACCACTGGCCTGATCCTCTCCACCGAACTCGCGCCAACCGCATCGCCGGCCACGCTCGTAATCGCCACCTCTGCCGCGTCTGCGCCCGTTCAGAAACTCGGCGAAGACGAATCGTATGAGCTCGTGGTGACGCCGGCCCAGGCTCGCCTTGCGGCGCCGAATCCGCTCGGCGCGCTGCGCGGAATGGAAACGTTTCTTCAGTTGGTGGAAGCCGATCGCGACTCCTTCGCCGCGCCCGCCGTCCGCATCGATGACCGGCCGCGCTTCCCCTGGCGTGGCCTCATGATGGACGTCAGCCGCCACTGGCTGCCCGTCGAAGTCGTCAAGCGCAACCTCGACGCCATGGCCGCCGTCAAGATGAACGTCCTGCACTGGCATCTGTCCGATGATCAGGGCTTCCGCGTCGAGTGCCGGCGCTATCCCAAGCTGCATGAGATGGGTTCGGACGGGCACTACTATACCCACGAGCAGGTTCGTGAAGTGATCGATTACGCCCGCGAGCGCGGAATCCGCGTGGTGCCTGAGTTCGACATGCCGGGCCACGCGACTTCTTGGTTTGTTGGTTATCCGGAGTTGGCCAGCGCGCCCGGGCCGTACACCATCGAGCGTAAGTGGGGCATTTTCGATCCGGCGATGGATCCCACGCGCGATGAGGTCTACCGCTTTCTCGATAGCTTCATCGGTGAGATGGCCGCCTTGTTCCCCGACGAATACTTTCACATCGGCGGCGACGAAGTGAACGGCAAACAATGGAGCGCCAGCCCGCGCATCCAGAACTTTATGCGCGAACACGGCATCCGGGGCAACGAGGCGTTGCAGACCTACTTCAGCAGCCACGTTCAGCCGATTGTGGCGGGACACGGGAAAAAGGTCATCGGCTGGGATGAGATCCTGGCTCCCGGCCTGCCGAAAGAAAGCGTGGTGCAATCCTGGCGCCGGCAGAAATCACTGGCGGAGGCGGCGCGGCTCGGCCATATGGGAATCCTCTCGGCGGGCTATTATCTCGACCTCATGTATTCCGCGGCCTCCCACTATGCGGCCGACCCCATGGAGAAGGAATCCGCGAGTCTGAATGACCAGGAGAAAGCGCGCATCCTGGGCGGCGAATCCTGCATGTGGGCCGAGTACGCCACGCCCGAAAATGTCGACATGCGCATCTGGCCGCGTAACGTCGCCATCGCCGAGCGGTTGTGGTCGCCCCAGGACACAAAAGACGTCGCTTCGATGTACCAACGCCTTGCCGCAGTGAGCCGCGAGCTCGATCTGCTCGGCACACCGCACAAAGTGGAGCACCGCCGGATGCTCGAGCGTCTGGCCGGGCAACATCCCATAGCTCCTCTAGCCGTTCTTTCCGATGTTCTCGAGCCGGTGAAAGAATACGCCCGTGAAGAGGGCCATGAGTACACACAATTCACGCCGCTCAACCGCCTGGTGGACGCAACGCTCCCCGAGAGTGATGTCGCGCGGGACTTCAGCCATCTCGTGGATGGTGCGCTGGCCGGCGGCGCCGAGGGCCAGGCCAGCCGTCAAGAGGTACGCCGGTGGCTGGTACGCTGGCAGTCCAACGACGCCGCCATCGAGCGGCTCCTCGAAAGCTCTTTCTTGTTGCGGGAAGCGATTCCGCTCTCACAGGATTTGTCGGCGCTTGCTTCGGCAGGCCTGGAGGCGCTCGACAATCTGGCGAATGGCCGCAAGCCGCCTCCGGCATGGGTGACCGGGAAACACGCTTTGCTCGATAACGCGGCGAAGGCACGAGCCGAGTTGCTTCTCATGATCGTGCCGCCGGTTCAGAAACTGGTGGACGCTGCTGCGTCCCAGTAACCGGGCATCGCTTGGGACGATTGTGCTCTACCTCACGTCCCAACAAGATTTAACAGGGGCCAACCGGGGCGTTCGCTTGCCGCCGCCAGCCCCATCCAGTACCTTGGATCTATACGTACAACCCACGTAGGAGGAACATTCCAATGAAAAGACTGGCTATTTTGACGGCCGCTGCGGCGCTATTTTCAGCCGCGGCCATGGCCGAAACCATGACCGGGACCTTGGTCGATGTGATGTGCAAGGACAAGGACATTGCCGGCCATACCAAGAAATGCGCAATGGGCTGCGCCAAAAGCGGCTTCGGCCTCGTGACTGGCGAAGGCAAGTTCGTGAAGTTCGATGAAGCCGGCAACGCCAAAGCTCTGGCAGCCCTGAAGGCCACAGACAAGGAAAAAGATCTGAAAGCCAAGGTCGAAGGCACCATGGACGGAGATGTTCTTCAAGTGACCTCGGTCGAGATTGAATAGGAATAGAAAGGCGGGACGATGTGTTTACAACCCACGGGAGTGGGTTGTAAACACCCGCTACCAGTTATCCTGAATACCGACCCGTGGTTTGGCCGATGCCGTGGCGTCTTCTCGCATGCTGCTCTGAGACTGCTGGCACTGCACGCAGAACTTGGCCCACGGAACCGCCTGCAGCCGCTTGGCGGGAATCGGCTCCTCGCATCCCAGGCAGATCCCGTAATCTCCCGCTTCGATGCGGTCCAGCGCTTCTTCAATCAGCCGCAACTGAACGTAATCGAGGCTATTCAGCCGCAGCGAGATGAACTCGTCGTGCGACATCTGCGCCTGGTCCTCTTCCGCCACCCGGCCCATCTTGGCGAGCGTGTCGAATTTGCTGCCCAAACCGGTCATCACCTGCTCCCGCTTCTCTAACAGCACTTTGCGGTAGGCTGCGGGCCGGATCGCTTGCCCCGGCTCTTTAACTTTTTTCATAAAAACTCCTTACCCCGGTCGCTTAGTTTCACTGGGAAACCGGCGCGCGCCAGCGAGGCACCTAAATTATGCGCGCCCGGCGGAATGACACCCGCCAGACAATGGTTAGGAAAAGGTAGCAGAAATCTCAGGAAATTGACAATAGGTTTTTAGTTAATATCTGAAAGTTTTTTCTTATCGGGGACCTCCAAAAGTTCGCGCTAAGTCCCGTAACATCTGTTGCTCGGCGGGGTTGAAGCGGCTGCGGAATGTCTCGCTCATGATGCGCGCGCTCCGCTCGGATTCAGACATAGAGCGCAATTGCTCATATTCCTGCCGGACTATCGGACGGCGATCTTCGGGCAGCGAATTGAACTGCCGGAACAGTTCCCGGGCGTGGTTCTGCTGCTCGGGCGGAAGCTGGCTGAAGGCCTGGTATCTGTCCCGCAATTGCTGCCGTTCATCGGGAGGCAGGCTGCGGTATTGTTGCAGCTTCTGCTGGAACTCGCGCCGGCGCTCGGGCCGCATCTGCGCCAGCACCCGCTGCCGCTGTTCCGGCGTCAGGCGGTTCCACCGCTCGAGCGGCGTTGGCGCCTCTTTGGCTTTGGCCTTCTCGGCTCTACGTTTCTCCTGTGCGGCGCGCCTCGGAGGAATCGCTTCCGGCGGGCGTTGCGCCCACACACTTCCGCCGGGCAAGAGCGCAATCAGACCGGCGACGAGGAGAACGTTGCGCATGCGCTTCACATGGGTTTCGGCGTATTCTGCTCCTGCTGCGGTGTAAGCGCCAGCTCACGCAGCATCTGCATATCGTCGAGAGTGCGCTCTACCTGCTCGGGTTCGATGCTTTCGATGCGCGCCTGCGAACTGTTGCGGTGCAAAGCAGCCTCCGGCGCATGCAGAGCCACTCCGGCAATCATCAACAAGCAGGCCGCGGCCAGCGGGACCACCGGACGCCACAGGGGCTGCAATGGCCGAAAGAGCCGTTCCAGCCACGAAGCCGGCCTGGCACGATCGATCCTTTGATACAACCGGCGGTTGAAATCCGCGCTTACCGCCTGCGGCTCCCACTGGCCGAGCGCGCTCCAGACCGCGCGCTGCCCTTTCACAAAGCGCGCGCAATCGGGACAGGTTTCCATGTGCCGCTCGACCAGGGTGGCGCGCTCGGCGTTGAGCTTCCCGGCCGAATAATCCAGCAGCCAATCCGTGTTTTCGTGAGTCTTTATCGGGCAATTCATATTTCAGCCATGTGCGCCAGCCGCACGCGTAAGGTTTCGTAGGCGCGGAACAGCAGCGACTTCACCGCCGATTCCGAGCAGCTTAACACCTTCGCTATTTGCGAATACTCCATCTCTTCATATTTATGCATCAATACCGCGGCGCGTTGCTTCTCCGGCAGCGCGGCCACGGCCCGGCGCACCTCTTCTACCTTCACCTGGCGCACCATGCTTTGCTCCACCGATGGCGACCGGTCCGCCACCTCGCGCGTCGGCGCGCCCTCCACGCTCTCATCCAGCCGTTCCTGCCCCCGCTCGTTCTTCTGGTCGCGCAGCCAGTTCAACGCCAGATGGGTGGCGATGCGAAAGAGCCACGTGGTGAACTTGGCGGTGGGTTCGTAGGTTTCCCTCGACCGGTAGACGCGCAAGAACACCTCCTGGGCCAGCTCCTCGGAGACCGCCAGCTCCTGCACCATGCGATACAGGAAATGGGTGACCGAGGCGCGATACTTCTCCAGCAGCAAGGCGAAGCTTGCCCCGTCCCCATCCTTGACCCGAAGCATCAACTCGGCATCGTAGTCAAGAGCCGCTGCGGCCCCCATAACCTCGTTAACCCGCTGCGGCATAAAAGGTTGCGGGTATTGTCACTCGCCCTTAAGGGTACGCTCCATGAGCTGCCGGATGGCTTCCCGCGGTGGACGGCCAAGTTGTAGCATGGCATGCATTTGCTGGGCAATCGGCATTTCGACGCCGTGCTGGCGGGCCAGGTCTACGGTGGCAATCGTTGTTTTGATGCCTTCCGCGACCATTTTCATCGAATCGACGATTTCATCGAGCCTTCGGCCTTTAGCTAACTCTAATCCTACGTTTCTGTTACGGCTAAGATCCCCGGTACAGGTCAGCACCAAGTCCCCCAGGCCAGCAAGGCCGGCGAGCGTCTTAGGCTGCCCGCCCATCGCCAGCGCCAAGCGGCTGATTTCGGCTAAGCCGCGTGTAATCAACGCGGCGACGGCGTTGTGGCCCAATCCGAGGCCGTGGCAGACGCCAGCGCCGATGGCGACCACATTTTTGACCGCCCCGCCTACCTCGACCCCGACCGGATCGGGGCTGGTATAGAGGCGGAAGGTCGGGCCGGAGAAGGCGCTTTGGACGGTGGCGGCCAGTTCAGCGTCCGCTGAGGCCACGACCAGTGCCGTCGGATCGCCGCGAGCCACTTCGCGGGCGAAGGTCGGGCCGGAAATCACGGCGACGCGGGGGTTGAAATATGGCTCGACCACCTGGCGGATCACTTCGGTGACGCGCAGCAGAGTGCCCGTTTCGAGTCCCTTGGTGGCGCTCACGAGATGGACCGCGGGCGAGAGGTGCGGCGCCATCTCCCGGTAGAGCGGGCGCGCCAGGTGCGAGGGCATCACGCCCAGGACGATTTCGGCGGTCTCCAGCGCGGAAGCCAGTTCATGGTGCACGTCGACGTTGGCGTGCAGTCGGAAGCCCGGCAGGTAAACATCGTTTTCGCGCGAGGATCGCATCCGCAGCGCAAGGTCCTGTTCATAGACCCAGAGGCGAACACGTTCAAAGCGGGGGGCAAGAACAACAGCCAGCGCCGTGCCCCACGACCCACCCCCGATAATGGCGAGATTCCTCACGGGCGGCGGGCTCTCCAGCCGGCACCTGGGACATCGGGCCTTTTCCGGCTGCCGAAGGAGAGGACGCTTTCAGTGCCGGCGCGAATGCGCGCGATATTGGCGCGGTGGCGGTAAATTGCGAACCCGCCGCTGACGATAGAGGCGGCTTCCAGAGACAGGGGCGGTTGCATGAGCAGCCAGACCGCCAGGGGGAATGTTCCGGCCGCGAGAATCGAGCCTATCGAAACCTGGCGCGTGTAAGCCACCGCCGCCAGCCAAACGATCAGAACCGCCAGCAGAGGAAGTGGGGCCAGATACAAATAGGCGCCAATAAAGCTGGCCACGGCTTTGCCTCCGCGGAATTTCAGAAAAATAGGATACGCGTGGCCGGCCATCACCGCGATTGCAGCCGCGCTCATCCAGTGAACGTTGCCTCCGGTGAGCTTGTCCATGAGCCAGACGGCTGCCGCGCCTTTAGCGATATCGAGCAGCAGCGTCACGATGCCGGCGGCGCGCCCGGTGGTGCGCAGGACGTTGGTGGCCCCGATATTACCGCTCCCGGAAGAGCGCACGTCGGCGCCGGTTTTCCACTTCACGACAAGATAACCGAAGGGAATGCCGCCAATGAGGTAAGCGGCCACCAGCGCCAAAACCGGCATCAGGGCATGCATTATTTCGCGAGCGGAAACTCCGCAAGTTTAGTGTACACGGAACCCGAAGGAGCGGTCTGGCTGCGATAGAGAAAGAAACGGTCCGCCGTGAAAGCGCCGAACTCGAGCGAGGGCAGTTGGGCAACGGCTTGCAGCAGAGCGGGCTGCTTGCCGGGCGTCTTGCTGCGCGCGAGCGTCAGGTGCGGCGAGAAAGCCCGCTGCTCTCTGGCGATGCCGAGCGGCGCGAGTGCGTCTTCGGTGTCACGGGCGAGCTGCGCGAGGGCCTCACCGGCGTGAATGCCGGCCCAAAATACGCGCGGCGAGTGCGGGTTGGGGAAGAAGCCGAGCTTCCCGATAGCGATGGGAATGGCGGGTCGGGCGGGCAACGTACCCAGCGCCGCTTTCACCTCGTCCAGACGGTCCTCGGGCCACTCACCGATGAACTTTGTGGTGACGTGGAGGTTTTCGGGCGGGCTCCAGTTGATGCTGGCGGCGGGCTTGAGGCGAACGAGGAGATTTTCGAGATTCGTGACGACTTCGGCGGGGAGATCGATTCCGGTGAACAATCGCATTTGCGCGATGATAATTGTCGAATGGAATGGCGCACCCTCGCAACAGAGAGCCGCGTTTTGCGGCGGGAGTTCTACAATCGCGACGCGGTGACGGTGGCGCGGGAGCTGCTCGGCAAGATCCTGGTGCACGGGCGGACGGCGGGCATGATCGTCGAGACTGAAGCTTACCTGGGCGGCGACGATCTGGCGGCGCATTCGGCGCGAGGCATCACGAACCGCACGCGGGTGATCTTCGGGCCGCCGGGTCATGCGTATGTCTATTTCATTTACGGCATGCACGAGTGCCTGAACCTGGTGGCGGAGCCGGAAGGCAATCCGGGATGCGTGCTGATCCGCGCGGCCGAGCCGGTGGCCGGCATCCCGATCATGAAACGGCGGAGGGCGAAAGGGCGGACGGTCGAGAAGCTGGCATCCGGTCCGGGAAATCTCACGCAGGCATTCGGCGTCACACGCGCCCAGAACGGCGTGGACGTGACGCACGGCCCGCTGGTGGTACGCCGCTGGGACAAAGAGCCGAAATTCGAGATTCAGGTGACGCCGCGGATCGGGATCCGGCATTGCGCCGAGTGGCCCCTGCGGTTTGTGGTCGCGGGAAACAGGGCCGTCAGTAAGTAAACGCACAACCAGGGCGGCACGGCAATTGCTGCAATCCACAGCGGAGGTGAATCGAATGACCAAAGACCCAGTTTGCGGAAAACACCTTGATGAGAAAACGGCTCCAGCGAGAATAAATTACCAGGGCCGCGACTATCAATTCTGCTCGCAAGACTGTAAAAGTCAATTCGAAACGCACCCGCAACGCTACGTCCAGCCACTGGCACAAGGTGGAATGAAGCGGGAGACGGGAGGCGGAGCGGCGTAGCGCTGCAGGACGGAGAGGGCGTGATCCCACGCCCTCTGCAGTATCCTTACTCGGTTGCGACGGGCCCTTCGCTCCGTGACAGTTCCATGAGCAGCTTCTCGCGCCGCTCGTGCGCGGCCTTTACGGCCGATTCCATGGCGATCCAATAGACCACCACACCGAGGATGGCGGCGAACGCCAGAATCAGCCAGAAAATGACCTGGCTGCCAAATACGTACTGCGCCCAAAACGCCAGAAACACCGGTAGCAACGCAACGGGGTAAAAGACAAAAATAAGCGCCTGCATGCGGCTGGCTGAGCCGCCCTGAGAAACGCGCTCGGGGTTCATGGCGCGTGGAAAATGCACGGAGCTGAGATTGCCGATGGCGAGCAGATAGACGCCAACGATCGCCGTGACGCTGAACGCCTCGGTGATGGCACCACCCGCGAGCCGAACGCGCAGCACTTGCGAGGCCACGGTGACCGCGAGCATCTCCACCAGGATAAAGAGCGCCGCGGCGATGTTTTTCCCGGCCAGTGCGCGGGCGACTGGAACGGGCATAGAGAAATAGACCTGCGCCGCCGAGCGGTCGAAACCGAAGGTATTCAAATACGAAACCTGCCCGAGCAGGGTGAGGGCGTAGACGCTGACGATAGTCAGATAATGATTGGACACCACCGAGCCACTGCGCCCGCCGCCGAGCATGATGGGAAGCCAGACGATCAGGCCGAACGAAAAACCCATGATGAAGACCATGCGGAACCGGGGCGTTCGGGTGAGCGAGCGCAACTCTTTCTCGACGATGGCCGCCAAAGGATCCGGAAGAAACAGCGACGGCAACCGGTAGAACACTTCGATGCGCGAGCGGCTGCGGCCGTTTGCTGACGCAGCGGGACTGCCGGTGGCCTGCGCGTCGAAACGCAGACTACGCTCGAACTGCCATCTGCCGAAGGCGAACGCGGCCACGGTCCACCAGAGCAAGATCAGCCCGGAGAAGAACGTTTCCTGGCCGAGCGAAATGCGCGCCATGGCGGTCCAGGGCCAGAATCCACCGGGCGCTTCGCTAAAAAGGCGACGTAAGCCTTGCCCGGGTTTGTGTGTGGCCACCAGCAATTGGGGCAAAGCGGCGGCCATCACGAGCACGAGCATGAGAATCTCACGCAGCCGCTTGTGCATGAGCAAGCGCTCCAGCAGGTTCCGCAAGCCGGCGGAGAGCAGCAGGTTGAACAGGACGAAGACCAGCACGGGAATCAAGATACGCGGCGCCGCGCGAACGCCACCATACTGTGGATTGCGCAGCAGGCCGATGGAGCTGCCGGCAAGCACCAGCAACATTTCGGCGCAGGTAGTGAGGCGCAACAGCACCTCAATGACGAAGAGCTTGCGATGCGGAACGGGGTAAATCAGCAGCTTTGTTAAATCCAGCGAAGCGCCGAGGCTGGCCGACATGATGGGGGCGAGCTGCCAATAGAGAAACACGAACATCAGGCCAGTGGGAAGACCGCGGCGGATTAAATCGCCGGCCTCGGCCGAAGAGAAGAAGTCTTCCGCCACGACCGCGAGAAATGTCCAGAAGCCATACCAGACGAGGGCGGTGATGATGGAAAAAATAGCGCCGCGCCGCCTGGACCCCAGACGGAAACTGCGCATGCTGAGCAGTTGCGCGCGCAGGATGGCGGCGATCACAGCCAATCCAGCCTTTCAAACGCGCGTTCGGCGCCGACCACGCGCACGAAGACATCTTCCAGAGTCTCCGACCCGGCGCGCAATTCCTGCATGGGGCCTTCGCGTACGATCTTCCCCTCGTTAATGATGGCCACGCTGTCACAGAGGCGCTCCACGACTTCGAGGACGTGCGAGGTAAGGAAGATGGTCGCGCCATGGCGCACCTGGTCGAGCAGAATGTCCTTCATGAGGCGCGCGCCCACGGCGTCCACACCTTCAAACGGCTCGTCCATGAGGAAGAGCTCGGGCCGGTGAATGAGCGAAGCGGCCATGGCCACGCGCTTGCGCATGCCTTTGGAGTACTCGGCAATCAACTTGCGAGGCTCGGTGAGCTGGAACAACTCGAGCAGTTCGCCGGCGCGTTCCTGAGCTACCGGGCGCGCAAGGCCGTACATGCGCCCCACGAATTCCAGAAATTCCATACCGGTGAGACGATCGAACAGCAGTGATTCGTCGGGGACGAGGCCGATGCGCTTCTTGATTTCGATTTCCTGCTGCGGCATGGGCAGGCCGAGGAGCTGGATGGATCCCGAAGACGGCGGGATCAGGCCGGTGAGCATGCGGATGGTCGTGGACTTGCCCGCGCCGTTCGGGCCGAGAAAGCCGAAAAAGCTGCCGCGCGGGACGGTGAGGCTCAGGCCATCGACCGCGGCCTTGCCGCCATAAAGTTTGCGCAGATTCTCAAGCTGGATGGCGGGTACCGGATCGGCCATGAAGTTTAATCGTAGGACAGGCGTTCCTAGCTGTCCATTAGTGAGTCTACTTGAGGATGACCAGGCAGCCGGCCAGCATATCGTGCAGCGCCTGTTTCTTTTCCGTGAACGCGGCCATGAGGTAGCCGACATTCATGATCATGCCGGAAACCCACTTGCCGAAAAAGCGGCCGTTGGCGCGGCCGAAGGAAATGCGCTGTCCGTTCATGTCCGTAACGATGATTCCCAGCGCCATTTTTCCAAGAGTGGCCTCATAGCGGGAGCTCTCCATCCAGGTGTGATACAGCCAGCTCCCGACCAGCAGAACCACGGCGAAGCCGGCAATACTCATGGCCAACATGGCGCCGCCGAGTCCCTCAAGATCGCCGCCCGGATGCAGGATGGCGCCGAATATTCCTGAGGACACGATAAAGAAGATGATGATGGGAGAGAAGACCATAGAATCGATGATCATGGCCACCAATCTTCTCCAGAAGCCCGCGTACCGGAATGCGGGAGCGGCCATGGCGGGGGCCATCGCGACAGCAGAAGGGCCGGCGCCCACGGGAAGGAAGGACATGCCGCAGCCGACGCAGAACCGGGCGTTATCCGCGTTGGTAGCGCCGCAGCGAGTGCAGAACATGAGGCGAGATCCCGAGCCAGTATATCCCAATGGCCGGGACCCGGAGCGCGCCGCGGTGTTAGTCTTAGCAACATGCGTTTTGTAACAGTTATATTGATGGTCACGATGGCGTACGCCCAAAACAACCAGCCGGCCAAGACGACTTTTGAAGATCAGCCCGCGCTTCTGCTTGCGAATGGAACGCTGGAGCTGACGGTGCTGCCCCAGGGAAGCACGTTCGCGAGCGTGGTGCTGGCCGACGATCCGGAAAAGCTCAGCCCGCTGTGGAACCCGCTGCGCATGGCGCGCGAAGCCGGCGAAAAAAATGTTTTCGATTCGGCGCAGGGCCACTTCATCTGCGTGGACGGGTTTGGCCCAGTGTCGAAGGAAGAGGAAGCCGCGGGCCTGCCAGGCCATGGCGAGGCCCACCAGTCCCCGTTCGAAATGAAGTACTACAACAAAGACGGCCGCATCACCACGCTGACGCTCGAAACCAAGCTGCCGCTGACGCAGGAACGGTTCGCCCGGACAGTGCGCATGGTGGACGGCGAGAACGTTATCTACGTGGAGAGCGAACTCGAGAGCTTGCTGGCGTTCGACCGCCCGGTGTTCTGGGCGGAACACGCGACCATCGGCTCACCGTTTCTCGAGGCGGGCGTCACGGTGGTGGATATGTCGGTGCGGCGCGCGAAGACACGGCCTTACAGCGAGTCGGAACTGGAGGGCGGGCTGCCGCACCGGCTGGTGTCCGACAAGGAATTCACGTGGCCGGAAGCGCCAGGCCTCCACACCCCCAAGATCGATGTGCGGGCAGCGCCCAAGGAACCGAATTCGGGCGACCACACGACTTGTCTGATGGACCCCTCGCGCAAGCTGGTGTTCGTCACGGCGCTCCATCCGGGAAAGCGGCTCGTGCTGGGATACCTGTTCAAACCGCAGGAGTACCCATGGACGCAGAACTGGGAATATTATCCGAAGAACAAGAAGATGGCGCGGGGAATGGAGTTTTCCACGCAGCCTTTCGACGTGCCGCGGCGGGAGGTGGTGCAGTTGAACTCGATGTTCGAGGCGCCCGTGTACCGCTGGCTGCCGGCGCGCACGAAGATCGGGTCGCGCTTCCTGATGGTCTATGCACGCACGCCGGAGGGCTTTCACAAAGTGGATGACGTGCGCTTCGAGAACGGCAAGATCATTGTGGAAGATCGCAAGGCGCACAAGCAGGTAACGCTCGCGGCGTCGCTGCCAATCTGAAACCAGCGAACCAGATCCTACTGCGTCATAATTACGACTGGAACGGAGAGAGGTTAGATTACGTTGCGCATCCATCTGGGGGGCAGCGTACTGCTCCTTGCGGCGACGGCTCTCAGCGTGGCGGCGTCGCTGCACATGCACCAGACCGCGTTCAAACCGGGCGAGAACGGCCTGCCGCTAGGGTGGAGCGTGTACGGTGCGCGGCCGGAGATCACGCCGAAGACATTCGTAGACACGACGCGCTACCGCACGGCGCCCGGGTCGCTGGCCATTTCGGGGAACAGCAACGCCGCCGCATACGGCGGTTGGACCTATCTGGCTCCGGAAATTGTAGCGGGCCAGTGGTACCGCTTCGTGGCCTACTACCGCTACGCGGGCTTGCAGGATGAAGCCTTGCAGGTGGTGGCGCGGCTGAACTGGCAAACGGCGGATGGCAAGCGCGCTGGACGGCCGGACTATCCGTACAGCGTCACTCCCGAGGGCGAATGGACCCGCCTGACATTGGACGCGCCGGCGCCCGAGAAATCGGCGGCCGTCAAGGTCGAGCTGTTTCTGCAAAATGCGCCGCAGGCCACGCTGTGGTGGGATGACATTTCGCTCGAAGAGATTGCGAATCCGGGACCGCGGAGCGTTACCGTCGCGACCGTGAAATACCATCCGCATAACACGCACTCGGCGGAAGAAAACGTTCGCCAATTTGTGGAGCTGGTGGATCGCGCGGTGCCGGAGAAGACCGACGTCATTCTGTTGCCGGAAGGCATGACCGTGGCTGGCACAGGTAAGAGTGACGCCGATGTTTCCGAACCCGTGCCGGGTCCGACGACCGAAAAGCTGGGTGAACTGGCGCGGCGCAAGCACGCCTACATCATCGGCGGCATCTACGAGCGCGAAGCACCAGCGGTGTACAACACAGCGGTACTGATCGATCGCGAGGGCCGGCTCATCGGCAAATACCGCAAGGTGTACCTGCCGCGCGAGGAGATCGAAGCCGGCCTGACTCCGGGCAACGATTATCCGGTGTTCCGCACGGACTTCGGCAAAATCGGCATTATGATCTGCTGGGACGTGTAGTATGCCGACCCGGCTCGCGCCCTGGCCCTGAAGGGCGCGGAGATGATTCTGTTGCCCATCTGGGACGGCGACGCCACGCTGACCAAAGCGCGGGCCATCGAGAACCACGTATTTCTCGCCAGCTCGACATATGGCGATAATTCCCTGATCCTCGATCCCAACGGAGAAACGCAAGCCATCGCGAAGGAGATTGGGACAGTAGCCATCGCGAAGATCGACCTGAACCGCCGTTACGACGATGAGTGGCTCGGCAACATGCGCGAGCGGTTCATGAAAGAGCTGCGGCTGGACGTGCCGATGAAGAGGACGGGGTTCGAATAGTAGGCCTAGGGAATCTCGGCCACATACACCTGCGTGTGACCCGTGCGGTCGCTCGCGAACGCCACCAGCTTCTCATCCGGTGAAAAGGACGGGTGCGGGTGCGTCCATTGCGGTCCATAGACGGAGTCGGTGGGCATCTCCATCCAACTGAGAGCACGCCCGGCGCTCGAGCCTGCGGCGGCCGCGAAATCTTCGGCTAACGCGTAGCGCGATTTGCGCCACTGTGTTCCCTGGCTGCTAGCTTCCGACAGGCAGATCAGGCGGCGCGCGCCGGTGGCGACGTCGACGAGGTGCAGGCCAAGATCCGGATGGTTGGTGTCGCACAGAATTGCCGTTCCGGCGCGGTTGGGCGTGATATGCCAGGCGTTGAACTCGGCGATGGTGCGGATCTGGCGCGTGGTCCAGTCCATGGTGCTTAGGGCGTGGGGCCAGACGGTAAATACCAAATTGCCGGTTCGGCCGAGGAACGTTTCGTGCACCACGAACTCGTCGTTGCCGTGTTGGTAGAGGCACTCGAGGCCCGTTCCGTCCCGGCGCACGCGATGCATGCGCGGCGCGGGGTCGCCGGCGAATTCGATCCATTCGGGCTCGATGGAATGAAACTGCGGATGGATCACGGTCCGCGGAAACGGGATGAGGCGCCAGTCCGAGCCGTCGGCCCGCCCAGTGATCAAACCCTGCTGCGATCCCTGCTTGATGGCCGCCGTGATCCACTCACCCGCGGCGCCGAGCGAGCACTCTCCGAGTTGCGCGCCCGGAAACTCGATGACGCTGCGTTCGTCAAGGGTCGCCCGATCGATCTCCCAAATTCCGCCGCCGCGAACGAAAAAGATGCGGCGACCATCGGGATGAATAGCGGGGGAAAACGGGTGGATGGCTGGGCCCTCAGTCAACTGCCGAATCTCGCCATCCGGATAGGGCGCGATCTCGAACAACTGCGCGCTGCCGGAGCGATACGACGTAAAAATCAGCGCACAGCCGTCGGGGGTGAACGAGCTTTGCAAAAAGTACGTCGGATGGTTGATGGAGGGATGCGCGGTCAACTGGTGGATGCGCGCGCCCGTGGCGGAGTCGAGGGATATTGCGTGCTCGGAAGGAGAGCGGTCGCCCTTCACTGGACGCTCTTGCGAAAGATGAGGATGTGCTGCCGCGGCAGCGTGCTGAGATTCTTCTCGAAGCGGAAACCCTCGGGCTCGACCTCGGCGCGCACTTCCGCGACGCTCATTTTGTGCTCGGGCCGGATGGGGATGTTGGGGTCCTCCTTGCGATATTCAAGCAGCACCAGCCGTCCATCGGGTTTGAGCGATTCGCGCATCTTCCGCAGCATTTTTTCGGGCTCGGAGAACTCGTGGTAGACGTCCACCAGAAGGACGAGATCCACCCGCCCGGCGGGCAGCCTGGGATCATCTTCGACCCCGAGGACGGGTTCGACGTTAGTGAGATGCCGGGCCTCGATGTTCTTGCGCAGCAGTTCCAGCATGGCGGGCTGAATATCGTTGGCATAGACCTTACCGGACGGGCCCACGCGCTCCGCAAGCCGCCAGGTGAAATAACCCGCGCCGGCGCCCACATCGGCCACGGTTGCGCCGCGCGTGATGCCGATGGCCTCAAGAGCGGCGTCGGGCGCCTCTTCCGCTTCGCGCTCGGGCCGCACCAGCCAGTCCGCGCCGCCCGTGCCCATGACCGGCGCAATGCGGCGCCCTGTGATGGTATGGACCTGCTCGGCCCATAAGGCTAAGCAGAGCCCGAACAGCACAAAACCGGCGCGGCGCATCGTTAACATGGTGCCACAGGGCGATTGTTAGGACGCTGCCCGCGACGGGTCCTTCTTGCTCGCTCGGCGGGCGCCGGCTTTGGTTTGCTTTCCGGCTGAAGTCTGCGCGGGTCCCGAAGCTCCATACAGACGCCGGTAAATCGCCGCGTTGCGCAGCACGGACTGGACGTATTCGCGGGTCTCGGTGAACGGGATGGTTTCCACGAACTCGGCCGGCTCCTGGAAGGAATTCCATGTGATCCATTCCTCCACGTGCGTCTTGCCGGCGTTATAGGAAGCCAGCGTTTCCTCCCACTTGCCACCCCACTCATCCAGCATGGAACGCAGGTAGTGCGTGCCAAGTTTCAAATTCGTGGACGGTTGGAACAGCATGGACGTGCGGAAGCGGCGGACACCGTTGCGCCGCGCCACTTGTCTTCCGGTGGCCGGAATAAGCTGCGTCAACCCGTAGGCATTTTTGTGAGAGAGGGCATTGGGATTGAATTCGGATTCCTGCCGGATCAAAGCGGCTACGATGTACGGATCGAGATTCTGTAACTTTGCGTTGCGCACCAGATCGGTCCGGTAAGGCAGGGGGAAGAGCAGTTCCCAGAAACGGCGCGGCATCTGATCGAACGGGGTGGAAAGATAGTCGGGGGCGAAACTCTTCATGTACCGCAGTCCGACGTACGCCGAGGACGCGGTGCGCGCCAGCTCCATGGCGAGCAGATGCGGCTGTCCGTCGTGGCGGGCGCCGAAACGCAACTCGGATTCCGCCAGGTCGTCGAGGCCAGCTTCAGCCAGCAGGCGCGCGCGCTCGATGCGAAGCCTGGTTGCCGGGGAGAGCTCACGCTCCGCCGGCACACGCCGCTCGGGAAATGCAATGCCGCCAAGATACTGGACGTATTGAGCCGCGGGTTGCGCCCCGAAAATCGTCGGTTCGGCCAGCCGCTGTTGAGCCCGCATGGCGTAATAGTAATTAGGGTAAAGGCTGCCGATCTTGTCGTAATAAGCGCGCGCGGCAGCGAAGTTCTTCTCCGACTCGGCCAATTTTCCCAGGAAATACATGCTGGCTGCCGTCCGCGGATCGGAAGGATAACGCTCGAGCTGCTCGCGCAACCGGTCAGCAGCTTCGGCGCGGCGATGCACATACGCGCTCCACGCTACTTTCCAGTGGCAGGAAGCCGCGACCGGGTCCTGTGGAAAATCCTCGTATGCTGTCTTGTAAAGCGGCTCGTACACGTCGGGGCGGTTCTGCAGCAGATAACAGTTGGCGGCCGAAACCAGCGCCTTCAATCGCCAGGGAGATTGCGGATATCGCTCGGTCAATTTCTTGAGAGTCGCGAGCATGTCATCGTAAGCGTTAGTGCGGCGCTGGCACTCCGCGAGATAGTAGAGGCGTTCGGCATCCGCTTCCGAGCGGTCCAGGTCGAGAGAATCGAGTGCGCGATAAGCTGCCGAGGTATCGCCGATCAAATAGTCCGCGACGGCAGCGCGGACACGGGCTCGATCGCGTTCCAGCCCGGCAAGCAAGGGGACCATGGACACGAACTCCTGGCGCGCGCCTTTGTATTCCCGGGCGGCCAGCCATCGGTCGCCACGCTGGAGCATCTGCAGCGCGGCGGGCGGCGGGTAGGTGGGCCCCATCGCCTCCTTCAGCAGAATGAGCGCGGCCGAGGCGCGGTCCGCGGCGTCCGTATCGGGATAGCCGTAGTAGGCACGCTGATAACAGGCGGCGGCGTTGGCGGGGTCGGATGCAGCCTCGTACGCCAGACCGAGCGTGAGATCGGCGTCGGGCTGCGGCAGCCCGTCATAATTCTCGCGCAGGAGACGCACGGCCTCGGCGGGGTTTTTCAGATCGACCAGGGCCTTGGCCCGGAGCACCACCACCTTCGAGGCGAAGGGTGACGCTGCGGCAAGGTTCTGGAAGCGCTCCACCTCTTTGGGGATGTCCCCTTCGTCCTTGGCTTGAATCTGGGCCGTGACGAGGTAATAAATCGCGTAATCCTCGATTTTAGGGAGGCGCGGCTGGGCCGCCCGCAGGTTGCCGATGGCGCGATCGTAATCCTTTTGCTCGAGCGAGGTGACACCCAGGGCGAGCCGCGCCAGCGCCCCTTCCTGATCTTTGGCATGCACCGCGGCGAAGCGCTCGATCTGCGTGCGGCGCGCCACCGACGGCGCGTCCCGGTACACTTTGACCAGGGCCGCGAGATCCTGGGCCGCCGCGGCCGGAAGCGTCGGCGCGAGCAAGACCAGAGCTGCCGCGAATTTATACCAGTGGGCCGGGATAGCCCGGGCCGAGCAAGTTCGCGTCATCATGAGCCAGGCTGCGTACCAGTTCGAGGTGCAGGTAATCGACCATCGTGGGAGACGCCATGTGCTTCTCCCGAAATCCTTCGCGCGCGGCGTCGACAGACTCTTTAAACGCGCCGTACAGATCCCGTGCCACGCGGCCGGAGCGGACCGCATCGGGCCGCGCCAGGCGCATCTCGGCAACTTGCACGCGGGCGAAACGCTGGGCTGCCAGATGCTGCTGTTGCTCCTTGGGCGAGAGATCCCACCACTGGTTGTGCGGGGCCGGTACGCCCGAGGGAGCTCCGGCTTCCTTCGGCTGTTTCGAAACGGGGCCGGAGATGGACACGAGCGATTCTGGCGGCTGTTGGTCCGCTCCGGAAACGGCCGCCTGGAGGAAAACCTCAGGGGCGGCGGCACGATCCGGCCCCGAGGCCAATGCGCGCAGTTGTAACCCGGCAACTTCGGAGAATAACTCGATAGGCTGCGCCTGCACATTCGACGATGCGTAGAAGATGCCGGCCACTGTGTCTCCCGCCGCCAGAGGAAACAAGTAGGCGCGCTCGTCAGGCTTGTGGTTGAGCAGCCGGACCAGGGCCGGTGAAACCTCCGCCGGCGTGGTCATGGCGATGACCGGATCGCGTGAATCGAGGGCCGTCGCGAAGGCGGCGGCCTCGGACACCGGAAACTCGAGCGCCGGCAAGCTGGCAGCCGCCCGGTCTTCTCCCGCGCGAACCTCGGCGGGACGCCGCATACGCTCGGCGCGCGCGCGTTTTTCACAAATGGAAAATATGGCGGCCTGGTCACAGAAGGGCAGCGTTACATCTAGCAGCGTGGAGTACAGGTCGTCCGGATCGGCCGCCTGCCGGAGACGGCGCACGCCCTGATTCAGTTCCTCGGCCAGCGCCCGGCGGCTGTCGCCGATGGCGTCGGTGACTGCCCCGCGCACGGCGGCTCCAACGGCCGCTGCGACGCGCGATTCCACCTCAGATTCGACCTGTTGCTCGAGGTCTTCAATCAAGCGTGAAAAATTCTCTTCGCAAACTTTCCGCCAGGCGGCGGTCGGCGCGGCGGGCGTCATTTTCTACATATATTTTAACAGACCGCGCGGAGCGGAATGCGCGCGCGATGCGTAATATCGAGTGATGGACAAATTACTGTCGGGAAAAATTGCGGTAGTGACGGGCGGCACCCGCGGCATCGGCCGTGCGATCGCAGAGCGACTGCTGCGCGAAGGGGCATCGGTCGCCTTCTGCGGGCGGTCGCCCGAAAGCGTCACGCGCGCGGCTGCAGAGATGGCAAAGACCACGGGTGGAGCGGTGTTAGGCGAAAGTGCCGATATATCGAAACCCGAAGAGGTAGTCCGCTTCTTCCAAAAAGTGGATTCGCGCTTCGGCGGGTTACATATGTTGATTAATAATGCCGGCCTGGGAATTTTCCGGCGTGTCGCCGAGCTTTCCGTAGATGAGTGGCGGCAAATGATCGACTTAAACCTCTCCGGCGTGTTCTATTGTTGCCGCGAAGCGTTACAAAGATTTAATAACGCGGACGGGGGGTACATCATCAATATAAGTAGCCTGGCCGGGAAGAACGCCTTCTCGGGCGGCGCGGGATATAACGCGTCGAAGTTCGGGCTGAACGGTTTCAGCGAGGCGCTGATGATGGACCACCGGTACGACAACGTGGGCGTCACCTACATCATGCCGGGGAGCGTAGACACGAAATTCAGCTCAGGCGCTCCCGGAAGTGATGATTGGAAGATTGCACCCGCTGAAGTGGCCGAGGTCGTCATGGGGCTGCTACGGATGCCGAAGCGTACGTTGGTAAGCCGGGTGGAGATGAGACCTTTGAAACCAAAGAAGTAGCCAGGCGCGTCCAATTGGTATGGTACTTGCTCAGTACCCGGACGTGAGTCTCTGGGGCCAAGGATCTGAGAGGGGAGGAGGGAGTATGGTACGGCTGAACAAAAAGCTGGATCCGACACAAACTGGTCAGGATGCGGAAAAACTCCACGTGGATCTTCACAGGCGGATCGTGGGACAGGACGAGGCTATTGACCAGATTGTGAACATCTACCAGATGTATCTGGCAGGTATGAACAGCCCCGGCCGTCCCATTGGGAACTTTTTGTTTCTCGGTCCTACCGGTTCCGGCAAAACCAGGCTGGTTGAGGCCAGTGCAGAGAGCCTGGTGGGCGATACTCACGCCATGATCAAGATCGACTGCGCGGAGTTTCAGCACAGCCACGAAATCGCCAAGCTGATCGGATCCCCTCCCGGATACCTGGGGCATCGGGAGACCCATCCGCTGCTTAGCCAAGAAGTTTTGAATCAATACCATACTGAGAAAGTGAAGTTGAGCTTCGTGCTGTTCGATGAGATCGAGAAGGCCAGCGATGCGCTGTGGAACCTGTTGCTAGGCATTCTTGACAAGGCTACGCTGACGCTCGGGGACAACCGCCGGGTGGACTTCTCGCGCACCATGATTTTCATGACCAGCAACCTCGGTGCCGCCGAAATGGGTTCCATTTTGAGACCCAATCTGGGATTTGCAGCGTCGGAAATCGAGCGGCAGCACGGATCGGGCGAACTCGACGACAGGACCTCGGACAAGATTGCGAAGGCCGGCGCCGAGGCCGCGCGGCGCAAGTTCACTCCCGAGTTCATGAACCGGATCGACAAAGTAGTGGTTTTCAAGCCGCTGGGACAAAGGGAGCTGCGCAAGATCCTGGGACTCGAGTTGGGAATACTGCAGCAGCGGATTTTCAGCTCGTCTACGACCACGCCGTTTGTCTTCTCGCTCAGCGAACCAGCGAAAGATTACCTGTTGCGAGAAGGCACGGACATGAAATACGGAGCACGTCACCTGAAGCGCGCCATCGATCGCGCTCTGGTGCAACCGATGTCGAACCTGATCGCGACTCAACAGGTGCGCGGCGGCGACTTGATCAAAGTTGATTTCGATAGCGATAACAGCCGGCTGACCTTTGCCAAGGAAGCTGAAGACATGCCGGCGTACGCCATGGTCCAGATGATCGAAGCGTCCGCGAACACCTCGAATGGAGCTATTCCAGCCGCGGCGGCGGTGGCGGAACTGCCACGGGTCGCGGCGCGCGGGCGACGCACGCTGGCTGGATAAACTACCGGGTCTGGCGCAGCGGCAGCCATCGCCGGCTGCCCCTGCTATAATCGCGCCAGCATTTGCATCTCCCCGCTGAAAAACAAGATCTCCGCCTGATGCGCGACCTGTTCGGCACGATCGCGCCTAAGTACGACTTCATCACACGCGTTTTTTCCTACGGCATGGACCGCGGCTGGAAGCGGATGGCGGTGGCCGGGGCGGCGCTTCCGGCGCGCGCGGTTGTCCTAGACCTAGCGTGCGGCACTGGAGATTTCGGCAAACTCGCCGCGTCGCATTGTTCCGGCGCCCACGTCGTGGCGGCCGATCTGACAGAACCCATGCTGCGCCTGGCGGAAATTCCTGACCGCGCTTGCGCCGACGCAGCCTCCCTGCCGTTCCGTACGGAGTGCTTCGATGCCGTTTTTGTAGGCTACGGTCTCCGCAATTTTCCACGCCTCGCGACAGCACTCGAGGAGGTGCGGCGCGTCCTGAAGCCGGGCGGCCTGCTGGTGACTCTGGATTTTTTTCTGCCCGGGCGGCCCTCCCTCCAGCGGATTTTCCTCGCTTACCTCTACGCGCAGGGCGCTTTCTGGGGATTGGTTCTGCACCGGCGTGCGCGCGTGTATACGTACATTCCCGACTCGCTAAGAACTTTTTTGCCGGCGGAAAAGTTTTCGTTGTTGCTGAAGAAAACCGGCTTTGCGGACGTCACCGCACGACAGTTCCTGTTGGGCGGCATCGCCGTCCACTGGGCAAAAAAAAGTCCGCCGCCGTGCGCCGATATACAATAACTCCACGATGCAGGTTCGCCACCGCGCGATGGCTCGATTGAGGTCCGGGAGAAGCGGACCGGTGAGTATCCGTGCTGTGCATCACGGCATTTTTTTTGCTGACTAACTGAGAGGAGCCTCATGAAAACGATCGATCGCCGTTCCCTTATCGCGAGTGCGTTCACCGGCGCTGGTCTCGTGGCCTTCAGTCGCGCTGAAGCAGCGGCTCAGCAGCGCGCCGGAAATGGTGCTCCGATCTCGCCCAAGGACAACCTCAAGATCACCAAGCTCGAAACCTTTCTGGTGAAACCCCGCTGGTTGTTCCTCAAGGTGCACACCAACGCCGGCATCGTCGGCCTTGGTGAGCCGATCACGGAAGGGCGCGCCCTTACATGTGCCGAAGCCGTCAAGGAGATTGAACCGTATCTGATTGGAAAGGACCCGCGCCGCGTAGTGCATCACTGGCAGGCCATCTATCGGCACGCGTTTTATCGTGGCGGCCCTATCCTGACGAGCGCACTGAGCGGCATCGACCAGGCACTGTGGGACATCAAGGGCAAGGCTCTCGGAGTGCCGGTTTATGATCTGTTGGGCGGCCCCACGCGCGACCGCGTGCGCGTCTATGCCCACGGCAACACGCCGGAAGCGCTCAAAGCCGGCGTCGCCAAAGGATTCACCGCGTTCAAGACCGGTCCCGCGCATAAGCGACCCGCGCGCTACATCGAAACACCGGCGGCAGTCCAATATGCGGCCGAGCAGTTTGCCGAACTGCGCCATGCCGTCGGAAACGACGTCGATATCGCAATCGACTTTCACGGCGCCATCAGCCCGGCCACGGCCAAGCTATTGATCAAAGCCCTCGAGCCGTATCAACCGATGTTCATCGAGGAGCCGATCAATTGCCAGGAGCACGACGTGATGGCGGACATCGCGCGGGGAACATTCCTGCCCATCGCGACCGGCGAACGCGTGTTCACCAAGTGGGGCTTTCGCGAGGTGCTAGAGAAGCGCGCCGCGACCGTTCTGCAACCGGACATCTCGCATGCCGGAGGGATCACCGAGGTGCGGCTGATCGCGGGCATGGCCGAAGCCTATTACGCGACCATTGCACCGCACAACCCGCTAGGTCCGATCAATCTGGCTGCGGGAGTGCAGATGGCAGCCTCGATTCCCAACTTCTTATGCCAGGAACAAGTGTCACTTGGCGAGGGTTACCTCAAGAAGCCGTTCACCGTGCGCAACGGGTATCTGGATTTGCCGACAGGTCCGGGTCTGGGCATTGAGCTGGATGAAAACGCCATGGCCGACAAGATCGGCCACGACTGGCGCAATCAGGAAAGTTACGATGCCGACGACGGCGCGGCGGTCGACTGGTAGCTGGACTTAGATCAGGAGCCGGGGCGCGCAACTTGATAATCTGAAGCCATGACCAAAGATCAGATCCTGTCGTTCATTACGGAGATCGGCATCGTTCCGGTGGTGCGGACATCCAGCGCCGAGGGCGCAATCAAGGCGGTGGATGCAATCTATCGGGGCGGCATCCGCGCGGCCGAGATCACCATGACCGTGCCCGGCGCCATTCGCGCGCTCGAGAAAGTGGCCGACCAGTTCGGGGACAAGATTGTGCTTGGCGCCGGAACGGTACTGGACCCGGAGACGGCGCGCGCCTGCATGCTGGCAGGAGCTGAGTTTTTCGTCACGCCCAGCGTGAAAGCGGCTACTATCGAAGTGGCAAGACGCTATTCGAAGGTGATCTGCCCGGGCGCCCTGACGCCCACCGAAGTAGTGACGGCGTGGGAGGCCGGGGCGGACATTGTGAAGATTTTTCCGTGCGGTAACGTTGGCGGACCGAAATACATCAAGGCGTTGCGGGGACCATTCCCGCACATCGAGATGATTCCTACCGGCGGTGTCAATCTGGAGACGGCCGGCGAGTTCTTGAAGGCCGGTGCGTGCGCCGTGGCCGTGGGTAGCGAATTGGTGGACCCTAAGAGCGTGAAAGAAGGCCGGTTCGATGTGATCGAGGACCGCGCGCGGCAATACCTGGGAGCGATAGCCAGGGCGCGCTCGGAAATGAAGCCCGCCGCCTAAAAGCTGCTAAACTGTACACGCATATGGCGATTAGCAAGGAGCTACTGGAGATTCTGGTCTGCCCGCTTTGCAAGGCGACGGTGGAGCTCAAGCCGGACGGAAGCGGGCTGAAGTGCGTCCAGTGCCATCGCGTCTATCCGATTCGCGATGACATTCCCGTCATGCTGATCGACGAAGCCCGCATCGAGGAGTAGCGGCGCACCTGCATGAGTTCGATTCTCGAACGCCTCCCGAAACAGGGGCGAATCGCGGTGATCCGGATTCGCTCGATGGGAGACTGCATTCTCACTACCCCGGCGATATCCATTCTGAAGCAGTCCCGGCCGGACCTCGCGATCGCGATGGTGGTGGAGGAGCGGTTTCGGGCGTTGTTTGAAGGGAACGCGGACGTCAGCGAGATTCTGCCGCCGGATTGGAAAGTGGTTCGGAGGTGGCGTCCCGATCTTTGCTTGAATTTGCACGGAGGCACAACTAGCGCAGTGATTACAGCTTTGTCCGGAGCGCGGTTCCGCGCGGGATTTGCGCATTTTCGAGGTTCGTGGATTTATAACGTCAAAATCCCCCGCGCGCAGGAGATCTTGGGCGTGGACGGCAAGGTTCACACGGCGGAGCACCTGGCGTCGGCGGTTTTCTTCCTTGGGGCGAGGCGCATCGAGATTCCGCGGGCCAAGTTGTTCGCGACGCCGGCGCGCGGGGAAGCTCCGTATGCCGTGATCCATCCGCGGGCGGCGTCGGTTGATAAGACCTGGCCCGTGGAGAGGTTTCTGGATGTAGCCGTGCATTTGCAGAAGACGCTGGAACTGACTCCAGTGTTCATCGGCGGCGCGGGTGAAGATCTCGGGCCGTTCGAGCGCTGGCGGACGGTGGCCGGCGCGCCGTTGGCCGAGATCCAATCGCTCATCGCCGGCGCGGCGTTGTTCCTCGGGAACGATTCGGGCCCAGCCCACATGGCGGCGGCATTCGGCGTTCCGGTGGTGGTTATTTTCGGCGCGTCCGATCCGGCGATCTGGGCGCCATGGCGCACGCAGGCGGAGGTGCTCGCCGGGCCTGCCGGCATCGAGTCGGTAAGTACGCAGGAAGTGAAGGACGCACTGGAACGCTTGCGGGTACGCGTATGAAGGAACTGCTGCGCCTACTCGCTTATGCCCGCCGGTACTGGTTCTTCCTGGTCCTGGCAGTGGTGCTCATGGCGGTGGTAGGCGCGGCCCAGGCTTCCATCGCTCTGCTTATCGGCCCCATCTTCGACCGCGTACTCAATCCCGCGTCGCCCGAGACGCCGGTACGGCTCTTCACGGTCCCAGTTGTCGATTATCCGGTCTATCTGGAACAGTTCGCCCCGCCGGGCGTGCACAACATCTGGACCCTGGTGGGTTTTGCAATCCTCGTGGTATTTGCCATCAAGGGCATCTGCGATTACCTGGCCAATTACCTGGTCAACTATGTCGGCTTCTCGGCGGTCACCGACCTTCGGAACACGGTATTCCAAAAAGTGCTGCGGCACGGGTCATATTTTTTTGAGGCGCACTCGACCGGCCGGCTGATGTCGTCGATCATGAACGATATCGAAAAGATCCAGGTGGCGACATCGCACATACTGGCCGACCTGCTGCGCCAGACCTTCGTGGTGCTGTTTCTGTTGTTCGTGGTGCTCCACAAAGACTGGAAGCTTGCCGCCGTAAGCCTGGTGGTGATGCCGCTGATTCTGGTGCCGACGGCGCGCATTGGCCGCCGCATCCGCCGCACCAGCCGGCGCGCGCAGGACCACGCCGCCGAGATCAACGAAATCCTTCAGGAAGCGCTCAGCGGGCATCAGGTGGTGAAGGCATTCGGCACCGAAGTATACGAGTCCCGCCGGTTCGCCGACGCCGCCCGCCGCCTGCTGCGCAGCAATCTGCGATATGTGCGCCAGCAGGCGATCTCGTCGCCGCTCATCGAGATGTTCGGCGCGCTGACCATCGTGGGCCTGCTCACCTACGCGCGCACGCAGATCAAAACCGGTGCCCTGACAGCCGGCGAGTTCACCAGCTTTGTCATTGCGCTGCTCATGATGTACGAGCCGTTGAAACGGCTGACCGGCATTCACAATATCTTTCAACAGGCGTTGGGCGCGTCGCAAAAGGTCTTCGAATACCTGGACCACCCCGAGGAAATGCTGGACAAGCCGGGAGCCACGAAGCTCGCGCGCTTCGAGCGGTCCGTGGTCTACGATAATGTCGGCTTTCATTATCCGGCTACCAACGGATTTCACCTCGAAGGAATCCGGCTGGAAGTGAAGGCGGGAGAGGTGGTCGCATTGGTGGGACCGAGCGGAGCGGGAAAGTCCACTTTGGTGAACTTGCTGCCGCGGTTCTATGACGTCACCTTTGGCGCCGTGCGCATCGACGGGCACGACGTGCGCGATCTCGCGTTAGCCTCGCTTCGGGAGAAGATCGGCCTGGTGGCGCAGGATACGTTTCTGTTCAACGATACGGTGACCAACAATATCTCCTATGGCCGGCCCGAGATTGGCCTTGATGCCGTGAGGCGCGCGGCGCAAAGCGCGCTGGCGGACGAGTTTATAGAGCGACTGCCCCAAGGCTACGATACGGTCATTGGGGAGCGCGGCGTGAAGTTGAGCGGCGGCCAGCGACAGCGCATCGCCATCGCGCGCGCCCTGCTGAAGAATGCCCCTATTCTGATCCTGGACGAGGCCACGTCTCATCTGGATACCGAGTCGGAGATGCTGGTGCAGCGCGCTCTGGCCAACTTGATGGCGGACCGGACGGTGATCGTGATCGCGCACCGGATCTCGACCATCCGCCGGGCGGACAAGATCGTGGTGATGGACCGCGGAGGCATCTCGGAAATCGGAACCCACTCCGACCTGGTGACGGGCGGAGGCATCTATCAGAGGCTTCACGAGCTGCAGTTCCTCGATGCCGAGGCGGCGGTGGATCTGTGAAAGTACGCAGCATGACGGGATTCGCTCAGGTGAGGAAGAGCCTGCACGAGGGCGAAGTCGTATTGAGCGTGAAGACGGTCAATCATCGCGGCCTGGACATGCATTTGCACTTGCCGCCGGAAATGGATGCGTCCGAAATTGCTCTCCGCCGGGCCATCAAAGGCCGCGTAGCGCGCGGCCACCTGCAACTCAACGTGATCTGGACGCGGACCAACGGCGCGACGGCGGACGCTTTTCTGAACCGGCCGCTGCTCGAGGCGTATCTGGCGGCATTCGAGCAGGCGCAGCGTGAGTTCCATCTCACCGGCGCGCCTGACCTGAACGTCGCGTTTCGCATACCGGGAATGTTCCGGACGGAAAGTGCGCCGGAAGTGGACGCGGAGCTCGAATCGTCGCTGGTGGCGGCGCTGGATGAGGCGCTCGACGTGCTGAACAGCTTCCGCGAGCGAGAGGGCCAGGAAATCGCGGCGGAGATTCTGGAGCGCTGCCAGATGATTCGCCAAGGCGGGGCGCGCATCGAGGAGATCCGCGCGGGCGCCACGCCGGCATTTCAGAAGCGCCTGCAAGAGCGGCTGTCGGAACTGCTGCGCGGATCGAGCATGGAACCGCAGCGCCTGGCGCAGGAAGCGGCCCTGCTTGCCGATCGCAGTGACATCAGCGAAGAATTGATCCGGCTCAAAACGCATGCGGCGGAACTAGAGCAGTTGGTGCGTACGGGCGGTGAAATCGGCAAAAAACTCGATTTTCTCCTGCAGGAGATGAACCGCGAGACCAACACGATTCTGTCGAAGACCAGCGGGCTGGGGGACCTGGGGCTCACTATTACGGAACTGGCGCTGGGGGCAAAATCAGAGATCGACAAGATTCGCGAGCAATCGTTGAACCTGGAGTAACGCGCTGACCACGGTTTTCATCATTTCGGCGCCTTCAGGTTCGGGGAAATCCACCCTGGTGACGCGCCTGCTGGCCGAGGTCCCTGGGCTTAAGTTCTCTGTTTCCTATACTACACGCGCTCCACGGGGACACGAGCGCAGCGGGCAAAGCTACCACTTCATTTCCAGCGCCGAGGTTAAAGAGCGCGTCGCGCGCGGCGAATTTTTGGAGTACGCCGAAGTGTTCGGTAATTATTACGGGACGCATCGCGGCACGCTGGACGAAGCCGTATCCGAGGGGAAAGACCTGGTACTCGACATCGACGTGCAAGGTGCGGCACAATTGAAGAGTAAGCTTCCGGAAGCGGTCACCATTTTCGTCCTGGCGCCGTCACGTCAAATCCTGGAGCAGCGGCTCCGTGCCCGCGGTGAAGACGCGGACACGGTCATCGAACGGCGGCTGCATGACGCAGCGCGAGAAATTCGGAATTATTGCTTGTACGATTACGTGGTGATTAACAATGATCTGAATCAGTCGTCGGAAACTCTGGCCGCTATCGTGCGCGCCGAGCGTGTCCGCCGTGCAAGGATCGAAGATCAGATCCGTCCCATCCTGAAGTCGTTTCAGACGAAATTGTGAGAGGTTAAATGGCTGAACAGAGTCCCAAAAACAATGCGCACTGCACCATCCCCGATGATGCCGAGCAGAGCACTTATCGATTCATTATCGTCGCCGCCAAACGGGCGCGGCAACTGCAGGGGGGATCGCGGCCCTTTCTACCCACTTCTTCCAAGAAGCCGACGGTGATTGCCATGGAAGAGGTTCGACGCGGTCTGGTTAAGTACGAGATCCCCGGACTGACTCCGGCCGTGGAAGAACCGGCGCCGGAAGCCATCTAAGCGCCGATGGCACGCCGGGACGGAGAGACACCGAGACAACAGCGGGTGATTCTCGGTGTGACCGGCGGCATTGCGGCGTACAAGTCGGCGGAGTTGTGCCGGGTCCTCATCCAGCGCGGGTTTGGCGTCCAGGTAGTGATGACCTCCGCCGCCCAGGAATTCATTCAGCCGCTGACATTCGCGGCGCTGACGGGCCGCAAAGTGATTACCGGGTTGTTCTCTTCCAGGAGCTCGGAAGAGACGCTCTCGAGCGCCGTGGAGCATATCAGCGTGGCGCAGGAAAATGATCTGCTGGTAGTGGCGCCGGCCACAGCAGACATCCTGGCCAAATTCGCACATGGCCTGGCGGACGATTTTTTAACTACGATGTATCTGGCGTTTACGGGGCCGGTCGTACTAGCGCCCACCATGAACACCAACATGTGGCTGCACCGCGCGACACAGGCAAATCTGGAGACGCTGCGCGCGCGCGGACACAAGATCGTCGAGCCCGAAGACGGTTTTCTGGCTTGTGGCATGACCGGTCCTGGCCGGCTGGCGGAACCCGAGTGGATCGCCGACGCGGTATCCGCGGCGATTAATCGCCGGAGCGACTTGGAAGGCGAGCGTGCGCTAATTACTGCCGGCCCGACACAGGAGCCGCTCGACCCTGTGCGATTTATTTCCAACCGGTCCAGCGGCAAGATGGGCTACGCGCTTGCCGAGGCAGCGGCGGAGCGCGGTGCTGAAGTAATACTGGTTTCAGGTTCGGTCCACTTGCCGGCGCCGCGCGGCGTGACCCTGGTTCCGGTGCGCACGGCGAATGAGATGCGCGACCAGGTGTTTAAGCATCTGGAGGGCGTCACCATCGTGATCAAGGCCGCGGCTGTCGCCGATTTTCACCTGGTCACGGTCCCGCAGCAGAAGATGAAGAAGACCTCGGCGCGACTTTCGCTGGAGCTCGATCCCACACCCGATATCCTGGCTGAACTGGGTCGCAATAAAAAGGACTGGCTGTTGATCGGGTTCGCCGCCGAAACGGAGAACCTGGAACGCGAGGCGCGGCGCAAACTCGAAACCAAGAACTGCGACATGATCGTGGCCAATCTAGTGGGACGAGACGATACCGGGTTTGAGTCGGACCAGAACGAAGTGACCCTGGCTTTGCGAACGGGCGAAGTCGTCAGGCTGCCGCGAGCCTCTAAGCGCGAGCTGGCTGACGAAATCCTGGACCAGGCATTGCAGCTTCGCCGGGCGCTGGCCGTACCAGTCCATGAGCGCTGAGAAGCTGCGAGAGTACCTAAGCTTTTACCAGGATCTGGGCTTCACGACCTTGTATCGCCGTACCACGAGTCTGGAAGCACAACCGGAGCCAGCGCCGCTACCGGCGGAACTGTCTCCACCACACCATATGAGCGAAGTGCCTGCTTTTGAGTTGCCCGGCCTTGCACCGGCCGGCGATTCGCTTGCCAAAATCCGAGAAGACATCGGGGACTGCAAGCGCTGCCGGCTGCACCTGGGCCGCCATACCATCGTCTTCGGTTCCGGAAATGAAACCGCAAAGTTGGTTTTCGTGGGCGAGGGCCCGGGTGCGGACGAAGACGCACAGGGCCTTCCCTTCGTAGGGCGGGCGGGCCAACTGCTCACGCAAATGATCGAGGGCACCGCCAAGCGCGAAGGGATTCCGCTCACGCGTCAGGACGTATACATCTGTAATGTCGTAAAATGCAGGCCACCGGAGAATCGGACGCCCGAGCCCGATGAGATGGAAATCTGCGGGCAGTTTTTGTTCCGCCAGCTGTCGGCGATTCAACCCAGAGCCATTTGTGCACTTGGCGCTACCGCGGCGCGCGCGCTGCTTGGGCGCAAGGAAGGTGTCACCCGCATGCGCGGAAACTGGTTCAAGTGGCGCGACATCCCGCTGATGGTCACCTATCATCCTTCGTACTTGCTTCGCCCATACAATCAGGATGCAAAACGCGAGGCTTGGGACGACCTGAAGAAGGTCCTGCATTTCGTCTACGACTAGCTTGCCACTGTCGCTTTCTGCATCATTGCCGGAAGAACTTCTCCGGTTCAGCGCAAAAAGAATAACACCACCGCCGTGTTAGCATCGGGCTTGGGCTCCAACATTTCCATCGATTCCTGCTGCCGCGAGGTTTTGCCCGGCGTGGTGATGATCGAGCTGCCGCTACCCTACACGCTGGGAGCGATCAATGTGTATCTGGTGCGGCTGGCCGATGGCTATCTGCTCGTTGACTGCGGCATGGACACCGAAACCTGCTTTCGGGCGCTCTCACAAGGCATAGCTGCCGTTGGCGCCGCCTGGCGGGATATTCGTGAAATTCTTCTGACGCATGTTCACCCCGATCACATGGGGCTGGCCGCGCGCCTGTTGAAGCTGACCGGAGCCAGCCTGTGGGTGCACGCCAAAGACGCAGAGTACCTGGAAGAACTCGCGCAAGCTGACCAATACCGCGCGTGGTGTGCCGGCGTGCTACGCCGCTCGGGCGTGCCGGCCGGGATGATTTCGCAGATCCAAGCCGCCTCTGAGAACATCCACCGGAGCTTTCAACGGCTCAGACCGGACCGCCTGCTCACCGGCGGCGAAAAAATAATCGCGTCCATCGGAGAGCTGGAAGTGTTGTGGACGCCGGGGCATTCGCCCGGGCATGTGTGTCTCTACGGCCGGGAGCGGCGCGTGCTTTTTTCCGGTGACCAGATGCTCGAGCTAATCTCGCCCAACATCGGGTGGCACCCCGAGCGCGATCCGTTGAGTGAGTATCTGGCCTCGCTTCAGGAACTCGCGCGTCTCGAGATCGACTTGATCCTGCCCTCACACGGCGCGCCGTTTTCGGGCCATCGCGAATGGATTCGCCGGACCATCGAACACCACGACGAACGCTGCTCCCGCATTCTCGCAATGCTCGACGGGACGCGGCTGGACGCCGCCGAATTGGTAAACGGACTGTGGGAGCGCTCTCTCGTTCCGTTTCACTACCGTTTCGCCGTTTTCGAGGTGCTGGCTCATCTGGAATACCTCGAGCGCCAGCATAAGGTAGCGCGGGCGGAGCGGGATGGCGTGGTGCAGTGGCTCGCAATTTGACAGACCGCTCTCGCTCGGACGTTTTTCAGGCGCCAGGCAGCTTCTGCCTCAGATGCAGCACTGGCGCAAACAGGTCTCCGGTTTTCTCGATGCGCTTCAGCGCGGCATCGGCCTCAAAATACAGTTGTTCTGTTTCGCCGCCCTTCCGAACTCGCCGCAGCTCTTCCCATTTCACCGGCAGCGACACGTACGGGCGCTCGCCTTTCGCTCGTAGGGAATACACTCCGATAGTTGTCTTGAAGTCCGAATTCTGGCTCCAATCGATCAAGACCTTCCCGGCACGCGTGGCCTTGCTCATCTCCGAAACTACGAGGTCGGGATGCCGCTGTTCGAGCAACTCGGCGAGACCGCGTGCGAACGGCCTGGCGGCGGCGTAGGTGATGGACGTGTTGAGAGGCACGTAAAGCTGGATCCCCTTGGATCCCGATACCTTCGGAAACGACCGGAGCTTCAGCCGGTCGAGATGGCCCTTCAATAGGATCGCGACCTCGGCGCAATTCCGGATATCGGCGTCTTCACCAGGATCGAGATCGAAGACGATTGCGGTCGGAGAATCGATGGCGGGCGCGCGATGAAGAAACGGGTGAATTTCCAGACTGGCCAGGTTCGCGCACCAAACCAGCGTTGCGAGGTCATTAATCAGGAGGTACCGGATGGGTGATCCGCCGCCCCGCCGCGGCACGGGAAAGGTCGGCACCCATTTGGGCTTGAACGACGGCGCGTCCTTGGCATAAAAAAACTTGCCGTCGACGCCGTCGGGGTAGCGCTTGAGGGTGACCGGCCGGTCCTTGAGATGCGGCAGGATGAAAGGCGCAACGCGAGTGTAATAGTCGATAACCTGGCCCTTTGTGAAACCGGTCGCGGGATATAAGACCTTGTCCAGATTGGAGAGCGCAATCCTCTGCCCGTCGATCTGTACCTCCTGCTTTTTGGTCATGCTTACTTATCAAATCGCTCCCGCACAAGAGCCATAGCATCCTCTCGAGTTTGAATCCGGGATTCCAGTTGCGCGTCCTCTACAACCGCCAGAATACGCGCGAACGCAGGCCCGGGCTGATAACCGGCCGCGATCAGGTCGGCCCCGGTGATGAGCAGCTTGGGCCGGATCTCTTCCTCCGGTAGTTCCTGCATCTTTTGCTTCAACAGCTCGTAGTTGTCCAGGTGGCCATGGCTGGAAACACAATCCAGGCGGTGCAGTTCCAGGTGATCCCGAAAATTCTCGAGGCGCAGAAACCGCTTCAGGGTACTGACCTTCATCTGCGGCGCATCCTTGAAGCGCATGTGATTCGCTACCAGCGCCGTCACCTGCCGGATCTGATCGCCCGAAAAACGCAGGCGGCCGAGAATGACTTCTGCCATTTCGACGCCCTTTTCAACGTGGCCGTCGAACCGGATGCGCTCCGCGACGCGAAACGTGGGCGGTTTGCCAACATCGTGCAGCAACACGCCCAACCCCAGCGTCGCGCTTGGATTGCGCAGTTGTTCGAGCATCAGCAGTGTGTGCGTCCACACATCACCTTCTGGATGATAGTCGGGCGGCTGGGCCACTCCCTTCATGGCCGCAACTTCGGGCAGGATATCGGACAGCAATCCGGTCTCATCCAGCAACTCGAAACCGTAGCGCGCTCCGCCGTCACTGAGAATTCGGACCAGTTCATCGCGAATCCGCTCGGCGGATACTCGGAGAATCAGGCTATGCAGCCGCCGGATGGCCCCGAAGGTCTCCGCCTCGATCTGGTAATTGAGCCGCGCCGCGAACCGCACGGCGCGCAGGAGGCGCAGATGATCCTCGCGAAAGCGCGTTTCGGGATCACCAATGGCGCGCACCAATCGGTTACGGAGGTCGGCTTGTCCACCGACGAAGTCCAGCACTTCGTTGGAATCCGGATCGAGCAGCAGCGCGTTAATGGTGAAATCACGCCGGAGCACGTCCTGATGCGGGTCGGTTTCAAACTCCACCGTGACCGGATGACGTCCATCCTCGTAAGCGTGGTCGCTGCGAAACGTCGCCACTTCCACGTGCGCACCCGAATTGTGCACCAGCACGACGCCAAAGTGCGCACCCACCAGCTCGGCTTTCGGAAACAGCGCGGTGATCTGGTCCGGACGCGCGTCCGTTGCCACGTCGTAATCTTTGGGCTCCCCACCCAACAGCAGATCGCGCACGCAGCCTCCAACGAAATATGCCTGGTGCCCGCTCGATTTCAGTTCTCTCACGATATGCCGGGCCAGTTCCAGGGCTTCCATGGGGCGCCTGCCACAACTTCACTTCGCCGATCGTATAGAATAGCTAATTTCCCCTCTATGCGAATTAGCGCTATTGTCGTGCTCTTGTTGTGCTCATCCGCCGCCCGAAGCCAGACGGACCTGGACCTCGCCGACGGTAAGGCCACGTTTCGCAGCAACTGCGCTTTCTGCCACGGTCTGACGGGCGGCGGCGGGCGGGGACCTGCTTTGGCCTCCGGACGTTTTCTTCACGGCTCGACTCACGAAGACATCAAGATCGTTATCCGCGGCGGCGTCCCCGGTACAACCATGCCTTCCTTTGAATTCGAGAAGGATGAGTTGGACCACCTGGTTGCCTACGTCAAGAGTCTGTCCGGATCAGGATCAGGGGCGCATGCCTCGCCGGTCTCGGGTGATACAGCCAGAGGCCGCCAAATCTACGAGCGCAGCGGCTGTGCAGGGTGCCACCGCATCGGCACGGAAGGCAGCGTCTATGGTCCGGAGCTGACGCGCATCGGCGCAGGCCGCTCCCCGGATTACATTCGCGAATCCATTGTGAATCCGTCGGCGGATATCCCAGAGGAATTCACCGGCGTAACGGTGATCCTGCGCGACGGCAAACGCATCAAGGGCGTGCGCATCAACGAGGACACCTTCACCGTGCAGTTGCGCGACGCCTCTCAGAATTTCCGGATGTTCCAGAAGAATGACGTCCAGCAGGTGATTCACGAGACCAAATCTCTGATGCCGGCATTTAGTTCCCTGTCACAGGAGGACTTGCAGAACCTGCTGGCATACCTGGAAAGCCTGCAGGGAGACTTGAACGCTGGCGCCGGGGTGAAGAAGGAAAAGGGGATTCGATGAGGCGTGCCGCTTTTTGTGCACTGGCTTTCGCCATACTGCTCCCGGCGCAGAACGTCACCTACGACCGGCTGGTCCACGCGCTCGGCGAACAGCAGAACTGGCTGACTTACTGGGGTGATTACAGCGCCGTACGGCACCGCGACCTGAAACAGATCAACACAACCAACGTAAAGAATCTCCGCATTGATTGGATCTACCAAACCGGCCAGGCAGGTTCGTTTGAGGCGATGCCACTGGTCGTCGATGGAGTCATGTACGTGACTGGCGGCAACGGATACGCCTATGCACTGGATGCCCGCAGCGGGCGCCAATTGTGGCTGTACAAGCACGCGTTTCCTCCCGGCCGGAAGGCTGGTGGCGTCAACCGCGGCTTCGCAATCCTCGGTGACCGCCTCTTTATGGTGACACCCGACGCCAATGTTGTTGCGTTGGACGCGCGCACCGGCCGGCTCCTATGGCAAACCGAAATGGCGGAGTACAACAAGGGCCAGTACACGGCAACGCTCGCGCCAATCGTAATCAAAGATAAGGTCATCGTCGGCATTTCAGGCGCGGAGTTTGGAATCCGGGGCTTTATTGATGCTTACGACGCCGCCACCGGCAAGCGCGTTTGGCGGTTCTGGACCGTTCCTGCAAAGGGTGAACCCGGCGGCGATACATGGCTGGGAGATTCATGGACGCGCGGCGGCGGATCTACGTGGATGACCGGCACCTACGATCTGCAATTGAATACGCTTTATTGGGGTGTCGGCAACCCAGGCCCGGATCTACACGGCGACTCGCGCAAGGGCGACAACCTCTACACCTGCTCTTTGGTGGCGCTCGATCCCGATACCGGAAAGCTGAAATGGCACTTCCAGTATTCGCCCCACGACACGCACGATTGGGACGCTGCCGAAACTCCCATGCTGCTCGACCTGAATTGGAAAGGGCGAGATCGTAAACTGGTC
>JACXTT010000270.1_pt1 | contig 85467 bp, 86 predicted proteins | sample 9270951 | NCBI WGS metagenome assembly JACXTT01 (sample SAMN15532306, study PRJNA645909) | rock metagenome | isolation source: weathered quartz diorite | place: Puerto Rico | collected 2017-06-21 | reverse complement strand
TTCGCGAGATCGCGGGGCGAGCCGGTCCGGTCCCACCCGATGAACGCGATCGCGTGTACCGCGGCGTCCTCGACAACATGATTGGCTACCGGCTCATCATTCAGGAGGCGAAGACGCGGAAAATCGCGGTGCCGGACGCGGAAGTCGATGCGCAGGTCGCGCAGATTCGGGCGCAATTCGGGAGCGATGCGCAGTTCCAGCAGGCGCTGACGGCGCAGAAAACGACGCTTGAAGAGGTCCGCAGCGACACACGCGACGCGATGAGCGCCGAGAAACTCGTCGATGGCGAGATCGCCGCCAAAATAGCCGTGAAGCCGGAGGCGGTCACCGATTTCTACCAGAAGAACCAGGACAAATTTCAGCAGGGTCCTCGCGTCCGTGCGAGCCACATCCTGATCGGCATTCCGCAGAACGCCGACGCGGCGATCAAGCAGCAGGCGAAGACGAAGGCGGAAGCGCTGCTCAAAGATCTCAAGGCAGGGAAGGATTTCTCCGCGGCCGCGAAGGAAAACTCGCAGGATCCCGGGAGCGCGCCGAACGGAGGCGACCTCGGATACTTCGAGAAGGGACAGATGGTCCCGCCATTCGAGCAAGCCGCCTTTGGGCTCAAGGCAGGCGAGATGAGCGAGATCGTCGAAACACAGTTCGGCTACCACATCATCAAGGTTGCCGATAAGCAGGACTCGCGCGTCGTGCCGCTCGAAGAGGCCAAGCAGCAGATCGAGCAGTATCTGACGGAGCAGAACCGCCACGCGCAGACGGAGTTGTTCGTCAACGCGTTGAAAACGAAGGCGATGATTGAAATCCTGATCTGAGTGGAGGACAGCGTTCGACTCGACGTCTGGCTGGACGTCGCCTGCCTCTTCAAAACACGTTCGGAAGCCAAGCGTGCGTGTGAAGGCGGCAAAGTAGAAGTCAACACAGAGCACGCGAAGCCCCACCGCGCCGTGCATGAAGGCGACCGAATCCGCATCACGCGTCCCTTCGGTCGTCATCAGGACGTGATCGTCCGGATTGTCCTCGATCAGCATGTCAAGAAAGCCGAAGCGCGCGTGCTTTACGACGACGTGACACCCACGCCAACGGCGGAGGAAATCGAGATGCGCCGGATTGAGCGCGTCTACCGAGCCGCAACGCAGGCGGCGGGAACTCCCGATCGGAGGCGCCGCCGCGAGATCCGCAGAGCGCGCGGAAAAACTTAGCGTCCCGCCCGGTCGTGGATCACGCACGAACCACTAACCACCAACCACCAACCATTGTTACGATCGTCCTGGCTGTGCCCCGCAACCAGGAAGTCATTCGCCAGTGGAAAGTGCTTCACGCGCTGGAGTCCTCGCGCCACGGCGCGACAATCGATGCGCTCGCCGACGATCTGGACGTCACGACGCGGACGATTCGCCGCGATCTGGCAGCGCTGCAGGAGGCCGGCTTCCCGCTATACGACGAACGCGATGAGGAGGGGCGCGCGCGCTGGCGGCTCGACGGTCAGGTGCTCAGGGGCCTCGAAACGGGGTTTACGCTCGCGGAGTTGTGCGCGCTCTATCTCAGTCGCAATATGCTCGAAGCCGTCGGGGGAACACCGTTTCGACGCGACCTGACGCTGGCGTTCGCCAGGCTCCAGAAGATGCTGTCGCCGCGCATGCGTCAGTTTCTCGACAGACTGCCCCAGGTCCTGGCGGCCAAACCGGGACCTCGTGCTCGCGGCGCCGGATCCTCACCGGATATCGTCGGGCGTTTGCTCGAAGCAACACTGCACCACCGTGTCGCACGTATGAAATACCACTCCGTATCGAGTGCCCGGATGAAGGACTACCTGATCCATCCGTACCGACTGGCATTCGCGCAGGGCGGGTTGTATCTTCTGGCCTACGTGCCGGAATACAAGGACGTGCGCACCTTCGCGGTGGACCGCATTGTGTCGGTTTCGCTCGAGAAGCAGACGTTCACGCCGTCGCGTGCAATCCCTGACGATGTGTTTGGCAACTCCCTGGGGGTGAACACGGGACCGCCGTCGCATGTGGAAATCGCCTTTGACAAGCGGGTGACGCCATACGTTCGCGCCCGGGTGTGGCACCCGTCGCAGACGCTTCGTGATAGCGGTGACGGCGGCGTCGTGTTGACCCTGGAGGTGTGCAACGACCTGGCGCTCCGCAGCTGGATTCTCGGCTGGGGCGCGTCCGCGCGCGTGCTCGCACCTGCGACGCTCGCTGACGACATTCGCGCGGATCTGCATAACGCCAGCGCTCAGTACCACTGACGTGCGCTTCCCCCTTCGCTTCATCATCATCGTCGTTCTCGCGCTGCTCTTCCTCGGCGGCCCTTCACTGGTTCGCTTCTATACCGACTTTCTGTGGTTCGAGGAAGTCGGATATCAGGAGGTGTTCCTGACGATCGTGCGGAGTCAAGCTTCTCTCTTCACGATCACCTTCGTCATTGCGGTCCTGTGGCTCGTGTTCAATCTGCGGCTCGCACTTGGGTCGATGCGTGAGGGGCGGCCAATCTTCACCACGCAACAGGGAATCGAGGTCGCACTGCCGGGCCGTCAGCAGCTGCGGACGATCGCATCGGCGATTGCGATGATCCTGGCCGGCCTCATTGGGCTCTACGCCTCGTCACAGTGGGAAACGTGGGTGATGTGGCAGAAGGCGGTGCCGTTCGGCCAGCAGGATCCGATTCTCGGATACGACATCGGCTTCTACCTCTTCACGATTCCTTTTCTGCAACTGGTTCGCGGGATCGCGCAGACACTCGTCATCATGGCGGCGCTTGGCGCTGGCGCCATCTACGCGCTGTCAGGGATGGTTCTGACCGGGCCGTTTTCCTTCCTGTCGATGACGCCGAACGTGCGGCGGCACATCGCGCTGCTTGCGGCGGTGTTCTTCGTCCTCGTTGCGGGTGGCGCGTGGCTGGGGCGCTTCGAGCTTCTCGTCCATCCAGCCGGACTCATTTACGGAGCGTCATACGCGGACGTGCACGCGCGTATGCCGATTGCCCTGGTGCTCTCGGTCGTGTCGATGCTTGGCGCCGTCCTTGCCGTCGTGCACGGCCTCACTCGCCGCAACTGGCCCATCCCGGTCGCAATTGCGCTCTATCTGCTGGTGAGCCTTGGTGGTGAAGCGTATGCCACGCTGCTCCAGCGATTTGTCGTAACACCGAACGAGCAGGCGCGAGAGTCGCCCTTCATCCGCAACAACATCGATGCCACCCGCCGCGCGTTCGCGCTCGATCGCGTCGGTGAACGAGGGCTGACAGGCGACGCCGTCCTGACGCGCAACGATATCGCCAGCAACGCGCCGACGCTGCAGAACGTACGGCTGTGGGACCATCAGCCGCTGCTCGATACGTTCGGACAGCTGCAGGAAATCCGCACGTACTACGACTTCGTGTCCGTCGACAACGACCGGTACGTCATCAACGGGCGGCCGCAGCAGGTGATGCTCTCCGCGCGCGAACTGAACTCGAACAGCCTGCCGAACCGCACGTGGGTCAACGAGCGCCTCACCTTCACGCACGGCTACGGGCTGACGCTTGGTCCGGTCAACCAGGTGACGAGCGAAGGACTTCCGGTCCTCTACGTCCGCAACCTGCCGACCGAAACGATGCCGGAGCTGCCGATTGCCGAACCCAGTCTCTACTTCGGCGAGCTGTCGAACGACTACGTCATCGTCCGGACCCGGACGCGCGAGTTTCACTATCCCCGCGGCGATGAGAACGTCTTTACGCAGTACTCGGGGAACGGCGGGCTCGCGCTCGAATCGCTCGGCCGCCGGATCATGTTTGCGCTGCGATTCGGCGCCTACCAAATCGCCTTCAACGATGACATCACCGGTGAAAGCCGCATTCTCTTTCATCGCAACATCGCCGAGCGGGTCCAGGAGATTGCGCCGTTTCTCACGTTCGACCGTGATCCCTATCTTGTCCTCGCCGATGGGCACCTCTATTGGATGTACGACGCGTACACGACCAGCAGCCGGTATCCGTACTCCACACCGGCCGCTGGCGTGAATTACATCCGGAACTCCGTGAAGATCGTCATCGACGCGTACAACGGAACCACCACGTTCTATGCTGCGGATCCGAGGGACCCTGTGCTCGCCACCTACGCGAACGTGTTCTCCGGCATGTTCAAACCGCTCGCGAACATGCCCGCCACGCTGCGGTCGCACATCCGCTACCCCGAAGACATGTTCGCGCTGCAGGCATCTGTCTTCGCCACCTACCACATGACCGAACCGGCGGTCTTCTACAACCGCGAAGACCAGTGGGAAGTGCCGACGATCGACGATTCCGGTGAAGCGCAGGCCGCGATGCAGCCGTACTACACAATCATGCGTCTGCCAGGCGAGTCAGACGCCGAGTTCATTCAGATGCTGCCGTTCACGCCGCGGCGAAAAGACAACCTGGCGGCGTGGCTCGTGGCGCGCAGCGATGCGGAGCATTACGGCGAAGTGCGGGTGTTCGAGTTCCCCAAGCAGAAGGTCGTGTTCGGTCCGCGGCAGGTCGTCGCCCGCATCAATCAGGACCAGATGATCTCGCCGCAGATTACCCTCTGGAATCAGCAGGGGTCGCAGGTGACGTGGGGAACGTTGATGGTGATTCCGGTCGAGGAGTCACTCCTCTATGTCCGCCCGCTCTACCTGCGCGGCGCCGGCGGCCGGATTCCCGAGCTCACGCGTGTCGTCGTCGTGTACCAGGATCAGATCGTGATGGAGCAGACGCTCGAAGCCGCGCTGGCGCGTCTCTTCGGCGGCGGCGCTCCGCGCGTGCCGCCGACGACGACATCCACGTCCGCGCAGCCGACGGCACCGGTCACGACTGCTGCGGTGCCTGCGGTTGCCGCTTCACCACAGCTCGCCACCCTCGCGGAAGAAGCGCACACGCACTACCAGCGCGCAATCGACGCGCAGCGCGCCGGTGACTGGGCCAAGTACGGCGATGAAATTCGGGCCCTCGGCCAGACACTGGATCGAATGAAGCCGCGTTAACGACGCTCGGTTTTCAACCACGCCCGGAGAACTTCGGCAACGCCCCATGCCTGCGCAATGCAGCCGCGCGGGGTGTATGGCTCCTCCGCATCGAAAATCTCGCTGATCGTTCCGACGCCCGCATCTCCCAGGTGACGATCGAAGCCGGCGAGATACTCGCGCGCGCCCTGGAAATCGCCGGGACGCACCCGCAAATACGCGTCAACGTACGGCCCCACGAGCCAGGCCCACACCGTTCCCTGATGATAGGCGGCGTCACGAGCACGCAGATCGCCGTAATACTGCGCCTTGTAGTCGCGATGCCCCGACACCAGCGTCCGCAGACCGACGGGCGTCACCAGCCGCTCGCGAACAACGTCGAACACGGATTGCCATCGCCGCTGATCGAGCACCGGGTGGTCGAGTGAGATGGCAAAGATCTGATTCGGGCGGCACGCCGGGTCGTCGCCTTGCTCGCCCTCGATGACGTCGTAGAGGTAGCCGCCGGCCTCGTACCAGAACCGCGCATTGAATGACTCCCGGGCACGGGCAGCGGCCTCGTCCACCTGGGGCGCCATCGAATCACCCTCCTCGCGCAGCCACTCGGCAAACAACGCCAGCGCGTTGTACCAGAGCGCGTTGATCTCGACGGCCTTCCCCCGCCGCGGCGTCACCACCCAGTCGTCCACCTTCGCGTCCATCCATGTCAGCTGATAACGCTCCTCTCCCTGGCGCAGAAGTCCGTCCCCTGGATCGACGCGAACGCCGAAACGCGTGCCCTTCATGTGGTGTTCGAAGATGGATTTCAGCTTGGGCATCAGCTGCCGCAGCGTCGCGCGATCGTCGGTGGCGAGCAGGTACCGATGGATGGCGTGGAAGAACCAGAGCGTAGCGTCCGCCGTGTGGTACAGCCCCTCCTTGGTTCCCTCCGGGAACATGTTCGGGATCAAGCCGTCGCGTACGTAGTGGCCGAAAGTGCGCAGGATGTATCCGGCTTCGCGCTGGCGACCCGTGCAGAGCGTCAATCCTTCGAGGCTGATCATCGTGTCGCGGCCCCAGTCCGTGAACCAGTGGTAGCCGGCAATCACGGTGCGCACCTCGTCTCCCGAGGCGCGTGCGCGGGCGGCCTCCTCGATGCGTCCAGCCGGGGTGATGATGAACTGATCGGCAGCGAGTACCAACTCCGCACCGAAACCGTGCGTGGCGGCGCGCTGCGCGTTGCCGATCAGCCGAGTGCGGCGATGCTGTTCAGCCGTCGGCAGCTCCACCGGGTCGAGCGCGCCAATCGTGTCCCACGGCTCCGTGGATCCGACGAGCGTTCCCGGTGTGTCCGGCCCAAGCTCGAACCGGAAGTACCCCGGCGTCCACAGATCGCCGCAGCACTCGTAGCCGCGACCCTGCTCGAGCGTGTACACCGCGTTGTCAAATTTCTCCGGCATGACGGTGAACGCCTTCTCGGCGCCGTACAGGAACATTCGGAGCGGCGGCAGATCGCCGCCCGGCGCCAGCTCGAACCGATCGCCGAACGCGTACAACCCGTACGGCGCCGCAACGGGATGGTTGACCGGCGCTTCATGAAGCCTGAACGCCACGAGTGGACGAAGCTCGAGACGCACCGGCTCGCTCGACAGCAGGCGATACGTCACATACGTCGTGTTCTGCAGATGCGGCATCAGGACACGCTTCTCGATGCGGATGTTCTCGACATCGAAGGTCCAGACGGGGAGCCCCTCCTCGAGACGAAATGAGGAGAGCCACCGGGCGGCGTCGAATTCCTTGCCGCCTGGTGTGTCGATCAGGTTGTGCAACGAAACAACGCGTCCGTTGGAGTATCGGATACGCTCCCAGACGTAGTTCAACATCACCGTGCGGCCAAACGGTGTGGGAAGCGCCGCGACGAGATACGCGTGGTACCGGCGCGTGAGCGCGCCCGACAACGTTCCCGACGCATATCCGCCGAGCCCGTTGGTGACCAGCCATTCCTTGCCGGCGAGCGATCGCCGCCCATCGTCGGTCGGTTCCCAATGAACCTCTCGGACCAGACTCCTGGCCTGTGCAGGAGCAACCGTCGAAGTCACCGCCGCACCCTCGGCTGCAGCACCACCGCGGTGTGCGCAGGAACGCGCCACCCGGCATCGGTCACGACCGCGGGTGTGCCGTGGCCACCGTACTCCGGCTGCGCGCTCGACCAGCGGATCTGCCACGTATGGCCGTCCGGCGCCGCCACGAGTGGCTCTGCGAACGACGGGGCCTCCGCGTCCGGACCAAAGTTCACGATCAGCAGACGCTCATCCTCTGGCGACGAACTCGTGTATCGCAGGACGAAGAGTTCGGGACCGAGCACGGCTCCATCGAGCGTCGTTGCGTCCTGCGCGCGAAATGCGACATCGGTCCGCCGCAGTGCCAACAAGTCCCGATGCAGTCGCACCCACGCCTCGTTCGTGTCCCGCTCCTGCCAGTTCAATTTGCAGCGCTCGAAGGTCTGCGGATCGTGCGGCACCAGCACACGTTCGTGTGTGGATGCCGAAGCGAGACTCGGGAACTGCCTGATAAATTCGGTGCGTCCCTTCTGAACGGCCCTCGCCAGCTCAGGGTTGTGATCGGCGAAATACATGAACGGGGCGCTTGCGCCGAATTCCTGTCCCTGAAAGAGCATCGGTGTCCCGGGCATCAGCAGCATCAGCGCCGTCATCGCCCTGTAGCGTCCAGGTGAGGTTTGAAAGCGCACGCGCGAACCGTCACCTGAATTGGCAATCTGATCGTGGTTTTCGAGATAGGTGACAAACGCCGCGGCCGGAATTCCGTCGGTTCGCGTACCTCGCGGCTGCCGCTGCCACGCGTAGCGCTGTCCCTGAAATAGATATCCGCGCTTGGCGGCCGAGATCAGCTCCTGTGGGGTGCCGCGATGGTCGGAGTAGTACGCTTCGCGTTTTCCCGTGATGGCCGCAATGGCGGTGTGATGAAAGTCGTCGTTCCACACCGCGTCCAGACCATAGCCCGAGACGTCGATGGGCCGAACCAACCGCACGGTTTGTATTTCGCTTTCGGCGATCAAGATGATCGACCGCTGTTTGGCCGCCGAACGGGCGCGGCACCCAATCTCCGCGATGATGTGCCGCGGCGAGCGATCGTGAATGGTCTGTGTCGCGTCGAGACGCAGGCCGTCAAGCATGAACTCGTCGATCCAGTACGCGGCATTCGATGCGAAGTAATCGCGCACCGGACCCGCGTCGGGCCCATCGAAATTCAGCGGGTCGCCCCACTCGTTCGAGTAGATTTTCGAGTAGTACGGCTTTGCGTAGCGCCCAAAGACACAGCCGTCGGGTCCCAGATGGTTATAGACAACGTCGAGGATGACGGCCAGGCCGATCGCGTGCGCGCGATCCACGAAAGTACGGAAATCATCCGGAGTGCCGTACTGATGTGCCGGCGCGTACGGAAAGACGCCGTCATAGCCCCATCCGAAACGCCCGGGAAAGTCGGACAGCGGCATCACCTCGACCGTGGTGACGCCCGTGTCGGCCAGCAACGGCAGTTTCTCGATGGCGGATCGCCACGTCCCTTCCCGGGTGAATGTCCCCAGGTGCAATTCGTAAAGCACTTGGCCGGTCAACTCGACGCCGCGAGGCGACGGTTGCGTCCACGAAAACCTGGTGGGATCGACGACTTCCGAAGGTCCGAACGGACCCTCCGGCTGGAAGCGTGAGGCGGGATCCGCCAGCGCATCGCCATCCAGCACATATCGGTAATGGGTGCCGGCGACCGCGTCCGCGACGAGGGCAGAGTAATAGCCATCGCCTTCACGCTCCAGCGCGATGTCGCGGGGCTTGTCACCCGGGCGCTCGATCCGCAGCGTGATCTGCCGAGGTTCAGGAGCCCAGACGCGAAAATGTGTCGAACCGTCCGGCTGGATCTCTGCGCCTGCCGGATATCGTCTGCGTACGTCGCTCATCCGTGGACTCGCAGGTCTGCAGAGATAATGCCGACTTGCTCATGCGGCTGAAACTGACGATTGAATACGCCGGCACCCGATACAGCGGATGGCAGATCCAGAAGAATGCGCGAACAGTGCAGGGTGAAATCGAGCGCGCGGTTCGGGAAGCGAGCGGCGTGGCGGACTTCGAGCTGTATGGTTCGGGGCGCACGGATGCCGGCGTTCACGCGCTGGCGCAGGTGGCGCATCTCGATATCGATGTTTCCGGCGCTCCCGAAATGCTGCGGCGCCGCATCAACGACGCGCTCCCCTCCGACATCAACGTGCTTCGTGTAGAGAAGGTGCGCCACCGTTTTCATGCACGCCACGACGCCCGCGCGCGCAGTTACATCTACCACGTAGCGCGCCGTCGCACCGCGTTCGCAAAGCAATATGTCTGGTGGGTCAAGGATGATCTCGACGTCGATCGAATGCGAGAGGCGGCGGCGCAGTTCGTCGGCCTGCACGACTTTCAGTCGTTCTCAGATGACGAACCCGATGAGAAGTCGACGCAAGTGCTCCTGGATACGTTCGAGATCTACGAGGACGGAGACCTGATCATCATTCACATCGAGGGATCGCACTTCCTCTGGAAGATGGTCCGCCGTCTCGTTGGCGTGCTCGTCGAAATCGGCCGTGGCGGGTTGGAAGCTTCATCGGTGGCCGCGATGCTGGCGGACCGATCGGAATTGCCGGCTCGTCTGACGGCGCCGCCATCCGGATTGTTTCTGGAACGCGTGTACTACGAGGGGGACTCCCGCGACGCGCCCGTGCGGTCCCCGGTCGTGCTGCCGGCGACGCGCTGATCGCGCCGATTGGCATGGGGAACGCCGCCGGCGCCGTGAGCGGCGTAGGGCCGACCTTAAGGTCGGCCCCTACATTACTTCGTGATGATGCTCGCGAGGGTTACCGATCCCGGGATGACAATGTCGCGCACCGGGGTCTGAGCCGCAGACTTCTGCGATGGCATAAACGTGAAATCGACGGTCGTGGTCTTTCCCGCCTGCACGTCGACCATCTGCATCTGGGTTCCCATCACTTCGTGCCACGCCTTCACCGTCTGCTTACCGGCCGGTACGTTCGCGATCGTGAACACGCCATCGGAGCCGCTGACGGAGAAATACGGATGCTCAAAGATGCCGACGTAGGCGGTCATCCACGTGTGGCTGTCGCACGTAATGCGCAGCAGCTCGCTCGCCTTCAGGGTGACGTCGAACGGCTTGCTGTTGATCAATTGCGACCTGTTGAATTCGTTCCCGGCCTTCGATAGCGAATGTACGTTGTGGTCGGTGGGATCCTCGTTCGTCACCTGCAGGGTCTGACCGATGCGGGCGCCAAGCACGCGCGGCACGTACATGCAGTCCTTCTGATTCAGCACCACCGGCGCGGTTGGAACGGCCGCATTCGGAAACGAGCCGTTCACGTTGACCAGCACGTTGGCAAACGCGCCATCGGCGCCCACGACGAAAGTCGGCGCCGTTGGACGCTTGCCGACATACAGCTTGTTGCAGCGCGGGTCTGCTCCCATCCTGATGATGGGATTCACCGGCGTCGGTCCCATGTAGCGAACATGCCCCGTGATAGTGCCCGTGCTTCCCTGTCCGGAGATCGACGTTGAAGTAGCCCCGAGCGCACCGAGCGTCGCCGTCGCGGCCGCTGTAAGAAAAAATAGCGTCTGTTTCATGGCCCCCTCTTTCCCGCTAGTTTCTCACTACCCCTTCTTCGCAGCAGCTGGAGGGGCGGCCGGTGCCTCTGCCGTGGCGCCAGGAACGGCCGGCTTGGCTTTCGATCCTGCCTTCGGCTTCCACGTGCCCCACACTTTGGCGTTGTTGTCCTCGGGATCGTCGTCGAGAAGCTGATACTTCTCGTGGCACTCGTCGCACGCCACGTCAATCCGTTCGCCCGCCTCGGCAAGCGCGTCGGCGTCGTGTTTTCTGGCGGCGAGTAACGCCACGGTCGCTGCTTCTGACACCTCGCGTGCCTTGCGACGCCAATCCGTCGCGAACGCCGCGGGAATTGCGCCGCCAATGCAGCGTCTGCGCCCGGGGACCATCAGCAGATTCGGCACCTCAGAAAGTTCAGTCGCTGCGCCAATCACCTTGTTCCAATCGTCATCGGTCTTCGGTCGAAACTCGTGGACACCGGTCTGATCGGTCACGGTGGCTACGGCATTCCAGACACCGGACGCGGAAGGCATCATCATGTAGTTCATCAGATCTTTGACGTACCCCTTCGGCGACGCGGTAGCCGGCCCAGTCGTGTCCGTCGCCGGAGTTTTCGTGGGCGTCGGCGTCGGCATCTCGCACGGCGGCTGCGATTCCGTGTCCGTCGTGGAGCCGGGGCCCTGCTGCGCGCTCGCCACGATGCCGCCCAGCAGCAGCGCGAGCGTGGCGAGAAAGATCCAGTGGAATCTCCGCATCTTGTAACCTCCGAACGCGCGAAATGATAGCGCGAACCCGTTGTTGTAGACGGACCGAAACCGATTGATTCTAGTGCAGCCTGACGGACGTCGACTCTGAAGAGTTCCTGAACACAGCGTCAGGAATCTAGTCCGCGACGACAGGAGGGGTGGTTTTTCGTTGACGTGCAGCCGGAAGACGTCGGGGCGAGCATAGTGGCCGACGCGTCGAAGTCGTACTTGCCACGGGCAAGCTCCGCGAGCAGTATAGGCGGAGAGCCATGAAAAACCTGTTGCTGCTCTTCACTACGTTCGGCCTGTCAGTGGCCGCATTCGCGCAGACGACCGCTCAGGAAGTGACCCTGAGCGGAACACTTCGTGGCGGACGGATCGCCGTTGGCGGTGAAACGACAGGTTGGACGCTCGAATATCGCGACGCCTCGGGCGAACACTCGATCGAGGTCGAGCTGCCTCGCGAGCTGATGGCGCGCGCGCGGAGCGGCGCCTCGGTGCGCGTGACAGGGAGCTTCGCCACCCGCGACTATGTCGAGCGCGGTTCGGTGCGCATCCTCCGCGTGAGTCGTCTGGACGAAGTGACCGCGAACGCCGCTCCGCGGCCTGGCGCTTCGGCGCCGAAGAATACGGCCGCGCGGCTTCCCCAGATCACGCGCGACGAGTTGAATCCCCAGCAACGAGCGCTGGCTGACGAAATTGTGAAGGTGTCGAGTGTCGGTCTTGGAGGCCCGTACAACGCGCTGCTGCGCAGTCCCGAGCTCGGAACGCGGATGTTCGCCCTGCTTGATTACCTGCGATTCAACACGTCGGTGCCGCGGCGGCTCAACGAATTCGCAATCCTGATCCAGGCGCGGCTCTGGACGTCGCAGGTCGAGTGGCTGGCGCATTACCCAATCGCAGTGAGGGAAGGTGTGGCCGAGCGGACGCTGACGGATCTCAAAGCAGGCCGGCGTCCCGCGTCGATGAAGGCTGACGAAGCGGCTGTTTACGACCTCTGTATGGAAATCTCGACCACACACAAGGTCACTGACGCCACCTACGCACGCGCGGCGAAGGTGCTGAACGAGCAACAGTTGGTGGATCTGCTCACACTAAGCGGTACCTACGCGACATTGGCGACCGTGATGAATGGGTTTGAGCAGGAATTGCCGCCTGGCGTCCAGGCGCCACTCCAACCGCTGAGGTGAGCATCACCTCAGCGGTTGGCTGGCACCCATATTGATTCATTTGCCGGCATGAGTAGACCCAGGGCTCATGACCGGCGCCGACTTCTCCGGTGGATTTTCCAGCGCGGCAATCAACGGCTCACCTGCCGCGTCGATCAACAGCCAGGCAGCGGGTTCACGTTCTCTGTCGTGCCGCACTCGCCGCCAGCAATCGGCATCGCCGAAACATTTACAAGTGCGTGGAGCGCGCTCCAGCGCCACGCAAAAATGGCGTCCGAACTCCGCGGCGCCGGCTGGACGCTGGCCGCGTATACCGCGGATTAGACGTCAGAGATCGAAGCAGCGACCTGAGATCGGATGGCCGGCGCGTCAGGCGCGCGCCGGTACCGCCTGCACCGAAAGGGTGATCCGCACCTCGTCACCGACGAGGAACCCACCTGTTTCGAGCGCGGCGTTCCAGGTCAACCCGAAGTCCTTCCGATTGATCGTCGTCTCGGCTTCGAACGCGATGCGCTCGTTGCCCCAGGGATCCTTGGCTTTGCCCAGAAGGGAGACGTCGAAGCTCACGGATCGCGTTACACCATGGACCGCCAGATCGCCCGCGACCGTGAACGTCTCCTCGGTCTTGCGCCGAATGCCCGTGCTGCGGAACGTGAGTACCGGGGTCTTCTCGACATCGAAAAAGTCTGCAGACCGCAGATGGGCATCGCGGTCGCGTTCGTTTGTGTCGATGCTCGCTGCCTGGACCTCGACGTTGACCAATGAGCGTTCGGGGTTCTCCTCGTCGTACTCAATCGTGCCTGTGAATTCCGAGAAACGGCCACGGACCCTAGTCAGCAGATGCCGCACTTGGAAGGTCACTTCCGAATGAGCTTTATCAATGCCGTATGTCGTCGTTGTTGCGATGGCAGTGGTCACGAATTGCTCCTTATGTTGTCAGTCGAACTGTGATCCCAGAGGGATCGGTAATCAAACGTTGGCTGCCCGCCTCATCAATCTCGTATCCCGCGCGTGCAGCGTTTGCCGCGGCTGACGCAACATCGTCAACCGACGGTAGCCGTAGCTCCCACTCGAGCAGCCGCGCATCGTGAGCGGTGGCGATCGGCGCGCCAGCCGCCCACGTATTGGCGCCGACGTGGTGGTGATAGCCACCTGCGGAAAAGAACACCGCACCCGGATAGCTCCACACCACCTTGTCGAAGCCGAGCGCGGAGTGATAGAACGCCTCGGCATCGCGCAGTGTCGCTACGTGGAAATGCACGTGGCCAATCGTCGTGCCCGCTGGCATCCCGGTCCACGGCTCATTGGCCCCCGCACGCACCAGGGCACGCAGGTCGAGAGGCTCTGTCGCGATCGCGATCTCACGTCCGTTCGTCTTCCACTGTGCGCGAGGGCGATCCGCGTAGACCTCAATCCCAAGACCGTCGGGATCCGTCAGGTAGAGCGCTTCACTCACGAGGTGATCAGCAGAACCCGCATAGGCGCCGACAGCCGCCAGATGCGCCACGAAACGACCGAGCGCCTGGCGATCTGGCAGCAGAATCGCGAAGTGATAGAGCCCCAGCCGTCCGTGACGAGAAACCGGACGAATCCCTTTCTGCTCGTGCAGTTCGATCAGCGGAGTTCCGTCGGCGGTGGCAAGCACAGCTGCGCCGTTTTCGCGGGTCGATACCGCAAATCCGATGACGTCCGTGTAGTACGTGATCGAGCGCGACAGGTCGCTCACCTGTAACCGCACTCGGCCGACTCGCGCCTGCTCCGGGAGCCGATAGCCCACGGGCCGAACACCGACGGCAGTAAGTTCAGTTGTCATAACACCAATTGTGATAACACTCATTGGCGAAAAATTATTCCCGCTGACGGACCGCCGCCAGAAGGGAAATCAGTTTTCGCAGCTGTGCAGCATCCAGATGGCCGAGCTGTTGGCGGTGAGTGTCGTCAATCCGGTGCTGCACCTGCTCGAGCAGGTGCAAACCGCTCCGCGTAATCCGGGTGACGACGTAGCGTCGATCGTCGCCGCCTCGCTCGCGGACAATCAGCTTCGCCTCTTCGAGACGATCGAGAAGACGCGTGACGTCAGGGACCTGGCGCACCAATCTTTCCGCGATTTCACTCCGGCAAAGCCCCGCTGGCTCCGATCCCCGCAGAATCCGAAGAACGTTGTATTGCGTCGCCGTAATACGGTGCGGCTTCAGGGCGGCCTCAAATGCGTGCTCCAGCAAGGCCGCGGTCCGCTGGATGCTGAGGTGCGCCTCCTCTTCCAGGGTCTTGAAAGGCCGCGCTTGTTTCAGTTCTGCCTGGAGTTGCGATGACACCCGCAGATATTACGTGTGATCACACATATTGTCAAGTCCGACAGCGAATTTCGTACTCCAGCATGTGCCATTCCGCAACGAACCCGCCCAGATCAGAACACGAAAGACTTTCGTGGTTTAAGCTGCAAATCCGCGGAACACCGGCCTACCGCCATCGATGCATGTGCGAGGCTTGAACACTCCTCACCAATTCGTCGTCGACCGCAAACACGCCTCTGCGTGCGTAAGGCCCCAGCACTCCGACAGTTAGCCGGGAACGGCTCGTCGTGGCCGGCAGATTGCTCATAAGCGATATGTGGTGACCCTCTCTCGAAACGCACTCGTAATCGTCGCGTTCGGCCTCCTGGTGCTCGCGAGTGCCCTTCATCTGCAAGCGGTGGGCAGCACCGGTCCCGCGCTTCGCGCGCTGTTCGCGCATCTGATTTGGATGACCACATTCTCCGGGGGTCACGCTCTTCAGCGTAGGGAGTCATGAACAAGTCCGAGACGATCGAAACCGGTAATGTGATGGCTGCGGCGGTCGGTTCGCCGGACGACAGTAGATCCGACTGGCGAACGCAGTTGCCCGAACTCGTCGGACGACGCGTCATGCTCCGCGAACCGCGCGCCGGGGACGCCACGGCGCTCTTTTCGCTGCTCTGCACCGAGGAGGTATCGCGATTCATTTCGCCGCCGCCTCCGAACGTGGAAGGATTCGAGCGCTACGTCACGTGGACGCACCGGCAACGGGTCGCCGGACAGTACGTCTGTTTCGCCATCGTGCCGGTTGGTGCTGATGCGCCGATCGGCCTCATTCACGTCCGTGCCCTCGGTCCGGAGTTTGTCATCGCCGATTGGGGCTTTGCGATCGCGTCCGAGTTCTGGGGAACAGGAGTCTTCGCCGAAGCTGCGGAGCTCGTCCTCGACTTCGCCTTCGATGTACTTGGGGTCCACCGCCTCGAAGCGCGCGCCGCTCTCTGCAACGGTCGCGGGAATGGAGCGATGAAGAAGCTGGGAGCAGAACGCGAAGGCATCCTGCGCCATTCTTTCCTGAGGGATGGCGAATTTCTGGACCAGGTGGTCTGGTCAATCCTCCAGGACGACTGGAACAAGCGCCGGCAGGACAAAGCGCCGCGGGGGTCCCGCGTCGTCCACTAGCGAATCGCTAGCCTGCGCGTTTCTCGAAACGTTCGGCGGCCCGTGCGCGGGCACGCGCCGCCCATTCTTCCCTGTCACGCGGTGCGGCCGTCGTCACAAGCGAGTCAATCAGTCGTCGCGCAATGTCCGCAACGTCGTCCACAGCTCGAGTGAAGGCTGCCTCGTTCGCCTTCGACGGCTGCGTGAATCCCGATAGCTTCCGAACGAACTGCACCGACGCGGCACGAATCTCCTCGTCGGTCGCCGGCGGATCAAAGTTGAAGAGCGTTCGAATGTTCCTGCACATAGGTTCCGCGTCATTCTAACGCTCTCCGGCAAGCCAGCCGTCAACCGAACGGTCCCAGGTTGAACGTCATGCTCATGCCCGCAAGAATGCCAATGCCCAGCAAGGCAATCGCAACGATGAGCGTCAGTGACGCCGGGAAGCCGCTTTCCGCGTGGAGCAGGCCATCACGCTTCATCTCTGCGCGCCGATTGCGAAGCTCCATCATGAACGCGATGTGATAGCCGATGCCGAGGACGAGCATTGCAATGCCGAGAAACACGAGTGCCTCACCGAAGCGTCGCGGCGCCGCGCTGCTCCTGAGCACCTGTGCCTCGAGCAGCTTCTCGAATACTTGATAAATGGTGAAGCCGAAGCCGATCAGCGAGAGCGATGTCCGAATCACCGACATCAAGGTCCGATCCGCGCTCATCCGCGTACGTTGGAACGACATGCCGGTTCGCCGCGCGGCAAGTTCGGTGGAGATGTCGCCCGATTGCGATTCCGATGTCACTCGTCGGTTCGGTATGCCTGCCATGGTGCTCTTGCCTCCTGTGCCCGAACGTCCCGGAACGTCGGCCTGCCGGACGCCGCATCCATACGGGCGCGCTGCAGCTCGCGGGTGCTCTCGACCTCGCGATCGAGGAAATAGCTCAGGAACGTCCGAATCGCGGCGATCGCTCCGAGGCGACCGACTTCGTCCCAGCTCGGAGAGAACGATGTGTTGACGATGTCGGCGGCCAGTTGGAAGGTGAGTGCCGCGACCAGCCATCCTGCGAAGTCGAGCCACACCGCGCGTCGGTCCACACCTGTCACACGCGGAGCGCGCATCATCCGGACGATGTTGGCAACGGCCTCCACTGTGCCTGTGGCAATGATCACGATCGCAATTGCCTCCACCGCGAGCGCAACCGAATGTCCGATGCCGTAGAGGACAGCTTCCATGGATGGTCGGCTCACGCCGCGATCGATGCGCCGCGGACGATGCAGCGGAAGCCAAGGTGGCACGTCGAGGTGTCGATTGGCTGCGCCATCCGCGCCGCAGGCCTATAGCGGCGACAGTAATTGGGCGCGCACAGATAAGAGCCGCCCTTCATCACCTTGCGCGGGATCTTGATCATGGGCGTTCTCGCGTCGATGCTCTGGTCGCGCTCGCCGCCGCGCGGGTTGTCGATCGTGCAGCAGGCGCTTTTGATCCGGCTATGGTCCTGAAACCAGTCGGTCGTCCATTCCCAGACGTTGCCAGCCATGTCGTACACACCGTAGCCGTTTGGCGGAAACGAACCCACGGGCGCGGTCCACTCGTAGCCATCCTCAACGCGGTTCTGCCATGGGAACTCGCCCTGCCAGGTATTCGCCATCGGCGTGCCGTTGGGCATGTACTCGTTGCCCCAGGTGAACTCCGCATCCTCGAGTCCGCCTCGCGCCGCGAATTCCCATTCAGCTTCGGTCGGCAGCTCGTGTCCTCGCCATTTTGTGTACGCCTCCGTATCCTCGAACGCCACATGGACGACCGGATGATCGAGAAGATTCTCGATGCCGCTATCAGGGCCTCGAGGATGACGCCAGTCTGCGCCGGCCACATACGTCCACCAGTTATACGGATTGCTCAGGTCGACAGGGCCGCGAGTCTTCTTGAACACCACCGACGCCGGGACGAGCAGCTCTGGCTGTGCACCGGGATAGTCCTCGGGATTCGCGGGGCGTTCAGCGACCGTCACGTAGCCGGTCGCATCGACAAAGCGGGCGAACTCCGCATTGGTCACGGCGTAGGCGCCAATCCAGAAGCCAGCGACCTTCACTTTGTGTGCGGGCGCTTCCTCCGGATAGTGGCGATCGGAACCCATGAGAAACGTTCCGCCGGGAATCCAGACCATGTTCTCGGCAGGCGGGCGAGAGGGTGTTGAAACCGGAATCTCCTCTTGGGTCGCCATATCTGTCACCTCGCTCTCCCAATTACGTACGGATTGTTCGCGTCCTCCAAGCTCTCGCAATCCGATTAATCGGACCGCGAAAGATCACATACGGCAGGAACGCGAGCGTCATGACGATGACAACGAGCTCCAGCGGATGGATTCGATGGAACACGAGTAGCTGATAAACGACGTCCATCGCGGCAGCGAGACCGATCACGCGCGCGACTGCTCTTCCGCCTTCGCGCAACAACTGCCACCGCTCGCTCCGCCTCGTGAAGATGGTCCAGAAGTACGGCGGCCGGCCTTGACGGGCGTCAACAATGCCGTCACGCGCCGCGTAGATCAGCCCCATCAGCGGCTGAAGGAAGAATCGGAAGGAAAACGGGCCGTGGACTCGTGCGGCGAGGTCGGACCACATCCGCGTCAGCAGGTCATCCACTTCGGCCTCCTATCTTCCAGCGCTCGGTTTCGGTGATACTGGGTCGTCTCGCCTAACACAGCTGGATCAACATCCATGTGGTTCGCCCTCGATCCGGAGCTGCGTCGTCAGCTCGAGAACCTTCGCGAGATGGTTGCTCTCCAGCATCAGACACCGACGCGCGAGTGGCCGATGATCTCCGTCGGGGACGATCGCGCATTGCTCGTCGTGCGCGAATGGCCCGATGGATCGATCACGGCCTACCTCGCTTCCGTTCGCGATTGACGCGCATCACGGCTGCTGCGGCATCAGACTCTGCATCACCGCATCGAGGTTGAAGCTCGCCGGCTTCTGGCGGATTGGGAACTGCTTGAACGACTCCAGCCACTTCGCGACGAGCGCCTGTGCGGGAACCAGCATGAACATCCGGTCTGCGGCCCACTTGTCATAGAGCAGCGAGGTGTCACTCGCTTCAAATGGGTCTGCGCGGAGGTTGAAGAGTTTCGGGAACCGCAGTTCCGAAAAGCGTTCGCGCCAGACGCCGATTCCTTCAGCTCGTTGCTCGAGGAAGTGCGCCTTCCAGTCGCCGACCCGGATCGCAAGTAGTTCGCCGTCATCGCTCCAGTAGAGAAATCCTTCGCGAGGCGACTTCTCCTGCTCGCCTTTGAGGAACGGCAGCAGGTTGACGCCGTCGAGATGGACCTTGAAGGTTCTCCCGTCGGCTTCGTAGCCCTTCTTCACCTTCTCGACAAGATCGGGCTCGCCGGCGGCAGCGGCCAATGTGGGGATCATGTCCTGAAGCGAACAGATGTCGTTGATCACGCGACCAGGTTTAATCACGCCGGGCCAGCGCATGAGGAACGGCACCCGCCAGCCTCCCTCCCAGTTCGTATCCTTCTCGCCGCGGAACGGCGTCGAACCGCCATCGGGCCAGGTGCAGACCTCCGCGCCGTTATCCGTCGTGAACGCCACGATCGTGTTGTCCGCTACGGCGAGATCCTCGAGTTTCTTGAGCAGTTGGCCGACGTATCCGTCGAGCTCCACCATCCCATCGGGATAGAGACCGAGACCGGTCTTTCCCGCCGACGCGGGCTTGAGATGCGTAAAGACGTGCATCCGCGTCGTGTTGAAGTAGCAGAACCACGGCTTTCCTTCCTTGGTCTTACGATCCATGAAGTCGATTGCAGCCCTCAGGAATTCCTCGTCGATTGTTTCCATCCGCTTCGTGTTCAGCGGCCCCGTGTTTTCGATGGTCTGCTTTCCCACCTTGCCGAACTGCTCGTCGACCGTTGGGTCGTTTTTGTCGGTGGCCTTGCACCGAAGCACACCGCGAGGTCCGAACCTCTTGCGGAATTCGGGATTTTTCGGATAGTCCGGATTTTCAGGTTCCTGTTCGGCGTTGAGGTGATAGAGGTTGCCGAAGAACTCGTCGAAGCCGTGGACGGTCGGCAGGTGCTCGTTGCGATCGCCGAGATGGTTTTTGCCGAACTGGCCCGTCGCGTACCCGAGACTCTTCAGGAATTGCGCGATCGACGGATCCTCGGCGCTCAGCCCCACCTTGGCACCGGGCAAGCCGACTTTCGTCAATCCGGTTCGTATCGGTGCTTGACCGGTGATGAAGGCGGCGCGGCCGGCGGTGCAACTTTGCTGGCCATAAAAATCGGTGAACATCGCGCCTTCCTTGCCGATGCGATCGATGTTCGGCGTGCGATATCCCATGATTCCGTGGTTGTACGCACTAATGTTGAACCAGCCGATGTCGTCGCTCATGATGAACAAGATGTTTGGCTTGCTGGTCTTCGCCATCTAATCCTCCGGTTGCTGTCTCAGGAGCTTTGGTGCGCCGGAGTTCGCGTGCAAAAATCGCGGCGTGCGTCACGGACGCAGCAACACGCAGTGATCCCATTCCGCTGCAAAGAGTTGACGGCACACGCGCGCTGCAGACGGATCGCTGGGAGAAATGACTGGCGACGGCATGTTGTGAGTGGGCGCCGAGACTAGCAGTGATGGGTGGCTACAAGGCCCTCAACCAGCGAACATGCTTCTGGACACAAGCGGCCGGCCGCACGGACACTCATCCCGTGCTGTTCATGGTTATAGAGAAGTTCTCGGCGCCATTACGACGCAAGAGCGTCTTGTTCGTTAGATGTTGAGCACCAGTCTGGTAGCGGCCATTGCAGCGGCGGCGTTCGGTCTGCTTGCCTCGATCGTGTTCAGTTGGGCCAGCAACCGATCGCCCGCGTGGAATCTCGCGTTCGGTGCGGCGCTCGTGCTCGGGACGGCGGCGGGTCTGCTGGTGGCTGTCATGATCGCGATGCGTTGGTATTCGCCACCATAAACAGGAATAGCCGATTTTCCTGAAGGAAAATCGGCTATTTTTGATTTTTGGTCGGGGCGACTGGATTTGAACCAGCGACCCCTCGGTCCCGAACCGAGTGCTCTACCAGGCTGAGCCACGCCCCGACAACCTGTTAAGCCTACCAGATCGACGGCACATCCGACACGATCGGAACGAGAACCAGCGGCTATTTCGGACGCTTCATGAACGCCGCCGACGAGACGTCGAGCGGCAGTTCTTCGAGGTACTTCAACGCGTCGTGCGCCGTCATGTCCGGCTGCAGCGGCGTAATCGAGATATACCCGTCGCGCACCGCCTGGTAGTCCGAGCGGTCGTGCGGTTCCCACTCGTTCTCGCCCTCTTCAATCCAGTAGTACGGCCGCTTGCGCGGATCAATGCGCTCATCGACAACCGTGACGTGGTTGCGCTTGGCCTGCACGGTAACGCGAAAACCTTTGTTCGGACCGTACGGCACGTTGATGTTGAGGAAGATGAACTTCGGCATGCCGTCTTCGAGCACCAGCTCGGCGACCGTTGCGGCCGCCCGCGCGGCAGGACCGAACTCGAATTCGTTTCGACGGTGGAAGTTCTGCGTCGACACCGCAATCGCAGGTATCCCGAGGAGTGCGCCTTCCAGCGCGCCCGACACCGTCCCCGAATACGTCACGTCATCACCGAGATTCCACCCCTTGTTGATCCCTGAGAGGATGAGATCGGGCTTCTGCCTGATGACGTGAGAAATCGCGAGGTTGACGCAGTCGGTCGGCGTCCCATCGATGCCGAACGTGTTCGTGCCGATTGTCTCGATGCGAAGCGGCCGACGGAGCGTGAGCGCGTGTCCAATTGCGCTCGCTTCCTGCATCGGCGCAACGATCGTCACCTTGCCGAGATGTGCGAGCGCGACCGCAAGCTCTTTGATGCCTTCGGAATGAACACCATCGTCGTTGGTAACCAGGATTTCACGCATCGGAATCTTTGATTGTATCGGTGGGAATCAGCAGCAGCAACACTGTCGCCGCGCCTGCAAGCGCCGCGCCCGTCATAAATGCGACGGGCGGGCCGAAATGTTCGTACAGCTCGCCGAATACGATGCTCGCGATGAGTGCGCCGCTTCCGGTCACCGCGTTGTACCAACCGAATGCGGCACCACGACGTTCCATCGGCGTCAGATCGGCGATGAGCGCCTTCTCCGCCCCTTCCGCGAACGCAAAGTAAACGCCGTAGAACAGAAACCAGCCGATGAACGCAGCCGCGCCCGTCGAGAGGGCGAACCCGAAATAAACGAGCGCATAGATCATCCAACCAGCGATGATCAACTGTTTGCGGCCGAAGCGATCCGACAGTCCTCCTCCCCACGTCGAGAGCGAGGCTTTGACGACGTGAATCGCCGCCCAGAGAAGCGGAACGTAAGTCGCGCCGCCGAGCGCCTCGGAGAGGCGCAGCAAGAGGAACGCATCGGCGGAGTTGCCGAGACCAAACACGAGAAGCACGCCGAGGAGTGTAATGACGCGGGCCGGAAGACGGTGGGTGGTGGGTGGTTTGTAGTTGGTGGTGGTTCGAGGTTCGATGGTTCGAGGTTCGACACCCGCGTCCTCGTCGACGAGGAACAGCAGCGCGACCGCGATCGCGCCAGGGATGGCGGTCAACGCGAACAGCAGGCGATACCGATCTGGCGCGAAGAGGAGGATTACTGTCGCGACGAGCGGGCCGACGATGGCGCCGGTGTGATCCATCGCGCGGTGGAATCCATAGATGCGTCCGCGCGTTGTGGGTGTCGCGAAGCGCGCGAGCAGCACGTCGCGAGGCGCGCCACGGATTCCCTTCCCCACGCGGTCGAGCGCGCGAATCAACAGCACCTGCGGCCACGTCGTCGTGATCGCGATGAACGGCCGCGCCAGCGACGACAACGTGTAACCGGCAATCACGATCGGACGCCTCCGCTGGACGCGATCCGACCAGTAGCCCGAGATCACCTTCAGCAGGCTGTTCACGCCTTCGGCGACCCCTTCGATGATCCCAAGCGATACGGCAGACGCGCCGAGGACGCGAGACAAATAGACGGGCAGCAGCGGATAGATCATTTCCGTTGCTGCGTCGGTGAACAGGCTGGTGAGCCCCAGGAACCAGACGGGACGAGGAATACTCATTCTTCTCGACACGGTTGGCATTGTGGCATCGAGGCCGTACGATGAGATCTCCGGTGGCTACCACTCTTCAGGATGTGCTGTCGGCTCGTACGCGCGAGGCTGCTCCCGAGCTCGTCGATCCGCCGTCACAGGTTGAAACGCATTCCGCGACCGCGGCGAAGAAGGCGGTTCGCTGCCATGCCTGCGGTCATCAATGCCGCATTCCCGACGGCGCGGTGGGCGTGTGCAAGGTTCGGTTCAACAGGGGCGGGACACTGTTCGCGCCGTGGGGCTATGTCGGCGGCGTGCAATGTGATCCCGTTGAGAAGAAGCCGTTCTTTCACGTACACACCGGTGCACTCGCGTACAGCTTCGGCATGCTCGGTTGCGATCTGCACTGCAGCTATTGCCAGAACTGGGTGACGTCGCAGGCGCTTCGTGATCCGCAGGCAGGCGCGCCACCTCAGGACACAACCCCGCAGTCGCTCGTACGCGATGCGCTGCGTCAGGGCGCCAAGCTCATGGTCTCTACCTACAACGAGCCGCTGATCACGGTGGAGTGGGCCGTGGCCATCTTCCAGGAAGCGCGAGCGCAGGGACTCGCCACTGCCTTTGTCTCGAATGGGAATGGAACGCCGCGCGTCCTCGAATATCTTCGACCGCACATCGACGCGTATAAGGTCGATCTCAAGAGCTTCGACGATCGACATTACCGCGAGCTGGGAGGGCGCCTGCAGCCAATTCTCGACACGATCAAATGGTTGCACCGCGCGGGCGTGTGGGTGGAAATCGTGACGCTGCTCGTGCCCGGCTTCAATGACGGCGAGGCGGAGCTGACAGACCTCACCGAGTTTGTCGCGAGCGTGTCGCCCGATATCCCGTGGCACGTCACGGCCTTTCATCAGGATTACCGGATGACCGATCCGGCGAACACGACGCCGGCGATGCTCGTTTCTGCCGCCGATATCGCACGCAGGGCAGGACTCCGGTATGTCTACGCAGGCAATGTCCCCGGACGCGTCGGCGCCCTGGAGCACACGCACTGCGGCTCCTGCGGCGAACGTGTCATCAGCCGGTACGGATACTTCATTCAGGAATACCGACTGCTGCCCGACGGCAGTTGTCCCGAATGCCGGACCCGCATTCCAGGCGTCTGGAGCGCACGATTCGAGGGACAACGGACGGCGTTTCCGTTTCTGCCGCACGACCGGACGCGGCTTTCGGTCACGTGAGAGAATCAACCCCGGCTCGTTTCCAGTGATTCACGACCTTTACGCCCGTCCGCTGCGGAACCTTCGCGTCTCGGTCACCGACCGATGCAACCTGCGTTGCGCGTATTGCATGCCGGAACAGGACTACGTGTGGTTGCCCCGCGAGGATGTGCTGCAGTTCGAGGAAATCGAATCGCTCGTCGACGTCTTTCTCGCCGAGGGTGTCGACAAGGTGCGCCTGACGGGCGGCGAGCCGCTCCTGCGGCGCGACCTGCCCGTGCTGGTGGAGCGCCTGGCGAAACGCGCGGCGATCCGCGATCTTGCGATGACGACCAACGGCGTCCTGCTGGCCGATCATGCGCGCAGCCTTCGCGACGCCGGACTTCACCGGCTGACCGTCAGCCTCGACACGCTGCGGCACGATCGGTTCCGCGACCTGGCGCGCTTCGATGAGCTCGATCGTGTCAAAGAAGGGATCGCGGCAGCCACGTCGATCTTTGGTGAATTGAAGATCGATACGGTCGTGATCCGTGGCGTCAACGACGACGAACTGACCGACCTGATCGAATTCGGCCGCGAGCACAACGCGGAGGTGCGCTTCATCGAATACATGGACGTCGGCGGTGCAACACAGTGGTCCATGGAGCGCGTTGTCTCGAAGGCGCAGATGCTCGACGTCGTTGCCGAGCGCTACGGCCCCCCCGCGCCGTTAGAGGAAGATTCGTCAGCTCCTGCGCGGCGATACCGACTGTCTGACGGCACGATGTTCGGAATCATCGCGTCAACGACCGCGCCCTTCTGCGCCGACTGCGACCGCAGCCGCCTCACAGCGGATGGGATGTGGTACCTGTGCCTCTACGCGACCGAAGGAAGCGACCTGAGACGGTTGCTGCGCTCAGGCGCCTCACTCGAGGCGATCGGTGCAATGCTTCGCGCGTCGTGGGGGAAGCGACGGGATCGAGGCGCCGAAGACCGTCTCGCAACCGGCGCTCGTACGCCGCTCATTCCGCTCGACCGTCTGCGGCGGGATCCGCATCTGGAGATGCATACCAGGGGTGGATAGGTCCGCCTGAAGCCGGACTCCACCGGCGGTAGAGTCCGGCTTTAGCCGGACCCAATGACGCTCCGCAGCTTCCGCAGCAATTCCTCCGGTGTAAACGGCTTCTGTAGGAACGTGGCGCCGTCGCTCAGCAGGCCGTTCCGGACGATTGCCGTATCGGTGTACCCAGACATGAACAGCACGCGGAGATCGCGGCGCGTCGTCCTCAATTGCTCCGCCAGTTCGATCCCGTTCAGACGAGGCATCACAACATCGGTCAGCAGGACGTCGATCCGTGGCAGGCGCTCTGCGAGCTGCGCAGCCTGATCGCCGTCACCGGCCTCGATAACCCTATATCCCGCGCGCGTCATGATCTCGCGCGCCAGCCGCCTGATCATCGGTGCATCCTCGACGAGCAGTACCGTTTCCGTTCCTCGAGACCATTGCCCGCGAACGGGTTCGTGATGGCCGGCTGGCACATCCTGCGTCTCGTCGACCGGCAGGTACATCTTGAAGGTCGCGCCCATTCCCTCTTCGCTGTAAACCCAGATGTTACCGCCGCTCTGCTTGACGATGCCGTAGACGGTTGCGAGGCCGAGACCGGTCCCCTTTCCTGGCTCTTTCGTCGTGAAGAACGGCTCGAAGATGCGCGCCTGCACTTTCGGTGACATGCCGACACCCGTATCGCTCACCGACAGCCGCGCATAATGGCCCGGCCGCACCCCCACATGCCCCGCGCAGTAATCGTTGTCGAGGACGACATCCGTCGTTTCAATCGTCAGCCGCCCGCCGCGAGGCATCGCGTCCCGTGCATTGATCACGAGATTGGCGAGAGCGGATTCGAGCTGGCTCAAGTCCGCACGAATCGGCGGCAGGACCGGCTTGCACACAATCCGCAGATCGATGTGCTCGCCAATCAGCTGACGCAACATCCCTGCGAGCGAATGGACGGTGTCGTTGAGATCGACACGCGTCGGGTGGAGCACCTGGCGCCGGCCGAACGCGAGGAGCTGACGCGTCAGCGCCGAGGCGCGATTGGCGGCCGCTAGAATCTCGGCGGCGTTTCGCGCGGCTTCGTCGTTGCCCGATACCTGCTCGGCGATGAGAGTCCCGAAGCCGACGATAGCCGTCAGGATGTTGTTGAAATCGTGTGCGATGCCACCGGCAAGCTGCCCGACGGTCTCCATTTTCTGCACCTGGTAAAACTGCCGTTCGAGCCGTTCGCGGTCGGCCAGCACCGCAGCCAGCTGCGCTTCGCTCTCCCGCAGCGCGGCCGCCACACGCCGCTCTGCTTCGTCAGAGAGCGACGCGCCGGACGCGATGGTGGTGGATTCAACGATGTACTCACGCCCGGTGTGGTTTCGCAGCAGCGACTCGATCAACGCGCGGGTGTCGGCATCCGCGTCAAGCATTCGAAGGCGCATGGGTCTAATGTGCGGAACCTGGCGATACTCCGATGATCTTGAGGAACGTCTCTACGTGGGCGCAAAGGAACTTCCCGCCTGCCGCCTCCTGACGCAGGTGACGCGCGGCGTCTTCTCGTGACAGCGCCGGACGATATGGGCGGTGCGACGTCAGGGCGTCATAGACGTCTGCGATCCCGACAATCTGCGCGAGCAGCGGCACCTCATCTCCGCGAAGCCCCAACGGATAGCCGCTGCCGTCAAGACGTTCGTGGTGAAACCGGACGATAGGCCGTACGGCGCGCAGCGACTGCAATGGCGCGCACAGCGAATCGCCGATGTCGGGATGCCGCTTCATCAGCTCGAATTCCTCAGGCGTCAGTGGCCCCTCTTTGAGGAGCACCGCGTCCGGGACGCCGACCTTGCCGACATCGTGAAGAAATCCTCCGCGATCGAGCGCTTGCAGATCCTCCTGACCGAGGCCGAGCGCTTTGCCGAGCGCCACGGCATGCCGCGCCAGCCGTTCGCAGTGGCCGTTGGTCGTCGGGTCGCGCGCTTCGATCGTCAGCGCCAGCGTCATGAAGGCCGCTTCCGCCGAATCGAGCGCATCGAGCAGATGCTTCATTCGCGTCAGTGAACCGACACGCGCGCGCAATTCCAGGGGGTGAACGGGCTTGGAGAGGAATTCATCGGCGCCCGCTTCGATGCCCTTGATGCGATCGTGAAGGTCGCTCAGGCCGGTGACGAGCACGACGGGCGTGAAACGCGTCGCGGGGTCCGATTTCAGCCGGCGGCACACCTCGAGCCCATCGAGCTGTGGCATGGTGACGTCGAGCAGCACCACGTCTGGATGGTTTTCGTAGACGGCGGCCAGCGCCGCCTCGCCATCCGCCACATCGATGACTTCGTGGCCGTCGCGGGCCAGCAGCTTGCGATACAGCGCGCGGATGCTTTCGGTATCGTCCGCGACGAGGATGCGGCTCCGGCGAGGCGCGGGAGTTGTCGGAGGAGCGATTTCGATCACCAGCAGTGCCTTCGCGACCTACGACACGCGCTCGCTTGCGCGCGCCGGCATCGGAATGCGCTGGTGCAGTCCGTGGCGTTCCAGTTGACGGTAGAACGCCCGCCGGCTTATGCCGAGCAACCGGGCTGCTACTGCCTTGTTCCCGCGTACCTGTTGGAGGGTCCTGATGATGTGCTCGCGTTCGACCTCCACCAGAGGTGCCGGACTGCCGTCGGTGCGCGCCGTCGTGCTGGCGAGGCCCGCGGACGACATGCCCGGGATGCGCTGTTCCTGCATGCTCCCAGCGAGATCGGCCTCGCTGACGAACTCTCCTTCCGCGAGGATGCAGGCACGCTCGATCACGTTCCGGAGCTGTCGAACGTTGCCGTCCCAGTTCGCATCCGATAGCAGCCGCTCCGCTCCTGGCGTGAGTCCGACCAGCGGCTTGTTGAAGCGCTGCGAGAAGGCCCGAACGAACGCCGCCGTGAGGTATGGAATGTCTTCGCGACGTTCGCTCAGCTTCGGCAGCCGGATTTCGACGATATTGAGGCGGTAGTACAGGTCGTTGCGGAACCGATTCGTCGCGACTTCGGCCAGAAGGTCACGGTTGGTGGCGGCAATCAGACGCACATCGACCTTCCGCTGTTCGAGCGAACCGACGCGCTGGACCTCGCCTTCCTCCAGCACGCGCAGAAGCTTGGCCTGAACAGGTAGCGGCAGCTCGCCGATTTCGTCGAGGAAAAGTGTGCCGCCGTCGGCGGTCTCGAAAAGGCCAGCCTTGTGGTCGGTCGCGCCGGTGAAGGCACCGCGAACGTGTCCGAACAGCTCGCTTTCGAACAGCGTCTCGACGACCGCTGAACAATTTACGGTCACAAACCGTCTCGCGTTGCGGGGCCCGAGCTTGTGCAGTGCGCGTGCGACGAGCTCCTTGCCCGTGCCTGTATCGCCGCTAATGAGTACGGTGCGTACATGCGGTGCCAGCCGCCGAATGAGGCCGAACACCTCCTGCATCACGGGCCCGCGGCCAACCATGCCGCAAAATTCCAATCGCTGCGCCAGGTCGCCCTCCATCGTCAACACCTCGCGCCGCTGTGCCGCCTCCTCGCGAACGGTTGCGAGCAGCTGGCGAAGGCGCTGCAGGTCGAAGGGCTTGGTGAGGTAATCGAGCGCGCCGAGCTTGACAGCTTCAACGGCGCTGTCGATGGTGCCGTAGCCGGTCATCAGCACGACCTTGCACTTTGGACTGATGTCGCGGATTGATCGCAGAACGTCGAGACCGGTTATCCCCGGCATCCGTAAATCGAGCAGCACGAGGTCTGCGGGTCGATGGCGCAACTGCTTCATCGCGTCCTCGCCGCTGACCGTCGTCGCGACGTCGAAGCCTTCAGCCAGGGCGATGGTGCCGATCAGCGTGAGGATCGCGCGGTCGTCATCTACGACGAGCAATCGCGGACGTTGATTCTGCATGTGTGAGTAATCCGGCCAGTCGGGCGCACATGTGTTCGCACTCCGCGCACGCAGGGTGCACCGTTGCCTAACTGCAACTATCGTCGGGATTTGGCTCTCTCTTTAGGCGCTGTAGGACGAAGGACTACGTGGGATGGACCACTGACGTGTGCGCCGACGCCCATCCCGACGTGCGTCCGCCCTTCACGTCATGGCTCAACGACGCACGCGGTTTCGTTGACTCAGCGCAAAGATGGGCCGTATCGCCGCAACCAGTCGCGCGCCTCTCGGTAGTCGGGACATGCGGCAGCCACCAGTCGCCAGTACGCCGGCGAATGGTCCATCCGGCGCAGGTGCATCAGCTCGTGGACCAGGACGTAATCGCGCACCGAAGGCGGCATCAGCACCAGTCGCCAGTTCAGACAGATATGGCCATCACGTCCGCAGGAGCCCCACCGCGAGCGTTGATCGCGGACGGTGACGCGAGTAACCGCGAGCCCGTGGCGCGTTGCCAGTTCGAGCAACCGTGCGGGCAACTCCTGCCGTGCGTGTTGTCGCACAGCCCTCTCGTTTTCGAGCGGACGAAGTTCCGCTTGCGCACGCGTTCGCTGACTGACTATCCAGCCGATGTTGCGTTGAACGAACGCCTCCGCCTCGCGACGCGAGCCGCCGCGCGGAATCGTCACTCGTAACCGGCCGTCACTTTCGACGCGGAGGACATAGCGTCGCGCGTGTCGGTGTCTTACGAAATATATAGGTTCATTGGGTTCAAGGGGTTCATTAGGTTCAAAGGGTTCGGGTGCGAGAGGTCCAACGGGTGCGAGAGGTGCGATCGGTGCAACAGGTGTCGAGGTGTCGGATGGCCCAAAGGGCAACGCCAACTGCATCGATGGGAGAATAACCCGATTGGCGGCAGACGGCAGGTGGCAGTAGCCGGTAATACTGTCCACTGCCTCCTGCCCACTGCCCACTGCATGACCGAGGTACTGCAAGTCGATCCGACGGCTCCAGACCCAGCATTGATCGCGCGCGCGGCGGAATGCCTGCGCGCGGGCGGACTTGTCGCTTTTCCGACCGAGACGGTTTATGGACTCGGGGCGCACGCTCTCGATCGCCGCGCAGTACAGCGCGTGTTTGCGGCCAAGGAGAGACCGGCGAACGATCCGTTGATCGTCCACATCGCGACCATCGACGACATCCCGCCGCTCGTCAACGACATCCCACGCGCCGCGCGCGATCTCGCGGGCCGATTCTGGCCGGGCCCGTTGACGATGGTGCTGCGACGGTCGGAGGGAGTTCCGGATGAAGTGACTGCCGGACTCGACACCGTCGCGATCCGGGTGCCATCACATCCGATTGCGCAGGCGCTGCTGCAGTGCGCGCGGCTGCCGATCGCCGCACCCAGTGCGAATCGGTTTTCGAGGCCGAGTCCAACGCGTGCAGCTCACGTGCTTGACGATCTCCGCGGCCGCATCGACATGATCGTGGACGGAGGTCCAACGAGCGTCGGCCTGGAGTCGACGGTTATTGACCTCGCCCATCAGCCACCGACCGTGCTCCGACCGGGCGCCGTCGATGTGGCGACATTGCGATCGGTAATCCCTGACGTGCGGCTGAATTCCACTCCGGCCGAACGCGGCACCGCCGGCATGCCCGCTCCGGGAATGCTCCCAAAGCACTATGCGCCGGCAACACCGCTCACACTGTTTGAAGACGACCGCACGACAGCGATCGACGAGATCGTGCAAACTGCGCGGCGCCACCGCGAGCGCGGGCAATCCGTCGCGATCCTTGCTTTTCGCGAGGATCTCGAACAGTTGCGCGCGTTGCCAGTGCCGCTCCTCGACCTGGGGTACGAAAGCGACCCGCCGGCGGTCGCATCGCGGCTGTACGCAGCGTTGCGCGAAGCCGACAAGCTCGGCGTGGATGTAATCCTCGTCCGCAATATCACAACCGATCACCCGCTCAGTACGGCGATCCAGGATCGGCTGCGTCGCGCCGCTTCCCCCTTGCCCTTTCCTCCTTCCCCCTAGGTTGAAGGCATAACGCTTGCGAGTCGGCAAGCATGGCTACCAAGAGCACAACTGCACTCGAAACTCCGCTTCGCGACCAGCTGGACCGTTTGGCCGCCATCGAGCCATCTGATGGCTCGATCATCAGCCTCTATCTCGACATGCGCCCGGATCAACACGGGCAACGGATGCATGTCGACACGTTCCTTCGCAACAGTTTCGACGAGCAGGCGCGCTCGCTGACCGGAGCGGCGCGCGCGGGTCTTGAGCGCACCGCCGAACGCGTTTCGCAGTACATCGCGAATCAGACGCCGAAGTCCGCAAAAGGGCTGGCCCTATTCGCGTCGACCGCCGACGATCTGTTCGAAGCGATTCCGCTCAACGTTCCGATCGAGCGGCCCTCGATGCACGTCGACGCCGTGCCGCATCTCTACCCGCTGGCACAGGTCAACGATCATTATCCGCGGTACGCCGCGCTGCTGATGGATACCAACCGCGCGGACCTCTACGTGTTTGCCCTCGGCGCGACGAAGCGCCGCGAACGCGTTCAGAGCGAAAAGACGCGTCGAACAAGCATGGGCGGCTGGTCACAGGCGCGCTATCAACGCCGAGCGGACAATTTTCACAAGCAGCACGTCAAAGAGGTAGTGGATCGGCTCGAAAAGGTGATGTCGGAGGAGCACCTGAATCACATCGTGGTTGCCTGTGACGAGGTTGCGAGGCCGTACCTGATCGCGCGGCTGCCGAAGCACCTCGCGGAGAAGGTCATCGACATCGTGAATGTCGACGTCAAATCGCTTCCCGAACACGAACTGCTCGCCGAGACCATGGCGGCGCTGCGTCAGGCGGATGCGAAGACGGATGCCGAACACGTGCAGCACATGCTCGATGCGTGGCGTGCCGGCGGTCTCGCGGTCGCTGGCATCGAAGCGACCATGCGCGCGCTCGAGATGCGCCAGGTTGAAGAACTCCTGATCGCCGCGAAACCGCATCGTGTCGCTGGACCGGTGGACGAACTCGTTGCGAAAGCGCAGCAGAACAGCGCGCGCATTCGGTTCATCGAAGACGACAACCTTCTCGCGGATGTCGGTGGCGTGGCCGCGTTGTTGCGATTCAAGATCTAGGCGGGTCCAAAGACCCGCCTCTACGGACGTAGAGGCGGACCTTCAGGTCCGCCCTCGGGGGCCCAATGAGCAAAGTGAACAAGGTGAACAAGGATCACTACACGCAACGGGGGCGGCTGACGCCCGACGAACTCGCTCGTGAGCGTGCGCGGCAGATTCATCTGGATTCGGGGCAGCGCCGCTTCAAGCAGCGAACGAAGCAGACTACCGTGCACCGCGACGAACCGGCACCCACTCGGGAGCGAAACGAGCCCGAAGAACAAGAGTGACGACCTCGCCGTAGCTGCGAACGCCAGCTTCGACGCGATTGGCTTTCAAGTACTTGTCGTACACCTGCCAGCTGGCCCGTTGCAGCGCGGGAATCTGACCTCGACGCAACCGCGCAATCACTGCGTTGACGTCACGGCGCGGGCCGTCGGCAAGCGCGGCGTTCAACCGCCCGCGCTCCTCCGCGTTGACCTCGCCGGAAATCTGCCAGTACAGGTAGAACCAGCCACTGTACTGATGCGGGGGCGACGCGCGAACGCACGTCAGCCATCCGACGAAATTTGCTTCCGCTTCATCGGCATAGCCGGCGAGGTGGGACCATTCGTGCGCGGCGACGAACGGCCGCTCGAACGGCAACAGATCCGGGTTCGCGATTACCTCGAGTCCGAACGGATTCACCATCCCATCCACGCCGGCCCAGCGAAAGTACGGCCCCAGGAAGCTGCGCTTCAGCCGTCCCGGTTGGGCATCTGGAGCAGAGGCCAACGCGTGCTGAACGTCGGAAAATGCATTGTGCAACGCCGAATCTCGCCATTCAGCGCCGACGACCAGTTGCTCGTGCGCTGCGGTGTACAGCCGGTTCATCTCGGATACCGCATTCAAGCCAAGTCCGACGACCTGCTCCGATGTCGGCTCCGCCCGTTCGAGCACCAGACGCTCCGCCATACGGACTCGTCGATAGTTCAACCCCCACAGCGCCAGAAAAGCGACATACAGCACCGCAGCCATTGCCACGAGGTGAAAGAGTGTTCGTCCGAGTGGGCGCACGCCCCGCGCGCGCCACGACTTCCTCACAGCTGCGATGACTCGAATCACGACCGTCGGGACCACAATCAGAAGGAACACGTCAAGGAGGGCGAATGGGAAGAGATTGGAGAACGGCGTCAGCAATCGCTGGATCCGCGGATACGCAGTGGTCGAATACCAGAATTCAACCCATGATGCGGGAATCGGCGCGAAGGCGAGCCCGAGCGCGGCGACGATCGCCAACAGCTCAACCGTTAAGCGATTGATCCAAAATCGCTGCGCTCTGCTGCCGAACACTCGCGCGATTGTAGCCGGGGGCCATTCGCATCGTGAGGCAACACTCTTGCTGACCGGGAACGACCGGGCACGTTTCCGCCAGAAACTGCCAAGAAGCCATACGGTTGGGCGCCTGACCGTGACTCTGGGGTTTACATGGACGGTTCACTTCTTCCCGACGATTCCGCCACGACCGAACTCGCCGCCCGCCTTCGACGAGGAGAGCTGCCGAAGGCCAAGGCTCCCGATCCGCTTGCGCCAGGAGACGAATGCCATTTCGTCTCACCGGTTCGTTTTGGTCGCCGTCGTGCCGATCAGTACGGTCACATGGTCCTGACCAGCGGCTGGCTCAAATTCCGCGGCACCGTGGATATCAGCGTGGCGTGGAGCGAAGTGGCGGAGGTGCAACGCGGCCGCCGCGAGATGGTTGTTTCACTTCGGGACAGCCGGAGACTGCTCCGATTTTCGTGTCACTCCGAGGCCGAAGCGGCACGCGGCGCCCTGATTGCACGGCATCTGACGCAGAGTGCTCAGCCGGCTACTGCTGACTCGGACACGTCCTTTCACCACGCGGCTCTCTAGGGTCGCATCGTTCGTCCTCGTCGGGGCGCTTCTTTTGCCGCGCCCAGCCTTCGCGTACTCCGTCCTCGCCCACGAATCGCTGGTCGATTCCGCGTGGGATGCCGTCATCGTCCCGATATTGAAGGCGCGCTTTGCAAACGCCGGTGCGAATGCGCTCAACGAGGCGCGCGCTTATGCCTATGGCGGCTCCGTGATGCCTGACATGGGGTATTACCCGTTCGGCAGCCACTTCTTCACGAACCTGGTGCACTACACACGGTCGGGTGATTTCGTCGAACAACTGCTTCGTGATGCGCGCGATGTCAACGAGTACGCGTTCGCGCTCGGAGCGCTGGCGCACTACGTGGCGGACTCAACAGGCCATCCGCTCGGCGTCAATCGCGCCGTGCCGATCGAATATCCGAAACTGCGCGCCCGCTATGGCGATGAAGTGACCTACATCGAGGATCCGAAGCGCCACATCATGGTGGAGTTCGCCTTTGACGTCGTCCAGGTCGCGAGCGGCGCCTTCCTCCCGCAGGCGTACCACGACTTCATTGGCTTTGAAGTGGCGACCGACCTGGTCGAGCGCGCGTTTCGCAATACGTACGGCATTGAGATGAAGGATGTGTTTGCCAGCGAGGATCTCGCCCTAGGCACGTTCCGGTATGCAGTCAGCACGACCATTCCGCAAATGACGCAGGTCGCGTGGGAGAAGAAGCGGGACGAGATCGAGAAGCTCGTTCCGAACGTTCAGCGAAATGCGTTCGTGTACACGTACACGCGGGCGCAGTACGAACGCGAATTCGGAACGAAGTACCAGCGGCCTGGAATCTTCGCGCGCTTCTTCGTATGGGTTGTTCGCGTGCTGCCGAAGGTCGGACCATTCAAGCCGCTGGCATTCAAGACGCCGTCACCCGAGGCCGAACGCCTGTTTACTGAAAGTTTCAAGGCGGCGCGTGAGCGGTATCGCACGTTGCTGCAGAGTGTGCGCGGCAACCGCCTCGATCTGCGCAACACCGACTTCGATACCGGTGAGCCGACACGGCGCGGCGAATACACGCTCGCCGATGACACCTATGCGGAACTGGTCGCTCGTCTGAAGAAGAAGACCGACGTGCCGTCCGGCATCCGCGTGGACATTGCTCGGTTCTACGGCTAGGCGACTCCGACACAATAGTGTCAGAACGCATTGCCAATGTACGGGAGCATCCGGCCGAAGTAAATCACGCCAATCCAAAGCACGATTTGCGAGGCCGCCAGCACCTTCACAAGCGCCGGCGTCGTCGCCCCGGCTTCCATCTCCCACACTTCCTCGTGCCACGTCAGGTACAGCACGTCTGCGCCCGCGACCAGGATGCAGAGCATTTTCAGGTGGAAGGCAGGATTCTCGATGTACTGAAATGCCTGACCGATGAAGAACAACATGCCTGTGACCGAATTGGCGACGAAGCCCCAGACGCCCCACGGCAACAGGCGGTGGAACCCTGCGAGCGGCGCGTTCCGCATCCACCCGAGCAGCCGCATGTTCGCAACCAGGACCACGCCGAAGAGCAGGCACAAGCCGATGAAGTGGATCGTTTCAAGCGTCTTCCACGCCCATGGGTGGCTGTATTGATACTTCGTGATGAATTCGCTCGCGAGCCACCGCGGCGCCAGAATCCCCTCCGTCGAAATCGGAGTCCCGGCGTCGTTCAGAATCTCCGGGTGATGAATTTCACCGCCGATGTTCGCGGCACTCCCCATCAGTCCGACCGTGACCACGGACAACACGACAGCAGCGGCCGTGATTCGCGGGCCCATCGATGCACGCTTCCGGGAGTACCACAACCCGTACCATGCAACGACGCCGGTCGCCTCCATGAAGATGAGCGCAAAGAGCGCCGAGCGCTGATGAAAATTGATGACGTCCTGCGACACGGTCCGAACGCCACGCAGCGATTTCTGCGCGGAATAGCCGGACATGTATGTCGGCAGGGACATCAACGCGATCGCGAAGAACACCGCCATCGCGCCGCGTTTCAGGTCCTCACTCTTTTTGAGCAGCGCGAGAAGGAACAGACCCAAACCGACGATCATGCCGACTGTCGGAAAGTGGTTGAGCAGGAGATGAACGTGAACCAAATCCGACGGCGTCAGCATCAAGCTACCGCGCCCCGGGCCTCGACTGCATACGCGATGAGCCGTCCGGAGGTAATCACTGCGAGCCAGAGTACCAGGCAGGCGACGGCCGTCTTTTGAATCGACGCCGGAATCATCGCGTCACCGTCCGAGCTGTCGACGAATCGCCGCAGGCGAGACATTGCCACCAGCGCCAGCGCCAGGCAGACGAGCTTTGCATAGAGCTCCCAGACCCGCGCGATACCGGTGGCATCCGTCATGAAAAGCAGCGTGCCGGACAGAAGATTGAGGTAGAACCCAATCCAGAACAGCGGAAACAGCACGCGAAGCGAGGAGAGCGGAATCTGTCGTCCGATGCCGAGAACTCGGAGGCAGACGACGAAGGCAATGCCAGCGGTCAGGCCCATGCCGACCGCATGGACGAACAGCCACCAGGCGTAAACCCACCATAACGAATCAGATTCGGCGATTGCGGCGGAGATGGGCAGGTCTTGAACCCATTGGAGGACCGCCATCAGCGCTGAATCCTACCATTCATAAAATCCCCTGCTGGTCTTTTTCCCCAGCTCACCCCGCTGCACCTTGTCGCGGAGAATGCGAGGCGGTTCGAATTTCGGATCGTGCAGCTCACGATGCAGGTATTCGGCGATGTCCAACCGCACATCGAGGCCGACGAGATCCGTGAGCCGCAGCGGACCCATCGGATGACCGTAACCAAGCTCCATCGCGATGTCGATGTCCGCGGCCGACGCCACACCCTGCTCCACCATTCGCATCGCTTCGAGGCCGAGGACGACACCCAGACGAGAGGAGGCAAACCCCGGCGCGTCGCGGACCAGAATGGTCGTTTTCCCCATCCGCCCGGCGGCCTCACGCGCAGCCGCAATCACCGCAGGGTCGCTCTCCGGGTGCGCGATCACCTCCACCAGCTTCATGATGTGAACCGGATTGAAGAAATGCATGCCGACAACACGCGCAGGCCTGCGCGTCGCGTTCGCAACACGTGTGACCGAGAGCGACGAGGTATTGGTCGCGAGGATCGCGTCCTCCGAGACCGCCGCGTCGAGCTGCTGAAAGAGTGTCTCCTTGACGACCAGGTTTTCGGCCACCGCTTCGACGACCAGGTCGGCATCACGTACGGTGGTTGTCAGATCCGAGCTGAGCACGATCCGCGCGGTTGCGACGTCCGCGTCCTCCTGCGTGATCTTGTTTCGATTGACCGCGCCCGTGAGGTTCGACACGATGCGACTCATCGCGGCTGTAAGGGCATCCGGACTCGTATCCGTCAGCCGCGTCTGATACCCGCTCATCGCTGCCACCTGCGCGATCCCGTGCCCCATCGTGCCCGCGCCGATGACGGCAACGCACTGAATGTCCCTAAAACCCCGTGGCAATCGTCCCTCCGCCGTCCACGACAATCGTCTGGCCGGTGATGTAGTTCGACGCGTCCGATGCGAGGAAGACCGCCACGCCCTTTAATTCTCCCGCTCGTCCGACGCGTCCGAGCGGCGTCGCCTTCTTGATCCCTTCTTCGACCAGCTTGATTGAGGCGTCCGACATGCGCGATGGGAAGAACCCCGGGGCGATGGCGTTGACCCGGATGCCGTGGGGTCCCCACGACGCTGCCAGCTCGCGCGTCAGCCCCATCAATCCCGCTTTGCTTGCCGCGTAGCCTGCGTAATACGGTCCGTTCACGTTCCCCTGCAAACCGGCAATCGACGCGATGTTGATGATGCGGCCGTACTGCCGCTTCAGCATCTCGCGACCCGCTGCCTGCGAAAACATGAAGGCGCCGGTCAGATTGACGTCAATCACCTTCTGCCATTGGGCGAGCGTCATCGTCTCAGGCCGCTCGCCCCACGATACGCCCGCGTTGTTGACAAGGATGTCGATCTGCCCGAACTGTTCGACGGTCGTATCGATGACTGTCTGGACCTGTTCGATATTGGATACATCGCAGCGCATGCCATGAGCGGTGAAGCCGCGCCCTCGCAGCGCCTCGACGCCAGGGACGAGCCATTCGTCTCGACGGGCGCACAGCACCAGCGACGCCCCGGCTTCGGCGAGTCCTTCCGCGAACTCCGCGCCGAGACCGCGCGATCCCCCCGTCACGATCGCGACGCGACCGCGAAGGTCAAACAGTTTTTCAATCATCGCTGCATCCGCACCGTACAATACCGCTCTTATGCGCGCGGTCGTGCTGAATGCGGTTGGCGATGTGGACCATCTTCGAGTCGAGGAGCGTCCGGATCCGCACCCAGACGCGGGCGAAGCCGTCGTCCGGTTGCGGGCGGCGGCGCTGAACCGTCGCGACGTCTGGATTCGCAAGGGGCTTTACGCAGGAATCAAACTGCCGATCATTCTGGGTTCCGACGGTGCCGGGCAGGTTTCCGAAGTCGGCGAGGGCGTCGACTTGTCGTGGCTCGGGCGGGACGTCGTCATTGACCCCGCGTTCGGCTGGGGATCAGACGAGCGCGTACAGGACAACTCATTTCAATTCCTTGGGTTGCCAAGTGATGGCACATATGCCGAGATGGTTCGCGTCCCGGCGTCCAACCTTTATCCGAAACCGGCTCACCTGTCATGGGAAGAGGCAGCGGCCATACCGCTGGCGTCGGCGACGGCTTATCGCGCACTCGTTCGCCGTGCGTGTTTGCAATCAGGTGAGACCGTGCTCGTCACGGGGATCGGCGGGGGTGTCGCCACATGCGCCCTCGTGATCGCGAAACGGCTGGGAGCGAACGTCTGGGTTACGTCGGGCCATGACTCCAAATTGAAGGCCGCGCAGAGGCATGGCGCCGAAGGCGGTGTCAATCACCGCAACGACGATTGGCCCAAGACGCTCATCGGTGAAATCGGGTCACGCCTCGACGTGGTCGTCGATGGAGGTGGTGGTGAAACCTTCAACAAGGCGCTCGATGTGTTGAAACCAGCCGGACGCCTCGTCAGCTACGGAGCTACACTCGGTGCGGCGTACAGCGTGGAGGTCCGACGCATTTTCTGGAAGCAGTTGAACGTGCTCGGCAGCACTGGTGGATCGCCGTCGGATTTTGGCGCGATGCTGAAGCTGTACGAAAACGGCCTGCGCCCGATCATCGACAAGGTGTTTCCTCTCGAGCAGGCGTCTGATGCGCACATCCGCAAGGAAGCCAGCGATCAGTTCGGAAAGGTTGTGCTTAGAATCCCGTAGGCTCGAAGGAGTGGATATGCTGAGACTGCTCGCGTCGTTGTCGCTCGTTGCCATGTTGCTCCGCCCGGACAACGCCAGCGCGCAGCAGCGCACGCTCGATATCTACTGGATCGATGTCGAAGGTGGCGCCGCGACCTTGATCGTCTCGCCATCGGGCGAGTCGATGCTGATCGATGCCGGTTATGAAACCGACGGCCGCGATGCGAAGCGCATTTTCGACGTCGCACAGAAGGCCGGGCTGCGACGGATCGACACCTTCGTCCTGAGCCACTTTCACGGCGACCATGCCGGCGGCATCGGAGCGCTCGCGAAGATGATGCCGATCGGTCACTGCTACGACCGGGGCGATTTCATCGAGCCGATCAATCAACACTGGCGCGACGTGTACCTGAGCGCCTGCGGCGATCGACGCACCATCGTGCACGCCGGGGAGACGATTCCTCTGAAAGGCGTGCGCGTGGATGCCGTCGCGTCAAACGGCGAGCTCATTCGCGGTTCCGTCAACAAGGGAGGCCAGAAGAACGCGTTGTGCGCGACCGCGGAGAACCACCCCAGGGATCAGGCTGAAAATCAGCGGATGCTGGCGGCGCTGCTGACGTTTGGCAAATTCACGTTTCTCGATATGGCCGATCTGGATTGGGAAAAGGAAATGGAGTTTGCCTGCCCGGTAAATAAACTGGGCCGCGTCACCGTGTATCAAGCGGGTCGCCATGGCGCGATCGACGGCGCAGGGGCTCCCGGATTCCTCTACGCGATCGCTCCGCAGGTGATCATCGTGAACAACGGGCCGAGGAAAGGACTCTGGGCGCCTACCGGCGGTGGAACCGTGAAGCCGGTGAGCCAGCAGTTCGATCGCCTCGCCAAAACGCCCGGTGTGGAAGGCATCTGGCAGGGGCACAGGGCGTTGTTCGATCCGAATCCGGCGCACAACACTCAGGCGGACATGATTGCCAACGAGGAGGAGACCGCCAACTGCCAGGGCCACTGGATACGCGCGTCGGTTGAACCCGGCGGCCGCTTCACCGTGTTCAACAGCCGGAACGGTTTCAGCAAGAGCTATACGGCGCGATAGCGGACGATGCCGGGTCCGAAACGACCCGGCGGTAGGCCGGGTCGTTTTGGACCCGGCTATTGCGCTGAAATGGCGGTTTTCCCGCCGCGCAGGACGTACTTCTGAATCTTGCCGGTCGCCGTCTTCGGCAGCTCTTTCACGAAGGTGACAGCGTGCGGTGCCTTAAAGTGCGCCAACCGTTCCCGTGCGAAGTCAATCAGCTCGCGTTCGCTCGCCGAAGCGCCTGGCTTCAGCACGACGAACGCATGCGGCGCTTCGCCCCATTTCTCGTGTTTGACGCCGACCACCCCGACTTCCTGTACGGCGGGATGACGCATCAGTGTCCCTTCAACTTCCACGGATGAGATGTTCTCGCCGCCGCTGATGATCACGTCTTTGAAGCGGTCGCGGATCTCGACGTAGCCGTCCGGATGGACCACGGCAGCATCACCGGAGTGAAACCAGCCGCCTCGCATCGCCTCCGCCGTCGCCTTCGGATCGTTGTAATACCCCTCCATGACGACGTTGCCGCGGACGCAAATTTCTCCGAGCGTATCGCCGTCGTGCGGCACCTCGTTTCCCGCCTCGTCGAGGACACGGAGGTCGCCTGAGGTAACCAGCTCGACGCCCTGCCTCGCCTTGATGATGCACCGCTGGTCGAGCGGCATCGACGCATGTTCCGGCCTGGGCTCGCACACGGTGATGAAGGGCGCTGTTTCCGTGAGCCCGTACACCTGCGTGACGTTCCACCCCAGCTCGCCTTCCATTCGCTGAATCGTCGCCGCCGCCGGCGGTGCGCCGGCGGTGATGACTCGAATCCCCTCAGGCGCGGTCTTGCGCACGTCATCCGGGGCATTCGCCAGCGAAATCAGGACGGTAGGCGCCGCGCACAGCGCGGTGACGTTCTCGGCGGCGATCAGTTGAAACGCCTGGAGCGGATCAACTCTGCGCAGGCACACGTGCACGGCGCCGACCGCGGTCACAAGCCAGACGTACGTCCAGCCGTTGGCGTGGAACATCGGGAGTGTCCACAGGTAGCGATCCGCGGGCGTCATCGGCAGATGGATCAGCGTGCCGACGACGTTCATGTACGCATTGCGGTGCGTGATCATCACGCCCTTCGGACGCGACGTCGTTCCGCTCGTGTAGTTGATGGTCAACAGGTCGCGTTCGCTGACGTTTGCCGGCTTGAAACGCGGCACGGCGGCATCGACCAGCCGTTCGTAGTCGAGCCACTTCGGGCGGCTCCCTTCAAGCGCAACGAAATGCTCCACACGCTCCAGGTGCGCACGAATGCCGTCGACCGCCTCCAGGTAATCCGCGTGCGCGCACACAACCCTGGCGCCGCTGTGGTTGATGATGTAGGAGAAATCGTCCGCGGTCAGGCGATAGTTGACGGGAACCAGCACCGCGCCGATTTGCGGAACCGCATAAAACGACTCGAGCTGCGAGTGGGTATTCGGCGCGATGTAGACGACGCGGTCGCCCTGCTTGACGCCGAGCGCCTGCAGGGCGGACGACCAGCGGTCGCAGCGCTCGAAGAACTGCTCGTAGGTGAAGCGGTCGTCGCCATCGACCACGGCTTCACGCATGGCATACAGGCGACGCGCACGTCGCGCGAACTCGAGTGGCGTGAGAGGTATTTCCAGGGTTTACCCGCGCTCCTTCGTGACGATGTGCTCGCCGGGCGGGACATTTTACGCCATGCATCAGTGGTTGGTGGTTCACGGCTCTCGACACGCGGAGTCGGGCGGGCTAAACATTTCACGGCTCAGGTCAGCGTACTTGCACCTGACGTAACCGGGAGGACTGTAATGGCCTGGGTTCAGTTGCTGCTGCTGGTGCTCGTCACTATCACTCTGCCGGGCTGCGAAGTTGTCGGCGGAATCTTCAAAGCCGGTGCGTGGGTTGGCGCGCTCGCAGTCATTCTCGTCATCGCGATCGTCGGCATACTCGCAGCGAAGATTCGCGGATAGCCCTTATTCCTGGGCGTTGTTGTGGCGTCCAGCCGGCCACCACACCTGTTGTTCGAGGTCCGGATACCGAAACGCGCTGATGCGCGCTTGTGTTGACGGCGCCAGCAGGAAGTTCTGAAAGGACTCGGCGCCCGCATCGTCGACGCCGCTCACCTTCTGTGGATTCACGACGACGGCGACCATGATCCTTTGGAAAATTGAATCGGCAGTCACCAGCGGCTCCAGATTGATCGGTGACTGCCGCTTCAATCGCAGAAACGGCGGCACACCCCACAGCGTGTAGGCCCCCTCCTTTGCGGCATCGCGTGCCGCCTGGGGACCCTGCGAGTGACGATCGAGGTACCAATCGCCTTTCGGCGGACTGCCTGCTCGTGTCCACAGGATTTCTTCGACGTACCGATTTCCCACGCTGTTGTTGACGACGAATCGTGAACCCGTTGCCGCAATGCGCCGCATCGCTTCGGCAGCGTCGGCGAGACCTCGAACGTGCGCAGGATCGGACGGCGGCCCAATGAGCGCAATCTGATTCGCAAAGACTGCATGTGGCCACAGGCCAAAGCCGCCCGTCACAAATGGCGCGACGCCTTCATGTCCGTAATGTGCGATCACCAGATCGGCTTTGCCTTCGCGTGCGACGGCAAAGGGATCATTCCCCGTGTAGACAATCTCCGCCTGTTGTCCAGACTGCTTGCTGAACTCCGGCATCAGCGGCCGAACCACGTCGTCTGGCACATTGACCATCGCCAGTCGAACCGTTCGTGTCTGCAAGGCAGCAGGGGCAAACGACCCGCAAAAAACGACGCACGAGATTATGGCGCCGGCGAGAGAGGTGACGCGTTTCATCGGCTCAGTATGGCCGATTTTCGCCGGGTGCCGCCCGGTAGGTGGAAACCGGGATTGGACGTCACATAATCATTTTTGCTGGCTTCGCCTGTCGTTTCTGCCGCCGGGTTTCGATCGCTTCCAGCCAGTCGGACTCTCTACGCCCGCCGCGCCAGCCACTCCGTCGAGGCTTCTGCTGCCGGCGGTCGTACAGGATTTCCGTCTTGCCCCAGACGGCCTTCAACAGGCGCTTTTCGGGTGAGGACATGTCGTGAATATCGGCCGCAGCGATCTGGAGATTAGAGGCTGCTGCGGGACAATAGGGCCGTGAATGATTCGATCAGCGACGCGAGGAACTTCCGTCAGGTCGATGAGAGTCTGCTGACCGCAGGCCAGCCGAACGAGGCCCAGCTCGCCGACGCGGCGCGACGCGGCGTGAACGTCGTCATCAATCTTGCACTCCACAACGACCCGCGCTACTCGCTGGCCGACGAAGCCGGCTGCGTCCGCGGACTGGGCATGGACTACGTCCACATTCCCGTGCAGTTCAACGCGCCGGCCGAAGAGAATCTGCGCGCGTTCATCGCCGCAATGGATGCGCACAAGGGCGAGAAGATCCTCGTGCACTGCGCCGCGAACTATCGCGTGACGGCGTTCGTCGGGTTGTATCGCGTGCTGTGCGAGGGCTGGACCGAGGAGAGGGCGTTCGAGTCGATGCGCTCGGTATGGGAGCCGGACGCGGTCTGGAAGCAGTTCATCGCGAACATGCTGCAGCGGACGCAAACGTGATCAAGCCTGAGGAATCGCCGTTCGTCGAACAGCGGCCGGACAGCGTGGGCCTGTGCGCGCGGTGCATTCACGCACGACCCGTAACCTCCTCGCGCGGGTCGGTGTTCTATTTGTGCAGGTTGTCGGAAGTCGACGGCAGGTTTCCGAAGTACCCGCGCCTGCCGGTTCTTCAATGTTCCGGGTTTTCCGAACTCGAGACCTCGGTTGCCGAGTAAGATGGCTCGGTATGGCCAAGGAATCTGAGGCGGCCGTCGATCAGCTCGCCGCCGTGCAGGAGAAACTCAAGTCAGCGCACGCCAAATTGGTGAAGGAGTTCGAGAAGCTTCATCGCGCGAAGTTCAGCGCCGTCAGTCACAGGGAGTACCTGGAAAAGCTCAGAGCGCATCTCCTCGCTCTCGAGGCGCACACGGCTGCCATCCACAAGCAACATGAAGCGCTCCATGCACGGCGAGAAGTGCTCCACGAACAACATGAGGTAGAAGGCCTCGCTCCAGCTCCGTCGTCGCAAAAACAGCGCGACCAACGATCACGCTGAGGTCCACCACCACGCCGATCGGACCCGGGCGTGCGCTCCGATACAGACGAACTTGACCGCGAGATCCCGAATTGACGAACGTTAAGGGGGGAAGGGCTTTCGCAGGTGAAGAACACCACCATCGTCATCAGCGAGACCATCTGCGCGTACAGTGCGGTACTCATCGCCGACGCGCAAGCGTCGGTTATCCGCGCACAACGTGCTGTTCAGCGCGCCGATGACGCGTGCAGGCAGGCGAAGAAGCAGCGCGAGTCCGTTGCCCGCGTCCACGCAAATTACCTAAACAGCGAAGGATGAGTGTTCCGCCACTGTGATGCTGCACGTGGCGGGAGTCGAACCCACATCTTCGAACCACACGAGTCCTTCGGCAACCACATCAATCTTCAGCCGGTAATTGCCGGCTGTAAGCGGCGCCGGACACTCGATCTCGAGCGAACGCGTGTCCCCCGCGTAGATGCCTTCGTTCAACGGCACGCGGCGGAAGTCCCGGTTAATGACACTGTCTCGTGCATCCAACAATTGGATGCCCACGGCAACATGCCCGAGTCCGTGCGGACTCGTCGGCCGCCACGCCCATCGGCCAACATTCTGAACACTGATCCGGCCGCGAATGGCACCACCCCTTACGACCTGATGCGACATCGCGTGAATGGTGATGCGAGCGGCCCAATCCTTCCTGTCGTCAGGCGCGAGGGTCCGTTTCGATGCGACAACGACAGGATGGTCGCGCATCGCCCCGAACAGTGTGCGAACCATCAGCCGCTCAAATGACTGCTCGAACAACATCGTCGTCTTCCCGAGCCCGAACATTTCGAGTGCTGCGTGCAACAGCTTCGTCAGCGCGCGTAACGGCCTGCGGCGCGACGCGATTCGTGACCATCGTTCCCACTCTTCAGGAGTCAGTTCGATAGAAGGGACGGCATAGGACAGCGCCTTCAAGCGGACGTCCTCAAAGCCAGCATCACGGAGGTGCTGCGCGAATGGACCAAACGGGATGTCCTGCTCGAGCACGCCGTACTCACGCATCGCGGACACAGCAACATCGGCTGTTGCATGTCCCTGCCCCGGTTCCGAGAACACCGCCATGCCATCGTCCGATAGAACGCGAGCAATCTCACCTATCGCCCTTTGGACATCGGGAATGTGATGCAGCGCGTTAAGGCATATGGCCTTGTGGAAGGCACCGGCGCGGAACGGCAACGACTCCAGGTCACCTGCAACGGCCGGTATGGTCTGTATGCCTGAGCGTGAAGCCCCCGCGCGAAGCATGTCGAGCGAGATGTCAACTGCAACGGCACGGCGGTTCAATCTCGCAAGCAGATCCGAACACCAACATCCGCCTGAACCGAGATCCACGATCACATCGGCTGGGCTCGGATGGAGCGCCATCATGGCGACGGCAAAGTCGTGCAGTAAGTCCGTACTATGCGCAAGCGTGTCAGCGCCGGCGTACGCAAACGGCTTGGCTGCTTCCCACTTTGCGGACTGACTGCGGCCGAGATAGGCCTTTTCAGCTTCCTTTGTGCTCGTATCTCGCGCGAAAGAATTCGACTCGCGCCCTGGGTCGCTCACCTTGCTGTCGAGATCAGTGAAAACGGGTGCTTACCGTAGCATTGCCCGTTGAGCTCCGGCGTCGTTGAAACGGTTCCGGCAATCGCGCCCGACATAGAGCCGTTCTGGATCTTCGTGTCGCTCGAGCCGTACAGAAGCAACCGTGGACCGGCGATTCGCGGGTCGGCGTAGTTGAATTCGGGATCAGCGAAGTTCCAGATAAACCGGGCCGAGAAATCGTCATACGTATACATCTGACCCACGCCGGTGCGCTCCGTGAAACCCGGTCCGGCGACGCTCACGTCGATATACCGCCCGAAGTTCCGCAGCGTTGCGCGATAGCTCCAGGTTCGTATTGGCAGCTGCGTGCACGCGTCGTCGACCGAAATCGTCAGCGCGTACTCACCCGCGAGAAGCGCCGCGCGCGATTCTGCGGTCGTGGGAACGGACGTTGGAGTATCCGGACCTCCCGAACAGCCGACGACGAGAAGTGCGAGCAAGTACGCGTGCCGCATCACGCGAGAGTGTATCGAAATTACGTGAAGAGAAAAATTGGTCGGGATGGCGGGATTCGAACCCACGACCCCTTGACCCCCAGTCAAGTGCGCTACCAGGCTGCGCTACATCCCGAATCTTGAAGCCGATCAGTTACGCGGGGAATCAGGTCGTTTGCGCATCGTAGCATACGAGCCGCGCCGGACGAGCGGTACGGTCTACGCGCGACGGCGCTTGGATGACGGCTTTTTGCGCGCGCGCGAGGCCGACCGCGCCGCCGAACGCTTCACCGGCTTCTGACGTGACGCGGCGGCGCTGCGCTTGGGTGCGCCGCGTTTCGTGCGCGCACGCGCCGCGTGACCGTTCGACGATCCCGGCTTTGAGGACAACATCGACTGGAGCTCGCGAAGCCCGTCCCGCACGGTTGCAATCCGCGCCCGCACGTCGGCACCAAGCGCATCGATCACCTCGGCCGCCTCTGACTGCGAGACGACGGCGATCGCCGGCGCCGACGCTTCAAGCCTGCGACGCGCGCCCGCAACGGTCAGCCCCTCGACGAACACGAGTTGCTTGATCCGCTGCACGTGCTCGACGTCGCTCTGACGGTACAGCCGGGGACCGTCGGCCGACTTCCCACGCACGCCAATACCGGGAAACTCCTTCTCCCAGGAACGGAGCACGTACGGTTGCACCTGCAGCAACTCGCACACTTCCGCAGCCTTGTACAGCTTGGCGTTCACTCTGCGCAGTATAAACCGACCCCCGACCGCTGCGACTCTCAAACTGCAGCTTCGCGACGCGGACGGCGGCGGGTGCGGACGTGGAAGCGGATGGGTGTCCCTTCGAAGCCAAAACGGTCGCGGAGCTGATTGACGAGAAATCGCTCGTAGGAGAAATGAAATTTGGTGGCGACGTTGGTGAAGAACACGAAGGTGGGCGGCGCAATGCCGGTCTGCGCCGCGTAGAGAATGCGGACGTGCGTGCGGCCGGGACTCGCGGGCGGGTGTGCCGCGCTGACGTCGGCCACGAACTTGTTCAATTCGGGTGTTCGGACGCGCTTGCTGCGCGACACAGTGACGCGATCGATCGTCTCGAGCAGCTTCGGAGCGCGCTCGCCGGTCAGCGCGGAAATGTGGAGGATGGGAGCGTAATCGAGAAATTTGAGCTGCCGCCGCAATGATTCGTCAAATTCCTTCGCGAAATCCGGCCCGCTGTCCTTCGTCAGGTCCCACTTGTTGGCGACGATGATGACGCCGCGGCCCGCCTTGTCGGCCTCCCCGGCTATCGCCGCATCCTGGTCGGTGGCACCCTGAGTCGCGTCGACGATGAGCACGACGATGTCGGCCGCCTCAATCGAGCGCCGGGCCAGCAGCACGCTCACCGATTCCACCTGCCCGCCCCGCGCCACGCGTCCCGGCCGTCTGATCCCGGCCGTGTCCACGATGCGGAACTTTCGCCGATGCCAGGTCAGCACCGAGTCCACGGCGTCGCGCGTGGTTCCCGGCATTTCGCTCACGATCATCCGCTCTTCGCGCAGCAGACGGTTCACCAGCGACGACTTGCCCGCGTTCGGCCGTCCGACGATCGTGACTGCCACCTCCTCTTTCGACGCGCCGCCATGCTCGTCCCGTGCCCGCTTCTCGCTCGGATGCAGGCGATGCACCACTTCGTCGAGCAGATCGCCGACACCTTCGCCGTGCTCTCCCGACACCTCGAACACCGGATCGAAGCCAAGCTGATAGAACTCAACGGCTCCTGCCCTGGCACGGCGATCGTCCGTTTTGTTCACGGCCAGAATCGCCGGCTTATCAGCGGCCCGAACCGCTTCCGCGATTTCCCGGTCGCCGGGAACCAGCCCCTCGCGTCCGTCGACGATGAAGACCAGAAGATCGGCATCCTGAACAGCCCGTTGTCCGCGCGCCATCACCAGCTCGTGCAGTGGGTCCTCACTCGCGCCGAACATCCCGCCGGTATCGACGACGTCGAAATGCACGCCGCGCCAGTCCGCCGGGTGCGCAATGACATCGCGCGTCGTTCCCGCAATCGGCGTCACGATCGCACGGCGCGTGCCCGTGATGCGGTTGAACAGCGTCGACTTCCCCACGTTTGGCCGGCCAACAAGCACGACGGACGGATTTTGCTTCGCCATCCGCTCGCATTCTATTGCGTCGGCTGCGGGTCTTCGCTCGTTCGGTGGATTGTGGGATGAAAGGAGTGGCTAATTAGAACCGTTGGGATCGCCGAACCAGATTCGGACGGTGCGGCCGTCTGGTAGCGTGATCTGCTCGACAAAAGCGTTGGCAGATCCGTCGCGTGCGGGATAACCGATGACGGTGTAGCTCTTGCCGACCTCGAAAAAGCCGCTCTTGCTGAACCCCGCACGACGCAGACCGTTGGGCGCCGCGGTCTCGAAGCTCCAGGTGGTGACCTTCCCGCCCTCGTCAGTGACATCGAGGATGAAATGCGAATGCGGGTTTACCCACTGGACGCTTTTCAGCGTACCGGTCCAGCGGCGCGACGGCTTGTTGATTTCAAATTCCGACTGCAGCGCGTGATGCGCGAGCGTGATGACAGGCAGCAAAACGATCGCTGCCCCGAGAAGCGACTTCAACTTAGTTTGCGTTCGGATCGCCAAACCAGATCTTGACCGTCTTGCCGTCGTGGTTGCCGTTCCCCTCGTTCACGTCGAGAAGGAAATCGGTGTTGGTCGAACTCCCCCAGACCCCTTGCATCATGGGCCGTATCCTCCGAACCAGACGTAATACCGGAGGAAAAGTTCAAATATCTTACATGGATACTCCGGCGGTCCACCTTGTAGCCGCTCAGCGCTGCCTTCGGCCGTAAACGAGCGCAATCTCCAGCATTTTTGATAACACTTACAGGAAGGGTTGACAGCGTAAGTCACGCTAAATATAGTGGTTACACTCAACTAGGAGCGGCTAAGGGATGATCAAGGTCGACATCGTTAACGAGGTTTCGAAGATCGCTGACATCACCAAGGTCAAGGCCGAGGTAGCCGTCGACGCGGTGTTCGACGCGATGCGGGTGTCGATGCAGCGAGGCGACCGGATTGAGCTGCGCGGTTTCGGTGTCTTCCAGGTGAAACCTCGCAAGCGTGGCATCGGGCGCAACCCTCGCACTGGTAAGGAAGTTCGTATCCCACCGGGCCGTACCATCCGTTTCAAGCCCGGCAAGGACCTGCAGAATATCGGTTAACCTGCCCTTCATGGGCTCGTCGTCTGATCCCGATTTCGATCCGTCGGTGTTCCGTCCGGTTCCAGAACAACCGCCAGTAGTCGTTCCCTCGACGCCGTCGTACCGGCTGCGGCGTGAGCCGTTGTGGCGCTACGTCATCCTGTTCGCCCTGACTGTGCTGTCGACGACGCAGGCAGGCGGCATGCACTACGCGAGCTTCACGGTTGCCTTCAGCGAACAGATTCCGCGAATCCCGCTCTTCTCGCTGCTGCTGCACGGACTCTGGTACAGCCTGTCGATTCTTACGATTCTCGGCTGCCACGAACTCGGCCACTACTTCGCGTGCCGGTACTACCGCGTCGATTCATCGCGCCCGTACTTTCTACCGATGCCGTTTCTGCTGACCGGCACACTCGGAGCATTCATCCGCATTCGCGCACCGATTCCTGGCAAGCGGGCGCTCTTTGACATCGGCATCGCCGGACCTATCGCAGGATTCCTCGTCGCGGTGCCCGTCCTGCTCATCGGAATGCACCTCTCGAATGTCGTGAAGCTGCCGACCAGTTTCAGCGGCGAGGTGTTCGAGCTTGGCGAGCCGCTGCTCTTCAAAGGGGCAGAATGGCTCACGTTTGGAAACATCCCCGACGGCTACTCGGTGAACATGCACCCGATGGCGTTTGCGGCCTGGTTCGGCATGCTCGCGACGGCGCTCAATCTGTTTCCGATCGGGCAACTGGATGGCGGGCATATCTCGTACGCGGTATTCGGGCGACGGAGCACAGCGGTGACGATGGTGATGGTGCCGTGCCTGATCGGGTTGTCGCTCGTCTCCACGTCATGGGTCGTCTGGACCGTGCTCACCATCGGCATGCTGCTGCTGTTCGGGCCGCGGCATCCGCGCGTGATCGACGAGGAGATTCCGCTCGACCGAAGCCGGCTGTGGCTCGCCGCGTTTGCGCTCCTGATGTTTGCCCTCTGTTTCACGCCCTCGCCGATTCAGCCGGCGGCGCTGGTCGGAAGGCATTGATCCTTGGGCCGGCTTTAGCCGGCCCTCCAGCCTCTACAGCACACTCAGCGGATCGACATCGATCGTCAATCGCCGGCGAATCTCGGGCATGGCGGAGACCACTTGCAGCAGCGCGCTGCGCATGTCAGCACGGCGAGTTCCCTTTAGTAAAAACTGAACCCGGTGCTCGCCGCGCAGCCGGACCAGCGGGGCGGGTGCCGGCCCGAGCACGATGAATCTGCCCGCGGCCGCTGCCGGCTCGAGGCGGCGCACGATCTCTCGCGCCTGCTGCATCGCATCGTCAAAGGTCCGGCCGCGTACCACGCCGTTGATCAACGCGAAAAACGGCGGATACCGCATGCCGCGGCGGTACATGACTTCGCGCTCGAAAAATGCGGGGTAGTCCTGGCGGCAGGCCAGCTGAATGCTGTAGTGCTCGGGATAGAGCGTCTGCACAATTGCCTCGCCGCTCCGTTCGCCCCGTCCAGCGCGTCCAGCAACCTGTGTCAGCAGCTGAAACGTCCGCTCCGAGGCGCGGAAGTCGGCCAGCCCAAGGCCGACGTCGGCGGAGATCACTCCGACCAGAGTGACACCCGGAAAATCGTGCCCCTTCGCAATCATCTGTGTTCCAACCAGTACGTCGAGCTCGCGAGCGGCGAACTTCGACAGGATCTGCGTCAAGGCTCCCTTCCGCCGCACTGAATCGCGATCGACCCGGCCGATGCGCGCCTCGGGAAAGCGCTCACGGAGGTGCTCCTCGATCCGCTCCGTGCCGAACCCGGCGTGCTCCAGGTACGGCGCGGCGCATTTGCGGCACGCCGTCGGCACAAGCACCGAGTAATTGCAGTAATGACAGCGCGCTCGCCACCCCTTGCCGCTGCGGGCGCGATGGACGGTCAACGACACGGTGCAGTTGGGGCACTCGAATGTGTCGCCACACTGACGGCAGAAGATGGCTGTCGAATAACCCCGCCGATTGAGGAGTACTAATGCCTGATCGCCGTGCGCGAGCCGATCGCCAATGGCTGCAGCCAGATCACGACTGATCACGACTTCCGGACCCTCGTCGGCGTACTCGGTTCTCATGTTGACGAGGCGAACGGCGGCAAGCGGGCGATCGAGTACGCGCCGCCCGAGCGTAATCCGCGTGTACTTGCCGGTTACGGCGTTGTGATAGCTCTCCATCGATGGCGTCGCCGAACCGAGCACGACGAGCGCCCGCTCCCGGCTGGCTCGCATAATCGCGACGTCCCGGCCGTGGTACCGCGGCGTCTCCTCCTGCTTGTACGAGCCGTCGTGTTCCTCGTCGACCACGACCAGGCCGAGGCGATCCAACGGCGCGAATACCGCCGAACGCGTCCCGACGACCACGTCGATTTCGCCGCGGCGGATGCGATGCCACTGATCGTGTCGCTCACCGGCCGACAGCGCGCTGTGGTGAATGGCAACCCGATCGCCAAATGCACCCCGGACGAGTGCCGCCATGGATGGCGTCAACGCGATTTCCGGCACCATCAGAAGCACCTGCCGTCCGGATCGGCGGATCCGATCGGCCACGCGCAGGTAGATTTCGGTCTTGCCGCTTCCCGTGACGCCGTGCAGCAGCGCAACACGGAACTCCGCCGCGTCCGCGAGCTCGAACAAGTCGTCCGCGGCCCGCTGCTGCTCTTCTGTCAGCTCACGGTGGGCATCCGGCGCGACATCCATCATCGCGGCCCGTTCGAACGGGTCGCGGTCATCGCGCTCGTCGTGCAAAACGACCACCCCTCGCCTCGCGAGGCCGGCCAGAACCGCCGGTGTGACGCCCCGCTCGCGAAGCTCCGAGGTCGGCAGGCCGGCGGGCGCCGCGGAGAGGATCTGGAGCGCCGCGCTCTGCTTCGGGGTCAGACCCCTTCCACCTTCTGACCCCATCACCGAGAGCGTCGCGATCCGGTGCTTCCGGAATGCGCTCGCCCTGGCTCGAGCCCCTGGTGGCATTGCGACTGCGAGGGCGTCGCCGATCCCCGCGACGTAGTAGTCGGCGACCCATCGGCACAAGTCGACGATCGACGGCGGCAGCAGAGGCTCGCGATCGACTGCCTCGCCGATGTCCTTGACGTCCGTCCCGTCTTCCACAAGCGCGTCGTGCCGCACGACACAGCCGGTGAGCGTACGGGCGCCAACGGGAACGCGCACGCGCGCGCCGATCGGCGGCACGGCGACGGAATCAGGAACGTTATAAGTCAGGAGATCGAGGAAAGGAACCGGGACCGCTACCGAGATCAGCACCAGGCGGAAAGTTTACTCTCCGCGAAGGATCGCACGAACTTTCTTCATATCCTCCCATACCTCCCTCTTCGCTGACGGCGTGCGCAGCAGGTAGGCAGGGTGATAGGTCGGAATCAGGATCGCGTCACGGTACGTGAACTCGCGCCCGCGGATCCGGGTGATCGGATCGTTGGTTCGCAGCAGGCACTGCGCTGCAAATTTGCCGAGCGCGACGATCACCTTCGGCTTCACGGTATCGATTTGGCGAAACAGGAACGGCTCGCACTGCTCCACTTCGTCAGGTTCGGGATTGCGGTTGCCGGGAGGCCGGCACTTGATCACATTCGCAATGTAGACGTCCTCACGCCTGAGGCCGATCGCCTCGACGATTTTCGTCAGCAGCTGTCCTGCCCGCCCGACGAATGGTTCACCCTGGATGTCTTCGTCCGCGCCCGGCGCCTCACCGACGAACATCAGATCGGCTTCCGGGTTACCCACACCGAAGACGACCTGTCTGCGGCCAAGCGCGTGGAGCTTGCAACGCGAACAATCGGCTCCGAGTTCGTCGCGGATGACGCGGAGCGCGACCTTGGGTTCATGGGGTTCATTGGGTTCAATGGGTTCATTGGGTTCGCGACGCGAGCGCCACTCGGGTTCGAGGCGGATGCCATCGATGCCGAGCTCCTCGAAGAACTCGAGATGTGCTGTTAATTCTTCGTTCATCGGGATCTAGCGTTTTAGTGCTGCCGTGCGCGTCTTCAGCACCTGTTCGACGCGGTCGAGAATCGCCTCCGCGACGCGCGTCTTGCTCTGAAGCGGGAGCGTCTGTTCCTGGTCGGCGCCGATGATGGTCACCGCATTGGTCTCGACCTCGAAGCCAGCACCCGGCATGGTGACGTCGTTCGCGACGATGAGATCCACATTCTTGCGCGCACGCTTCGTGCGCGCCTTCCGCAGCAGGTCGCCGGTCTCGGCGGCGAAGCCGACGAGGACGAGCGGCGTTGGTCGTCGAGTCGACAGCTCGCCGAGATCCGCAAGAATGTCGGGTGTTCGCTGCAACATGAGCGTCAGCGGCGCATCGGTTTTGGCGATTTTCTCGGCGACCGGCTCGACGGGCGTGTAATCGGCCACAGCGGCAGCCATGATCACGACATCGGCGTGCTCGGCCGCGCGCAGCACGACGTCGCGCATCTCTGTCGCACGACGCACGCGGATGACTTCATCAGCGAGCGGCGGTTCGACAGTAGTCGGCCCCGCAACCAGTGTGACGTTTGCACCGCGGGCGTGCGCCGCCGCCGCGACGGCAAATCCCATCCGCCCGCTCGACCGGTTGCCGACGTAGCGCACCGGATCGATGTCTTCGAACGTCGGCCCGGCGGTAACGACCACGCGCCGCCCTCGTAGTACCGAATCGCGCGGCGATACGATGCGTTCGGCAGCGGCGACGATGTCGTCGGGTTCGGCCAGACGCCCTTTCCCAATCCATCCACAGGCGAGATAGCCTTCACCCGGTTCGACGAAACGGACGCCGCGGGCCGCGAGCGCCTGCAGGTTCCGCTGCACGGCGTCGTGGCCGAGCATGTTGGTGTTCATCGCGGGGGCGATGAGCACCGGAGCCTTCGTCGCCAGGTACAGAGAGCTGAGGAAGTCGTCGGCGATGCCGTTGGCGAATTTGCCGATGACGTTCGCCGTGCATGGCGCCACGAGCAGCAGAGCGATGTCGTCCGCGATGGCGATGTGCTCGATATCGGCGTTCGCGCCAGGCTTCCATTGCGAGGTGATGACCGGACGTCGCGTGATCGCCTCGAATGTCAGCGGGCCAACAAATCGTGTTGCCGACCTCGTCATGACGGCGACCACGTCATGGCCGCGCTTCTGGAGGCCACGGCACACCTCGACCGACTTGTAGGCGCCTATACCACCCGTGACTCCAAGCGCGATGAGAGCCATGTCAACTCCCAACCACGAACCTCCAACCTCCAAACCCTTGGCCGTTGGGAGTTGGAGATTGGATGTTCACTCCTCTACCTTCACGACCTTGCGGCGCAGGATTTCCTTCTGCGCGATAGCGATCTTTTTGTTCCCCTCTTCCCGCGGCACGGCGCCGTTGAGCAGCTGACGGGCGCGTTTGCCCGCGAGGACGACGAATTCGAAGCGGTTTTCCTTGGGTGCTCGTTCCACGTTCTCTCCATTTGACGAGGGCGGAGGCGGGTCTGAAGACCCGCCCCTACACCGTCCACATTACTACGTGGAGGCGGGCCTTCAGGCCCGCCTTCCTTTAAACGTCGCAATGATGTTTTCGGCCGTCTTTCGCATCACCTGCACGCGGGCGCGTTCGGCCAGCACGATCGCCCGCAGCCGTTCCACTGCGCTATCGAGCTCGTCGTTGACGATGACGTACTCGTAAGCCGCAAATTCGCCCACCTCGCGGCAGGCGACTTCGAGTCGTTTGCGAATCGCCTGCTCCGAATCCTGGCTACGGCCGCGCAACCGCTGTTCGAGAATCTCGGCCGACGGCGGCAGCACGAAAATCCCGACCGAGCTCCCATTGCTGCGCACCTGCCGCGCACCCTGGACATCGATGACGAGCACGAGGTCCTGACCGCTGGCGAGGCACCGTTCCGTATCCGCGGCGCAGGTGCCGTAGTAGTTGCCGAAGACGTCAGCCCACTCGAGGAACTCGCCGGCGCGTACCATCTCGTCGAAGCGCTGACGGCTGATGAAATTATAATCAACGCCGTCCTGCTCCCCTGGGCGCGCGGCACGCGACGTGTACGAGCGCGACAAACAGAGATTCGGAATCCGCTGTACCAGCTTTTCGACGAGCGTCGTCTTTCCGGTGCCGGAGGGCGCGGAGACGATGAACAGCAGGCCCCGGTCACTCAATATTCTGAACCTGCTCGCGCATCTTCTCGAGCTCCGCCTTGGCGTTGATGATGAGCTCCGAGACGCGCAGGCCATCGGCCTTCGAACCGATGGTGTTCACTTCCCGGTTCATCTCCTGCAACAGGAAATCGAGCTTGCGGCCGCACGGCTCCGGACCATCGGTGAGCGCATCCCAATGTGACAAGTGCGCGCGAAAACGCGTGACCTCTTCGCTGATGTCCGAGCGCTGGACGGTGCGCACGATCTCCTGCGCGATCATCGCTTCATCTACCGGCAGATCGAGGCTGATCTCGCGCACGCGGTCCTGCAGCCGCGCCTCGAGTCCTGTCCGCCCCTCGTCGGCCGCCTCCGCGACGCGCATGATGAACAACACCAGGGACTGTTTGCGGCGGTCGAGGTCATCGCGCAAATGGCCGCCTTCGCGAACGCGCATCGCATCGAGATCCGCAAGCGCCTGCTCGACCGCGGCTTCGACGCTTGCCGTGAGCTGTGCCTCGGCTTCCGGGTCGGGTTCCGCTGCCCGATCGCGCACGCTGATCGCCTGAGGAAGACGCAGCAAATCACCAGGCGTCAGCGTACCCGCCACAAGACCGCGCTCGCGGGCACGGTCGATCGCGGCCGACAGTGCATTGGCAAACTCCTCGTTCAGTTCGATCGACGGCGCCACTGGCGTACGCAGCTGCACGGAAATCTGCAGCTCGACCCGCCCCCGCGCGAGGCGCTTCTGCAGCAGCCCTCGAACGCGCGGCTCCACTTCCGCCAGCGATTGAGGAATTCGAAGCTGTATGTCGAGGAACCGATGATTGACCGCGCGAAGCGTCACGGCGATGGTCGCACGCTCATCTTCATGGGTGAGCGAGGCAAACCCGGTCATCGACTTGATCATCGGACTGCAGTCTCGATCAAACGTGATGTCATACGCGTTCGGGCTCGTCGGTGGCCTCTTCCTGGAGCTGCAGTTCGTAAAGTTTCGCATACGCGCCGCCGCGCGCGAGCAGCTCCTCGTGGCGACCCGTCTCGATGATCCGTCCGCCCTCCAGCACGACGATGGCGTCGGCCCGGCGAACGGTCGACAGCCGATGGGCGATGACAAACGACGTCCGGTTGAGCATCAACGTCGACAGGGCGTCCTGAACGAGCATCTCGGATTCCGCATCGAGTGCGGAGGTCGCCTCGTCGAGGATCAGGATCGGTGAGTCACGCAGAATCGCACGGGCGATCGCGATGCGCTGGCGCTGCCCCCCGGACAGCCGCTGACCGCGCTCGCCGATCCGCGTGTCGTATCCGGCGTCGAGTGCCGAGATGAACTCGTGCGCATGAGCGGCTCGCGCCGCTGCCTCGACCTCGACCCGTGATGCCCCCGGCCGGCCGTAGGCGATATTGACGCGAATGCTGTCGTCAAACAGCACCGTCTCCTGCGTCACGATGGCACTCTGGCCGCGCAGCGACGCGAGGGTGACCCCGCGTATGTCGTGTCCGTCAATGGTAATCGCGCCGCCGGTCACGTCGTAGAACCGGGGGATCAGGTTGACGAGCGTCGTCTTCCCCGCGCCGCTGCGTCCGACGATCGCCAGCGTCTGACCGCCCCGTACGCTGAACGACACGCCGCTTAACGTCGCGTCGTCGGCACCATCGTAGGAAAACCGTACGTCCCGGAACTCGATAACGTCGCGGAACCGCGGCAGCTCGATCGCACCGGAACGCTCGCGGACTTCGCTGTGCGTATCGAGCATCTCGAAGATGCGCTCGGCCGCCGCGATTGCCTGCTGCAGGTTCGCGTTGACGCGACTCAACTTCTTCGCCGGTCCATACATCATGAACAGCGCCGCGATGAATCCGACGAACTCACCGGTCGTCAGCCGGCCGGCGCTGATTTCCTGGCTGCCGTACCAGAGTGCAACCGCAAAGGCAACGCCGCCAATGAACTCCATCAGCGGCGGCAGAATCGACAAGGCGCTCGTCACCTTCATGCTGGTGCGGTACAACCCTTCGGAGGCGGCGCGGAACTTCCCGGTCTCGCGCTGCTCGGCGCCGAACGCCTTGACGATGCGATGGCCGGTGAAGGCTTCAGCGGACACGTGGGTGATTTGAGCGAGCGCCTCCTGGCTGCGCCTCGTCGTGCGGCGCACACGCTGTCCCAGCCTGACGAGCGGGTACACCACCAGCGGAGCGCCGGTCAGACAGACCAACGCGAGCCTGGCGTCGTAATAGAACAGCAACGCCGCGAAGCCAATAAGCGAGAGCGATTCGCGTGCGAGATCTCCAAGGGTTTCGGAGACAGCCTGCTGAATCTGCGCCACGTCGTTGGTGATGCGCGACATCAACCGTCCGCTGGTCTGCGAGGAAAAAAAGGCCGCCGACTGGCCGAGGATGTGTGTGAACAGAAGGTTTCGCAGATCGCGAACCACGCACTGCCCTACGTCGGTCATCCAGTAGCCAGACAGATAGGCGCCCACGCCTTTGATCAAATAGAGCGCAAGGATCGCCGTGATGATCTGCCCGAGCTCCTCATGCCTCGGGAGGACGCGATCGAGAATCGGCTGAATCAGCGCAGCGACACCTGCGGATGCGGCGCCGTACACGATCATCGCCGCCGCCGCGGCGGCAAGCCGGCCGCGATACGGCCGGGCGTGGGCGATTAATCGCAGGAACGCATTCACTCAGTGAACCGGTATCGCAGCAGCACCCACAGGGCGACGACGCCATCGCGCCATCCAATCTTCTTGCCTTCGTCGTAACCGCGGCCGTCGTAGGTGATCGGAACTTCGTACACCCGGTACCCGCGCTTGAAGATTTTCGCCGTGAGTTCAGGCTCGACGCCGAACCCGTTCGACCGGAGCGTCATCGACCGGAGGACCTCGGTTCTCATCACTTTGTAGCAGGTCTCCATATCGGTGAGCATCGTGTTGTAGAGCAGGTTGGTGAGGAACGTCAGCAATCGATTGCCCAGGTAGTGAGTGAACAGAAACACGCGATGCCGCCCCAGGAACCTCGAACCGTAGACGACATCCGCGCGCCCCTGGCAAATCAGCTCGATCAGGTCGGGAAACTCCTCGGGCGAATACTCAAGGTCCGCATCCTGAATCACCACCAGATCGCCTCGAACGGAGGCGAAACCGGTGCGCAGCGCGGCGCCTTTGCCCTGATTCTCCGGCTGCAGCTGCAGTGTGAAACCGAGCTCGCGCTGCAGCGCCGCAAGCATGTCCCGCGTGCCGTCGGTCGAACAATCATCGACCACGATCAACTGCGTCCGAACCGGCACCGCAAGCACGCGGCGGATAATCTCCTCGATCGTCGCCTTCTCGTTGTAGACAGGCATGACGACCGACAACAGCGGATCCGTCAGTTTTCCAATCAGTCGAGACATCAGACTCGCGAGCTCCTCATGAGCGGCGCCGATTTAACCCCAGCGGATGATCCGAGTGCCATCGCCAGGCGTCGCCGACAATCGTGTCGAGAGCCGGACGCTGGGCCCGCCATCCCAGCTCCGTTCGAATCCGCTCGGCCGATGCAAAAAGCACCGCCGGGTCGCCAGGGCGTCGGAGTGCCGAACGGCGTACGACCGTGCGGCCGGTAACCCGTTCCACCGAGGCCAGGACATCGCGGACCGACGAAGGGTGCTCGGTGCCGACGTTATAGGCCGTCGAGGCCCCGTCACCCTCGAGCCGACGGAGCGCGCGAATATGCGCGTCCGCCAGATCGACCACGTGGATGTAATCGCGCAGGCACGTGCCGTCTGGCGTCGGATAATCCTCGCCAAAGATTTCGAACGGGGCGCCGCCCGACGCCGCCTCGAACGCGCGCGGGATCACGTGGATTTCCGGCGAGTGATCTTCCCCCAACTCGCCGTCCGGATCGGCGCCCGCCGCATTGAAGTAACGCAAACAGACCGACCGGATGCCGTACGCACGCTCGAAATGCGGCAGCGCATGTTCCACCGCCAGCTTCGTCTGCCCGTAGGCGTTAATCGGCGCGGTCGCGTGTGTTTCACGAATCGGCGCTTCGACGGGCTCGCCGTACACGGCGCACGTCGATGAAAAGATGAATCGGCGGCACTGCTCCGCCGCCATCGCCTCGAGGGTCGCCAGCGCGCCTGTCACGTTGTTCCGGTAATACCCAATCGGGTCGCGAACGGACTCCGAGACCATCAGCCACGCCGCAAAGTGCATCACGGCCGACGCACCGCAGTCGCGCAGCGCCCGCCGAACCGCGTCCACATCCCGGATGTCGCCTTCGATGAGCGGCGCGCCGAGCGCCGCCTCTCGATGACCGGCCGACAGATTGTCGTAGATGACGACGCGATAGCCTGCCTGGCGCAGCGCCTTCGCGGCATGACTGCCGATGTAGCCGGCGCCGCCCGTCACAAGCACGGTAGAAGCGCTAGTGGCGGCCAATGGAGTAGTAGGTGAACCCGCTCTGCTTCATCTGCTCCGGTTCAAACAAGTTGCGTCCGTCGAAAATGACCGGCGACCGCATCAGCTTGCGCATCTTTTCAAAGTCGGGTCGACGGAATTCGCTCCACTCGGTCACAATGGCCAGTCCGTCGGCGCCCTTCAAGGCGTCGTAGTTCTTGGTCGCAAACGTGACCTTGCCGCCGAAGATTCCTTTCGCGACTTTGGTCGCCTCCGGATCATAGGCCTGCACATCGGCGCCCTCCGCCAGCAGCATCCTGATGAGCGGAATCGACGGCGCCTCGCGCATGTCGTCGGTTCGCGGCTTGAACGCTAGTCCCCACACGGCAATCGTTCGTCCCTTGAGCGTGCCGAAATGGGAACGCATCTTGGCCGCCAGCCGCGTCTTCTGCGCGCTGTTGACTTCTTCGACCGCTCTGAGAATTCTGAAGTCGTAGTCCTTCTGCGAGGCGAAATGAATCATCGCCTTCACGTCTTTCGGAAAGCAGCTGCCACCGTAACCGACGCCCGGAAAGAGGAACGAGGATCCGATGCGACGGTCGGAGCCGATGGCGCGGCGCACGTGATCGATGTCAGCCCCGACGGCCTCGCACACATTGGCCACCTCATTCATGAATGAGATGCGCGTCGCCAGCATGGCGTTGGCCGCGTACTTGGTCAGCTCCGCGCTCGCGCAATCCATCGTCATGATTGGCGCGCCCGTCCGGATGAACGGAGCATAGAGCTCCTGCATGATGTCGCGCGCCCGCGGATCCTCGGCACCAATCACGACGCGATCGGGCTTCATGAAGTCGTCGATGGCCGCACCCTGCTTCAAAAACTCAGGGTTGCTGACGACGCTGAAGGGATGCGTCGTCTCGCGGCGGATCACTTCACGCACGCGGGCAGCCGTCCCAACCGGCACCGTGCTCTTGTTGACAATCACCTTGTAGCCGTTCATCGCGCGGGCAACTTCGCGCGCCACCTCGAGCACGTGCTGCAGATCGGCGGATCCATCCTCGCCCTGCGGAGTGCCAACGGCGACGAATATGACGCTGCAACTGCGGACGGCCTTCGGCAATGTCGTCATGAACGTCAGCCGATTCTCGTGCCGATTGCGGCGCACGAGCTCCTCGAGCCCTGGCTCGTAGATCGGCATTCTGCCAGCACGCAGCGTCCGGACCTTTGCCCCATCCTTGTCGACGCAGATCACGTCGTTGCCGCTTTCGGCAAAGCACGCCCCTGCCACAAGGCCCACGTAACCCGTTCCAATGACCGCAATTTTCATCCGTTTTGTGTCTCTGCGGCTTGTGATTGTACCCTGCCGTCGTGCGCATCCTCGTCGATTACCGGCCCGCCTTGCGGGAGCGTACCGGTGTCGGCGAGTACATTCACCAATTGGCGCGCGCTTATACAGCGGCGTATCGTGACGAGGTCCTCCTCTTCACAAGCTCCTGGAAAGATCGACCGCCGCGGAACGTCGCCGGCGAGACCGGTGGTCGAGTGGTCGATCGGCGTATCCCTGTTCGCATTTTGAATTACCTCTGGCATCGCCTCGAGTGGCCACCTGCTGAAATGCTGGCGGGCGACGTCGACGTCACGCATTCGGCGCATCCGCTCCTCATGCCGGCACGCAGCGCTGCACAGATCGTCACAATTCACGACCTGTTTTTTCTCTCGCACACACACGACACGGGTGCTGAGATTCGGCGGGATTATCCTGCGCTCGCTGCCGTGCACGCCCGGCGCGCGCATGCGGTCATCACCTCCACGGTGTACGGGAGATCGCAGATCATCGAACGGCTTGGCGTCGCAGGCGAACGCATCTATGTCTGTCCGCCCGGCGCGCCCACGTGGCGGATGCTCGGCCGACACCCGAACGTGCCGTCTGACGGTTGCGTCCTGTTTGTGGGGACGCTCGAGCCGCGGAAGAACGTCGGCGCGCTGCTGGACGCGTACGAACGGCTGCTCGAACGACGCCGAGCGCTGCCACAACTGGTGCTCGCAGGGCGCAGCACCGCAGCCGCCTCGAAATGGCTCGCACGCATCAACCGCGCGCCGCTCTCGGGTCACGTCACGCACTTGGGCTACGTCGATGCGGGCGCGCGGGAGGATCTTTATCGATCCGCCCGTGTGCTCCTGATGCCTTCCCTCGACGAGGGGTTCGGCCTGCCGGCGCTCGAGGCGATGTCCGCGGGCGTTCCGGTAGTAGTGTCTTCGCGCGGTTCGTTGCCGGAAGTCGTTCAGGATGCCGGGGCATACGTGGATCCGTCAGACATCGACGCGTTGGCGGCGGCCCTCGAGCGTGCAGTGTTCGACCAGAGCTGGGCGGTGCAGGCGGCACAGGCGGGTCTCGACCGCGCACGCAGCTTTACGTGGACCGAGTCCGCTCGCACGCTGCATCGCGCCTACACGGAAGCCGTCGGACGTCAGCGCGCATGAAATTCGCGATCGATGCGCGCGAGCTGCATGGCAGGCCGACGGGGGTCGGTCGTCTTCTCCGCAAGCTGTTCGAGCAATGGACTCGCATGCCGGCCGCGCAGGCGCACGAGTTCATTCCGCTGACACCCGCGGCAGAGCGACCGACAACTGGAACCCTTTGGGAGCAGCTGGTGCTGCCCCGGTTGGTGCGACAAGCGCGCGCCGATGTCCTCTTCGCACCCGCCTACAGCGGCCCGGTCTTTTCTCCGGTTCCGATGGTCGTGGCGATTCACGACGTCTCGTTTGCCGCGCATCCTGAGTGGTTCTCGTGGCGGGAAGGACTGCGCCGGCGCGTTACCGCACGACTCGCCGCACGCGCCGCCGAACGGGTCCTCACGATCTCCGAATTCTCGAAACGCGAGATCGTGGCCCACCTGGGCGTCGAAGCCTCGAAGATTGCTGTGGTTTATCCGGGGGTAACTTCTTTCACCGTTGGGGCCAGTCTGGACACCCGTGGGACGAGCCTTAAAGGCTCGTCCCACGAGTGCACAGTTCTGTTTGTGGGATCCATCTTCAACCGCCGGCACGTTCCTGAGCTGGTTGAGGGATTCGCGCTGCTGGCCCACAGCCGTCCAGAGATGCGGCTTGAAATCGTCGGCGACAATCGGACCACGCCACGCATCAACCTCGAAGCGCTGGTGCAAGCAACGGGCATGGGCGATCGGGTTCATCTGCGGTCGTACGTCTCCGACCATGATCTGCCACAGCTTTACGCCGATGCGTCGGCGTTTGTCTTCCTGTCCGAATATGAGGGATTCGGGCTGACGCCACTGGAGGCACTGGCATCGGGGGTGCCCGTTGTGCTGCTCGACACGCCAGTGGCACGCGAGATCTGCGGTGATGCCGCTGTGTACGTCAAGCGGCCTGACTCCGATCTTGTCGCAACCGCGTTGCGTGCGGTGCTGTTCGACACCAACGAGCGCGAACGAATTTCGAGCGCTGCCACGCATGTCGTGAGCAGGTATTCGTGGACCACGTTTTCCGAGCGCGTCCTGGACGCGTTGATTGAGGCCGGATCCGCAAGGCGGCAGACACGATGACGACCGCGCTGTCGATGCCGCGGCTGTCGATCATCATCGTCACCTACAACTCGATCACTGACGTTGCGGCCTGCCTCGGTTCACTCGTGCAGCATCCACCCTCAACCGATCACGAGATCATCGTCGTCGACAATGCGTCGACCGACGGAACCGCGGCCGCCATTCGCTCGCGGTGGCACGGCGTCCGTGTGATTGACTCGGGTGAAAATGTTGGATTCGCCCGTGCAAACAACGTCGGCATTCGGCAAACATTCGGTTCTCTGATTCTCCTGCTCAATCCCGATACATCCGTTCCCGCCGGCGCGCTCGACACGCTCGTCGCGGCGCTCGACGTCAGGTCGGATGCGGCGGTCGCGGGCCCACGTCTGGTGGATGCCGACGGACGGGTGGAGCTTTCCTTCGGAAATATGCTGTCGCCGGTTGCCGAGCTGCGGCAGAAATTTCTGGTCGCGGGCAGCCGGCGTCCCGGGCCGATCGCCGCATACGTCGAGTCGATCACACGCAAGCCGCGAGAAGTCGATTGGGTCAGCGGCGCCTGCCTCCTCGTCCGGCGCGCCGATGCCGAAGCCGTCGGGCTGATGGACGAGCGGTTCTTCATGTACGTGGAGGACGTCGATTTCTGCGCCTCGATTCGAGCACACGGACGGCGTGTGCTGTTCTGCCCCGCGGCGGAAATCGTTCATCTGCGCGGCCGCTCGCGGGCGACCGCGTCGGCAGCAACGGAACACGCGTATCGCCGCAGTCAGCTTGCCTTCTACCAAAAGCACCATCCCGGCTGGGTTCCGTGGGTTCGCTGGTACCTCAAGGTGCGCGGGCGACTGCCCGATAACCCGACGAGCGATGGCTGAGTCCGCCAGCGATCAATTTTCCTGGAAATGCCCTGCATGCGACCGCCGCGTCCCCGCGCGCGTCCAGGAATGCCGCTGCGGATTTCAGCGGCAGGACGCCAATGCTGCGCCACTGACTGAACCCGCCGACACCAGCGCACGCACCGGACCGACACGTTCGCTGTTTCTCATTGTCGGCGTCGCCATCGGCCTCGCCATGGCGATCTACATCGTACAGACCAAAGAGCCGGCTCCGATCGCGGCGCAAACGCGAGTGGCCTCGTCCCAGACACCTGTGGCGACCGGACCGGCGGCAGAGCAAACCCTCGCGCAGGCGTCGGATACATTCGTGGCACCGGTCAAAGGAAGCGTCGTGCTGACCGGACCCGCTCCTTCCGCCTCGAGCACACCGACGGCGCCAGCCGGTTCGATTGAAGACGTCGTGAGCGCCTCGGTTCCGGCAGTGGCATCAATCGATACCGGCAGCGGCCGCGGCAGCGGATTCTTCATTCGGCCCGACCTCGTGGTCACCAACAATCACGTCGTCGAAGGCCAGAACTCCGTCACGCTGCGGGTTGTCGGCGCGCAGTACACGGCTCGTGTAATGACGACGTCAGCGGCAGTCGACCTCGCGCTGCTGCAGGTGTACAACCCGAATCCACAGCAGGTGACACTACGTCTCGGCACGGCTGCGACGGCGCGGCCCGGCGAGGAGGTCATTGCGATCGGGTACGCCCTGGGTGCGCTGTCAAATACCGTGACGCGTGGAATCGTCAGCGCGCTGCGCCAGAGCGGCAGCGTCACGCTGATTCAGACCGACGCGGCCATCAATCCGGGCAACAGCGGCGGACCGCTGATCGGCCGCGACGGCACCGTGATCGGTATCAACTCGATGGGAATCTCAAAACAGGTCGGCGAAGGGCTCGCGTTCGCGATCGCGATCGATCATGCGATTGCGCTCGTCAACGGGCGTCCCCTGGTGGCCGCGCAGACACCGTTGGCGGGATTGACGCAGACAATGGGCGGGCCGTCGGAGAGCGAGGCGGCACGCGCCAGAGGACAGGGGCAGTACGAGCAGGCGGTGCAGTGGGCGGCGCGCAATAGCGATCAGATCGACGCGAACTGGCAGCGCAACTCCAAGCTGTGCGTCGCCAGCGCGACGCCTACCGGCGGCGATCGGCCGTGGTTCGCGGTGTATGTGCCGGACGGGATCAAGGTAGCGCGCAGCAACGCGTACGACTGCTTTGCCTGGATTGACGATCTGAAGAACGCGGCGAACCAGATCAGGACGACGCTCGATGCCGCCGCCGAATCCGCGCGGCGAGATGGCGTCTATCCAGGCGCCATTCGACAGATTCGACAGAAGTACCGGATGGATTGGTCAGGCTGGGAACGATAGTCCGCCGGCACGAGCCCCAGAGACCAGAGACTCAGAGAACCATTTGTTAATCTCTGCGTCTCTGAGTCTCTGCGGCCCGTGACAGTAAAATTCCTGCAGTGAAAATTGCCATCGATGCCCGAAAACTCCACGATTTCGGGATCGGCACCTACATCCGCAACCTCCTGAGGCATCTCTCGCGGATCGATCGAGAGAACGAGTACGTCCTGCTCTGCCACGACTCGGACATGGGAATCGCCGGGACGCTCGGCGAAAACTTCCGCACGGTGCTGGAACCAGCGGCCAACTACTCCGTATCGGAGCAGTTCCACATTCCACTCGTGTTGATGCGCGAAAAGCCGGATGTGTTTCACGCGCCGCACTACGTGCTGCCCGTCGCCGTACGCTCGCGCTCGGTCGTGACGATTCACGACTGCATTCACCTGATGTTTCCGCAATATCTACCGAATCGCGCCGCCTACGCGTACGCGCGCGGCGCGATGTGGAGCGCAGCAAAACGGTCCGACCGCATTCTCACCGTCTCGGAAGCGTCGAAGCGCGACATCCTCCACTTCTTCAACGTGCCGCCGGAGAAGATTGTGGTGGTCTATAACGGCATTGACGAGCGGTTCTGGATTCAGCCCTCGTCCGAGGAGATTACCCGCGTCCGTGAGCGGTTTCAGCTTGATCACGGGTTCGTCCTTTATGCCGGGACGATCAAGCCGCACAAGAACCTGGTGCGGCTCATCGAAGCGTTCGCCGCGCTCCGCAAGGGCGACTTCGAGGAGCTGAAGCTGCTGATCATCGGTGATGAGATCTCGAAGCTGCCGGCGCTGCGGCGCGCGGTGCACAGCTACAAGCTGCACAAGCACGTACGGTTCCTCGGCTTCCTGCCGGACGAAACGCTGGCTGCACTCTACCGGCTCGCCGCCGTCTTCGTGTTCCCCTCGCTGTACGAGGGGTTCGGACTACCGCCGCTCGAAGCGATGGCCAGCGGCACACCGGTCGTGACGTCGAATCTGTCGTCACTTCCCGAAGTTGCCGGTGACGCGGCTGTCCTGGTCGACCCCTACGATGTCAGCTCGATCGTCGAGGGCGTGCGACGCGTGCTCACCGATCCGATGGTTGCAGACGAGCTTCGCAAGAAGGGTCTCGCCCGGGCGCGCAACTTTTCGTGGGAGCGTTCGGTTGCCCGCACGCACGACATTTACCGGCTGGTGGGCGGATGGAACTGAACGTTGCCCTGGTTCACGACTGGCTCAATGGGATGCGCGGCGGCGAGAAGGTCCTGGCCGCGCTCTGCGAACGCTATCCCGACGCCGATGTCTTCACGCTGTTCTACGAACGCGGCACGGTGTCGGACACCATCGCCCGTCACCGGATCATCACGTCAGGTCTGCAGAAACTGCCGTTCGCACGTACGCACTATCGACGCTACCTGCCGCTGTATCCAACCGCGATCGAACAATTCAACCTCGACGCGTACGATCTGGTTATCAGCTCGAGTCATTGCGCGGCGAAGGCGATCATCGCGCCCGGGCGCGCGCGGCATCTCTGCTATTGCCATTCGCCGATGCGCTACGCGTGGGATCAGTTCGATGCCTACTTCGGACCGGAGCGGGTTGGTGCGGTGGCGAGCCGGTGGCTCTATCGACCGATGCTGCAGCGTCTGGCCCGGTGGGATGCCGCGACCGCGTCGCGGGTTGGACGCTTCGTCGCCAACTCTCGACACGTTGCTGGCCGGATCCGCCGATACTATAATCGCGAGGCTACGATCGTGTATCCACCTGTTGACACGATCTTTTACCACTCTGACGGCATCCCTCCCGGTCGGCATTTTCTGATCGTGTCCGCCCTGGTTCCTTACAAGCGAATCGAGGTCGCCATCGAGGCCTGCCGTCGCGTCGGCGCCACACTGCGGATCGCGGGTGACGGTCCCGATCGTGACCGCCTTGAACGGCTCGCCGATGGCCGCGTCGAGTTTGTCGGCCGTCTCAGCGACGAGCAGCTTCGCGACGAATACCGGCGCGCGCGCGCGGTTCTGCTGCCCGGTGAGGAAGACTTTGGCATCGTGCCGGTGGAAGCGCAGGCGTGCGGCCGTCCCGTTGTTGCGCTGGCGCGCGGCGGCGCCCTCGAAACGATCACCTCTGGTGAGACGGGAATTCTCTTCGAGGAGCCGACCGCTGCTTCCATGGGTGCTGCTCTCGAGGCGGTCGCGGACGTGCCATTCGATCCCGAACATCTTCGCGCCAGCGCGCAGCGCTTCTCGCGTGAGCGCCACGTCGAACGGATGCACGCCGTGATCGACGAAACACTCGACGCACCGATCGGAACCAGGTGGTAAGACGCTACAACCGGCTGCTCATCGCCTTCTACGTCCTCACCGACGCGCTGTTGGCCGTCTGGGCGTTCATTCTCGCCTACGGCATCCGTTTCGAAAGCGGTTTGATTCCGGTGACGCGCGGTTATCCGCCCATCGAGCAGTACCTCAATCTCGTGCCGCTGGTGGCACTGCTCACGCCGGTTGCGTTTCAGCTCCAGGGCATCTACCGGCTGCGGCGGGGGCGATCGCGCGTCGACGATTTCTTCGCGGTCCTGATCGGCAGCATCCTCGCCGTCGTCTTCGGCGTCGTCACTACGCTGTACATCTCCGTCTACTACGCGTCGGACGTTGAGAAGCAGCGCGGCGCGTACGAAGTCTCGCAGATCGTCTGGGGCCTGTTTTTGATTCTCAACGTCCTGTTCACCTATCTATCTCGCGAAGCCGTTCGAGAACTCCTCGAGCGCCGATGGCGGGCGGGTGTTGGCCTGAAGCGAATCCTGATTGCGGGCGCCGGCGACCTGGGACGCATGGTCGCCGATCGCGTGCTGCAGCATCGTGAGTTCGGCTTCCAGGTGGTCGGCTTCGTCGACGACCGCGCGGGTGGCGATCACATCGGTTATCGCGGAATTCCTCTCCTCGGCACGCTGACCGAGGTCGGTGAAATCGCCCAGCGGGAGCGGATCGATCATCTGTACGTCGCCCTGCCGCTCGATGAGCACACCAAGCTGCTGGATCTGGTGGAGATCACGAGCCGCGAATGCCTCGACGTGAAGGTTGTTCCAGACCTCCTGCAGTTCATCACGCTTCGCGCGCGCCTCGAAGATCTCGATGGACTTCCGATCATCAACGTCAACGACGTGCCGCTGCAGGGATTCAATTCGTGGCTGAAGCGCGCGATCGATGTCGCATTGTCCGCCGCTGCCCTGCTGGTGCTCGGGCTGCCGCTTGCGGTCATCGCGACGCTGGTGAAGCTGACGTCGCGCGGAGCCGTCTTCTATGCCCAGGAGCGGATGGGGCTCGACGGAAAGGCGTTCACCGTCTACAAGTTTCGCTCCATGCACCACGACGCCGAGTCGGAAACCGGACCGGTGTGGGCCCGAGAGGACGATCCGCGCGTGACGCCAATTGGCCGGTGGCTGCGCAGGCTTGACCTCGACGAGCTCCCGCAGCTGTGGAACGTCCTGCGCGGCGACATGTCCATCGTCGGTCCGCGACCCGAGCGGCCGTTCTTCGTCGAGCAGTTCAAGCACCGCATCCCGCAGTACATGCTCCGGCACAAGGTCAAGTCAGGCATCACGGGGTGGGCCCAGGTGAATGGCTGGCGCGGCAATACGTCGCTCGAAAAGCGCATCGAGTACGACCTGTACTACATTGAGAACTGGTCGGTGACGCTCGATCTGAAGATCATGTGGCTCACCGTCTTCCGCGGTCTCCTGCAGCGCTCCTGACCCGTGCGCACCGTCGTCACCGGCGCGGCCGGCTTCATCGGCTCTCATTTGAGCGAAGCGCTCATTGACCGCGGCCATGACGTCATCGGGATCGACAATCTGCTCACTGGCGATCTGGCCAACGTCGCGCACCTGCGCGACCGGAACTTCGAGTTCATCCGGCACGACGTAACCCGGCACATCGACATCGACGGCCCCGTCGATTTCGTTCTTCACTGGGCAAGTCCCGCAAGTCCGATCGACTACCTGGAATTGCCGATCCAGACGCTCAAGGTCGGCTCGCTCGGCACGCATAACGCACTCGGGCTGGCGATGAAGAAGAAGGCTCGCTTTGTCATCGCGTCGACGTCGGAGGTCTACGGCGATCCACTCGAGCATCCGCAGAAAGAAACGTACTGGGGCAACGTCAACCCGATCGGTCCCCGGGGCGTGTACGACGAGGCGAAGCGCTTCGCCGAGGCGATGACGCTCGCCTATCACCGCTATCACGGCGTGGATACGAAGATCGTCCGTATCTTCAACACGTACGGTCCACGCATGCGGTTGGCCGACGGACGTGCCGTGCCAGCCTTCATGTCACAGGCGTTGACCGGGCAGGACGTCACCATCTTCGGCGACGGCACGCAAACGCGCAGCTTCACGTATGTGAGCGATCTGGTTGGCGGTGTGCTTCGACTGATGGAGGTGAACACCAACGAGCCGGTAAACATCGGCAATCCGCACGAAGTCACCATCGAAGAGATTGCCCGGACGATCATTCGGCTGGTCGGATCGAGCAGCAAGCTCGTCTACCGGCCGCTCCCGGTCGACGATCCCAGGCAGCGCCGCCCTGACATCACGCGCGCCCGCACGTTGCTCGGCTGGGAGCCGAAGGTCGGCCTCGAAGAAGGTCTCTTGATGACTGTCGATTACTTCAAAGCTAAACTGGCGGCACATTGATCAGCCGCCGTAACCGAAAGAAGTAATCGCCCGCCGACGCCAGAGTCACCGCGAGCGCGAGCCAGATCGCGGCTTCGACAAACAGTGACCGTTCCATCCGCCAGTTGAAATACATGATGACGACGTTCGTGAGGATGAATGTCGCCGTCGCAGCCTTCCCGAGCAGCGAGGGACGGAATGTTCGCGGCCCGACGGCGAGGTTGACGATGGCGACAACGGCGACGATGACGATGTCGCGGCTGATGACGAGGACCGTGAGCCAGATCGGGACGTGATTGGTCAACGAGATCTGCGGCAGCGTCAGCACCACGAAGGTCGTCACCAGCAGGAGTTTGTCGGCCATGGGATCGAGCCACGCTCCGAGGCTGGTCGGATGGCTCGTCAAGCGGGCAATAAGGCCATCGAGCGCGTCCGTCACGCCTGCCAGCAGGAACACCGCGAGCGCCGCCCCCAGATGACCATAAACAATCAGCAGCACGAACGCGGGAATCAGCATGATCCGCAGGATCGTGATCTGATTGGCAAGCGTGAGGTAGCGCACAGACTACTGGGCGAGGACGCGGAGTCGATCGAGCGCGGCAATCGCATCCGCACCCGAGACAGGCCGTTCGGTCTCGAATCGGCCTCCGTCCAGCGGCAGAACGCCGGCCGAAACGGCCGCTGCGATCGCCGGATAGTTCAGATGCGACGTGCTCACGTCGGGGATCGTCGGCCGTGAGGCCATGCGGGCCTGCACCGCCGGACGCGTCCTGCTGACGATGCGAAGGAGCGCATTGACCGCCTCCGCCAAATCGACGCGGCGAACCGGCGCGCGCGGCTGAAACGTGTGGTTGTCGAACGGCGGCATCACGGCCGCGGCCGCCACCTGCGCAATCCATGCAGCCGCCCAGTGCCCCGCGGTATCGGTGATGACCTCCGCCGTCGGTGGCGCCTGCCGGAGGATGTCGTCGAGGCGGATGCCGATCAGCGCGGCGAGATCGCCGCGGGTGATTTGCGGTGCTGACGGGAGCGCTCGATACTCCGCGGGAAGGCCGGCCTCACGAGCCCTGGCGGCTGCGGCGGCTGCCTTCCGGTCGTAGCCGGAGAGCGCATCCACATTGTGCGCATTGCGAAACGCGGTCTCGGCGGCGGCGAAGTCTCCACGTTCTTCGAGTAGTTCCCCAACCTGGGCAAGCGAGATCGCATCAGCGGGGTCGAGCATGATTGCGCGATTGAACTGCTCCAGCGCACCCGCGGCGTTGCCGCGGCGACGCTCGACGATGCCGAGTTCGCGGTACAGCACCGCGCTGTCCGGTGTCGCCGCAATGGCTCGCTGGTAGGCCGTCCGTGCCTCATCCAACCGTCCGGCATTCATCGCGTTCCGTGCGGAAGCAATCAAGTTCTGGATCTCGCGAAACTTCAGCACGTCGATCCGCGCGGAAAGATTCGTGAGAGACGCGTCCGCCTTCATCGCCGCCTCGAAAGCGGCGCGCGCATCACCGTCCCGGTTCAGCGACAGTAACGTCAGCCCTTTGCCCACCAGTGCAGGTGCGTAGGTGGGAACGCCGCGAAGCGCAACGTCGAAATAATCCAGCCCACGCATGTAGTCGCGCCTGGCCAGCGAGACGTAACCCTCCCCTGTTTTCGCTGCAGCGGAATCGGGAACACTCTTGAGGGCAGCTGCAAACTCGCGCTCGGCGTTTGACAGATCGTCATTCTGGAGAAAGCGCCAGCCACGATCGACGGCCGTCGCCTCCCGCGCGCCCGCAGGCACTGCAGCCGGATACGCGAACTCGGCGTACTTGAGCGTCGGCGGCAGCGGCGGCGCTGTCTTCACAGCGCAAGCCGATACGAGCGCGATCAACGCAAGCCATAAAGGCTTGCCCCACAGGTTATTGGTGTTGCCCAACATCTTCGGCATCCACGCTGGTAAGTCTCTCGATGAACCGTCGGGGAACGTCAGCCTCAATGACGACCTTGCCATTGGTGGCGACGTGACTGATCACGCGCGCCACGCGATACAGCCGACCGATCTGCTGACGGTCAAACTCCTTCCCGCTGTCAAATGTAATCGTCACACGTCGCGTGTCGAGCGCCAGTCTCGACGCAATCATCTGAAGCAGCTCGGCGACGCCCGTTCCGAGCATTGCCGAAATGACTGCGGCCGATGGGTCGGCCTCGCGCAGCCGGCGACGCTCGTCTGCGGTGATCGTGTCGATCTTGTTGTACACCGGCACGGTCGGGACATCCGACGCGCCGACTTCCTCCAGCACATTGTGAACCGCGGTTATCTGCCGCTCCCGTTCCGGGCTGCCGGCGTCGATAACGTGAAGAATCAAGTCGGCTTCGGCGACCTCCTCCAGCGTTGCCGCAAACGCCGCGACAAGCGCGTGCGGAAGACGGTCGATGAATCCCACGGTATCTGACACCAGGAGTTCGCGGTTGTCTGGCAGGCGCACCCGCCGGACGAGCGGATCGAGCGTGACGAACAAGGCGTCTGACGCCAGCGCGGTCTCGTCGGTCAGTCTGTTGAACAGCGTGGTCTTGCCGGCGTTGGTGTATCCAACCAGCGCGACCGTCGGCACCGACTGTTTGTGCCGGCGCTCGCGCAGCTGTGATCGGCGTTGGCGGACCTGCTCGATCTCGCGTTGAATCGCCTGAATCCTGACGCGGATTCGGCGGCGATCTGACTCGAGTTTCGTTTCGCCGGGTCCGCGCGTGCCGATGCCACCCCCGAGTCGCGAAAGCGCCGTGCCGGACCCGGCGAGTCTCGGAAGCAGGTACTTGAGCTGAGCAAGCTCCACCTGCCACTTGCCTTCCCTCGTCCGCGCCCGGCGAGCAAAGATGTCGAGGATCAACTGTGTGCGGTCGATGACTTTGCGTTCGAGCCGCTCTTCGAGCTGACGAAGCTGCGCGGGGCTCAGCTCGTGGTCGAAGATGACGACGTCCACGTCGGTTTCGTCGCAGGCCGCAGCGAGCGAGCTGACCTTCCCGGCGCCGATGAACGTCGCGGGATCCGGTTTCGGCCGTTCCTGCAGCATCCGCAGGACAACGCGCGCGCCCGCGGCGTCCGCCAGACCGCCGAGCTCATCGAGCACGTGATCCGCGTCGCCACGATTCGATGGATTGACGACGGCTACGAGCGCCGCGCGCTCCGGAGACATGGAAAGATCCTACAGGTATCAGGTATCAGGTTTCAGGGGTGGTCTAGGCATTAGGTTGTCAGGATTCAGGTATTAGGCTCTCTGGGTTCCGAGGTATCAGGCGCTTTCTTGTGTTTACGGCGTCGCCAGGGACGCTTCGTCTTGTCCTCGTGTACTCCACCGGTTTGTCTTGGGAGCGGGGCGCGCGGGAGCCCCTGGAGTTTTCGGCGTTTGGCCACGGCTGAAACCCTCTTACCTCATACCTCTTACCGACCACCCCTGAAACCTGATACCTGAAACCTAGAAACGTATTTTGGCTCCGATGGACGTCGAATCCGACACATGGATGCTGTCGACGAAACGGATCCGATGCGGATTGGTTTGCATCACCAGCGACGTGGTTCGCGTGCCGTCACCAAAGAAGCGAACGCCTTTCATCAACGAGCCTTCCGTGACGCCGGTTGCGGCGAAAATTAGGCTCTTGCCAGGTGCGAGATCGGTCGAGCGATAAATGCGGTTCAGGTCCTTGATGCCCATCGCGTACGCCCGCTCTTCGTCGCCGGCTTTCGCGATGACGAGGCGGGCAAAGATTTCTCCGTTCAAACAGCGCATCGCCGCAGCCGTCAGCACACCTTCCGGTGCGCCACCAATACCCATCACCGCATGGACGCCGCTGCCAACGACCGCGGCGGCGATGCCGGCGGAGAGATCGCCGTCGCCAATAAGCCTGATACGCGCGCCAGTCGCTCGAATCTCCGCGATCAGCTTCTCATGTCGCGGCCGGTCCAGCACGATGACGACAAGATCCTCCACGCGGCGGCCGAGCGACTGCGCGATCGCCCGCAGATTGAAGCGCACGGGGGCGTCGAGATCGACGACATCGCGCGAGCTCGGACCGACGACGAGCTTCTCCATGTACATGTCGGGCGCATGAAGCAGGCCGCCGCGTTCCGACGCCGCCAGAACGGCGATCGCATTCGCCGCGCCGGTCGCGCACAGATTGGTGCCTTCGAGCGGATCGACGGCGATGTCCACATGCGGGAACGAGCGGCCGTTGGGCGATTTGTGCGCCATGCCGACTTTTTCGCCGATGTAGAGCATCGGCGCCTCGTCCCGTTCGCCTTCGCCGATCACAATGGTTCCATCGATCGGCACCGTGTCCATGACGCGGCGCATGGCTTCGACCGCGACGGCGTCGGAATGGTGCCGATCGCCTTGCCCCATCGTCTGGGCGCATGCGATGGCCGCTTCTTCGACGACGCGCAGAAAGTCGAGCGAGAGATCAGAATCAAGCATAAGGAGGCAGCTCGCAGCGGGTTGGCCGGTCCGTCCGGTAGCCGAGCAGGTAATCGGCCTGCATCAGTTTGTGAATCTCACGCGTGCCTTCGTAGATCACCGCACCCTTGCAGTTGCGATAAAAACGCCCCACGGGGTACTCGTCCGAGTAGCCGTTCGCGCCGTGAATCTGCACGGCATCGGACGCCGCGCGCTCGGAGGCGACAGTCGCGAACCATTTCGCGAGTCCCGTTTCCCTGGTGTTGCGCCGGCCGGCGTTCTTCAGCCCTCCCGCGCGCATCCAGAGCAGCCGCGACGCCTGATAGTCGGATTCCATTTGCGCGAGCATTTCTTTCACGAGCTGGTGGGAGCCGATTTCGACGCCAAAGGCTTTCCGCTGCTTCGCGTAGCTCACGCTCGCGTCGCGGCATGCACGGATGAGGCCCGTCGCGCCGGCGGCAACCGTATACCGTCCCTGATCCAGCGCGAACATCGCGATCTTGAAGCCCTCACCCTCGCGGCCGACGAGGTTTTCCTGCGGCACCTCGACTTCATCCATCTTGAAAAAACCGGTGTTACCCGCCAGGATTCCCCACTTTTCCTTCAGCGTGCCGCTCGAGAATCCCTTGAACGTGCGTTCGACGATGAAGGCGCTGATGCCGTTCGGGTCGCGCTGCTTCTTCTTCTCCAGATCGCTCCACGCGAAGACGAGGAAGTTGTCCGCGACATCGGCGAGCGAAATCCACATCTTCTCGCCGGTGATGACAAATCGACCGCCCTTCTTGACGGCGACGGACTGAATACCGCGCGCATCGCTTCCTGCCGACGGCTCGGTGAGGCCGTATGTCGCAATCTTTTTGCCCTGCGCCTGTGGAATCAGATATCGGTTCTTCTGATCCTCTGTTCCCCACGAGAGCAGCGTGAGACTGTTGAGGCCGACGTGCACCGAGACAATCACACGCAGCGAAGTATCGAGGTATTCAAGCTCCTCGCTTGCGATACCGAGGGAGATGTAATCCATCCCCGCGCCGCCATACTTCTGCGGGATGCAGCTGCCGAGGAGCCCGAGCTCCGCCATCTGCGGCAGCAGGCCTCGATCGAACTGATGCGCACGATCGAGATCGTGGATGCGCGGTGCGACCGCGCGGGCGCCCCACTCGCGTACGCTCCGCTCGAGCAGTTGCTGTTCTTCAGTGAGATCGAGATTCAACATGAAAAAACGACGCATCCTAGCATGGTCAAAAGGGTCCGGCTAAAGCCGGACCAACACCGGCGCACCTCTCTTCAACCCAAGACGCTCGGCAGCACTGCCGCCGGCAATCGCAATCTCCAGATGATCGCTGCTGCCAAACAGCGCACACGCTGAGCCGTTCTCTCCTTCCGCGTACGTCTCGACAACACTTCGGATCGGATGCCCGGCAACCTCGATCTCAATCGCGCCGCCGGCCGCAAATGCCTCGAAGCTGCGGCGATCGATGTTCGTGACCAGATTGCCGAAACGATCGACACGCAACACGATGCCCGAAAGCTGCCCTCCGATCACTCGAGGTTGAGGAACGTCGAGCATCTTCCATGTCGTCAGCGGAGTGCCGAGTGCGCAAAGCTCAATGCCTTTGGCGAGCCACGCCGCGGCTGGCGCGAACCGGTCGCGTCCCTCGAAGGTTCGGCTGATCGTTGACCTGGCGTACTGCCGATTCGTAAGTTCCACGACCTGTTTCGGCTCCGCCTCCTTGAAGACCATGGTCAACAAGCCGTTATCGGGCGCGACGAATCGATAGCTGGCCGCCTCGGCGGCAAGACCACGCCGCACCGAGCCGACGCCCGGATCGACGACACAAAGAAATACCGTGCCGTGCGGGAAGTACTTGTACGCCGCGGCCAGTTCGAGCGCGCCTCCGAGAATGTCCTGCGGAGCGATCTCGTGCGTGATGTCGGCGAGCGTAGCGTCAGGACAGATGCCAAGCGCGACGCCCCGCATCGCGCCGACGTAGTGATCGCGCATGCCGAAATCAGTCAGCAGCGCGATGACTGGCAGGCTTGCCCTCGTCGGCGGTTGTCTCGGCGCCCGGCTTGCGGAACAGCACCTCCCGGAGGTTGTTCTTCAGCAGGAACTGTTCGCTGATGCGCAGCGGCTCGAACAGACGCTGGATATCGCGGGGCGACAACGGCCGTTGCTTGCCGCGCGCGCCGCGGTACGAGCGGTATTGCAGGTTCTGGCGATCGGCCACCACGTATCGCGTGTACCCCGGCGGGGCCTTTGTGGCGGCTTCCACGATGTTGAACAGCGCGAATAACACGGCATCGGGCCGCAGCATCCGAATCAGCTCGCGTGCAAGCACCTGCGCCGACGCTTTGTCCAGGTAATCGAAGATGTCCCAGCAGAGGATGCCGTCTACACTGCCGTCTTCCTGCGCGAAGCGGCGCGTGAGAAACGAAGGGAGCGCGTCCAGCTTGTCTTCCGTCACGTGGCGTTCGAGGTCTTTGTAAAGGTCCTCGACGTGAATCTTGCAGCCGAGCTCTTCGCCAAAAAACGTGACGTTGCTGCCGACGACGGGGCCGAGATCGAGCAGCAGCGGCTGCGACCGCGCGTTGAGGCTTGACAGGAATTTCGCGAGCGCCTTGGTTGGATACACGGGCCAGGCAGCACCCGCGTCAGACGTCTCGTCCTTGCGCTTTCGCGAAAAAAGATCTGAGAGAGACAACGACGAATGATAGACCATCCGTCAGTTCACGGTGATTGGTGGTTGGTTAGTGGTTCGTAGCCGTGAATGGGCGAGTGGTTAGTGGCTCTTTGTTCGCCACTAACCACGAACCACCAGACCACGGACCGGGTGTCAGTGCGCCGCGATCGGCTGCGACGAAACGGTTGACGCGCTGGAACGCTGCACCTGCGCGCTGTCGCCTTTGGCCTGTGACGGCTGGCCACCCTTCCGCTGCATGTCGACGCTGCCACGGAAGTGCGCACCCTCGGCGATTGCCACCCGCGGCGAGATGATGTCGCCATCCACGGAGCCTCCGTCGCGGATGTCCACCTTCTCGCTTGCCGTGACGTTGCCGTTCACTTCGCCCAGCACGATCACGGCCTTGGCAAACAGCTGCGCCTTGATCTTGCCGTTGGGCCCGATCGTGAGAACGTGATCGCGGAGTTCGATCTTGCCTTCGACCTGCCCCTCTATCGTGAGGTCCTCGCTGCCATTGAGCTCGCCCTTGATCACCACAGACTTACCGATATTCACGATATCTCTCTCCATCATCTGGTGGCGCCGGGATTCCGGCTGCGCCGGCGCACTGGCCTGCGTCGTCTGCTGTGCGGGGGTCGCCGGGGTAGCCGCACCGGCCGGACTGGCCGTGCCTGTCGGCTTCACCGCTTCATCGCGCTTCCACATGTGGTCCTCCGAACTGATTTGGCAGCCCCAGGGCAGAACCAAGGGCCTGTAACTGAGCTCGTAATCGCGTCTCTGTGGCGGGAGCCCACTGAGTATATCGGCCGGTCGAAAAAGTTGTCTAGGCTTTGGGGCCAGCATATTTACGGCCAGGTGCTACGATTCGAAGAGACCGTGCAGCGCATATATCTGGATCACAACGCCACGACACCGCTCCTGCCGGCTGTTATCGACCGGATGACGGCCGTCCTGAAGGAGGAGTTTGGCAACCCCTCGAGCGTCCACCATTTCGGTCAGCAGGCTAAGGCTGCTGTCGACGACGCCCGTTCCGAGGTCGGCGAGCTGATTGGCGCCGACCCGTCCGAAGTGCTGTTTACGAGCGGTGGGACCGAGGGGGACAACATTGCCATTCGGGGGGCCGCAGAGGCCCTGGAAGCCACAGGCCGGAAACACCTGGTGGCCAGCGCCATTGAGCACGAGGCGGTGCTGAACACACTCAAGGCGCTGGCGCGGCGCGGCTGGCGGACGACCCTTTTGCCGGTCAATCAGAGCGGAATCGTCTCGGCAGATGCGTTACGGGAGGCACTGGCCGACGACACCGCGCTGGTGTCCGTGATGCACGCGAATAACGAAATTGGGACGATTCAGCCCATTTTGGAACTTGCGCGTCTGGTGCACGAACGCGGCGCGCTGTTCCACACCGATGCCGTGCAGTCCGCGGGAAAGATCCCAGTGAACGTGAAGGGGCTGGGCGTCGACATGCTGTCGTTGTCGGCTCACAAATTTTACGGACCCAAGGGTGTCGGCGCCCTCTGGATCCGTCGTGGTCTTCGCGTGCTGCCCCTGATGACCGGCGGCCGTCAAGAGCGAAGCCGACGCGCGGGGACCGAGAACGTGCCCGGGATCGTTGGAATGGGGGTGGCAGCCGGCGAAGCGGTCCGCAAGATGGAGAACGAGGGGAGAAGACTCGCGGCGCTCCGCGATCGGCTCGAAACAGGCATTCTGCGCGCGGTGCCGGGAACGACCGTCAATGGATCGCCCGACCATCGCGTCCCGAATACGACCAACATCAGCTTCGATCGCGTCGAGGCCGAGTCGCTGCTGATTGCGCTGGACCTCGAGGGCGTGGCGGTGTCAACCGGCTCGGCGTGCTCGTCAGGAACTCTTGAACCCTCGCACGTGCTCAAGGCGATGGGCTTCAACGCGCACCGCACGCAGAATTCGATTCGCTTCAGCCTCGGTGCGGACAACACGGAGACTGAAATCGATCGCGTGATCGCAGTGTTGCCCGGTATTGTCGACAAGCTCCGGAGCCTGACGCGAGCTCCTGCGAGAGCTTGATCGAACGATCCGAACGATGAGAATCATCGTTGCCATGTCGGGAGGCGTCGACTCCTCGGTCGCCGCGGCCCTGCTCGCGGAGCAGGGTCATGACGTTGTCGGTTTGTCGATGCAGCTTTACGATCAGCGCGGCGGCGAGCAGACATGGGGCAGCTGCTGCACGCTTGACGATCTCCACGACGCGCGCCGCGTCGCGTCCGTCATCGGCTTCCCTCACTACATCGTCAATTTCGAGCGCCAGTTCCGGGAGACCGTCATCTCGAATTTCGTTCACGAGTACGCGTCGGGCCGGACGCCGCTGCCGTGTGCGCATTGCAACAGCGATTTGAAGTTCTCGACGCTCCTGGAGCGCGCTCGAGGCCTCGGCGCCGAGCACGTCGCGACCGGCCATTATGCGCGCGTGGAGCGCGATGTGAATGGTCGATGGCTGCTGAAGCGCAGCACGGATCCCGAGAAGGATCAGTCGTATTTTCTCTTTTCACTGACGCCGGATCAGCTGGCTCGGGCGGTGTTTCCGGTTGGGACGCTCGCCAAGTCCGAGGTACGTACCCAGGCACGTCGTCTCGGGCTGGCGGTGGCCGAGAAGCCGGACAGCCAGGAGATCTGCTTCATTCCTGATGGCGATTACGCGATGTTCATCGAGCGGAAAGAGCCCGCGGTCGCGCGCGCGGGAGCAATCGTCGACGAGCATGGTCACCAGCTCGGCACGCACGGCGGCATCCATCGCTTTACGATCGGCCAGCGCAAAGGGCTGGGGATTGCGTCGACGATTCCGCTGTACGTCCTCCGGATCGACCCCGACGCCGGCAACGTGATGGTTGGACCGCGCAGCGCGCTCGAGCGGACCCGTTTGACCGCGTCCGGCGTGAACTGGATTGCGATCGACGCGCCCGCTGCCCCCGCCCGGGTCGCGGCACAGATCCGCCACCGCCATAAGCCAGCGGCGGGTGTGGTCTGTGCGTTGCCTGACGGCCGCGCCGAGATGATCTTCGATGATCCGCAGGCTGCGATCACCCCCGGACAGGCCGTCGTCTTCTACGACGGCGATACGGTAATCGGCGGCGGTTGGATCGACTAGCAACATCCAATCTCCAACTTCCAACTTCCAAGAGGTACATCTTGGGAGTTGGAAGTTGGTAGTTGGAAGTTAAGCCACGCCGGGCTCTGGCGGAGGGGTGGTCATGGCCGGCGCCGCGGGACGACGTCGCATCTGAAGCCAGGTCTGAATCGCCGCGCCGAATCCCACCGTCCACGCCAGGTACTCAAGCACGTAACCGACGATATAGAAGGGCGCGCCCACGCCGCCCACTGCGAGCGCGAACAGGCGTCCAATGAGCGTGAGGCCGGCGATCACGACGATTCCAATCGCGGCGGTGAGATACGGGTTCCGCTCCGTACGGCCAAACTTATCGAGCGTCCACGTGCCGACCATGTACGCAGCCCCCGTGAAGCCGACGAGCATCACGATGCCGATGAGGATGATGCCGAACGGCACGAGGACAAGGAGCGGGATGCCGATGATGGAGACCACCAGCGCAAGGATGGTCACCACGAGCACGGGCACGAAGAGGATCTCCGCCAGCAGCCCCACCAATCCCGAGCGGACAGGTTCGGCACCAATGCGCGCGGCAATCTGCTGCACCGGCCGTTGCCCCACCGCCATGACGATCAGCGAGAAGAGAATGAACATCAGCACGCGGACAATGGTCGTCACGACGCGTTCGACCCGCGACGCAAGCGTCCCGAACAGGATGTTCCGCATGTTGATGTTGTACGGCGGGATGGTCTGCCCGCCGGCGCCGATCCCGACCTCGTTGACCTTGCCGTACACCTGCGCCTGCGGATCGCGATTGAATGGCCCTCCTACAGCCGTGACTTCACCACGAACGACGGCATGCGGTCCGAGCGTCAGGCCACCCATGACGGCGACGACGTCGCCGGTGACTTCCCCGTCGACGTTGACCCGGCCGCCAATAGCGACGACATCACCTTCGACACGCTCATTCTGCGAGACGGTGACATCGCCGCCCCCGATCCTGACGATGTCGCCATTGCGCCCCACGGGACGTGTGGGTGTCTCAGGCGCGGGCGCCGGTGGAGGCGTCGGGTTTGGCGTTGCCGGCTGCGCGGATGTTCCGGTATCGGCCGCCGCGGGAGCAGCAGTGGAGGTCGTTTCCGGCGATGCGAGCTGCCGTTGTTCAGCCGCGCTCAGGTACGTCAGCTGAACGATCGGTCCGGCGTCGGCGCCGAGGCGATCGCGCAGCTGCGCGGCGGTCAACGTATCGCCATCGACGGTAACGGCGCCGTTGACGACCTGAATCATCCGCACGCGTGGATTCGCGGTCTTCGGCACGAGCGCAATGCCCTGCTGCAGCGCCACGATGTCGTACCGCGACGAGAGCTGCATGCGCAGCTCCGCGGCCGTGGCGGTTTGTGCATGGACGATGTACGCCGTGCGGACCATGAGCGCGGCGGTCAGCACCACCAGCGCGAGGAAGATCTGCCTTCTCATACCTGTACATCTCCGAGGCGCTCAGCGCTCGCAATCCGATGCAGAGCATAGAACGCGGCAATTCCGAGGAGCTCGACGCCGACCACTGCGGCGGCGCGACCCGGCGTGATCAGGGCGCCGCCAATCACCGCACCGACGTGGCCGAGTGTCAGCCACCCGTGCAGCGCGACGCTCGCATAGGCAAACAGCCATGGCACCGCATGTCCGCTGAGGAACGCGATCGCCTTGACAAGCGAACGGCCGAGAAGCGGCGACGCCGAAAAGACGGTCACAGCAGCCGCGACGATCAGCGCGGCGGCCGCGGTCCACGCTCCTACCAGCACCCAACGCCGCCGTGCGCGCCAGCGCCACGCGGCGACGACCGCCCGCTCGACAAAGGCGGAGCGCGGCTGCACCTTTGGGACCGCAGTGAACAGGTGCGCAAGCGCCGCATCCGCGGCATCCTCCTCGCCCCCTTGTTCGGCCTGTAGCCACGCGTCGAGCTGTTTGCGCTCCATGTTTCGGTCTCTGATCGTGTCGCTGTTCACGTTACGGAACCTCCGCCTAAACGGTTTCAGATCGTCTTTCCCGGTGCAGGCTCTACCGGAGCTGGACCCCAACCCTGACCCGCAAGGATTTCCGCCAATTCTTTTCTGGCCCGATGCAGGTAAGTTTTTACGGTTCCAGCCGGCAGTCCAAGAATTTCCGCAATCTCAGGTTGGGTGAGGCCTTCCTGGTAGCGAAGCACCACCACCTCCCGGTACTCGGGCCGGATGCGCGAGAGCGCCCCGCCGATCGCTGACGCCAGCTCTCCTCGTCCTGCCAGCTGCTCGGGGGACGCACTCTCGCGATCGACAGCCGCGACGTGATGCCCCTCTTCCTGCAGCGCGTCGAGCGACGCGGTCGGCAACCGGTTCACCCTGAGGTAATCGATAGTGACGTTGCGAAGAACCTGGAAGAACCAGCTCGAAAATTTGCGCTCGGGATCGTAGGTATTCAGACGCTGGTAGACGCGGAGAAAACCTTCCTGAGCCAGATCCTCAGCGAGCGCGCGGTCGCGCACGAGGCGGTAGGTGAAGTTGACGGCAGGTGTCGCGTACCGCGCGACGAGCTCGCGGTACGCCGCCTCGGAACCGGAACGTGCGTCCCGGGCCAGTTCAGCGTCGCTTCGTTGCACGGCCACGGTCTATACGGCCGTCTGGTGCTGGTAGTTTCAGCGGGTTGGTCGTTGGTGGTTGGTAGTTGGTGGCAGGGTAAAACGGCAAAACCGACCAGCTCTAGGGCTTGAATAGTTCGTTGTTCGGCGGAGCGACGAGACACTCGGCGTTGTCAGTCGTTTCGTCGGGAATGGGAAGTCCGTCGAGATAACGCTCTGTATCAATGGCGGCCATACAGCCAGAGCCTGCTGCCGTGACCGCCTGACGGTAGATGTGATCCTGGACATCGCCCGCAGCAAACACGCCAGGGCAGCTCGTCTTCGAGCCGTGATGCGTCACGATGTAACCGGCTTCATCCAGCTCGACCTGACCGCGGAACAGCGCAGTATTGGGAGTGTGGCCGATCGCGATGAACACTCCGTCGAGCGGCACCTCCGTCAGTTTGCCCGTCTTCAAGTTGCGCACGACGATGCCCGTCACCTCGCCGCGGTTCACGTCCTTGATGTCGGCGATCTCGGAATCCCAGATGAATTCGATCTTCGGATTCGCAAGGGCCTTGTCCTGCATGATCTTCGATGCACGCAGCGAATCGCGCCGATGGATGACGGTCACCTTCGACGCAAACCGCGTCAGGTAGATCGCTTCCTCCATCGCGGAATCGCCGCCGCCGACAACGGCAATCGGCTTCCCGCGGAAGAAGTACCCATCGCACGTTGCGCATGTCGAGACGCCGTGACCCGAGAGTTTGCGGTCGCAGCCAATCTCGAGCCACCGAGCCGAAGCGCCTGTGGCGATGATGAGCGCGTCGGTGGTGATTCTCTTCCCATCCGCGAACGCGATCGAGAACGGTCGATTGCGGAGGTCGACACGCTCGACGTTCCCGCTCATGACCTCCGTTCCGAACCGCTCGGCCTGAACGCGCATCTCCGTCATGAGATCCGGACCCATGATGCCGTCCCGGAACCCGGGCCAGTTCTCTACCATCGTCGTCAGCATCAACTGGCCGCCCGCCTCGATTCCCTCGATGAGCAGCGGCTTAAGGTTGGCTCGCGCCGTGTAGAGGGCGGCGGTCAGACCGGCTGGACCGGAGCCGATGATGATGACTTTGCGATCGGCCATGCGGGTGATTAGAGATGCTGATCGAGCTTCTTCGCGATCTCTTCTTTCGGCACCAGGCCGACGATTTGATCCGCGAGCTGCCCGTTCTTGAAGATCAGCAGAGTTGGAATGCCGCGAATCATGAAGCGGCCGGGAACGTTCGGATTCTCATCGACGTTCATCTTCGCGACCGTCGCGCGACCGTCATATTCCGTCGCGATGGCGTCGACGGCGGGCGCCAGACGCCGGCACGGTCCGCACCACTCCGCCCAGAAGTCGACCAGCGTCACACCGTTCTTGATTTCGTCATCGAAGTTGCTGTCGGTGAATGTCTTCACCTTCTCTGATGCCATTCTCGTCTCCCAAAAAGGCGATGGAAGTCGTAGGGGCGGGTCTATGAACCCGCCCCTATAGACCCGCCCCTACATTACCGGTGGCACGTGCATATACTTTGACGTACTGACGCGCCGATGCGTCCCAGGAAAAGTCCTGCCGCATGCCCGCACGCTGAATTCGCTCCCATACCGCCCGATCTCGGTAAATCCCGAGCGCCCACACCAGCGTGTTAAGGAGCGCCTGAGCTGAGTAGTCGTCAAAGCTGAATCCGGTTCCCTCGCCCGTTCGCGGGTTGTAGTTCCGCACGGTATCGACAAGCCCTCCGACGGCACGGACCAGCGGCAGCGTGCCGTACCGCAGGCTGTACATCTGATTCAGGCCGCAGGGTTCGAAACGGGAAGGCATCAGGAACAAATCCGCCCCCGCCTCAATCAGATGCGCCAGCGGCTCATCAAA